>Ga0070741_10019872_pt1 | contig 10681 bp, 11 predicted proteins | sample Coa_R1_4_FD_66440 | JGI IMG/M metagenome (GOLD analysis project Ga0070741, IMG submission 66440) | Surface soil microbial communities from Centralia Pennsylvania, which are recovering from an underground coalmine fire - Coalmine... | ecosystem: Environmental > Terrestrial > Soil > Unclassified ... | reverse complement strand
GGCGACGGTGCGCAACAACACGCGCCTGCCCGACTACTGGCAGCTCGACCTGCGCATCGATCGCGAGTGGCTGTTTCGCCGCTGGGCGTTCTCGGCGTTCCTCGAGGTGCAGAACGCGACGTTCTCGCGCACCGTCTTCGGCATCACGTATCCGACCATCGACGGCGTCAAGCGCTACGACATGCCGTCGCAGAACGGCTTCAACTGGGTGCTGCCGTCGATCGGCGTGCGAGGGCGGTTTTGAGGCGCGCGATTTTTTTCGCGGCCGCGCTCGCGTGCGGCTGCAGCTTGACCGTCGACGGCGATCAGCCGCCGCTGCCGCTCGCCGGCCTGCCGCCGTCGACGAACGGCCTGCAGCTGATCGAGAAGCCCGACTTCCAGGCGATGCAGCTCGTCGTCGGCGCCGACGGCGTCACGTGGGCCGCGCTGTTCGCCACCTCCGACGAGGGCATCATCGGCCCGGTGCGCCTGGTGCGCCTCGCCGATCCGGTGCGCGAGGTGCTCTACGACGCCAGCTTCAAGCTGGTCAGCCGCCACGTCATCTACCTGAGCGACGAGTCGTCGAGCCTGCCGCTCCAGGTGGTGCAGCCCGGCGACGATCCGAAACCGTTCGGCGTGCAGGTGCCGCCCAACTTCGGCGGGGGGCAGATCACGCCGTCGGAGAACGACCTCGCGTTTCTCTACCAGCCGCCGACCACGCCCAGCTTCGCGATCATCCGCTCCGACGGCTCGTACACGCGCGAGCTCCCGCTCGACGTGCCGGGCCCCGGCGCCTTCACGCGACCGCCGATGATCAGCCCCGACGGCGACTGGGCGTTCACCTTCGAGTCCGACGGCCGCACCACCGCACACCTCTCCAAGTCGGAGCTCGACATCCGCCTCGGCTCGTGGCGCTCCACCGTCGGCGGCGTGCCCGAGATCGGCCAGGTGTTCGCCGACGATCGTCACCAGCAGCTGATCTTCTGCGACGGGCGCGGCGTCACCGTCATGCCCTACGACGGCGCCGCCGAGCGCGTGCTCGATCCCGCCGCGTGCGTGCAGCTCCCGCCCGGCACCGACGACTCGCAGCTCGCCCAGCTCGCCGGCGACGACTTTTTCTACTGGTCCTCGGACGGCGCGCGCATGGTGCCGCTCGACGGCTCCGCGCCGCCGCGCACGGTGACGCCCGGCCAGCGCCGCGTGCTCGCCTACGGCACGCCCGGCCTCGCCTACTCGCTCGATCAGGTGAACCGCTTCGTCGGCGGCGCGGGCGACGGCTGGGTCGGCGATTGGCGCTTCATGGACCGCGGCAAGGCGGTGACGTTCTCGACGCGCGGCCGCGGCCTGCGCTTCCTCGAGCACACCGCCGACGACGCCGAGTCGGGCGATCTCTCCTCGTCGGTGGCGCTGGGCTCGCCGCCGCGCCGCCTGGCGCGCAACGTCACGCAGTACGACGAGCTCGACGACGGCCGCCTGGTCGCCGAGGCCGACCGTGCCTATGAAAACTCGTCGAACCGCGTGATCGTCCTCGACGAGGTGGCCGGCACCGCGCGTTGGGTGGCGGAAGGAGTTCGCCGGTATACACTCATTCCAGGTTCCCGGTCCGTGCTGGGCGAGCTGATCAGCGACAAACCGATGAAGCAGCTGGTGCGCTTCCCGATTCCGCCGAGAGGCCCATGACGCGCGCGGCGCTCTTGTTCGCGCTGTGCGCGTCGTGCAGCTACACCTTCGACGGCCAGGCGCCCGAGCTGCCGCTGGTCGGCGTCGAGCCCGACACCGCGTCGCTGCCGCACCTGAACCACGCGCCCGCCGGCACGGTGCGCCTGATGTACGGCGTCGATCTGACGCCGTGGGCGGTGTTCGCCGAGGTGATGCCGGGCGAGTTCACGCCGCAAAAAGGGCTGCGCCTGGTTCACCTGAGCAAGCCGTTCGAAGACGAGACCTTCGTGCACCCGAAGTATTTCTCGACGTGGGGCACGTTCTACATGTTCGATCGCGATCCGCCCGACGCGCCCGATCCGAAGACGCACGTGTCGCTGATCAGCCCCGGCGAGTCGGCGCCCGACGCGCAGTTCGATTTTCCCGGCGGCCCGTACGTCTGCGTGCCCGACGATCTCGACACGCGCTTCCTCTATTTCGTGCAGGACCCGTCGAGCGAAGTCTGGTTCATGCAGGTGCGCGACCGCTCGTTCCACCGCACCTTCCACATCCCCGACGGGGTCGACCCGGCCGATCCGCTCGGCAAGGGCAGCTACCGCTACAACTACAACGGCGCGTTCCTGTTCGTCCTCGACGGACTGGGCAAGCTGACGGTGCACTCGACCACCGACTTCTCCGACTGGGAGCTGGGCAAGCGCCCGTCGCTGTACCTGTACGACGACGACTCGCGGCGCGTGATCACCTGCGGCACGGACGGCGTGCGCTCGGTGCCGCTCGACGGCGGGCCCGACCTGGTGCTCGACCCGGTGCCGTGCGACGAGGGCGCGTCGATCGACTTCCGCGCCAACGGGCTGATGTACTCGGTGGGCGGAGCGCTGCGCTTCGTGCCGCTCGACGGCAGCGCGCCGCCGGTCGAGCTGCTCGAGGCCGACCTGCGCTTCATCACCTTCACGAACGACAACCAGATCATCTACGCCACGGTCCCCGACAGCACCTACGTCAACGGCGCCGGCGACGCGTGGCTCGGCAGCTGGCGCTTCATGCAGCGCGGGCTCGACCTCAGCTTCTCGCGCGACAACAAGAAGCTGCGCTGGCTGGAGAACGCGGCCACGCCGAGCGGCGTCGGCGATCTCGACGTGGCGGCGATCCCCGGCGGCGCGCCGACGACGCTGGCGCGCAACGTGCGCCAGTACCAGGAGCTGAGGGACGGCCGCATCCTCGCCGCCACCAACCACGCCTTCCGCGGCGCGCAGAACCGCGTGGTGCTGATCGACGAGCAGGCGCGCACGCAGCAGTGGGTCGCCTCGCAGGCGTCCGAGTACGTCGGCATCCCGGGGACCAAGGACGTGCTCATCGACGTGGTGAGCGGCCCGTCGACGTTCGACATCGTGCGCGTGCCGTTGCCGCCGAAGCCGTAGCGGTGTAATTTCCGCCGCCATGGCGATCACCGAGGACGAAGTGCGCGAGACGGCGCAGCTGGCGCGGCTCGAGCTCAGCGACGAGGAATTGCACCGCATGACGCGCGAGCTGGACGCCATCCTCGGCTACATGCAGCAGCTCGCCGACGTGAACGTCGACGGGGTCGAGCCGACCACGCACGCGGTGCCGCTCGATCTTCCGCTGCGCGCCGACGAGCTGGGCCCGCACCTTGAAATCATCCAGGTGTTCCGCGATGCACCGGACTGGCGCCTCGACGGCTTCTTCCGTGTGCCCAAGATCATCGAGACCGATGAATGACGCTGACCGATCTCACCGCGTCTGAACTCGCGGAGGGGATTCGCCGCAAGAAATTTTCGGCGCTCGAAGTGGCGCAGGATTTTCTTGAGCGCATTGATCGCCTCGACAGAAAACTCGGTTGTTTCTACAAGCGCCGCGATCCGCTGGCTATTGCCGCGGAAGCCGCTACTGTCGACGAGAAGATCGCGCGCGGCGAAAATGCCGGGCTGCTCGGCGGTGTGCCGGTCGGGCTGAAAGATCTGTTCGTCACCGAAGGCCTCGAAACCACCGCCGGCAGCAAGATCCTCGAGGGCTGGGTACCTGTGTACCAAGGTACCGCGGTAACAAAGCTGCGCGAGGCGGGCGCGATCGTCCTCGGCAAGCTGAGCATGGACGAGTTCGCCATGGGCTCGTCGAACGAGAGCTCGGCGTACGGGCCGGTGCGCAACCCGTGGGACCTCGCGCGCGTGCCGGGCGGCTCGTCGGGCGGCTCGGCGGCGGCGGTGGCGGCGGGGCTGGCGGCGGCCACGCTCGGCACCGACACCGGCGGCTCGATCCGGCAGCCGGCCGCGCTCACCGGCACCGTCGGCCTCAAGCCGACGTACGGGCGCGTGTCGCGCTGGGGCGTGGTGGCGTTCGCGTCGTCGCTCGATCAGGTCGGCCCGTTCGGCCGCACCGCGCTCGACTGCGCGCTCGTGCTCGAGGCCATCGCCGGCCACGACCCGCGCGACGCCACCTCTTTGAAGGCGGCGGTGCCGCGTTATGCCGAGGCCTGCAAACGGCCGATTGACGGTTTGCGGATTGGAGTACCGCGCGAGTATTTCGCCAAGGTCGACGCCACCGTCGGAAAACCGGTGATGGACGCGATCGACGAAATGGTGAAACTCGGCGCTAAAAAGATCGACGTCGAGCTGCCGCACACCGGCTACGCAATCGCCGCGTATTACATCATCGCCACCGCGGAGGCGTCGTCCAACCTGGCGCGCTACGACGGCGTGCGCTACGGGCTGCGCGTCCCGTCGGAGAATCTGCAATCGATGTACGCCAGGACGCGCGCGGCGGGGTTCGGCGCGGAGGTCAAGCGGCGCATCATGCTCGGCACGTATGCGCTGCGTTCGGGATATTACGACGCCTATTATTTGCGCGCGCAAAAGGTGCGGACGCTGATTCGCCGCGATTTTGAACAGGCGTTCAAACTTTGCGACGTCCTCGCCGGGCCCACGTCACCGACGGTGGCGTTCAAGCTGGGCGAGAAGGCGGACGATCCGCTGGCGATGTACCTGTCCGATATCTTCACCATTCCGTGCAATCTGGCCGGATTACCCGGGATATCGATTCCCTGCGGTTTTCACGATCGATTGCCCATCGGTTTGCAGCTGCTCGCGCCGCCGCTCGGCGAGGAAACGCTCTTGCGCGCGGCGTCGGCCTACGAGCGCGCCACCGACTGGACGCGCCGCCGCCCCGAGGAGCCCGCATGACGTGGGAGCCGGTGATCGGCCTCGAGTGCCACGTGCAATTGGCGACGGCGACCAAGGCGTTCTCGACGGCGTCGGCGGCGTTCGGCGCGGCGCCCAACACGCACGACGACCCGTACACGCTGGCGCTGCCGGGCACGCTGCCGGTCTTGTCGCGCGCCGCGATCGAGTTCGCGATCAAGCTCGGCCTGGCCACCGGCTGCGCCATCCGCCCGCTCAGCCGCTTCGCGCGAAAGCACTATTTCTACCCCGATCTGCCCAAAGGATTCCAAATCTCGCAGTACGACGAGCCGCTGTGCGAGCACGGGCGCGTCGACTTCGTGCTCGACGGCCCCGACGGCAAAGAGGTGCGCAGCGTGCGGCTGACGCGCATCCACGTCGAGGAGGACGCGGGCAAGAACGTGCACGTGCCGGGCGCGCCGGTGTCGCTGGTCGACTACAACCGCGCCGGCGTGCCGCTCTGCGAAGTGGTCAGCGAGCCCGACGTGAAGTCGCCGGCCGAGGCGGGCGCGTACCTGCGCGCCATCCGCCAGCTGGTGCGCTACCTCGGAATCTCCGACGGCAACATGGAGGAGGGGTCGCTGCGCTGCGACGCCAACGTGAGCGTGCGGCGCGCCGGCGAGCCGCTCGGCACGCGCACCGAGCTGAAGAACATCAACTCGTTCAAGAACGTCGAGGAGGCGATCGAGTTCGAGATCGCGCGGCAGATCGAGCTGCTCGAGCGCGGCGAGCGCGTGGTGCAGGAGACGCGGCTGTGGAACCCCGACAAGAAGCAGTCGGCGCCGATGCGCTCCAAGGAGCACGCGCACGACTACCGCTACTTTCCCGAGCCCGACCTGCCGCCCTTGCGCGTCGACGACGCGTGGCGCGAGGCCATCCGCGCGTCCTTGCCGGAGCTGCCGATCGCCAAACGGACGCGCTTCATCCAGGCGCTCGGGCTGTCGCCGTACGACGCCGACGTGCTCACCGCGGAGAAGAAGACGGCCGATTTCTTCGAGGAGGTGATCGCGCGCGGGGCGCCGGCCAAGGCGGCGGCGAACTGGATCACCGGCGAGGTGATGATGCGCTCGAACCGCGGCGACCAGGGGGCGATCGGCGCCGCGGAGCTGGCGGAGATCATCGCGCTCATCGGCGACGGGACGATCAGCGGCAAGATCGCCAAGGACGTGTTCGACAAGGCGTGGAAGTCGGGGCGGCGGCCGCGCGAGATCGTCGAGGCGGAGGGGCTCACGCAGGTGACCGACTCGGCGGCGATCGAGGCGGCGTGCCGCGACGCCGTCGAGAAGAACCCGAAGCAGGCGGAGCAGTACCGCGCCGGGCAGGCCAAGATGCTCGGCTACTTCGTCGGGCAGGTGATGAAGGCGACGCAGGGCAAGGCCAACCCGGCGATGGTGAACGACGTGCTGAGAAAGCTGCTCGACAACAAATGAGCAATTTTGACGATATATTGTCACCGCTGCGCTGGACCGGGAGCGCGCTGGAGCTGCTCGATCAGCGGCTCCTGCCCGTCGAGGAGCGGTGGGTCGAGTGCCGCGATCACGCGGCGGTGGCGCGGGCGATCAAGGACATGGTGGTGCGCGGGGCGCCGGCGATCGGCTGCGCGGCGGCGTACGGCGTGGCGCTGGGCGCGCGCGCCGGCGTGCCGCTCGAGCGCGTGATCGCCGACCTGCGCGCCACGCGGCCGACGGCGGTGAATCTATTTTGGGCGCTCGATCGCATGGCGCGCGTCGCGCCGCCGACGGCGGACGCGCTGGCGGCCGAGGCGGTGCGCATCCACGAGGAGGACATCGCCTCGTGCATGGCGATCGGGAAGTTCGGCGCGCCGCTTCTGCCCGACGGCGTGGTGCTCACGCACTGCAACGCCGGCGCGCTGGCGACCGGCGGCTACGGCACCGCGCTCGGCGTGGTGCGCGCGGCCCACGCGGCGGGGCGGCGGCTGCGCGTGTTCGCCGACGAGACCCGGCCGTTTCTGCAAGGCGCGCGGCTGACCGCGTGGGAGCTGCAGAAGAGCGGCATCGACGTCACCGTCATCACCGACAACATGGCGGCGCACCTGATGGCCAAGGGCGAGATCCAGTCGGTGATCGTGGGCGCCGATCGGATCGCGGCCAACGGCGACACGGCCAACAAGATCGGCACCTACGGCGTCGCGCTGCTGGCGCGCGAGCACGGGCTGCCGTTCGTGGTCGCCGCGCCGCGCTCGACGGTGGACCTGGCGATCCCCGACGGCGCGCACATCCCGATCGAGGAGCGCGACGCGCGCGAGGTCACGCATATGGGCGACCGCGCGCTCACGCCGGGCGGCGTGGCGGTGCGCAACCCGGCGTTCGACGTCACGCCCGCGCGCCTGATCGCCGCCATCGTCACCGAACGCGGCGTGGCACGCCCCCCATATAATGATAGTCTCGCTAGTCTGTTCGATGAGCGAGCAACGTAAAGAGGAGCGCATCCCGGTCTCGCTGCGGGTCACGTACCTGAACCGCGGCGAGCTGCAGCGCGACCTGGTGACCGACCTCTCGCCCGGCGGGCTGTTCGTGCGCACCGAGCACCCGCTCGCGGTCGGCACCGTGGTCGACCTCGAGGTGTTCGTCACCGACGAGGATCTGCCGATGCACGTGCGCGGCAAGGTGGTGTGGCTCAAGCAGCCGCCCGGTCCTTTGCACGGCATGGGAATCCAGTTCACCGGCGTCATGGGCCCGGTGCTGATGGAGCTGGTCGAGGCTGCAAAAAACGGTTGACGCGGGAATCGAAACGCGTAGACTTCGCCCCTCGGTTTCTCCAAGGAGTTGGTTCATGTACGCGGTGATTGCGACAGGCGGCAAGCAGTACCGGGTCCAGCCGGGCGAGACGATCCACGTCGAGAAGCTCGAGCACGACGGCAAGGCGATCGACGCCGGCGGCGCGGTCACGTTCGGCGAGGTGCTCCTGATCGCCGACGGTGAGGACGTGAAGATCGGCAAGCCGACGCTGGAAGGCGCCAAGGTCACCGCGGAGGTGGTCGCCAACGGCCGCGGGCCCAAGCTGCTCATCTACAAGTATCGCCGCCGCAAGGGCTACCGCCGCAAGACCGGCCACCGCCAGCCGTTCACCGCCGTGAAGATCACCGGCATCAACGCTTAAGGCAAAAGAACATGGCTCACAAAAAAGGACAGGGCGCTTCTCGCAACGGCCGCGACTCCGGCCCGAAGATGCGCGGTGTGAAGCGCTTCGGCGGCGAGGTCGTGACGGCGGGGAACATTCTCGTGCGGCAGAAGGGCACCGTGATCCATCCCGGCGAGAACGTCGGGCTCGGGCGCGACTTCACCATCTTCGCGCTGGTCGACGGCGTGGTCGAGTACACGTCGTTCAAGGCCAAGGGCACCAGCCGCCGCCGCGTCTCGGTCAAGCCGCAGCAACCCGCCGCGTAGTTTTCCCGGCAGCGTCGCCTGCCATGCAGTTCATCGACGAATGCACGATCCAGGTTCGCGCCGGAAACGGCGGGAACGGCTGCGCCACGTTTCGCCGCGAGCCGTTCGTGCCGCGCGGCGGACCGTCGGGCGGCGACGGCGGTGACGGCGGCTCGGTGATCCTGCTGGCCGATCCGCAGATCTCGACGCTGCTCGATCTGCGCTACCAGCAGCGCTACGCCGCCGAGCACGGCGAGCGCGGGCAGGGGCGCGACAAGTACGGCAAGGGCGGCGCCGACACGATCGTGCGCGTCCCCGTCGGTACGCTGGTGATCGACGACCCATCGGGCGCGACGCTCGCCGACCTGGTCGAGGCCGGGCAGCGCTTCGTCGCCGCGCAAGGCGGCAAGGGCGGGCGCGGCAACATCCACTTCGCGACGTCGACGTATCAAGCGCCGACCGAGGCGGAGCCGGGCGGATCGGGCGAACAGCGCGTCCTGCGCCTGGAGCTGAAGCTGCTCGCCGACGTCGGCCTGCTCGGCTTCCCCAACGTCGGCAAGTCGACGTTCATCGCCTCGGTCTCGCGCGCGCGCCCGAAGATCGCCAACTACCCGTTCACCACGCTCACGCCCAACCTCGGCGTCGTCGGCCTGTCGGGCGCGCGCAGCTTCGTGCTGGCGGACATCCCCGGGCTGATCGAAGGCGCGAGCGAAGGCCACGGGCTCGGCCACCGCTTCCTCAAGCACGTCGAGCGCACGCGCGTGCTGATCCACCTGCTCGAGCTGACCGAAGAGGAGGGGCGCGATCCCGAGCGCGACCTCGACGTGATCAACCGCGAGCTCGAGCGCTACGATCCGGAGCTGGCGCGCCGCCCGCAAGTGGTCGCGCTCTCCAAGCTCGACGTCACCGAGACGCGCGCCGCGTACCCATCCTTAAAGGAGAAGCTGGCCGCGCGCGGCGTCGAGCTGCACGCGATTTCCGCCGCCACCGGCGAGGGCGTGAAGGAGCTTTTGGAGGTGGTGTGGAAGCGACTTAAATCACCGGAACCGCAGCCCTTGCTTCCTTGACCGCCTGTGGGCCCTCTGGTATAGAAGCCTGTCTATCTAACGTGCGGAGAGGGATGCCGGTGCGCAGGCTACCGATCTTGGGGTTTGCTTTTTTTATGGGCGGCGGGGTCGCTTTCGCGGGGGACAATCCAGGCGCACCAGCGGCTCCCGCCGAGCCGCCGACGACGACGGCTCCCGCGCCGAGCGCCACGTCCTATGCGTTCAAGCTCCACGATCTCGAGCGGCGCGTGAACGAGCTCAAGGAGCAGATCTTCCGCTCCAAGGCGCGCCTCAACCTGCTCAAGGAGACGGTGCTGCACGGCGTGATCGCCGGCTCGCGCGCCGTGATCGTGCACCGCAACGAGATGGGCTCGATGTACCAGCCGATCCGCTACGTCTACGCGCTCGACGGCGCCGAGATCTACGCCAAGTCCGACGACAGCGGCAAGCTCGGCGAGCAGAAGGAGATCGAGATCTTCAACGGCTCGCTGGTGCCCGGCAACCACACGCTCTCGGTGCAGATGGTCTACCAGGGCAACGGCGCGATCTTCACCTACCTCAAGGGCTACAAGTTCACCGCGCGCTCCAGCCACACGTTCACCGCCGGCGAGGGCAAGCAGCTGCAGCTCAAGGTCGTCGGCTTCGAGAAGGGCAACCCCGTGACCACCGATCCGAAGGATCGCCCGGCGGTCGACTTTCGCGAGAACGTGATCACCGACAAGGATGCCGCCGCCAAGCAGCAGCCGGCGGCGAAGAAGTAGCGAGCCCATGATGATGCGCACTTTCGTGGCGCTCGTCGTCTCCGGGCTCGCGGCCGCGCCGATGGCGCGCGCCGACGAGATCGATTCGCTCGGCGCCAAGATCACCGAGCTCGACGCGCGCATCTATGAGCTGAACGCGCAGCTCAAGCCGCCGCCTCCGCCCGGCCCCGAGATCGCCGACCGCCGCCTCATCGACGCGCAGGTGCTCTACGAGCTCAAGAACTACGAGTCGGCGTCGATCATCCTGCTCGACGTCGTCGAGAAATATCCCAACTCGGCGGCGTACCCCGAGGCGCTGTTCTACCTCGCCGACTCGCTGTACCTGAAGCGCGACTTCCTGTCGTCGCGCCGCTTCTTCGAAAAGATCGTCGAGCAGGGCCCGTCGAATCAGCGCTACCAGGAGTCGCTGCAGCGCTTGATCGAGCTGTCGCTGCACACCGGCGACTACTCGCCCGTCGACGGCTACATCGCCAAGCTCGAAGGGCTGCAGGCCGACAAGCAGCTCCCGTCGGTGCCGTACGTCAAAGGCAAATATTATTACTTCCGCCGCCAGTTCGATAAAGCGATCGACGCGCTCAAGGTCATCGGGCCGACGCATCCCTACTACTTTCACGCGCTGTACTTCATCGGCGCGGCCAACGTGGCGATGGGGCCGGACA
>Ga0070741_10019871_pt1 | contig 10682 bp, 8 predicted proteins | sample Coa_R1_4_FD_66440 | JGI IMG/M metagenome (GOLD analysis project Ga0070741, IMG submission 66440) | Surface soil microbial communities from Centralia Pennsylvania, which are recovering from an underground coalmine fire - Coalmine... | ecosystem: Environmental > Terrestrial > Soil > Unclassified ... | reverse complement strand
ACTTGCGCGTTGGCGAGCGAGGGATAACGATAGACCATTTCGGTCATCAATTGTTCGACGCGCTGGGGCGGCGCAGGCGCGAGCGCGGGGTGGTCATTGTCGGCGAGTTCGTCTGCAAAATGCATAATCGGATCGTGGGCATACGAACCGCCACCGTACGCCTCGCGATGCTGGCGAAAGTACATATCCTTATCTTGATAGCGGATAATCGGCGTCGTTAGATCGTCTGCGGCATCCTTTAGGTTGAGAATGGGAGTTGTTCGCACGTAGAGATGTTCGCAAGGGACTTGGGGAATGTTCACGCCAGCCATTGCGCCGACAACGGGTCCCCACAGACCCGCCGCGCAAATGACGTACTCGCATTTGATACTGCCCTTGTCAGTTTTGACGCCGACGACGCGCGCAGCGCTGCCGTTCGTGGGTGTAATGTCCAAGCCGGTGACGCGCGTGTAATCCTGAAATTCTACGCCGCCCTTTTGCGCCATGCTGGTCAAACCTTCGAGCAGCGCCGTGCCTTTGACGTTCACATCGCTCGGAACGTAGAACGCGCCGTATAAGTCGTCGGTGCGCATGATTGGCACCATTTTTTTGATTTCGTCGGGGGAAACAAGATAGGCGTCCAGCCCCCACGCTTTGGCATTGCCGATTTTGCGTTTGAGCTCATACCAACGTTCCGGCGTGAGCGCGATTTCAAGTGAGCCGACCTGCCAAATGGCTTTTTCGGGCGCGCGCACTTGCATATAGGTCTCGACCGTCCACTGCGCGATTTGACAGAAACTTTTCGAGGTATTGTGTTGAAAAATGAGTCCAGGCGCGTGGGATGTAGAACCATACACCTTATAGAGCGGCCCTTGTTCCAGCACGATAATGTCGTGCCAGCCCATTTGGGTGAGATAGTACGCGGTGCTGCATCCAACAATGCCCGCACCGATGATGACGACTTGTGCTTGGTCTCGCATATTTAACACTCAATACTTTACGCTGCCAGTCGGGTTTGATTTACCGCCGAGGGCGCAGAGAACGCAGAGCAAACCATTTTCAAGAGTTGTTCATACTACATTAACGAATGAATTCGTTACTACGCTGAAATTCTAGTATGGATAGCCTTTTGCGCCTTGACAGCCTTTGAGCGCGGAAATTTCGCCCATGATGTCGTGAATGTGACCGATAACAAAGGTGCTCCACCACGCGGGCGCGGGCACATTTCCATACCCAACCGCCGACATATCATAGATGCGTTCGGCTTCGGAAGCAGGCAGCGAATTTAGATATTCTTCGCTCGCCGGAAAGACGGCGCGGGCATATTCAGCCACTTGGTTCAAGTCCACTTTCATCGCGCGTGCTTCCAAAGAACTTGCGCCAAGATTGAAATTGTCAAAGACCTTCCACGTGGACGTGAACAAGGGCGCGCCGCCTTTCGAGATTCCATGTACAAGCCAATCTTCGGCAACCACGCAGTGCAGATAGCGTTCGCCAATGGGATGCGCAATACCGGGTGGCAGCCAATCTATCATCTCTTGGGTCAAGTCGCTGACGGTGCCCATGAAGGCGTCATGCGCTACGTGCAGATTGATTCGCAATACATCCATGACATCCATATGCGCTCCTTTATCGTCATCGCCTATGCTTCAATCGCTGCCTGAATTTCGCGCTTGCGGCGCGCAGCATATTCCTGCAAGGCTTCTTCTAGCGCGGGATCCATTGGCGGTTTCTGGTATTCACTCAACCATTTCTTCCAGACGCGATTGGCGCGCACATCGGCAGTTTCCGCGCCCTTTTGCTCCCAGCGCACATAGTTTTGCACATCGGCGATGATGGGACGATAGAACGCGTCGCGGAAATGGCGCATGGTATGGGCTGCGCCAAAGAAATAGCCGCCGGGTCCGATTTCTTCGAACGCATCGAGCGCCAAGCCTTCTTCGTCCAACGGAATTCCCGCGAGGAACACTTGCATCATGCGCAGGAGTTCAACATCCATTGCAAATTTTTCATACGACGAGACCAAGCCCGATTCGAGCCAGCCCGCCGCGTGGAGGACAAAATTGGTACAGGCGAGAAACGTGGGCCAAAAGGTCATGGTCGCTTCCCACATTGCTTGTCCATCCGGCGCTTTGGACGAGGTGAGCCCGCCGCCACTGCGGAATGGCAGTTTGTATTTGCGCGCGAGCTGCGCGCTGACGAACAATGCCGCCGCCGATTCCGGTGTGCCGAATGCGGGGCTTCCCGACTGCATGTCGCTGTTGGACAGGAACGAGCCATAGACGACAGGCGTTCCGGGGCTAATCAATTGAGTGAGCGCAATGCCCGCCAACGCTTCGGCGTTTTGCTGCACCAACGTTCCACCGACCGCGACGGGTGACATTGCGCCCGCGAGAATGAACGGCGTAATAATCAATGGCTGGCGAGCTTGCGCATAGGTCAGGAGGGCGTCTAACATGCGCGTATCGTAGAGGCGCGGGCTATTGACGTTGATGAGGGAAATGAGCACAGGCTTTTCCGCCAATTTGTCGCGTCCGCCGAAAACAATGGATGCCATTTCCAACGTGTCTTGGGCATTTTCTGCCGAGACCACATTCCCCATAAATGTTTTATCAGACAATGTGAGCAGGGAATAAATCATGTCGAGATGGCGCGTCTCTTGCGGCTCATCGTTTGGTTCGACGACCGTTCCACCTGCATTGTGTATATCGGGCACCACCTGCGCAAGTTTTACAAAATTGCGATAATCTTCCAGCGTTGCTTCGCGTCGCCCTCGATCCAAATCCTGCACGTTGGGCGGCCCATAGACCGGTGCCAGCACCATGTAATTGCCGCCGAGGATGATGTCGTTGGCAGGATTGCGCGCATAGATGGTAAATTCGCTTGGCGCTTTGGCAATCTGCTCGGCGATAAAACCGCGCGGAAATTTTACGAGCGGCGCGGGCAGCGCATCTCGGTCCACCTCACAGCCCGCGCGTTCAAGAATATCTACCGCTTGATCGTGGTTGAACGCAATCCCGAATTCTTCCAACACGCGCATCGTCGTGTCGTGAATTTTTTCAATATCTTCATTCGGGAGATATTCGTACTTGGGTGCAGTATGTGTAATCATTCTTCTGCCTCACGCAAGACCATTTAGGAGCTGCCGCCGGTTAAGCGTTGGCGCGCAAAGTTCGCAATATAGCCGGGCACTTGGCGGGTTTCGCGTAAATTCCAAATGTCGCGCAAATAGGCGGGAAAGCGCAATAGTAGATTTTCATTCTTGTAATGAACGCTAACCGTGCGAAAGCGGTCATAGTGATACCAGAGCTTGGCGGCGATGCTACGCTTGGCGGGAGGCTGCGTCTCTAGTTGAAACTTGAGCCGCGCCGCGCGTGGGACCGGCAGGCGCGCCAACGCGTCTATCGCCGACGTGGGAAGCGGCGCGTTCATGCGCTCATACAAATAGCGCAGGGTATTCAAGAGCGGCAACACCAGCTTGCGCGATTGCGCTTGAGCCACGAGCCGCTCCCAATTAACGTTTGCGCGCGTCACGATGTAATACGCATCGGCAACCCAGCGTACCGGCGGCACATCGTTCCAAAACGTGCCATGCACGCAAACGTGTAACAGTTGATCCGTCGGGTTGAGCGCGAGCGAGTCAATTCCCCAGAAATCCAGTGGAATCGCATGCGCCCAAAAATCATCATCGGCATTGGGGCGCGGGTCGCGGAAAAGAACGTGTTGGTGCAAATCAAGGCTCACTCGCTCCGTGAGCGTCAAGGTGTGCGCATAGGTCTGGTCGAGATACGCGTCGGGCAAGTCATGCAAGGGGCGCGGCTGGGTTCTCCAACCCACCTCGTGAAGAATGTGCAATGCTTCCCGCGTCCGCGAAGCGGGGACCAGAATATCAAGGTCGCTCATTGGACGCGCGCCGATGTCATGGTAGTACAGCGGAATCAGCGCGCTGGCTTTGAGGAACACCGTCGGAATGCCCGCCGCGTGCAGCGATTGTAATGCCCTTTTACCATGAAAGAGCAATATCTGGTTGGAATATCGAAAATAGTGATAGACCTTGCGCAGTTGTCCGAGTGCAGGAGGCTCAATGCCAATCGCTCGCAGATTCAAATAAAGCAAAGGCAGCAAGCGAAACGATCCATAATCTAATGCAGAGAAATTGATGTGCGCGCGCCACCTTTCCCATGCAGCGAGTGCATCTCTTCCTTGCCACAATGCTGCTTGCAGCAAGAGCTCTTGCTCCGGCGAGGGATGCCAACCACCGCCCTGTGAGGCGACGCCTTGCGTTGTGGCAACAATTGGTTTAGCCATGGAGTTCTTTGGCAACTTGCGTGTGGGCATATGCGTCCATCCGTAACAGCGGTGTTACTTGACCGTCGCGCAATTCATACACTTCGTCCGCTTGCTCCGCGAGCTGTGGGTCATGGCTAATCATCAAAATCGCCGGACGTGGGTTCAGACTATGCAGATTTTTCATCAACGTTTCTATCGCGGTGAGGTCAAGATGATTGGTCGGCTCATCCAAAATCAACAATCTCGGTTCACACAGCAACGCACGCGCTAATGCAATCCGCTGTCGCTGACCGCCCGACAACAAAATCCCTTCTTCGCCAATATCCGTTTGATATTTCTGCGGAAGGCGTTCGATAAATTCGTGCGCAGTTGCCAGTTGGCTCGCGCGGAGGATTTCCGCCTCCGTACAATTTGGGGAGCCGTAAATGATGTTTTCGCGAATCGTGCCGGGAAAAAGAATCGGGTCTTGCATGACCACGCCGATGCGCGAACGCAGCGCCGACATAGAGAGTTCATCATATGGAATTCCATCCGCTGACACAACCCCGCGCAAAGGACGATAGAAACCAAGCATCAAATAGGTGATGGTGCTTTTGCCCGCGCCGTTTGCGCCGACAATCGCCGTCGTGTTTCCGGGATGCAGTGTGAGGTTCACACCTCGTAGCACCGGCACCTCATCGTAATTGAACCACACATCGTTGAGTGCAACATTGCCTTTCAAATCAATGGTACGCGTGCCCCGATACGGAACAGGGTCTTGAACGTTCAAAAGTTCATAGAGTTTATTAAGCGCGGCATTGCCGTCAATCACATTGGGAAAGATCCCAAGCGCGCCGCGCAGCTGTACGCTTAACAAGGTCACCGCCACATAGTACGAGAGCAGGTCGCCGATGGTCATGGCGTTTTGCGTAACCGCCAATCCCCCGCCGATGAGGATGAGGACGCTCCAAATGGTGACAATCGTGCTGTGTACTGCATTATCCGCTGTTTCGAGCCAAGCTTTGCGCTTGCTGGTGCGGCGCAAATGTTCAATGCGCTGACCCTTTTCTTTTTGTTCCAGTGATTCCGCTGCCTGCACGCGAGTCAAATCCATAGTTTGCAGGACAAAAAAGATTCCTTTGCTAAAGTGAGTAAAGGCGCGGTGGAACTCATGTGTATTCTCGCGCACGAGGCGTCCCATGCGGCGTCCAGCAATTACGAGAACGGGCATGACCGTGGCGATGAGGAGAAACAGAAAGGGGTTGAGATAGAGCAGGATGAAGAATAAAGCGACAGAGGTGCAAAGCGCGGGCAGCAGCTGCGTCATTATCCCATTGCTCATGCCATCTACGCGTTCGGTGTCATACACGAGCTGCGAGTGGAGTTCCGCTCGGTCAGAACGGGTATGAAAATGCCGCGAGAGCACATAGCATTTTTCCAGAAGGTCATGGCGCAGTACGGCAACTGCGCGCTTGGTTACATCGAGTGTGAGATAACGGGCGAGAACATTGACGCCGTTGTTCAAGATGGTAAGCAACAGGATCGCCAATCCGATGGCGAAGAGTCCGCCGATGTTGCGCGCGGGAATCAGATTGTCGAACGCGTAGCGCACAAAGAACGCGATGGGCAAGATAAAAAGCCCCTGCCCTGCCGCGAGCAGGACGCTGGCAACCAGATACAGCTCTTTGCCGCGATAGTAGGAAGCGTACAGACGCCACGCGTTAAGATTCATTCTAGCGAGTTCGCCATATTTCCCGTAAGCGTACCAACGATGTTGCCTTATTGAAAACTTTTCTCTAGAGCTTCTTGCCCCAAAATCCTTTTTACTGCATGTGCCAAGTCCATCGTTTCGCCCCGTTCCATCGCGGCGTTCAGTTCCTCTTGCGATAATTTTGTCTTGAGCTCTTGGAATACGGGATCGAAATCAATTTTGATGTCGGCGGTTCCCGCCGGATGCCGAAAGGCGAGACCGAGCAGCTCGGCGGCATATTCCGCGTTGCCAAGAGCGAGCTCTACTTTTGCAATCGCAGCAATGATATAGAGCGAAAGAGCTTGTAAACCCAACTCGCGCGCTTCGGCGAGCGCCTGATGATACTGCTGCATCGCCAAATCGCTGTCGCCGCGCGTGAGAGCGAGGCTGCCGAGATTCAGGCGAATAAGCGCCGCGCCTTCTCTATCGCCGATTTCTTGCGAAATTGCCAACGCCTCATCCTGACACCGCGCCGCCGTTGGGTAATCTCCGCGCTGTTCGGCAATCACGCCGAGATTGACGAGGCGGACACTGACACCGTAACGGTCACCCAGCTCCTGAGAGAGCGCAAGGGCTTTTTCGATATACGAGAGGGCGAGGTCGTACTTTTTCTCATCCCGCGCCACGACGCCGAGACTATTCAGGCAGCTGGAAATTCCTTCGCGGTCGTTGAGCTGTTGATAGAGCGCCAAACCTGCCTGCAAATGCTCTTCGGCTAGATCGTTCTTGCCTTCATAGTTATAGGCAACGCCAAGCTGACGATGGGCGTGAGCAATTGCTTCCACATCATTCGCGTCCTTTGCCCACCGCAGCGCCTCCTCACCCAATTCGCGCGCCTGCTGATGGTCGCCGCGTTGACTTTCGATGCGCGCAATGCCGGTTAATGCGGTGGCTGTCGTCTTGGCATCCGCCGCCGCGATTCCGGTGGATAGCGCGTTGCGAAAATTTTCTTTGGCAAGATCATAGTCTGTATGCCGACAATAGAGTTCGCCGAGTTGAGCATAAATCTGCGCGCCTTCGGACGTTGGTTCGTTCGGCAAGAGCGCGAGGGCATTTTGGAAGGCTTTTAGCGCTTCGGGAAACGCGCTGATTTGCAGCGCGCGCTCGCCATATTGATACCAATAGGAAACTGCTTTGCGGTTGTCCCCTGCTTCAGTAAAGTGATACGCCAGCAGTGGAAGATAATCGTTCAGATTATCGGCAAAGAGTGTTTCGCAGGTCGAAGCGATGAGGCGATGCCATTCGCGTCGCTCTTTGAGTAAAAGCGACGCGTACGCGGTCTCTTGCGTCAGGATGTGCTTGAAAAGATACGTTTGTTCGTGATCTTTGACGCGTCGAATTAATCCTTCATCTTCCAGCGTTACGAGCTCGCGGGTTACGTGCATACTATATAAACCCGAAGGGTCTCGCATTCATTACCACAATATTCCTTTAACAAGACCCTTCGGGTTTTAACTACTTGCCCATCTCAAAGGTACGTTTGTAAATGCCTTCGTATGCTTTTTGGGTCAAATCGCGTGGGTTGCCAATGGTCTGTGGATCTTTGAAGGCGATTTCGGCGAGCATGGGGATTTCTTCTTCTTTGAATCCCAATTCTTGCAAGGTTGGAATGGAAAGGTCGTCCGTTAACTGGTACACGGCTTTAACCGCTTTTTCTGCCGCCTGCCAGACGGAGAGTCCGCGAATATCTTCGCCGAGCGCCTGCGCGATGCGCGCGAATTTTTGCGGCTCGCCCATGTAATTGTATTCCATCACAGGACCCAGAACGCGCGCAGTTAATGCGCCGTGCGGCACATCATGTACGCCGCCTGCCGATTGGCTCATCGCATGGGCTGCGCCCGCGCTTTCTGTGCCGTATGACAACGCGCCCAACATCGCCGCCATGCTCATTTTGTAGCGCGCTTCGATATTATGCCCTTGCGCATACGCGATGCGAAGGTACTGTGCAACGTACTCCATGGCGAGCAGCGCGGTAGAGTCGGGAAAGGGCTGGGCATAGGCACAGGTATAACATTCGATGGCGAGTGCGAGGGCGTCCATGCCTGTTCCCGCCGTGACGGGCGCAGGGAGGTCGAGCGTGAGTTCTGGGTCAATCAAGGCGACCCATGCGCCAATTTTCGCTGTGCCGCCGACATTGAATTTAATTTTGCGTTTAGGGTCGGTGATGACCGCCCAGAGCGTGACTTCGCTACCTGTACCCGCAGTAGTTGGGACGCAAATCGTCGGCGGGATGCGTTTTTGAATCGGCTGCGGGTCTGCCCACTCGTAATCGAGAATCGAGCCGCCATTGTGCGCGACGACGCCAACCGATTTCGCGGTGTCCATAGAACTGCCGCCGCCAAAGCCAATCACGCCGTCGCATTTTTCGCTTTTGTAAATGGCAGCCGCTTCATCCACTAACGCAATTGGCGGATTCGGCGCGACGCGGTCAAACACAATAAAATCCATATCCGCTTCTTTCAGCGGATTGGTCGCGCGTTCCAAGAGTCCTGCTTTCACGATACCGGGGTCAGTAACAACAAAGGGGCGGCGCATTCCCAAGGCACGCGCTTCATCGGCAAGCGTTTGGACTGCGCCGATGCCGTGCTTCATAACAGTTGGTACTTCAAACGAACGAACCTGAGGCATCTCTAATCATTTCTCCCCTGCGATGGACTTGATCTTGTTTTCTGCTTTTTTGATCCGTGTGTTGGCGCTGGCGTGTTTCAAGCCGAGCGCTCGGGCATGTCTGCTTTTAAGCGCTTCAAACGTCGCAAGGACTTGGGCTGCAAACTGGTCGGGGAATGCGAGATTCGAGCGCCAAGGGTATTTGACCTGCTCTTTTTGCCAGCGCAGGTGATTGATTTTCCACGAATTGTAATGTTCCAAGAAATCGAGGTAACTTTGCGGCACTTGTTCGTCGTCAATGAGGTGTGTCTTGTCCAAGAGCAACGTCTTGATTCTTTCATTACGCGGAAAGAGGTCATTCTCCACCCAAAAGAGCCAGGTCTTGAGTTCATCTTCCGTGAGCTCCTTGCCTTCCACAAAGACGTGGTCGCGCCCCAATGCTTTCAAAAGGTCTTGATGTGTGCGCTGTCCTTCCTGAATGGCAAACGCCAGCGGACCATAGAGCTCTTGAAGCTGACTTTCCATGCGGGCAAGCGATTCTTCCAGTTGCTTTCTGCGACGTTCATCCCGCCCTGTCAAAATATAGTTAATGAGCCAGCCGAGCAGCGTTACACTCGCGGCTAACAGTGCGAGCAAAACGGACGTATCCATTACCCTCTGCGAACTTCCTCCGGCAGTTCATACCATTTTACTTTATCCCCGACGCGGTCGCGCATTTTCCATTTCATAGATTTCGGGGAGGTATTGAGCGCGGCTTCGAGACCGCCGATGCGCGCATTGAGTGTGTTTCGATTCGGCGGCTCCATCTCCACCGTCTCAAGATAGCGTTTCACTTTACTGATGCTCAGCATGGATGTTTTCCACAAACCCCAGTCATCGCCCGTCAGCTGCGTGATGCGATTGACATTGATAGTCTCTGTATCCGTTTCGCCGAGCGGGTGATCGAGCAAGAGCGCACAGACATCGCGGATGTCTTTTTCATTCATCTCGTAGATTTGTAGTTTGGTCAAGAGCAGCTCGGCGAGAGGAATCGTCGGTGAATCGAGATTCATGCGCTCGGTGATGGGGATTTTATGACACATGGTGAACTGTGCGACAAAAATGTCCACTTGGCGTTGATGCTCGTCATCGTAAAAGAGCAAGCGCACGTCGCCGTTAAAGAGATTGAAATTCTTGTTCGGCGTATAACCGAGCTCAGAGAATAATTTTTCAATTTGGGATGCGCGTTTTTGGGGCGTGGCGAAATCAATATCGGGATACGGGCGCGCGAGGGAACGATGATTGGCGCTTTCGGAATGCAAACGCACCGCCAATCCGCCAAGCAATCGTAAAGTAATGCCCTGCTGCTGTGCGGCTTGCACAACCCGCAGGGCTTCATCGCGAATATTATCTAACGGCATTATCTCTGACAAGGTTTCGTGCGATTTGTCATTGCGAACGGAGTGAGAAATCTAGTCCTGCGTGAAAGAGATTTCTCGCAAAGACGGCTCGAAATGACAACTAGCAGTGCTTACCTTGCCACCGCTTAGCGCAGCGACGTCACCCTATCATTCCCTCATTCTACGGGAATTTCTTTGTACACTTTGTCAACATCAATACCCTGATTGCGGCGATAGAACTTGAATCCAAAGTACAGGGCAACGGCGAGTAAATACATGACCGCCATAAACACGAGCGATCCCGTGTTGCGGTAACTGATGCCATACAACGCGTTCGGGTCAATGAACCATTCAAAGAGCAGAAACACGAGGAACACGGCGAAAATGACGCCCGCCACCGAAATCAACGGGATGCCCGCAATCTTGTATTTGGCGATAGGCGATGCTTCGTATAAATCTTTTTTCGTGTACGGCAGCAGAATCGCCGCAATCGTTGAACCGAGATAGGTCACTGCAATCACGAGCGTCGAGGCAAGCGTGAGGGACGAAAAACCTGTACCTGCGATTGGCACATTGTACACATATAACGCGGAAACGATTAATCCCGGAATAATCATCGCCAGCATCGCATAAATCGGCGTGCGGGTGCGCGGATCCACTTCTGCCATTTTTTCGGGGAGCAATCGGTCAAAGGCGGC
>Ga0070741_10019870_pt1 | contig 10682 bp, 5 predicted proteins | sample Coa_R1_4_FD_66440 | JGI IMG/M metagenome (GOLD analysis project Ga0070741, IMG submission 66440) | Surface soil microbial communities from Centralia Pennsylvania, which are recovering from an underground coalmine fire - Coalmine... | ecosystem: Environmental > Terrestrial > Soil > Unclassified ... | reverse complement strand
GGTTCAGTCGCCAACGGCGTGAAGGTATAGGCAGGCTCGCTGGATCTCGCGGGGAGGAATTTCCAGGCCGCCACACCTGCGATTGCGGCAGCGGCCAGAACGGCAGCGGCCAACGAAAAGGTCCGTCGCGGTCTTGCTTGTATCGCGGGAGCGTCATCTTCAACTTCTTCCAGAGCAAGCTTCACATCCTGCATTACCTGAAAGCGGCGCGACGGCTCCTTGCGCAGGCAACGATGAACAATCCTCTGCAGGTCGCGCGGGATATCATTCCGCGTTCGGTTGAGCGGCGGCGGATCTTCGCGCAGAATGGCCGAAAGGGTCGCGAGAGTTGAATCGCCGTCGAAGGCGCGGTGCCCCACGAGCATTTCGTAGAGGAGGAGTCCGAAGCTGAAGATATCGCTGCGTGCATCGACCTTCTTTCCTTGCGCTTGCTCGGGCGACATGTAAGCAATGGTGCCCAGGAGAGCGCCCTCGCGGGTCTCCGATTCCATCGTGACCGTAGTCTCGCCCTGGCTGGAGTCCGGGCGCTCGGTAAGCTTCGCCAGACCGAAATCGAGAACCTTGATAACGCCGCTCTCCGCGGCCATGACGTTGCCGGGCTTAATGTCACGGTGTACAATGCCGGCTGCGTGGGCGGCCGCCAATGCATCCGCGATCTGGATGGCATAGCGGATCGCCTCCTGGACCGGAAGACCCTTCTTTCCAGCCACGCTGTCGAGAGTCTTGCCACTTACGTACTCCATCGCGATGAAGTCCATATCGCCATCGCGGTCGATATCGTAGATGTGGACGATGTTCGGATGATTTAAGGATGAAGCTGCCTGCGCCTCCTGAACGAACCGCCGCCGGCGCCCGGGATCAGCGGTTCGCTCGGCATGGAGGACCTTGATCGCGGCGAAGCGGTTCAAGCGGGTGTCGCGGGCCCTGTATACCTTACCCATTCCGCCCTCGCCGAGCTTCGATTCGATGCGATAATGGGCCAGTATCTGGCCGATCATGTTTGCCGCTCCACCGTCTGTCTTGATGGCAGATGAGGGTGTTTGTGGCTCCTCTTTGGGTCTCCCGGTTCTTGCGCCTTCCCGTCAAATTGGGCAATCATTCGGCCGGGAGTGAGGCAACCGCCTCTTTGAGCTTCGCGGCCGTCAGCCACGAATCGATTTATACACTCTCGCGGAAATGCCCTACTCGCAGCGGAATTGTGCCCAACCGGAACTGGAACGGATGCGCCACTTTGGACCGGAATCCGCAGCTGTAAATCACCGTAAGCTATAGCTATTGCTTGGCTTAGCATCAACTGAGGGTCCGAAAGCCCCGTGCGAAGACCATTATTTACCATCACTGGTCCCCTTAGCAATACGATTTGGGAGATGCAGGTGAATGCCAGGGCGGTCCTGGCTCTCGAATGGCGGACTCCCACAACTGACGTTTTTAAGACGCCGGATGCCGGATGAATGAAGTCGGCCGGCGACTTATAACTTTCGCAAATAGACTCGGAAAATTCCCTGCGTTGAACCCTCAGCGTCCCGCTTGCGCGGCGATCCTAAATCATGTCACCGCTCTTCCGGTTGCGGCTGGCAAACCTGACTCTCGTTTCATTTCCTGGCCAGAAATCCTGGAGCAACTTGAAGCGGTGCGATGGAAGGCGACAGGCTTGTGCTCGAAGCCTCCGGGGACGGTGCTCTGGATATCAGCTGGGTCATTTCGCGAAAGCACCGAAGTGGCAGCGGTCGATTTCAGCCCGCACCAGACTGTGCGCGATGAGAAATCGCAATCAGCATGGCTCACAGCTTTGCCTGAAGAACTGTCGGCCGGGTGGTTCTGCAAAGCACATGTGGGCTGCTGGCGAGCGCCCAGGTGGACACCCGGTCGGGTCAGTGTAATGGGACTTCGAGAACGGCGTCCGGTCCCGACTCGTGCGGCGTTTTGAACGAACCGACAATCCGATGGTCGTCCACGGAGAGGACGACCACAGTGTCCTGCGACTGGATGCCGCTGTAGATTCGCTTACCGTCGCGCGAGGGCACCAGCGAGAGCGGCGGGCCGGGCAGCCGTACCACTGAGGTCTGACGCCGCGCAGCCACATCGGCAAAGCCCACGGCCTGGTCCGGTTCCAGGTTATAGAACAACTGTTTGCCGTCCGGCGAGAGGACAACCCGGCCCGGCCCCTTGCCGGTGGCGATCGTGCCCACCACTTTTTTGGACTCCAGGTCAATGATCGATATCGAGTTTTCGTCCGAGTTGGTGACGTAGAAGGTCCTGCCGTCGGCGGAGATTACTCCGCCCTGCGGCCGCGCTCCGGTCGGGATCAGCGTGACCTTGCCCGTGGCCAGATGCACCGCGGAGACGTTGCCGGATCGGGCGTTGCTCACGTATACGTACTCGCCGTCCGCTCCGACCGTGAGCATGTGCGGAGAAGTACCGCGTGTATCGAACGTGCGCAGAACAGTGCGCGCCTTCGGATCGACCAGCAGGAGCCCGTCCGGATTTTCCACCGTAACCACCAGGTTGCCTGTACGCGGAAGAACGCCCAGGCCGTGCGGACGCCGATGCTCGCCCAGGTCGATCACGCCTATCTTGCGATGGTGGAGCAGGTCCACGATCGAAATGGTGTTGCCGCCCGGCCCTTTGTCGGTCATCCACAGCATGCCGTTGTCGGCGACGTAAAGGTTCTTTCCGTCCGGCGAGAGCACAACTTCGTGCGGACGGGTTCCCACCGGAACCGACGCGATCGGCTCGCCTTTGAGGCTGAAGAAGGCGATGCTGTTCGAGATCTTCAACCCGACTGCGAGTTGCAGATCTGGCGATGCCGCCAGTGCCGTCCATCCGGCGAGGATCACACCGAGCAGCAGACCGGCCGGCGACGCGATCGCCGGTCTCATTGCTCCTCCTTGACGGCAGGAAGTTCGCGATGATCGCTCAGCAACCAGGCGCCGTATCTGTACCACGGAACCATCTGCGGATTCAGGCTGGTTTTGTTGTAAGGATTCTTGCGATTGACGCGCCGTGTCGCATAAAGGATCTGTTCGCCCGTGCCCGCCCGCACAATGCAGTTCGCTGACCATGGCGAGTAGACGGCGTAGCGGTCGTAGTCGTCCTTGCGGCTCCCCTTCATCGCCAGATGCACCTTCGTGCTGGCGTCGAGGTCCTCCCAAATCGCGCTGCCGCCATCGGCAGCGGCGCTGGGCGAGGCCGACTTTTCGGGCGACGCCGCATTCACGGTGGGAGAAAATGTCCAGTAGGAGGCCATATTTGCCCAAATCTGGAGACGGCGCAGCGCCGCATCGGCGCCCGTGTGCCTGTCGTACGTGATGTTGAAATGCATCTGCGCGCCGGCTATCGCGGTCAATTCGGCAATTTCGCTCCACAGCGCGTCACCGCCAACCGTGACCACACACGGTACTCCCTTCACGCGAAACCACATGCTCGCCGGATCCTGTCCTGCTTGAAAAATGCCCGGGCGGTCCACGGCAAGCTGGTCATACGTCGTCAGCAGCGCTCCATCCGGACCGACCACGTAAGCTGCATTGCGGCGCTCGTTCGCGAGAAGATGCGGCATTCCAAAGACCGCGTAGATGCCGGCTTTGCGCACCGCCTCCCGAACCTGCCGCAGCGCGCGATCGAGCGTCTCCTGCGATGCCGCCACGACATCCTTATCGAGTGCGCCGGTGACCGACAGCGCGGGGAAGACAACGACGTCGGCGCGGTGCTCCGCCGCTTCGCCCATCATCGATTGCATCCGGGCGATGTTGTGGGCGATGCTGCGGGAGCAGGCCATCTGCGCCGCGGCTACGGTGATCTCGACGGGCGGCGACTCCAATGGCGTGAATGGCTTCCCGGGAATCGATTCTCCGTTTCGCGCCTTGGTCCCCGCCTCCCAGAAGGAATGCAGGACGGGATTTCCGGAGCGGCGCAGCGCCTCCTGGCGCGAGGCTTTGCCGATATCGATCGTTGCCGTGACCAGGTCGTCGACGTTTTGACGGCCCGCCGCCAACAGGCTGCCATCCGGCGCCACCACCGCACTGTGTCCGTGGGAAGCCGGACCCGAGGTGTTGGAAAAGATCACGTACACGTTGTTCCGCACCGCGCGCGGCACATACCAGTACCATTGCAAAGCCGGGACCCATTCAACCGCATAATTCCCGGAAAGCTCAAAGGAGATCTGCGCGCCTTCCATGATCGGCACTTCTTCGATCCCCCGCAGCCAGCGGTCGGCGCAGATCATCCCGTTGCATGGGATTCCGTCGATGCGGAAAATGCCGGGCATTTTCGCCGTGTGACGGTCATAGATCTTGTCGTAGTGGAATATCGACTGGCCCGCCGGATCCGCGACTTCCATCCAGTTGTGCGGCTTTTGCTCGCCCGCATCCCGCGACGAACCACCGAACACAACATATATCCGGGCCTGCGCGGCCGCGGCTCGTATCGCCGCTTTCGCCGGTTCCAGATCGGCGGCCTGATTCGGAGTGCCGCCCAGCGCACCTTCGGGCAAAACCACCACCCGGCAACGCAAAGAAGCGGCTCGGCGAATGAAGGCGATGATCTTGTCCTGGTTTTCGGCCAGACCCGGCCGTTCCTCCATCTGCACCACGCCGATCTTCAGGGAACGGGCGGCAGGGCTGTCCGCGGCCCTCGCCGGGAACAGGCAAAGGGCGAAGCCGAAGAGCGGCCAGAATGATCTGCCCATGAACCACCTAAGATACCTGAGTCATCAGACATTTTCAAGTAATTGTTGACAACTCCATGGTGCGTCACTAAAGATTAAAGGTAAGATGTCTGCCAAATCGATGCCCGCTCCGTTGATTGCTATCGATAAAATCGAGCGATCCGATCTGGCGCTGGAAACGGCGGCGCGACTGGCCCAATTAATCGCCGCCTCCGAGGCGGGATCGCGGCTGCCGCCGGAAAAGGATCTCTGCCGCCAACTCGGCGTGGGCCGCTCCACCTTGCGCGAAGCGATCCGGTCCCTGGCGCTGCTGGGCGCCGTGCAACCGCGGCAGGGTTCAGGCACGTACGTGAGCATCCTGGAAGACCAGGCCGCGGAGAAACTCATCGCGCTCGCGCTCTCCTTGCAGCGGTCGAAGGTGCACGAGATTATCGAGGTCAGGCGCACGCTCGAAGTCGAAGCGGCCCGGTTGGCGGCCGAGCATCACGACAGCGACGACCGGGGCGAACTGGAGAGCATCATGGGGAGGATGGAGGCCGCGGCGAGCCGACCCGAGGAAGCTTCCGTCTGCGACCTGGAGTTCCACGTACGGCTGGCGAAAGCGAGCCACAACCAGGTGTTGATGCACTTCATCGGCGGCATGCGTTCGCTGCTGGGTTTCTGGATGGGCCGCGCCGTCAATCAGGAAGAGGTGGTGCGGGATATTATTCGCGAACACAATGACGTGTTGCGGGCGGTCAGCAACCGTCAGGGCGACCGTGCCGCCGCCTCCATGTTCCTGCACCAGACGAACGCGGCCGAGCGTCTCTTCGCCGTGGTAGGACGCGATCACTCAACCGCGGAATACATTCCCCTGCTCCTGGCCCGCCAAGTCGAAGTAACCCGTTGATTCATACGCACCATTTCCAATTGACAAAGCCACGCGCTTGGATTTAGCATAAGTCATCAGACATCTGTTGTCTGTTGATTTTTGCTTCTGGAGGTCTATATGCGCGCGCGCTTGCTCACGGCGATGCTGGGAGCTTTCAGTCTGGTTACGGCGCTTTCCGCTCAATCCTTCACCGCTTCGATCCGCGGTGTCGTCACCGACGCGACTCAGGCAGTGGTCCCGGCCGCCAAGGTTGTGGCAACCGTCGTCGATCGGAATCTGCCTTACACAGCCAGAACCGACGCGATGGGGCGGTACCTGATTACGCCGCTGCCTCCCGGAAACTATAGTCTGACGGTTGAGGCGGCAGGCTTCGACAAATTCGCCCACAAGACTTTCGCTCTGGCCGTGCAACAGGCCGCCACCGTCGATGTACAGTTGCTCGTCGGCAGCGTCGCCACGGCGGTGGATGTCTCCGCGCAGTCGCCCCTCCTCAACATGTCCAACGCCGAGATGGGCCAGGTGATTGAGCACAGCTACATCCGCGATATTCCCCTGGTCGACCGTGACTTCATCCGCCTGGTCTATCTGGCCGCCGGCGTGGTCCCCATCAATACCGATCCAGGCGGCGCTAATATGAGCAACCCCACCAACTTCGTTTCCAATGGCGCGCGCAGCGGAATCTCCAACATTTATATTGACGGCGGTCTGGCCACGAGCATCGAGAAGAACAACGCCGGTGGCAAATTCCTGGAGATGGAACCGAGCGTGGAGTCGCTCGATGAGTTCAAGGTGCAGACGAACTACCTGCCGGCCGAGTACGGCAACAGCGGCGGCACGGCGGTGAACATTGTCAGCAAAAGCGGAACTAACACGTTCCACGGCACCGTTTTCGAGTACTACCGCAACGCGGACCTGAATGCCAACAGTTTCTTCGCCAAGCGGGCGGGGAGCGCATCGCTGCCCGCCTTCAGCCTGCACCGGTTCGGCGGCGGCATTGGCGGGCCCGTGTCGATCCCCAAGGTCTATTCGGGGAAGAACCGCACATTCTTCTACACCACCCTGGACATCAACAAGTCGAACGGCGCCTCCACGTCGTTCAGCACCGTCCCCACGGCCAGGGAGCGGAGCGGGGATTTCTCGGACACCCGCAATCAGCAGGGCCAGTTATTCACGGTCTACAACCCGTTCAGCACGACCACATCTGCGAACGGCACGGTTCTCCGCGATCCGTTCCCAAACAACATCATCCCGGCTTCCATGCTGAATCCGATTGCACTGAAGGCCGTCTCCTACTATCCCAACCCGACTTCCACCGGGCTGCCCTTCACGCATGTGAACAACTTTTTCGCTCAGGGGACGGGCGCGGATGACACCTACCAGGGAATCGCCAAGGTCGACCAGATTCTCAGCGGCAAGGACCGCATCGCCGGACGTTACGCCCGGGAGGCCTACAGGAACCATCCATTTCTTCCCTGGGGTGATTCGGTGGCAACCTCGGTCACCGGATTCAATTCCGACACCCACCAGGCATCCCTCCAGTTCATCCGCACCCACAACCCGACGACAGTATTCACCGTGCGTTACAGCCTGGAGCACCAGAACGTGGAGAACTTCCTGTTCAGCAGGGGATTCGACGTCGCTTCCCTGGGGCTGCCGGCGATTCTTAAGACGTCGGGTGTACAGGAGTTTCCCACATTCAGCATCTCCGGATACGACGGCCTGGGAGCCAAGGCTACGGCGGGCGCGACCAGTTCCACTACCACGCAGGCCATCATGTACAGCATGAACAAGATTCTCGGCGCGCACGCCGTCAAGATGGGCGGAGAATCCGTTTTCTACAAGCTGAACGGCGCCAGTTTCAGTTCTCCGGTCGGCAGCTTTACCTTCAACGCCGCCGCCACCGGGCAGAATCCGCTGCTGGCGAGCAATATTCAGGGCAACTCGATCGCGTCGCTGCTCGTCGGCTGGGGTAGCGGCGGCAGTTACGGTATTTTCGAGCAGCCCGCATCGGCCTCACGCTATCACGGCTGGTATATCGAAGACGATTGGAAGGTCTCGCGCAAGCTGACGTTGAACCTCGGGCTGCGCTACGACTTTGAACAGCCGCGCACGGAGCGGTACGACCGTTTGAGCTGGTTCGACCCGAGTATGGCGTCTCCGATCAACGGGCAGGTGTCCGGCTACAATCTCAGAGGCGGCCTTCGCTTTGCCGACTCGAACACTCGCAGCCCGTTTGATTCGGACCGGAATAACATCCAGCCGCGTATCGGCTTCGCCTATGCGCTCAACAAACATACTTCGATCCGGGGCGGCTACGGGATCTATTATTCGATGACCGACACGATCGCGACGCTCGCCTTCGGCGCTCCGTTCGCCGTCAACACCTCGATCCAATGGAGCCGCGACAGCAACATTACGCCGTACGCTTCGCTCAGCAATCCGTTCCCGGACGGCATCACGCTGCCGGCCGGCAAAGACGCAGGCGCGGCCACGTTTCTCGGCCTCGGACTTTCCACCGTGCTGCGCCAGAACCAGAACCCGCAGTATCAACAGTGGGCCTTCTCCGTGCAACACCAGTTGCCGAAGAATTCGGTGCTCGAGATCAACTACGCAGGTACCAAGGGCACGCACCTTTATTTCTCCGGACTGGGAAACCTGAATCTGCTGGATCCGAGTTACTGGAATATCGGCCGGACCGCCTTGAGCCAGCAGGTCACGAATCCGTTTTACGGCGTCATCACCAATTCCGTTTCCGCGCTCAGCGCGAAGACGGTTTCGCGACAGCAATTGCTGTTGGGCTATCCGCAGTACACCGGGCTGAGCGTTGCTCCTCCCACGATCGCGAATTCGATCTACCATTCTCTACAGGTCAAGTACGAGCACCGCTTCATGCACGGATTGAGCGCCATGCTGAACTACACCTGGTCGAAGATGATCGACGATTCTTCGAACAGCGGGTACTCGTTTTTCGGCGGTTCCACGCCGGTGCAGAACATCTTCAGCCTGCGCAACGAGCGCTCGCTCTCGGCGCTCGACGTCGCCAGCCGCGCCGTGGCCAGCTTCACTTACGAACTTCCCTTCGGCCATGGCCGGCTGCTGGGAAAGGGATGGAACCGCGCCCTAAACTTTGCGGCGGGCGGCTGGATGGCGAGTGGCGTTACGATCTTCCAGGACGGGTACCCCGTCGTGATCGGCCTGGCCAGTTCCAACCTGCTGGCCGGCACGCAGCGGCCGAATCTGATCGGCGATCCTTCCATGCCGGGCTCGGTGCGTGACCGGCTGAACGGCTATTTCAACCTGAACGCATTCTCGCGCCCGGTGGCAGACACGTACGGCTCGGCCCCGCGCACGTTGAACTACCGCACGCCGGGAATCGCCAACGCCGACCTCACGCTCGGCAAGAAGTTTCCGCTTCGCGAGCGCCGGGGAGTTTTCGAATTCCGCATGGAAGCTTTCAACGCTCTCAACGGCGTCACGTTCGCCGCGCCGAACGCTTCGTTTGGCGGTACCACCTTCGGTCAGATCACGGACTACCTGAGCGGTTTCAGCCCACGGGTCGTGCAGTTCGCCGTTCGTTATGACTTCTGAGCCCGTTCGGCGGAAGCTGCTGCTGGCGGCCATCCTGACCATCCCCGCGCTTGCGGCGCCACCCGCTGTCGAGCGCTGGGATACGCACGAACTGGTTTTTCATTCGGCACGCAAGTACGCCAACCCTTTTCGCGATGTCTCCCTGAAGGCTACGTTCTGGCAGGCCGGCGGACGCCGCATCCCGGTAGACGCTTTCTATGAGGGGGACACCACGTGGCGCGTTCGCTTTCTGCCTCTCGAATTGGGGCGGTGGGAGTATGTCACGGAATCCAACGATCCGGCGCTGGATGGCAAAAGGGGTGCGCTCGACTGCATCGCCCCGCGCAAGCCGTTTCTGCACGGTCCTCTGCGGGCATCCGGCTTTCACTTCCAGCATGCCGACGGATCCCGCCGGTTCCTGATCTCGACCCGTCTGTCCTGCCAGTTCGCCGACGCCTCTATCCTGCCGGGTTTGATGGAAACGCTTCGCCAGGACTCCGTGAATCGGGTGCTGTTCATGATCGGAGGCAACGCCGGACAAACCGGACAGCTCTACGGCGCCGGCGGTGAGGATTTGTGGCGATATGACGTCGAGCGGTTCCGCGCCGTCGATCGCTTCGTCGATGCACTGCGGCGTGCCGATATCATCGCCTCGCCGTACCTCTACTACTTCAATGACCGGCTGCAGCGGCGCCTGACACCCGAGCAGGATCGCGCATTTATACGCTACGTCGCGGCTCGTTTGGGCGCTTACGGTAACGTGATGCTGGTGCTCTCCAACGAGGTGGAGCAGAAGTACTCCGAGCGCAGCGGCCAATATGATCCGCGCAGCCTGGAGTGGGCTAACGAAATGGGGACACTGCTGAAATCGCTGGCTGTCTTCGGCGAGCCGGTGGGCGTCCACGACCCCATGGAAGCGTTTTCGGCCAGGAACCCCGGATTTTTCACCATGCTGAAGCAATGGCCGTTTCCCTGGACGGATTTTCAACTGCGGCAAATGCAGATCGGCTCTCTGGGAGCTGCCACGAAACTCGCCGACGATGTGAGCGAGCCGGCCGACCCGAGTTTCAGTGCGCGCGCCTACGCCCGCCAGAACGAGCTTTTGATCGGACTGCGGCATTATCATGTCCCGATCGTCAACGAGGAGCCGGGGTACGAGATGGACGGAACGCGATCCTGGAATTCACAGACGTCGGTCAGCGTGCGCGCGACATTCTGGTCCGCGGCGACAGCTGGTGCATACGCCATGTGGGGCAATCCGGGGACCTACGCTGCCGGGGATCCGGTCCCGTTTCTGCGCAGGAGCCATGTTCCGGGTCACCTGAAGACGCTAGCCGCGGTGATGGCGCGAGTCCCGTACTGGGAGATGACTCCAGCCAACGAATTGGTGAATGCCAACCCGGTGAGGATCGAGAACGAAGAGTACCGGCGAAACTTCGCGCTGGCTAAGCCCGGCAGCAGTTATCTGGTGTACGCCCGCGATGGCGGTGCCGTGGAGATCACGGTCGAGTCGGGCCAGTATGATCTCGAGGTTACGCGCCTGGGCGACGTGCCGCCGGCCACCCCATTAAAGCAGTATCC
>Ga0070741_10019869_pt1 | contig 10682 bp, 7 predicted proteins | sample Coa_R1_4_FD_66440 | JGI IMG/M metagenome (GOLD analysis project Ga0070741, IMG submission 66440) | Surface soil microbial communities from Centralia Pennsylvania, which are recovering from an underground coalmine fire - Coalmine... | ecosystem: Environmental > Terrestrial > Soil > Unclassified ... | reverse complement strand
TCAGCAACCCCACTTTATTCTTGATGATCTTTTGATCAGTGTTCATGACATCTCCTTCTTGCGCGGTCCGCACAGTTTATCAGAAAATGTCAGATCAAGTCGCGACTATTACAGCTATGCCCACCCCGGCCACCTGCCTGCTCAGCCAAAAGAATTTTTTGACGATCACGTCCAGAACATCCAGCGTCCCGAAGCGGTTTTCTCCCACGAAGCTCTCCTCCTCGCTGCCGGCAAGTAGCAAACGGTGCCGCAACCATTCCGCGTCTCTTTTATGCCCAGAACTATATCCGTCCCGACACCATCGATTCGATTCTTTGCTGGAAATTCAAATGTGCCGAGCCTGTCTTGAGCCCTCTTGGGTGAAATGTACAATAACCTGTACACTCGAGGTATGAAGAGCTTGAGTGTCAGCGATTTTCGGGAGCAATGTCTGCACTTGTTTGATGGACTGCCGGCAGATGGCATTCTGGTCACTAAGCGCGGATGGCCGGTGGCAAAGGTCACGCCTGTTCCCAGGTCCTGCTCTGATCTTGTCGGGATCATGAAAGGCCTTGCCTCGAATCCAAAGGACGATCTGTTTTCGACTGGAGTTGCTTGGGATGCTGAATCTGGACACTCACATTCTGATCAAAGCGTTCGAAGGAAGTCTCACCGCACGCGAACGAAACGTCCTCACCGCAGACCCTGAGTAGAGTATTTCGGCAATTGTACTGTGGGAAATTGCAAAACTCCATCAACTTGGGCGTTTGGCATACGGGCTGGATTATGAAACCTTCGCGGCGGCGTTGGATCAGGTCCATGTCTGGCCAATCACGCGGCAAGTCTGCTTGAATGTTCCCAGGCTGGACTTCCACTCCGATCCCCCCGATGAAATCATCGCCGCCACGAGTCTGACGCATGATATTCCGCTCCTCACCCACGACGCTCGTATGCGGAAGTCAAAGGCAGTAGAAGTGCTGTAAGGCGAACGAACACTCATATTCAATAAAGGCCGGCGGCGGAAGCCGGCAAGAAAACTCACGGCAAGTCGAAGTTCGTAACCGATCCGCGTGGCGAGGAGCGCCTCAGGGCGGATATGAGCGGAATCACCAGCTCTTAGTTTTCTTACGAGGGGTCAACGTTCATTAAATTTCTGTTTCGATCCTATAAGTTACGGAATGGCCGCACGTGACTCTATTAAAGCGGGGGAAGTAAAAAAACATGAAGCCTATTTTGTATACATTAGTCGCGGGCGCGTTATGCTCGGTGCCGATCTTTGCCCAGGCAGCGAGTTCCACCAGTGCGGATCAAAAGTTTGTTGATGCCGCTGCTCAGACGGACATGATGGAAGCCCATCTGGCGCAGGTGGCACAAGATCAAGCTGCCGAACAAAGTGTGAAGGATTACGCACAGACGTTAAATTCCGATCACACCAAGGATTATCAGCAGTTATCTGATGCTGCAACGAAGGCGGGCCTGACGGTCCCTAAAGGACTCGATGCCATGCACGATCGCATGATGGCTCCACTTGAAAAGCTCAAAGGGGCGGCTTTCGACCACAAATATATTTCCGAGATGATCGTGGGTCACGAAAAAGCGATCACCCAGTATAAAAAGGAAGCCACCGAGGCTAAAAGTCCCGATATCCAATCGTATGCAAATGCGGCCTTGCCGGTGTTGCAAAAGCATCTGGACGGCGCGAAGGACTTAGCAAAGCAGAAAACAAAGTAAGAGCAGCCTCCTAAAATAGGAAGGTGAGTTCGGCCTCGCCGCGCATTTCAGAGATCAAAGCTAAAATTGCCGCAGGCGGGCGCATCGGCAAAGACGAAGCGCGTTTCCTTTGGTCTTATGCAAGCGACGAGGATATGCGTGTGCTTGCGTCTACTGTCCGGGCTCGCTACCATCCGCCGGATCAATGCACGTACCTGATCATGCGGATTATCAACTACACAAACGTGTGTGTAGCGCAGTGCGACTATTGCGCGTTTTACCGTTTGCCGAACCAAGATGGTGGCTACGTGCTCAGCCGGGAAGCCGTCTTCGAAAAGCTGAATGAATTACTAGCGTTAGGCGGAGATTTAGCGGCATTCAACGGCGGCTTCAACCCGCATCTGCCACTAATTTATTATTGTGACTTGTTCAGTGCCATTCGGGAACGTTACGGCGATGCTCTCGAATTTTACGCGTTGACAATAGCTGAGTTTCTCTATCTTGCCGATCACGCCAAGCTAGACTACCGCTCGGCGGCCGAGCGCTTCCAGAGAGCTGGCGTCCGTTGGATCACCGGCGGCGGGTCCGAGATTCTGACAGAAGACTTCCGTTCGCGGCACAGCAAGTTTAAATACACTGTGGCGGAGTATTTCGAAGCGCAGCGTGCGCTGATCAACGCCGGGTTGAAGACGACCGCCACGATGGTCATCGGCTTCGATGAATCCATTGACGAGCGCCTTGAACACCTGGAACGCACGCGCGACTTTCAGGACCAGACCGGTGGATTAGCTAGTTTTCTTTGCTGGACTTACAAGCCCTACTTCACGCAACTAGGCGGAATTGAGGTGACGACTGGCGAATACTTGCGTCACCTGGCCCTTTCACGTATTTACCTTGACAATATTGTTCGTATCCGTACTTCGGTTTTGACCCAAAACGAGCGCGCTTTGGAAGGGCTCCTTTATGGCGCAGATGACTTCGACTTGCCGATTGAGGACGAGGTCACCCAAAAAGCGGGTGCGACCATTAGCCTGGACTTTGAAAACATCCTCAACTATGCGCGGCGGCTGGGATTTCAACCTAAGTACCGGTATGTGTCGCGGCAGTCTCCAAATCTAAGCGAGGTATTCGCGGCGAATTAACTCCTCCAGGTAGACCTTAGAGTCTCGTATGTCGGTCTGTTGCCGCGCTCCCGTGATTTCCCGCTCGATCGTGATTGGTCCCGAATAAGAAAGCTCTTTGAGCTTGCGAATGACTTCGGGAAAACGAACCTTGCCATGTCCAATTGGCACTTCCTCTCCCAGTCCGTAAGGGTCCATTGGATACAAACCGTCTTTCGCGTGAATTCCGCGCACGTATTTTCCGATGACATCCAGAGCCCCTACAGGCTCGCCTTTCCCATACAAGATTAAGTTCGCCAAATCCAAGTTCACCGCGATATTGTCAAGCTTGAGATCCTGAATTGCGCGAAGTAAGGTGATGGGCGTCTCTTGCCCCGTCTCACAAAGGAAAGTCTGTCCATTTGCCCGACAGTACTTGACGACGTCTCCCATTGCACCGAGGACCTCAGCATACAGCGGGTCATTAGGGCTTTCTGGGATGAACCCACAGTGTGTATGAATGGCTTTCACGCTGCAAGCCTTCGCCAGATCGGAAGCTCGTTTCAGAGCGTCAATGCGAGCCGCCCGAGTGGCTCGCGGCACAATGCCGATTGTTTCCGGCCCTTCGCGCAAGTTCCATACCATCCGCCCTGATCCCAGCGTCATCAGCGCCGTGACCTCTACTTGATATTTGGCCGACGCGCTACGGATTGGGGTGGCGAGATCTGGAGGCGCAGGCCCCACATGAAGCTGACAGGTCGGAAATCCGAAGCGCCGGACCGTGGCAAGCGCTTGGTCAGGACCGCCTGGGCCGGTGGCGCTCACCACTACGCCCAGTCGCGGCAGATTATTAGTTGCTCCCAATGCGTCTGCGGCTAAATAGGCCGGAACTGCTGCTAACGTTCCCAGAAAAGCTCTTCTTCCGTGCATGACCGTCCGATTTAGACAAACTGATTTACATCAAAACCGAGATCGAAGGTTTCGTTACTGGCCATCAGATCATCCCAGCTAACTACGCGCTTTTGACGGGCCGATATTCGAGCCATCATTGCGCTCCGCGCACTCTCAACACCTAACGAAATCTGATTGTGAAACTTGCCCGTTACGATGCTCTCAATGAATCCCTTATCTTTTTCGCTATCAGCTTGCGCCAGATTGTCAGAGAACACGCCATTCGCAGCAAATTGAGCACCGCCTGGTGTGGTGGGCGCCTCTGCTTTCCATTCCCACGGGTCGTCTCCCACGATTCTTAACGGTCCGCTATATGGCGATTCCGAATAACCTTTGGCTCCAAAAACTTGTTCCGATACGTCGAAAAAACGATCCGGGCCATACTGCTTGGCCGCAAAACTGACGTGAATATCGTTCGGATAGGTGTAGTTCACTTGGTAATTATCGAAGTTATTCCCAAAGTGCGTGAGCACACTTCGCGCTCCGGTTGCGTAGACGTTGAGCGGACGGCTTTGCAAAACCCAGTTGCAAATATCAATTACATGAATGTCCTGTTCGACGATGATATCGCCCGATAGAGTCAGGTCCCAGTTCCAATTGCGCAGCCGAAGCTCATCGTGAGACATCGACGCGGGACGATCGGGGTATTGAATCGCGGGCGCGTAGTAGTGAGCGGAGATGCTCACGAGTTTGCCAAGTGCGCCTCCATGAATGCGCCGCACAAGTTCAACAAAAGGCGGCGCACTTCGGATCTGAAAACCTACATCAATACTTACTTTGCCGTCGACGCGTGCAGCGATTTGGAGCGCTCGTTGGGTCTGTGCAATATCTACGCCGACGGGCTTCTCGCAATAGGCGTGTTTTCCTCCAGCGACGGCGGCATCCAAATGTTCGACGTGAAAAAAGGGCGGTGTCGAAATCTGAATGGCATCAATCTGGTTCGATGCCGCAAGTTCCTGGTACGCATGCGCGCCTCGAAAGGTCAATTTACGGTCGGGTCCGCTATAGCCCAATGAATTAGCGAGGGTGCCAAATGTGCCTAAAGCTTTTTCTAGTTGGTCTGGGAAAATGTCCGCCAGCGCGACTATCCGCGCCGTCGTGTTCTTCGAAAAAGAGGTGGCTACCGCAGTGCCTCGCGCGCCGCACCCAAGCAATCCTATACGAACGGCAGAATTCGCTTGATAGCCGCGCACCGTGTGCGGCTTAAGAATGAGGAGGCCGGCGGCGGTCCCGGCTGTGTGGCCGATAAATTCGCGCCGGCTTGATTTTTCAGGTTCAGAAAGCATGCGGGTGTTGTTGAATCTCGACTGGTGTGCAGTATATCGCCGCAGACCAATCGGTATTTACATTAGCTTAGAAGACAGGGTTCTACGAAATGAATGGCGGCGTCAATAACTCGGTAATATCTGCCGTTGTTCTCGCCGCAGGATCGTCCAGCCGTATGGGCGCAATCAAGCCCCTGGTTCCTGTCGGCGGAAAATCAATGCTCGATTGTGTCCTCGCCATTTTGCGCGAGTCCCATATGGACGACATTCTGGTCGTGCTGGGATATGAGGCCGAGGTCATTCAACAGAACGTTCTTTTCGGCGACGCGAAGGTTGTAGTCAATCCGTCCTACCGCGATGGTATGGCGAGTTCTCTGCAGACTGGGCTGGCGCACCTAACACCTGAAGCCGAGGCTGCATTGATTGTGCTCGCCGACCAGCCCTTTTTGCAGCCGCGGACGATTGACATCCTTATTGATGAATACCGCCGAAAAAGGCCGAAGATCGTTATTCCCATATTCAACGGCCGTCGAGGAAATCCTGTTCTGCTTGATCGCTCTGTCTTTGGCGATGTCTCAGAACTGAAGGGCGACGTCGGCTTCCGTGCAGTTTTTGGCAATCATGAGCAGGCAATTCTCACGGTGCCTGTTGATGATCCGGGAGTGCTGGTAGATCTTGATACCGCCGCCGATGTTCAACGGTTCGAACGATCGATCAGCCCGCGTTGACTCCAGAAATTCGAGGATAGTTTCGCGGCGGAGGTCCATATAGGCCGTAACCCGGAAAATGGGGCGACAACATCATTCCTTCGGGCCGCAGCCCGAGTCGGCCGTTCTTCACAAACGGTTCTCCGCGTTCGGAAAGATGAGTAATCAGACGCTGTCTCCAAGTCCGAAGCGCGTCCTCAAAACTCGCATCTGAGGACAGATCGGTTAACTCATATGGATCTTTCTGCAGATTGAATAGTTGTTCCTCGCCACGTTGGGCATGAAAAATGTATTTCCACTTTCCGTCCGTTAAAGCATTCCAATGATTTTCCGGACCATAGCAGATGTTGTGTTCTAGATCGATCCAAGGACGCCAGTCTTGCTTATCACTTTTAAGCAGCGGAAGAAGGCTGCGTCCATCCATCTCGCGATTCGGCGTTGCTCCACAAACATCCAGCAAGGTCGGTAGAATATCGCGCAATTCCACCGGCTCGGAACGCACTTGACCTTTTTGAGCGCTAAGCAAGCCGGATGGCCATCTGATCAACATCGGGATTCGCGCAGACGGCTGGTAGGCGTACGTTTTTCGCCACAGATTGTTGTCGCCGAGCATGTCACCGTGATCGGCAATAAATACGATTAACGTATTGTCCATCATGCCGCGCCGCTCCAGAGCCTCCAGTACACGGCCAATTTGTTCATCGACAAAGCTCACTGAGCCGTAATAAGCTTGTCTCGCGCGGCGTATCTCGTCTTCGGGAAGAGCACCGTGCCACAGGTCATTTCTGTTGCTGCTGCGTGGAGCATAGCGTTCGGCCCACTTGCCTACCGCGGGCTTCGGAATATCGGCGTGTTCATATCGGCTCATCCAGCGCTCAGGCGGATCGTAGGGACTATGTGGTCGAATGAACGATACCTTCAGGAAAAACGGCTCAGGCCTCGTATAGGTATTCAGGAAATTTAGCGCCGTGTCGCCCATCCAGCGTGTCGCGTGCAGACGCTCAGGCAACGCGAAGGCTCGACCGCGATGGTCATTCCAACCTAAACCGGTTGCATGAGGATCGCCCGATGGCAACTGCGACCAGAACCACGCCTCATAATCACAACGCTCTTCATCAGAAGCCGGAGCGCTCGGTTTATCCATGTTCTCGTCGAACCAATACGTGCAATGTTCGTCTAGAATCATCTGGTGAAAGCCGTGCGGGTTGCGGATCGGATAGAAGTGGTTCTTGCCTATGACCGTCGTGTAATAACCGGCATCCGCCAGTGCGCGCGGCATCTCAACTGGGTATTGAGCGGCCATTGCGGTCATGCCAAGCATTCCGTGATGCCAAGGAGACAACCCTGTTAGGAGTGCCGAACGAGCAGGAGTACAGCTTGGTGTCGATGTGTACGCGCAATCGAATCGCACGCCATCATCAGCGATGCGGTCGAGATTGGGTGTCTTTACAACGCGATTGCCGTACGCTCCCACGCAATCCGCTCGAAGCTGGTCCGCGATAAACAGCAATATGTTCGGCCGCGCTGTCGAGCTCTTAGGCAGGTGCGGTGCTGCTTGCCCTTGCAAGGCCGTTCCTAGCGCAGCTTGAACAAAACTTCGGCGGTTCACTGGTGTCTACGATCAGGATTTCATATATGGAGGCGCGGCCGTTGTGCAGCCGCCGCAATTAAAACAGAACCTTCAGCCCAAATTGCACAATTCGCATGTTATTCGACAGTGACGTGATTGTGCCGCCCTGAGCTAAGTCGACCCGATTATTGGGAGTTCCGAACTGCGGATGATTGAATGCATTGAAAAACTCCGCGCGGAACTGGACTCCGCCGCCTTCGCCAAACTTAGGCACGGGTATGTTCTTGAACGCGCTCATATCGAAGTTCACGGCGCCTGGACCATCCAGGATATCCCGGCCTGCATTGCCAAACAGATAAAACGGAGCCGCGACAAAGGCTGTCTTGTCGAACCAGTCCGCAATCGTGCGTTGATCGGTCGGCAGGTTGCCGTTGCCGATCCGGTTCGGGCGATTGTCGCCAGTATTCGCAGAGCTGAAGCCAAGTTCCGGCGTAAACGGAAGCCCCGAACGAAGTGTACCGATACCGTTGATCTGCCAGTCTCCCACGATTGCGTTCAAAACAGAATTGTTGAGGTCAAAACGCTGACCCCGTCCAAAGGGGAGATTGTAGAGCGCCGAAACCACGAAGTTGTTGCGAATGTCGTTAGAAGTCCTCGCGCGCTCCAGTTTTACGTTCTGCGCGCTGCGCAACATAATATCGCCTACCAGTGAACTGTCGCCGTTATCAATCGACTTGCTGTATGTATAGGAGGCGAGAAGCGAAAATCCATTGGCAAAGCGCCGCTGAATGCGCGTCTCCAACGCATTGTAGTTGGAGTTGCCCATTGGCGTACTTAAATTGATGGATCCGAATCCCTGGTATGGGCGCCGCGCGGCGACAGAAGTTCCGCCCGGATACGGATTATTCACGTTATATGTCAGCGGAAGCTCAAAGCCGGAAGTGCCTACGTAATTCGCTTCAGCTACAAACTGTCCAATCTGTTGTTGCAATCCGAAACTCCAGTGATAGACGTAGGCCTGTTTGAAGTTCGTCGTCCATGCGGACAAAGTTGTATTTGCCAAATTGACGTTGTTGCCAATCGTATTTGGCGGAAAGCCGCCGCTCAACGTCAGCACGGGTGTGATCTGATTAGTGGGAAACGTCACGTCTTGAAAGAACGGCGGGTTTGCAGGAAGCCGCGCGCTCGCGCCTATAGCTGGGTCGTCCGCAAAAAACTGGCCAAATCCGCCGCGAATGACAGTGCGCTGGGCGGCTGAATAGGCGAAGCCAAAGCGCGGAGCGATGTTATTCGAATCCGTTTGGAGCAGGGCCCGGTTATTCACACCGTTCGGCAGCGCTGTTGTCACGAACCCCGATGAAATGCCGGGCGGGATTGTTCCATTCGGATAGACCAATTTCAGACTTCCCAATAGGAAATTAGCCTGTTGATTCTGTCGCTCCACCGGCTGCGTCCAAAGTTCGTAACGCGCGCCGAAATTCAGTGTCAGTTTGTCGGTGATTCTCCAGTCGTCCTGAATGTACAAGCCGGAATACTTGTATCGAAGATCGCCCGAAACGGTGTTGCTCAACTCGGAGTTGCTGGGAATTCCCACCAGGAAGTCGGCCAATCCAGATCCGGTGCCTGTTGGGCTTAGCGGGTTCTGAGTGAACGTGCCGTTGAACGTGTAGTCGGACCGCGCCGCCGACGAAATGTAGAACCAACTCCGCACCCATCGGTAGGTTCCCCCGGCTGTAATGGAATGTTTGCCCAAGCTAAGCGATATGTGGTCTTCAATCGTGGCCGTCTCGGAGATCTTGTCGTTCGGTAAAAACGTCGCTTCACCCAATCCCGCAAATCCCGAAACCGTGAATTGCGGCAAACCGGTTACGCCGGGCAATTGCGGCACTCCAACAATCCCGAACTGGGAATCGACGTAATCCGTTTCAAACGGGGTCAAATCGTCATGAACGCGGTTATACCCCAGCCGCAACTCATTCACCACGGCCGGCGAAAAGCTGTGTGTCTCTCCCAGGGCCGCGCCGTAAGCGGTAGTCGTATGGTTTGCGGTTTGAAAATTTGTGCTGCCCACGAGAGGCGGCGGAAACGGACCTGGGTTGACGACCGTGCCGGGCGCATAACTAAATCGTCCAAATAATTCATCTTTGTCGCTGGCGTGATAATCCACGCGGCTATCCAGGCGATTGATGCGCGTTGTCTGAGTGGGGCTTACAACATAATTGTTGATGCTTTGCGGCAGCGTGGGCAGCGGTTCTAACGCCAGCAGCTTGGCAGCAATCGGATCGATCCGGTTCGTTGGAATCATATTCCCAAGAAACTGCGTACGACTGAAACTAGATCCTTGGGCCACCGTAGTGTTCGGATCATAGATCCGCCCCATTCCGGCGAAGTTGCCGGCTTTCTCTGCCGCTGTGGGAACAGTCAGGACCTGTGTGTTCCCGACATTTGTGCGCGTGTCCTCCCAGCTTCCGAAGAAGAATAGCTTGTTCCGCCTGATGGGGCCGCCGATGGTTGCGCCAAATTGATTCTGCTGCAGCGGGGGCTTCGCAGCCGAGGGCGATAGGAAAAAGCTTCGTGCGTCAAATAAGTCGTTGCGTAGAAATTCGAAAAGATCTCCGTGAAATCGATTCGTGCCGGATTTGATCGTGGCGTTCACAACCGCGCCCGCGGAATATCCGTACTGCGCCGAGAAATTGTTCGTTTCTACCTTAAACTCTTGAAGCGCATCTACCGACGGCTGAATCACTACGGGCGAACTGCTCTGTTGGTCGACAATCTTCTCGTTATTGTCGACACCATCCAGCATGAAATTGTTCAACTGGGAGCGAACCCCGTTAGCGGCAAAGCCGCCGCCCGGCGCTGTTCGGTCGCCCGGCTTTGGATTGAACACGCCAGTCGAGAGTCTGGCAAGCTGAAGAAAATTCCGGCCGTTGAGTGGTAGTTCTTCAATCGGCTTGGTGTCGATCACTTGACCTAACGATGCAGTCGATGTGTCAAGCGGCGGCGTGGCCGCACTCACTTCCACGGTCTGACGCGTGCTTCCGGGGTGCAGCGTGAAATCAAATCGTGCAACTTGACTCACAACCAATTCAATTCCCGTGCGCGTTTCTTCCGCAAATCCTTGTTTTCTGGCCGTCAGACTGTAATGACCGGGGTTGAGTACGGGAAAAAGATATTCGCCGGCATCATTCGCGGTAGTTGTCTGCGTAATTCCCGTGTCTACATTGGTGATTTGGATCTGGGTGCCGGGCATCGGTGCGCCCGAGGAGTCGGAGATGATTCCGGATACTTGCGAAGTGGGTTGCTGCGCTGCCGATGGAATGACAAGAGCGCCCGCAACCAGCAACAACGATATTAATTTGCAGTGCATATTCTTAGACCCCGAATGTTTTGTTGTTGC
>Ga0070741_10019868_pt1 | contig 10683 bp, 12 predicted proteins | sample Coa_R1_4_FD_66440 | JGI IMG/M metagenome (GOLD analysis project Ga0070741, IMG submission 66440) | Surface soil microbial communities from Centralia Pennsylvania, which are recovering from an underground coalmine fire - Coalmine... | ecosystem: Environmental > Terrestrial > Soil > Unclassified ... | reverse complement strand
ACCACGAGGATGGAGGAGGCTCTCGATGTCGACGATCAAGGCTGCGGCCCGCACCACCGCCGTCAACGTGCCCCCCTGGGCGGGGCTGGTCATGGCGCTGGCGCTCGGGCTGCTCTACGCCGTGACGTTCGACACCGGCGCGCTGTCGTCGCACGTGGCCAGCTCGAGCATGTACCTCCACGAGCTGTTCCACGACGGGCGGCACCTGCTCGGCGTCCCCTGCCACTAGCGGCCGCGTCATCCCGGGAGGCCGCCATGTGGAAGCGCTTCGATCCGTCGCGCCCGCTGGCCGTGATCGTCGGCGCCGTCGTGGCCGGGGTCGTGGCCGGGCTGCTGGCCTCGGTGCTGCTGACCTTCACCGCTGAGCCGGTCATCGACCGGGCCATCGCCCTCGAAGGGGCCCATCAGGCCCAGGAGCCCAACGCCGCCGTCGAGCCGGAGATCGTGGCCCGCTCGACCCAGAAGGGCGTCGGCCGCTTCGCCGCCTACGGCCTGGGCGGCGGCGCCTACGGCGTCCTGTTCGGGATCGCCTTTCTCGCCCTGCGCCGCCGGACGGGCGTCTTCGACCGGGCGCTGCTGGCCGGGGGCCTGCTGGCCGGGGCCTTCACCGTCATGCCGTTCCTCAAGTACCCGCCGAACCCGCCCGGCGTCGGCGACCCGGCGACGCTCAGCGAACGCCAGTGGAAGTACCTGGCGCTGATCTTCCTGTCGCTGGTGATCCTGGCCGGCGCCGCCCGGCTGTCGGGCCGGCTGCGACAGCGCCGCTGGGCCGACGACGAGCGGCGCATCGCCGTGGGTCTGGCCGTGGTCGTGCCGCTCGGGGTCATCTGCGCCGCGCTGCCGCCGTTCCACGATGCCGTCGACGTGCCGGCCAACCTCCTGTGGCGGTTCCGGATGGCCTCGCTGGGCGGGAACCTCCTGTTGTGGGCCGTGCTGACCGCCGGCTTCGGGGCGGCGGCCGTGCGCCGGGAGCGGGAGCTGGCCGCTCCGGTGCCCGAGGGCGCGGCCGGCGGCGCCTTCCGTCCGGCGACCTCTGCGTGACCGCCGCCGGGGCGGAAGGCCTGCTGCTCGTCGGCCACGGGTCCCGGTCGGCCGCCGGCGCCGGCGAGATGCTGGCGATCGCCTCGCTGGTCGCCGACGCCCTCCCCGGCGTCGCCGTCGACGCCGGATTCCTGGAGATGACCGATCCCCCGGCCGGGCCGGTCCTCGACCGCCTGGCCGCCGCCGGCTGCCGCCGGATTGTGGTGCTGCCGCTGGTGCTGCTCGGGGCGGGCCACGCCAAGAGCGACGTGCCGGCCGTGGTGCTCGAGGGTCGGGCGCGGCACCCCGGCGTCCACGTCCACCTCGGCAGCCCGCTCGGGATCTCCCGCCACCTCGTCGGCCTGCTCGGCGGAGCGCTGCTGGCCGCCGGCGGGTCCGGGCTGCCGCTGCTGCTGGTGGCCCGGGGGACGTCGGACCCCGACGCCAACGGCGACGCCCACAAGGTTTCCCGGCTGCTGGGGGAGTGGACCGGCGCGCCGTTCGTCCACACCGCCTTCACCGGCGTCGCCGAGCCCAGCGTCGCCGCGGGGCTCGAGGTCTTCGCCCGGCTCGGCTACCGGCGCATGGCCGTGGCCTTCTGGTTCCTCTGCACCGGCGTCCTCGTCGAGCGGGCCCGGGCCGACATCGGCGGCTTCGCCGCCACCGGCGTCGAAGTGGTCGACGCCGGGTACCTCGGCCCGGACCCCCGGGTCGTCCCTCCGATCGTCGAGCGTTACGAGGAGGCGGTGCGAGGCGTCGCCGCCGTCAACTGCGACCTCTGCAGCTACCGGGCGCCGTGGCCGGGCCGGGAGGGCCGCCGGGGACAGCCCATCGGCGTCGGCCACTCACACCTAGCTGCCGAGCACCGGCAGCACCATTCCACCGATCCCGCCTGATCCGACGCCGGCCTCGCCTTCGGTGGCCTCCAGCATCCGGCGGAGGAAGGCGGCCGTCTCCTCGTCGTCGGCGGTGTCGATGCACCGGGCGGCCGACCAGGAGTGCGATCCGTTCGGCGGGACGGCCAGTACCGGGCCCTCGACGGCCCGGCCGCAGACCCAGCACCGGGCGTCGACGCCGAACCACGTGACGCTGCAGGCGGGACAGCCGTGCAGGCGCCCGTCCGGCTCCTCGCCGTAGGCCTCTTCGATGCCCGATTCCACCGCCCCCACGCTACTCCCCGTCGGCCGGCGGTTCCGCCGGCTTGCGGGCTAGGAGTCGCGGTGGACGGTGTCGGGCGAGAACGCCGGCAGGCAGACGGCGACGTACTCCGCGCCGTCGGGCTCCGGGGAGCTGTAGCGGACCCACTCGCCGGGAGCGGTGTGGACGGCCTGCCCGGCCCGGACCTCGAGCCGTCCGCCGGCGTGCTCCACCACCAGCAGCCCCCGGAGGACCACGGTGTACTCGTCGAACTCCGGCGTCTGGCCCGGCTCCTCCCAGCCGGAGGGGCTCGTCATGCGGGCGATGCTGACCCCGGCGGTGGCCGTGTTGACCCGGCCGACGAATTCCTCGATGACCTTGGGCAGGTTGCCGGCGGCCTCGACCCGGGCCGGCTGGGCGATCAGCTCAGGCATGGGCCGCAGCTTGGCAGACGCGGCGCCTTACAGCCGGGCGAGGGCCACCTGGCGGCGCAGCGCTTGGAGCGCCTCGCTGTGGTGGGTGCTCGGGCGGTACCGCAGCCGGACGGTCTGGCCCTCGAGGGCGATGAAGATGTCATGGGTGTCGAACGTCGCCGCTCGCACCCGGCCGTAGGGGTAGCGGGTGTAGCGCCCGCCGACGCTCAGGTAGAACGCCCTCGACGTCACGACCAGCGGGCACGGCTTGCCCAGGGGGCCTTCGACGACGTCCTCGGCCAGGACGCGCTCTCCCTCTTCCAGCAGTCCGCGGATCGCCGTCGTGCTCACGGCCCCGATATCGGCCGCTCCCAGCCCGATCTGAGGACATGGGCCAGGAACCGCTCCGGGGTGGGGGCCAACGGCTCCCCGGCCCGGGCCAGCAGGTGCCAGGGCCGCTCGACGGGGAGGCCGGGGTGGCGCCATTCCTCCAGCCGGCCGGCGGCGAGGTGCCCGGCCACGGCATCGGCCGAGATCATCGTGACGCCGAGCCCGATCCGGACGCTCTCCACCACTGCGCCGTTCGAACCCAGCGTCAGGATGCGGGGCGAGATCCCCACGGCGTCGAGGAACGCCTCCGCCGTCGACCGGGTGCCCGAGCCCGGCTCCCGCAGCAGCCACGTGGCCGACTCGAGGTGCCCGGTGGCGACGGTGCGGAACGTCCGCCGGCGGCCCGGCGCCCGGGTGGGGGACGAGACCACGAGCAGGCGGTTCGGCTTGACCGCCAGCGTCTGGGCACCCGGCGGGGGGCGGCCGCCGATGGCCAGGTCGACCTCGTGATGGGAGAGCAGGTCGGCCATGCGGCGGCGGTTGCCGACCTCGAGGGACACCGCCGCCCCGGGATGGGCGTCCAGGAACGTGGCCAGCAGGGGAGGAGCGAGGTGCTCGCCGGCCGTCGTCACCGCCGCCAGCCGCAGCCGGCCCCGCTCGGGGTCGGCCTCCCCCCGGGCAGCGGCCACGGCCTCGTCGAGCAGGGCCAGGGCCGCCCGGGCCCGCTCCGCCAGCGCTTCGCCGGCCGGCGTCAGGCGCAGGCCCCGCCCGTCCCGCATGACCAGCGCCACGCCCACCTGGCGCCGGACGGCGGCCAGCGCCGACGACACCGCCGGCTGCGTCACCACCAGCTGCTCGGCGGCGCCCCGCACGGACCCGGTCGAGGCCACGGCCAGGAACGTGCGCAGCTGGCCGAGTGTGAGGCGGGTCCCGGGGTCCGACTGCATAAGTGAACGCTGATGTATGACGCCCGAACTGTCAATAGACACTGGGGGTTGTGGGGCGCAGGATCGGGGGCATGCAGAGCGCAGACCGCCTCCAGGCCGGAGTCATCCCCTACGCCAAGATGGGCTATTGGCAGCCCGACTACGAACCGAAGGCGACCGACATCCTCGCCGCCTTCCGCATCACGCCCCAGGCCGGCGTCGACCCGGAGGAGGCGGGGGCGGCCGTGGCGGGCGAGTCCTCGACCGCCACGTGGACGGTGGTGTGGACCGACCGCCTCTCGGCCTACGAGCACTACCAGGCCAAGTGCTACCGGGTGGATCCGGTCCCGGGCCAGGACGGGCAGTACATGGCGTACATCGCCTACGACATCGATCTCTTCGAGGAGGGGTCGATCGCCAACCTGACGTCGTCGATCATCGGCAACGTCTTCGGCTTCAAGGCCCTCAAGGCCCTGCGGCTGGAGGATCTGCGCATCCCGACCCACTACGTGAAGACGTTCCCCGGCCCGCCCCACGGCATCGTCATGGAGCGCGAGCACCTCAACAAGTACGGCCGTCCGCTGCTCGGCGCCACGGTGAAACCCAAGCTGGGTCTCAGCGCCCGCAACTACGGCCGGGTGGTGTACGAGGCGCTGCGGGGCGGGCTCGACTTCACCAAGGACGACGAGAACATCAACAGCCAGCCGTTCATGCGCTGGCGCGACCGGTTCCTGTTCTGCATGGAGGCCGTCCACCGGGCCGAAGAGATGACCGGTGAGATCAAGGGCCACTACATGAACGTGACCGCCGCCACCATGGAGGACATGTACGAGCGGGCGGAGTTCGCCCGCGACATCGGCAGCGTCATCATCATGCAGGACCTCACCATCGGCTACACGGCCATGGCCTCGATGTCGAAGTGGGCCCGCAAGAACGGGATGCTGCTCCACCTCCACCGGGCGGGCTACGCCACCTGGGCCCGGCAGAAGAACCACGGCGTCAACTTCCGGGTCATCGCCAAGTGGTGCCGGCTGCTCGGCGTCGACCACATCCACGCCGGGACGGTGGTCGGCAAGCTGGAGGGCGACCCCAACATCATCCGGGGGTACTACGACACGCTGCGCCTGGAGCACATCGACGCCGACCTGACCAAGGGCCTCTACTTCGACCAGGACTGGGCGTCGATGCCCGGGGTCATGCCGGTGGCGTCGGGCGGTATCCACGCCGGCCAGATGCACCAGCTGCTGCACTACCTGGGCGAGGACGTCGTCCTCCAGTTCGGCGGCGGCACCATCGGCCACCCCATGGGGATCGCCGCCGGCGCCACCGCCAACCGGGTCGCCCTGGAGGCCATGGTCAAGGCCCGCAACGAGGGACGCGACTACTTCACCCAGGGGCGCGACATCCTGAACGCCGCAGCCAAGGGTTGCCCCGAGCTGCAGGTGGCCCTCGACACCTGGGGCGACATCACCTTCAACTACGAGTCGACCGACACGCCCGACGTCGTGGCGACGCCGAGTGCCTGAGATGGGCCTCTGACATGCGCTTCGGGGAGGCGCCGCCGCCGCGGAACGGGGCGCCGCCGAATGGTGTAGCGGAGGAGGAGAGGGCGTTCCCCCAGCCGCTCTCCTCCGACGCCACCGTCGACGTCGACGAGGAGCGGCGGGCCACCGACACCGACGAGATCCTCGACGGTCTCGACCGGGAGCTGGTCGGCCTCGTCCCGGTCAAGACGCGCATCCGGGAGATCGCCGCGCTGCTGCTCGTCGACCGGCTGCGGCAGCGGTTCGGGATCGAGAGCACCCGCCCGACCCTTCACATGTGCTTCACCGGCGGGCCGGGGACGGGCAAGACGACGGTGGCCCTCCGAATGGCCCGGCTGCTCAAGGGGCTCGGGTACCTGCAGAAGGGCCACCTCGTCTCCGTCACCCGGGACGAGATGGTCGGCCAGTACATCGGCCACACCGCCCCCAAGACCAAAGAGGTGCTGGCCCGGGCCATGGGCGGAGTGCTGTTCATCGACGAGGCCTACTACCTCCACCGGCCGGAGAACGAGCGCGACTACGGCCAGGAGGCCATCGAGATCCTGTTGCAGGTCATGGAGAACCAGCGGGAGAACCTGGTCGTGATCCTGGCCGGTTACAAGGACCGGATGGACGGCTTCTTCTCCTCCAACCCCGGGATGAGCTCCCGGATCGCCCACCACATCGACTTCCCCGACTACACCCTCGACGAGCTGGTGGCCATCGGCGACCTCATGCTGGCCGAGCAGAGCTACGAGTTCACGCCCGAGACGCGCGACGTCTTCCGCCACTACCTCGAGCGCCGGCGGGAGCAGCCGCGCTTCGCCAACGCCCGCAGCGTCCGCAACGCCCTGGAGCGGGCCCGGCTCCGGCAGGCCAACCGCATCGTGTCGGCCGGCCGTCCCGTCAGCCGCAGCGATGTGCTGCGGATCGAACCCGAGGATTTCCTGGCCAGCCGGGTCCTGGCCGGCGACCCATTCCCACCCGACGAGGAGACGTGACGCCGTGCGACTGACTCAGGGGACCTTCTCCCACCTGCCCGACCTGACCGACGAGGAGATCGCCGCGCAGGTCCGCTACGCCGTGGACCGGGGGTGGGCACTGGCCGTCGAGTACACCGACGATCCCCATCCCCGCAACGTCTACTGGGAGATGTGGGGCCTGCCCTACTTCGACGTCCACGACGCCGACGCGGTGGTGGGCGAGGTCAACCGCTGCCGGCAGAGCTTCCCGGGCCACTACATCCGCCTGACCGCCTACGACGCCGGCCTCGGCCGCCAGACGACCGCCCTCTCCTTCATCGTGAACCGCCCGAAGGACGAGCCCGGCTTCCGCCTCGCCCGAGCCGAAGGCCCGGGCCGCACCGTGGGCTACACGCTGGAGTCCTACGCCGCCACGGGCGCCGCCCACGGCCGCCGCTACAACGGCCACACCGGCGGCTGAAGGGCCCCCGCTCAGCGGGGCGGCAGCGTGAGGTAGCCCGAGGCGCGGCTGTCGGGGTGGTTGAAGACCATGCTCGTCTCCCGCGACGAGCCCCCGAGGAAGTCGGCCAGGGCGCTCCCCGGCTCCACTTCGATCTTGGCGCCGCAGCCCTTCTGTACCTCGTGCACGACGGCGTGGAGCTGGTAGCCGCACGACGAGTCGATCATCGAGTGCAGGTGCTGCAGGAAGCTCACCGTCCCCCGGGGCCCGTCCTGCCAGAAGACGAAGTCATGGTTGTGGACGAAGCAGCAGTCGGGGAACATCGTCGTCGTCTCGGCCCGCCAGGGCGACACCGCCGACGGGACGTCGACACGGTCGCTCTTCGCCGTACCGAAGTACTGCGTCTGGAAGGCGAGGCCCGGCACGGTCTCCACCTCGAGCCCCGACCGGCCGAGGTAGGCGGCGACGTCGGGGTTGTTCGTCTGGGCCGTCATCAGATACCAGCTCGACGACGGCAGGAAGTTGAGCGTGGAGCGGTTGTAGGTGTCCCACATGGGGTCGAAGAGGCTGTCGCCCGCCGTCGGGCCCGAGCGCACCTGGACGCCGATCATGGCCAGCAGGACGGGGGCCGCCGGCCCGCCCTCCACGGCGGCGCGGTCGCAGGCCAGCAGGGAGGCGAAGATCGTCGCCGAGCCCGGACCGAAGTAGGCGTTGTGGCCGAGCTCGTAGCGGGCGGGGACGAACTGTCGGACGCGGTCGGGCTCGTCCCGGAACAGGTCGAGCGTCTGGGTACAGCCCTCGAGGCGGACGGGGGCCGCCGCCGGCATGTCGTCGGGGGCGACGCTGGCCAGCCCCGGGATGTCTCCCATCCACGGCGGCGGGCTCGCCGCCGAGGCGACGGCCGGCACGAGGGCCAGCGAGGCGGCGGCGATGCCGACCGACACCAGCTTCCAGCGAACGTTCCGCATCTTCTCCCCTTGTCCGGCCCAGCCCGTCCCTGATACCCCAACCTTGATACCCCAACCTTGATACCAAGGAGTATTCATACTAAAAAGTATCGATACCGTAACGTACGCAAGGCAGCCCCGGTGAACCAGGTCACGGAACGCAGCGAACGCTCACGGCTGTCGAAGGCCGACTGGGTGGAAGGGGCGACCGCCGTCCTCGCCGAGGACGGGCTCTTCGGCGTGAGCATCGACCGTCTCGCCACGCACCTCGGAGTGACGAAGGGCAGCTTCTACGCCCACTTCGACAGTCGCGACGAGTTGATCGCCGCGGTGCTCGAGCGCTTCCATTCGCTCGACACCGGCGAGGTGATCGCCCGTGCCGACCGGATCGCCGATCCCCGGGAGCGGCTGGCCTGCTTCCTGGAGTTCGGCTTCGAGCGCCTGGAGTGGGGCCGGGTCTTCGCCGCCCTCTGCGCCGCCTGTTCCGACCACCGTGTCGAGCCCGTCATGCGCCGGATCACCGAAGAGCGGATGACCTACCTCGAGAAGGCCCTCCGGGGTGTGGGGTTCGACAAGGCCGCGGCCCGGGACCGGGCCGTCGTCATCTACGCCACCTACGTCGGGTTCTGGCGGCTCGTGACCGCCTTCCCCGACTGGGGCCTCAACGATGCACGCCGGCTCCGCCGGCTCTCCGAGCAGGTGCAGGCGATGCTCGTCCCCGCTTGCCCCTAGGCGGCGCGGCGGCCGGGCGGCACTGCTTCACCGGCGGCGCCGGGCGGCGCGGTAGACGACTTCGGGGCTGAGCGGCAGCTCGTCGACGTCGGTGCCGAGGGCGTCGGACACCGCGCCGGCCAGAGCCGCGGCGGGGCCGAGCGTGCCGCCCTCGCCGACGCCCCGGGCGCCGGTGGCGTTGTCGGCCGGGTCCTCGATGTGGTGCAGCTCGAAGCTCGGGAACTCGGCGGCCGAGGGCATGAGGTAGTCGGCCAGCGTCGCCGTCCGCAGCTGGCCGTCGTCGTCGTAGACGTGGTGCTCGAACAGCGCGCCGGCGATGCCCTGGGCCACGGCCCCCGCCACCTGGCCGTCGACGATGACGGGGTGATAGGCGCGGCCGGCGTCCTCCACGCAGAGGAAGCGGCGCAGGGCCACCGCACCGGTGTCGGCATCGACCTCCACCACCGCCGCCTGGGCGCCGGCCGCGAACGTGCCCCGCATCGGGTCGTAGCTGCGGGTGGCCTCGAGCCCGGGCTCCTCGCCGTCGGGCAGGCGCTGCGATTCGAGGTAGGCGACGCGGGCCACCGTGGACATCGAGACCGACCGGGTCGGGGCGTCGACGGCGTGGACCTCGCCGCCCTCGATGGTGAGGTCACCCGGTGCGGCCTCCAGCAGGTGGGCGGCGATGCGGAGCACCTTCTCCCGGACCGCCTCGCTGGCCCGGAGGACGGCGCCGCCGCCGATCACGCCCTGCCGGGACGAGAACGCCCCGAACCCGAACCCCCCGGCGGCGGTGTCGCCGAGGCGGACCTCGACGTCGTCGTAGGGCACACCGAGCGCCTCGGCGGCGATCTGGGCGAATGTCGTCTCGATGCCCTGGCCCTGCGAGGAGGCGCCGGTGATCACCGTCACCCCGCCGAGCGGGTCGAGCCGCACGGTGACCACCTCGTGGCCGGTGCGGAAGGACATGCGGGGCCCGGCCGACGCCCCCCGGCCCAGCCCGGTCAGCTCGTTGTAGACGGCGAAGCCCACGCCGAGCAGCCGCCCCTCGGCCCGGGCCGCGGCCTGCTCCTTGCGGAATCGTTGGTAGTCAAGGCGTTCGAGGACCTCCTCGAGGCAGCGGCCGTAGGTGCGGGAGTCGTGCACCAGCCGGGTGGCGGCCTTGTAGGGGATCTCCTCCGGGGTGATGAGGTTGACCCGGCGCACATCGACCGGATCGAGGCCGAGCCGGCCGGCGGCGTGGTCCAGCAGCCGCTCCATCACGTAGACGGTGGCCGGGCGGGCCACGCCCCGGTAGGGCCCGGCGGGGGCGGTGTTGGTGGCGACGCCGGCCACGTCGCAGCGGTAGTGCTCCACCCGGTAGGGGCCGGGCAGCAGGCCGCCGGCCATCAGCGGCTCCAGCCCCGCCGTCCACGGATAGACGGAGTACGCCCCGGCGTTGCAGACGGCGTCGGCCACCAGCGCGGTGAGGCGCCCGTCCTCCGTGAAGCCCGCCCGCACCCGGTAGACGTGGTCCCGGGCGTGGTGGGCGGCGACCATGTGCTCCGAGCGCGACTCGACCCACTTCACCGGCCGGCCGAGCTTCAGGGCCAGCTGGCAGACCACGACCTCCTCCGGATAGAGCGACGCCTTGACCCCGAAGCCGCCCCCCACGTCGGGGGCCACCACCCGGATGCGCCGCTCGGCCATCCCGAGCAGGACGGCGAGGGCGTGGCGGGCCAGGTGGGGGATCTGCGTGCCGCTCCACAGCGTCAGCGTGCGGTCGGCGGCGTCCCAGGAGGCCAGCACCGCCCGGGCCTCGAGCGGCGTGCCGGCCTGACGGTTGGTGCGGTACGTCCGCTCGACGACGAGGTGCGAGGCGGCCAGCGCGCCGTCGGGGTCGCCGGCCTCGAAGCGGCGGCGGAGGAAGACGTTGTCGGGGGCGGCGTCGTGGACGACGGCGCCGGCGCCGTTCCCGCCTCCGCCGCCGGAGTCGAAGGCCACCAGCGGGTCGACGACCACCGGCCGGGGTTCGTAGCCGACCTCGACGAGCTCTGCGGCGTCGGCGGCGGTGGCCCGGTCGGCGGCGACCACCACGGCCACCGCCTCGCCGGCGAAGCGGACCTTGGGCCAGGCCAGCAGCGGCTGGCTCGTCTCCACGTAGCCCGGCAGCTCGGAGCGGGCGGTGATCCGCACCCCGATGACCATCGGGTCGTCGCCGGCCACCACGGCGGCCACGCCGGGCACGGCGAGAGCCGCCGAGGCGTCGACGCCG
>Ga0070741_10019867_pt1 | contig 10684 bp, 3 predicted proteins | sample Coa_R1_4_FD_66440 | JGI IMG/M metagenome (GOLD analysis project Ga0070741, IMG submission 66440) | Surface soil microbial communities from Centralia Pennsylvania, which are recovering from an underground coalmine fire - Coalmine... | ecosystem: Environmental > Terrestrial > Soil > Unclassified ... | reverse complement strand
GGTTGAATGATTTATGACGAAAGCTAGACGTCGGCGAGTGCTTCTGTCAAGTCGCTTTACCGCTAACGCAATGCGGCCTTCAAATCTGTATAACTCACGCTGCTGTAATTACTTGTGAATTGAACGTAAATACGTGAGCGGTGAACGGGATGTGGCTATGCGCTTTGCGCAGGCTCGATCCACCAGATCCGCCTCATCATGCCTGCCCACAACGCGACGAAGTGAGCGCGATCCTACAAGTTGACATTGTCCACTTCCACCAGGCGCAGAAAAACTTCGTGGACCAGCGCAGTTGCCTGCATGTCGCCTGAGCGCTCCTTGGCGACATATTTTGCTGCCATCTGACGTGCAGGACGCCGAAAACGATGTTGGCAGGCCCTCTATTGAGGAGTGCCTGGAACAGATGCGGACGCCACCGACCATTCCACTGGCAAGCATCTTTGATCGGTACGCGAGTGGCCCTACGTTCGCCGTCTGACGATCCGAGCGATCACGCTATTGCGATTCGTCCAGTACCTCAATGCCTGATATCGTGGCATTGTTTACGATCGGCTCAAAGGTGACATTAAGTTTGCCCTGCGACGATGGCTGTAAATGATAAAACGTCTCGGTGAGCTCGTGCCGGCTGCCCGCCTGCTTGTATATATCGAAGTTGCCCAGCAACGTTCGACCGTTGCACATTACCTTGAAAACGCGGCTTCCAACACCACCGCCGCCTGGCATATCAGGGCCGAAGTAAGACTCCGCGAAATGCAAAACAACTGTGTAGCGATCCTGGGTGTCCACGGGAATGGCATAAGTGAAGTGGCCGTAGCGCTCGCTTGAAAAGAGGGTAGGATCGGTTGACCCGCTAACCTCGTGCAGATGCTCAGAGAGCATTCCTTCAAAATAGTAGTTGTCGGCATGCCAGAATCGACCTTGATCATCCGTATGCGAGGTATGCTGCATGACGAGCCGGATGGGCAATGTCTTGTGTGGGAGCCCCGGGACGATTTCGATCGCATTTACCCGCGGAGCTCCACGTTCATTCATAAAGGCGAGGTGCAGCTCGCCATCCGGAGCCGGTGAAATGTCGCGGAAGATCCGTTCATCGGCAACGTTTGCGCCCAGTGCGTCTGTCTCGATGTCGAATCCGGAAAGGGCCACCTTGCCGTTCACCCTCACGCTAAAGGTCGGCATGTCACCGCCGGAGGACACGGGAGCGACAAAGTAGAGGTGGAGTTCGTAGGTGCCTTTTGCCAGAGGAATGTCATAGGATGAATCGCCCGACCGCCAATTTCCGAAGAGCAAAGGATCGCTGGTGCCGATGATCGGATCGTTCGCTCGACGCCAGCCTCCGCCGCCTTGCACAAACCGGTCCGGGCCCCACACCGCCCCCGAGCTGTCGGTCTGCGGGGGGCCGCTGTAGCCGCACAGGATCCGAACGACGGTGGCGGTGACCGAGGCGGGAGCCGGTGGCGTTTGCGGTAACGGGGGCGCCCCGCGCCCAACCGTGGGCGATGATGCGTGCGTGCGGAAGATATAGAGGGCGACGACGGCTGTCGTGCCAAAGGCAAGGACAGCCAAGATCAACATCCAGATTCGACGCGGACTCCCGACCAGCCCTCTAGTTTGCCCAGCAGCGCCACTCGGCTGCCGCGGTGCATCCAAGGCAGCCGCAACGGTCGCATCATTGCAGGGCACGACCGCCGAATCCCGCGGCTCATCCAGTAATTTTCTCGTAAACAAGGGCACGTACGTCCCGTGAGGAATCGAGATCTGGATTGCGTGGTCCCTTCCTCCTGCCTCGTAGAACTCCTTCAGGCGCTTCCTCAGGCGGTGCAACTCAACCCGCACGATTGCGTCCTCGCTTGCATCGAAGGTGGACTTTGAGCGACCAAAAACTTGCGTTGCGATGGTGTACTCGCTGAGCAGGTCACCGTCGCTCGAGAAATATCGTTCTCCGAGATAATGCAGCAGCCTGCCGAGCCGGGAGGACGGCCCCAGTTCTTGCAGCACGCCATCGAGTTCCTGGCGCTCCTCCGTCGAAGTCAGATGCAGCGTGCTGTGCACTCAAACCGTCCCTTCAGAACGCTGCCAGCGATGATAAGACCGCCGATTTGCCAATTGCAACGACGTTACAGGCACGAGCACTAATGCCCGTAGTTTCAATGATGTACGTATGTTTTGCGGGTTGCAGAACATGTTCGTACAACCTGAACCTTCTGAAGCGTGGGCTCGCTTTTGTAGATTTCACAACGGGAATTACCTTTTTGCAGCCATAGCGAGGCAGGAATGCCGCGCCAGACGAGCCACCGAGATCCGTTCAGAGCGCCCCATCGCAGCCACGCAAACGAGGGCCACGGACGATCGAACACAGTTCACCGGAGGATGCCAGCAATGACGCAGTTGGTTCTCGAAGTTCTACGAAGGCCGTTGGCCACACGGATCGCCAAAGCATGCGCGATCCTCTTGTTGTCCGCGCTGGTGCTGTCCCCTGCGGCGCACTCGCAACTCACAACCGGTAGCCTCTCTGGCACAGTGCATGACAGCACGGGAGCGATAATTCCCAAAGCCAAGATTACCCTCATCAACCAGGCCACCCAGGATACCCGGACAACGGTAAGCGACCGCTCCGGATACTTCACCTTTGCGGCCGTCCAACCGGGAACATACAACATCAGTGTCTCCGTCACCGGTTTTGCAAGCTTCAATGAGACCGGCGTCCTGATGAACTCCGGCGATATTCGTACGCTACCGGACATCCAGCTCAAGGTGGGCGCCGAAGCCGTGTCGGTGTCGGTCTCCTCATCCCCGGCACAGATCGTGCCAATTGATTCTGGCGAGCACTCCTACGTCATCTCCAGCGACGACCTGCAAAAGCTTTCGCTTGAGGGCCGGAACGTTTCGGAGTTGCTGAAGATACTTCCCGGCGTGACGCAGGTTCCGAATGGAACCCAGGGCGGCAGCTCAGTGGATTTTTCGGCCGAAGCGCCGACCGGCAGCACCGTGGGAGTGGGCTACTCGCCGAGTGGTGCGCCCTACCGCGGCGGGACGTCCTACCTCCTCGACGGCGCCAACATCATCGATCCGGGATGCAATTGCTGGTCGATCGCAGTACCCAACCCGGATATGACATCCGAAGTGAAGGTGGAAAACACCTTCGGAGCTGACAGTCCGAACGGACCGGAAGTGATCAACGCGACAAGCAAAGGTGGCTCCAACCACTTTCACGGTGAGGTTTACTTTTACGCTCGCAACCAGGCATTGAACTCGAATACCTGGCTGAATAACTCCTACGGCGCGGCAAAACAGCCCGGCGAATACTACTACCCTGGCGGGAACATTGGCGGACCCGTGCTGATTCCCGGTACGCGTTTCAACCACGATCGAAAACTGCTCTTCTGGACCGGGTACGAGTATTACAAACAGACCTTGCCGGCGGGACAACCATTCGAATCCTACGTTCCCAGCCCCGGCATGATGGCTGGCAACTTCACGGCCAGCGGCGAAGGCAACTCAGCACTCTGCCCTACCGGCTTCAGCTCCGGTGCGACCAACTGGTGCAACGATCTGTCGAACTCCTTCGACGCGAGTGGAAACCCAATCACGAACCCGGCCGCAATCAACGTTGATCCTGGGGCCGCCGCGTTGATGAAGATGTTTCCCAAGGCGAATGTGAATCCTCTGACCACTCCAGGTGGGTACAACTACGTCCAGAATTACTCCAACCAGCAGAACGGATATGTGTGGCGGGTACGGGTTGACTACAACCTGGCCGAGAACATGAAGATATTCGCAACGTACCAACAGGGCACCACTACCTTCAGCAATCCGGCGCACGTTTATTGGAACCCGGCTTACGACATCCCCTATCCCGGAGGGAACCTGACCCAGCCTGAGATGTCGAGGGTCTTGACTGCCAATGTTGTAAACGTCCTATCCCCGACACTCACTAATGAATTTGTATTTGGCTGGGGCTTCAGCAACTCGCCGTTCTCACCAACGAAGCTCAGCGCAATGTACAAGAGCACCCTCGGCTATCCCTACTCCACGGTCTACAACACAGCATCGCCGGTCACGCCTTCGATCAACAGCGCAGGCGCGCAGACCTTTCCGGACATATCTCAACCCGCGTTCTTCGATACGGCCGGCATTAACCCGCTGAAGAAAGCGATCCCAACATTTGCCGACAACGTCACGAAGGTATGGCGCTCGCACACCTTCAAAGCCGGCGCCTTCACCGAACTGGTCGGTAACGATCAGGGTGCATGGTCCTACCCGAACGGGCAGCTTTCTTTCGGCAATACGCCAGAGGCAAACGGCGTCGCTGGCAGTACCGTGCCTGCAGGACACAAAATCGGGTCCACCAATCCCACGGCCAATCTGGTAATGGGCGTGGCCAGCTCGTTCAGTCAGAACAATATAGTGCCCGTACAGGACGTCGCGTACCGGACTACCTCCGCTTATCTAATGGATACGTGGAAGGCCAACCGGCGGCTTACCCTCAATCTCGGCGTGCGCTGGGACCACATCGGCCGCTGGTATGACCGTCAGGGTGTGGGCATGGCCGTATGGCTGCCGCAGCTCTTCCCGCAGGACGTAGCGCAAAACCAGAGTGCCGGCAAGATGGTGGTCGAGTATCCGGGCGTGCGCTGGCATGGCATCGACCCTGGCATTCCAAATGGCGGTATGCCGACTCGCCTCGCATACACCAGTCCGCGTTTCGGATTCGCCTATGATGTCCAGGGAAATAGCAATACTGTGGTTCGGGGCGGGTGGGGCGAGTACGCATGGAACGATCAGCCCACGACGGGTCCGCTGACGATCTCGCAGAACATGCAAACCTATAATTCGCCCGGCGGGCAGGCGATCACACTCCCACAGATCGGCTTGCAGCAGGCGACCGCTGGCAATCCTCAACCTGCCGGCTCCATTACTGCCGCACCTTATAACGATGACGCGAACTCGCTGAGCTACGCCTGGAACCTGACCATCGATCGCCAGATGCCCTGGAAGAGCCTCCTCGAAGTAGCCTACGTGGGAAACAGCACGCAGCATCTGCTGATGGGCGGACAAAGCGACGCTGTCGGTATTGGCGGTTCAGGCTTCTCCAACATCAACAAAATTCAGCTCGGCGGTCTATTCAAGCCTGATCCGGTGACCAGCGCAGCTGCTCCCTCGGATCCCGAGAATACGGGGACCTATAACCTGGCCGATTATGAGCCGTACTCCGGGTGCACTGCCGCTGGTGGTTGCTATGGCTACGGCACAAATTCGGTGACGGTGAATCAGCACAGTGGATATTCCAACTATCACGGTCTGCAGATTGCGTGGCTCAAGCAGGCCGGTCATGCATCCTTCGATTTCAACTACACGTGGTCGAAGTCGCTGGGCGTTGTCAGCAGCACCCTGGATCCGTTTAGCGTGCACGGCAACTATGGCATCCTCTCGATTGACAGACCGCAGGTGTTCAACTCTTCCTATGCGTACAGCGTCGGTGATATTTACCACGGCTACCGGCTGATGCAAGGGATCGTCAACGGGTGGACGGTTTCCGGAATAACGACGTTCCAGAGCGGCGGCAATCTGCAGTCCAACTCGTCCGAAAATCTCGGGCTCACAATTAAAGAACCGAGTGGAAGCGGAAAGAATACCAGCGGATCGACAGAGACGCTATCGACAAAGACCTGGTTCGGTACCGACCAGGGCTCAATCCTGCCCCTCACCACGTGCAATCCAAAAGCAGAGCTTTCGGCGCACCAGTTGCTGAAGTTCTCCTGTTTCACTGCGCCATCTGTCGGTGTGCAGGGCGACAGGGTACTGCATCCGTATCTGAGCGGACCGATCTATACCGATACGGATCTCACCGTCTTCAAAACGTTCAAAATCACTGAAGCGCAGAACGTGCAGATCAGGGCCTCAGCCTTCAACTTCATGAATCATCCTCTGTGGGGAAGCACCGGCGGGAACCTGCTTAGTCTCAAGTACACGACTCCGGACGGCGGGCATACCTACACTTCCAGCAATGCTCTTCTGGGTGTGCCTGAATCGGCACCGTGCTCGACGAGTGGCAACGCTGGCTGGGGATGCATGAACCAAAAATATCCCTACTCTGGAGCGGGCTACAACCGCATCTTCGAGCTATCCGCCAAGTACAACTTCTAATTGGAAATCGAGGAGACCATGGCTATGGGGGCGAATACAATCGCCTCCCTAGCCGCGTCTTTCGGACAAAACATTGCGCAAGATTCGCTCGAAGAAGGGAATCTCTTCGTCTGCCCCACTCTACCGACGTAGGCTTTCCTGTGAATTAGGCGAATTGTTTTTTGCGTTTCAAAAATACATAACAAGTCTGGCCGATTAATCGCCGCCTGGCTTTTCAAGCTTCAGCGCCGGAGAATAAATTGCTGCGTGGTCTCTATCGGAATCGTTATTGCCGTCGTCTTCGGCGCCTTCACGTCAAATTCAATCCGAGCAAAGACGAAGATTTGGGATGGCCGGAGAGCGGCCGCTGCGGAAAAGCCGCTTGGGGGCTCGGCGGGATAACGCTCCTGCTTGGGGCAGGACTGTGCGTTGCGCAGGTGCCGAGTTCGCGGCAACCTGTTTACCTCGACCCACACGCGGACTCAGAAGCTCGGATCACTGACCTGCTTGCACACATGACCTTGGATGAAAAGATCCGTGCGCTGAGCACAGACCCTTCAGTACCACGGCTGGGTATCGCCGGAACTGGACACGTCGAAGGCCTGCATGGGCTGGCGCTCGGCGGCCCGGGACATTGGGAGGGCCATCACGAGGCTGTCATTCCCACAACGCAGTTTCCTCAGGCGCGGGGGCTGGGCCAGACGTGGGACCCGGCTCTGATCGAGAAGGCGGCGGCGCAGGAGGCCTTCGAGACTCGATATGCGTTGGGTAAGTACCACCGCGGGGGGCTGGTGGTCCGCGCACCCAATGCAGATCTAAGCCGCGATCCACGCTGGGGCCGGAGCGAGGAGAGCTATGGCGAGGATCCGTTCCTGGTGGGCACGCTCGCAGTAGCGTTCACGCGTGGACTGCAGGCTGACAATCCACGAGTGTGGATGACCGCTTCCCTGCTGAAGCATTTTCTGGCAAACAGCAATGAAGACAACCGCGGCGGCTCGTCGTCGAATTTCGATGAGCGGCTGTTTGAGGAGTACTACTCAGTTCCCTTCCGTATGGCGATTGAAGAAGGCCATGCAGATGCCATGATGACGGCTTACAACGCCTGGAACGGTGTGCCGATGGCAGCCAATCCCGTCCTGCGTACTGTGGTGATGAAGCGGTGGGGATTTGATGGCATTCTGTGTACCGATGCGGGCGCACTGACCGGAATGGTGACGCAGCACCATGCCTTCCCTGATCTGCCGACCGCAGCCGCAGCGGCGATTCACGCGGGTATAAATCAATTTCTCGACAACTATCAGGCGCCCATAAGGGAGGCGCTGGCGCGTGGACTCATCACGCAAAAAGACATCGACGCGGACTTGCGTGGTGTCTATCGCGTCATGCTGCGGCTGGGGTTGATGGATCCGGCGGAGAATTCACCTTATGCCCGCATTGGCGGCCTCGACCAGGCCGCGGGCGATCCGTGGGATCAGTCCTCAGCGCGTGTACTGGACCGCAAGGTCACAGATGAGTCGATTGTGCTGCTGAAGAACGAGCAGAACACCCTGCCTTTGGATGCGGCAAAGCTGCGTTCGATTGCGGTGATCGGACCCTGGGCGAATGAGGTCGCGTTGGATTGGTACAGTGGAACGCCGCCCTTCGCAGTGACTCCGCTGGATGGTATTCGCAAACATGCAGGATCAATATCTGTAGCATTCAACGACGGAAGCAATCGTGAGGCTGCAAGGAAAATAGCTGAGCAGGCCCAGGTGGCCATCGTGATCGTCGGCAATCATCCAACATGTAACGCAGGTTGGGACGTCTGCGCATCACCGAGCGAAGGTAAGGAAGCGATCGACCGCAAAAGCCTGACACTTGAAGACGAAGCGCTGGTAAAAATCGTCCTGGCTGCGAATCCGCATACAATCGTGGTCCTGCAGACGAGCTTTCCCTACACGACTGTGTGGACCGAGCAGCACGCGCCGGCCATTCTCGAAATAACGCACAACAGTGAAGAGCAAGGCGACGCCCTGGCAGACGTGCTGTTCGGCGATTACAATCCCGCGGGGCGGCTGACGCAGACATGGCCGGCTTCTCTTTCGCAGCTCCCACCGATGATGGACTACAACTTGCGCGACGGGCGGACCTATCTCTATTCCACGGCACAGCCCCTCTATCCGTTCGGATTTGGGCTGAGCTATACGACATTTGGTTATCGCGGGCTTGAGGTGCGGCAAACCGGCGCTCAGCTCCATGTATCGTTCACGCTTTCCAACGACGGCGGTCGCGACGGCGATGAGGTGGTCCAAGTCTATGCGCACCACGTGGATTCGCGCGTGTCGCGTCCAATTCAGCAACTGGTGGCATTCCAGCGCGTGCATCTCTCTTCCGGCGCGAAACAGACGGTCACCTTCGATGTGCCGCTGAAGCAGTTGGCATATTGGGACACACCTGAGCAGAAGTTCGTAGTGGAAGCGGATCACGTACAAATTCGCGTGGGTGGATCGTCAGCAGACCAGCCGCTGGACACAACGGTCGCAATTCGGAAAGGGAAAGCTAATCTTGTTGCGAGGAAGCTTTCTTTGAGTTGGGGACCGGTTGTGGAATAACGCAACACAAGCCGTCCGATTTCCGCTCCGATACGCTCGTAAAGCGAGGCCCGACGTAAAGAGTGGCTGAAAGACAGTTCAGTGATTTTCGACAGATCGCAGTTCCACATCAGCAATTGTGCGCGTTATTGACCGTTTGACATGCGATCCGGATCAGAAACGGCCCCGGGGTTGAGCTTCTCACTGCACCAGACCTTCTCGATTTCGCTGAGCAGGAACGACGGATCAGGGATGTTGTTGTCGTATCGTGCCCAGGCGGCGGAAGCATATATATGAGGAGCAAGGTACGGCCTGCGCCGAAAGCTCTCTAAACGGCTGTGAGGAAAAGGATGGGATAGATGTCATGCTCCGAGTATGTACAACCGCTCTCCTGAGCCAAACGGTCAGCGAGTAGCTCGCCACCTGAGTTTATCGGCCATATAACGTCTTAAAGGTTTGCAATCCAAGAGCCCCGGCAGCAGCTGGGGCTCTTGGTCTATGCAGCTCTCCGCGTTATGCCCAACCTTCGATCGTCGACCCAATCTGCAAGCGCGACAGGATCGAACCTGAGTACGGAGCCAATTTTGATTGATTGGCGGGAATTATGGGATAACACGACGGAAGCCAATGTTCCGTGCAAAAAGCTCAGTATCAGGTGTTTACAACATAAAACCCGCCATCTCTGGCGGGTTCCTTAAGCCTATGGCGGAGAGGGAGGGATTCGAACCCCCGATAGCCTTGCGACTATGGCTGATTTCGAGTCAGCTGCATTCAACCGGGCTCTGCCACCTCTCCGGCCCTGAGCTGAATTTTACCTCACATCAAAGCCGCAATGAAAACGCGCCGGGCTCGCATCTCCACGGCGCGTCAACACCATAAGAAGCTGCCGACACTACGCGCGCCGCGACTTCACTGCCTCTGCAGCCTTCGCCGTGCCATTCACCGGCACCTCAGGAATCTCGACCTCATTCACCGCTTTGATCCCGAGCTTCTTGCGCAGCTCGCTATCGATCCGCCCGAAGATTTCCTTGTTCTCCTTCAGGAAGCCGCGCACATTCTCGCGTCCTTGTCCGATGCGCTCACCACTGTAGCTGTACCACGCACCGCTCTTCTCCACGATGTTGTGCAGCACCGCCAGGTCCAGCACATCGCCCTCGCGCGAGATCCCCTCACCATACAGAATGTCGAACTCGGCATCGCGGAACGGCGCCGCCACCTTGTTCTTGACGATCTTCACCTTTGTGCGCGACCCGACAACCACTTCGCCTTCCTTCACCGCTCCAATGCGCCGAATGTCGATACGCACCGACGAATAAAACTTCAGCGCGCGTCCGCCCGTCGTCGTCTCGGGATTGCCGAACATCACGCCAATCTTCTCGCGGATCTGATTAATAAAGATCAGGCACGTGCGCGACTTCGCCACCGTTCCCGTCAGCTTTCTCAGCGCCTGCGACATCAGCCTCGCCTGCAGGCCCACGTGGCTGTCGCCCATCTCGCCATCAAGCTCCGCCTTCGGTACCAGCGCCGCCACCGAGTCCACCACCAGCACGTCCACCGCGCCCGACTTCACCAGCGCCTCGGTAATCTCCAGCGCCTGCTCACCATAATCCGGCTGGCTCACCAGCAGGTTGTCGACATCGACACCCAACTTCTTCGCATAGATCGGATCCAGCGCGTGTTCGGCGTCCACAAACGCCGCCAGCCCGCCGGCCTTCTGCGCCTCGGCAATAATCTGCAGCGTGATCGTCGTCTTACCCGACGACTCCGGCCCGAAGATCTCAACCACTCTGCCCCGCGGAACGCCGCCCACTCCCAGCGCTGCATCGAACGAGATCGACCCCGACGAGATGACCGAAATCGGCACAATCGCCTCTTTCGCTCCCAGCCGCATCACCGAGCCCTTACCGAACTGCTTCTCCAACTGCGAAAGGGCCGTTTCTATTGCTCGGGTGCGGTCATCTGCCACGTCATTCTCCTTTTTGCCACGC
>Ga0070741_10019866_pt1 | contig 10685 bp, 9 predicted proteins | sample Coa_R1_4_FD_66440 | JGI IMG/M metagenome (GOLD analysis project Ga0070741, IMG submission 66440) | Surface soil microbial communities from Centralia Pennsylvania, which are recovering from an underground coalmine fire - Coalmine... | ecosystem: Environmental > Terrestrial > Soil > Unclassified ... | reverse complement strand
GTGGCTGAACTCGACGTGCAGGATGGCGAAGCGGATCGAGTCGAGCGGGATGACGTCGAGCACGCGCACCTGCGAGATCTCGCGCGTCCGCCCGCGCAGCCAGCGGCGGCCCTCGAGCCACGCCGGCAGGAGCATCTCCAGCACCGATCGCTCCGAGGGGGAGAAGGCGCCTTCCCACGCGCTCGGGCCCTCCACCGTGGGCGGCTGGTACGAGGCTTCGCGCGCGTCCGCCTCCGCGCTGCGCGGCTCCTCGAGGGAGAACCAGTAGAAGGCGTGCTCCCCGAGCGTCAGCAGGTAAGGAAGATCGCCGATCGGCGGGAAGCGCGTCCTCCCCATCAGCTCGCGGGGCACGCGCCCCTTGAAGCTGCGCAGGTCCAGCTCCACGTACTGGGTGAAGCGCGAGAGGTTCGCCACCACCAGCACCGTCTCGTCGTCGAGCTGGCGGATGAAGGCGAGCACCTTCGGATTGTCCGGGGAGAGGAACTCGATGCTGCCTCGCCCGAACGCCTGGAAACGCTTGCGGAGCGCGATCAGCCGCTTGGTCCACCAGAGCAGCGAGTTCGGATTGGCCTGCTGCGCTTCCACGTTGAGCGATTCGTAGTGGTACTCGGGGTCGATGATCACCGGCAGGATCAGCCGCTGCGGATTCGCCCGGCTGAAGCCGGCGTTGCGGTCGGGGCTCCATTGCATCGGCGTGCGCACGCCGTTGCGATCGCCGAGGAAGACGTTGTCGCCCATCCCGATCTCGTCGCCGTAGTACAGGACCGGCGTCCCGGGGAGCGACGCGAGCAGCGCCTTCATCAGCTCGATCTGGCGCCGATCGTTGCCCACCAGCGGCGCCAGCCGGCGGCGGATTCCCAGGTTGATCCGCATCGTCGGGTCGTGCGCGAAGGCGCGGTACATGTAGTCGCGCTCTTCGTCGGTGACCATCTCCAGGGTCAGCTCGTCATGGTTCCGGAGGAAGAGCGCCCACTGGCAGTTCTCCGGGATCTGCGGCGTCTGCGCGAGGATGTCCGCGATCGGGAGCCGGTCCTCCATGTGGATGGACATGAAGATCCGCGGCATGATCGGGAAGTGGAAGTTCATGTGGCACTCGTCGCCGTTGCCGTAGTAGGCGGCGGCGTCCTCGGGCCACTGGTTCGCTTCCGCGAGCAGCATCCGGTTCTTGAAGCGCGCGTCCACATGCGCGCGCAGCTTCTTGAGGAAGGCGTGCGTCTCGGGCAGGTTCTCGCAGTTCGTCCCGTCCCGCTCGTAGAGATAGGGGACGGCGTCGAGGCGCAGCCCGTCCACTCCCAGCCCGAACCAGAAGTCGACGACCGCCAGCATGGCGTCGTGCACCGCCTCGTTGTCGAAGTTCAGGTCCGGCTGGTGGGCGAAGAAGCGGTGCCAGTAGTACTGCCGGGCGATGGGGTCCCAGGACCAGTTGGAGGGCTCGAAGTCCTTGAAGATGATCCGGGCGTCGCTGTAGCGGGCGGGCGTGTCGCTCCAGACGTAGAAGTCGCGCTCGCGGGATCCCGCCGGCGCGCGGCGGGCTCGCTGGAACCAGGGGTGCTGGTCGCTCGTGTGGTTGAGCACCAGCTCGGTGATCACGCGCAGCCCGCGCCGGTGGGCCTCCTCCACGAAGACGCGGAAGTCGTCGAGCGTCCCCACGTCGGGGTGGACGTCGGTGTAGTCGGAGATGTCGTACCCGTCGTCCTTTCCCGGCGAGGGGCAGATGGGGAGCAGCCAGAGGGCGCTGACGCCCAGGTCCTGGAGGTAGTCGAGCCTGGCGGTGAGGCCGGGAAAATCGCCGATGCCGTCGCCGTTCGAGTCCATGAACGAGCGCACGCGCAGCTCGTAGATGATGGCGTCCTTGTACCACTGCGGATCTTCGCGGAGCTGGCCGCGGCGCGTCTCCCAGGGCTTGCGCTTCACCGCCCGGTCCTCCCGTAGATCCGGGTCAGCTCTCCCAGCCGCTCGAGCACGTCGTCGGGCAACGGGCCGGCGAGCCGCCATTCCCAGTTGCCCGAGGACGTGCCCGGCAGGTTCATGCGCGCCTCGGAGCCCAGGCCGAGCAGGTCCTGCGCCGGAGCGATGGCGAGATTCGCCACCGACGACCAGACCCCGCGGATCATCTGCCAGTGGATGTCGCGCGCGTCGTTGCCGCAGCCCAGATAGGCGAGAGCGGCGCGCCGCTCCTTCTCGCACTGCTCCTGCGAACGCTGGGGCGACCCGCAGTCGTTGAACCAGCCAACGCTCGTATCGTTGTCGTGCGTCCCGGTGTACGCCGCCGAATTGCGCTCGTAGCTGTAGGGCAGGAAGGTGGCCGCCTGCGGATCGGTGCCGAAGGCGAACTGCAGCACCTTCATCCCGGGAAGCCCGAACCGGTCGCGAAGCGCGGTCACCTCCGGGGTGACGGCGCCCAGGTCCTCGGCGATCAACTGGGCCGGCCCCAGCGCCTCGAACAGCTTCGCTCCCGGGCCCTGCGTCCAGCGGCCGTTCTCGGCGGTACGCTCCGAGGCCGGCACCTCCCAGGCGCGGGTGAATCCGATGAAGTGGTCGAGCCGGACGGCGTCGAAGCGCGCGAAGGTCTGCCGGAACCGCTGCAACCACCAGCGGAACTTCGTCCGCTCGAGCTTCTCCCAGTCGTAGAGGGGGTTGCCCCAGCGCTGGCCGGTGGCGCTGAAGTAGTCGGGAGGAACGCCCGAGACCACCGTCGGCTCTCCTTGCGGATCGAGGAAGAAGAGGTCGCGATTCGCCCACACGTCGGCGCTGTCGTGAGCGACGAAGATGGGGAGATCGCCGAGCAGCCCGATGCCCAGCCGGCGGCACTCGTCGCGCAGCGCCTGCCACTGGCGGGCGAAGACGAACTGCTCGAACCTGCGCTGGTGGATCCCGTCGCGCAGCGCGTGGCGGGCGCGGTCGAGCGCCCCCGGATCGCGGGCGCGCAGCTCCGGCTGCCAGCCGGTCCAGGCTTTTTCGCCGCTGGCGCTCTTGATCGCGGTGTAGAGCGCGAAGTCCTCGAGCCACCCCGCGTTTTCCGCGCAGAACATCTCGAACGCGGAGTGATCGGCCGTCCGCCGCCCGAACGCGTTGAACGCCGTGGCGAGGTGCCGCTCCCGGGCCGGGCGCACCCTCGCGTAATCGACCCGCCCCGGTGGAGAGGGCGGCTCACCCTCGAGAGCCTGGCGCGGAAGGAGGCCGTCCTCGACGAGGAGGTCGAGGCTGATCAGCAGAGGGTCGCCGGCGAACGCCGATTGCGCGCTGTACGGCGAATTGCCGTATCCCACCGGGCCGACCGGCAGCATCTGCCACCAGCCCTGGCCCGCCTTTGCCAGCGCCCGCGCGAACGCGTGCGCCTGTGGGCCCAGATCTCCGCAGCCCTGCGCCCCGGGGAGGGACGTCAGGTGGAGGAGGACGCCGCTCGCCCGATCGCCGAGAACGAAAGCCATTCCGTGCACCATGATAGGTACGGAATCGTTCCGGAACGTAGCATGTCGCCGGAGTTTTGTTCCTTCCCGGGGGTCCAGATCCGGTCCCCGGGCGGGCGACCGCTCGCCGGCGTCCGCCGGGGGCGCGACGCGCCGGCAGGTGCGCATCGTCCCGACACCGGGGGATGCAAACCGGCGCGCGATTTGTTAAACCACTCCGGCCGCAGTCGCGGCACCAGGCAGCAAGGTGCTGTCTGAACATCGAAAGAGTGTTTCAATGGCTACTGGCACCGTGAAGTGGTTCAACGACGCGAAGGGGTTCGGGTTCATCGTGCAGGACAACGGTGGTCCCGACGTCTTCTGCCATCACACCGCCATCCAGGCGGATGGGTTCCGCTCCCTCGCCGAGGGACAGAAGGTCGAGTTCGAGGTCACGAAGGGCCCCAAGGGCCTTCAGGCCGCGAACGTCCGCCCCGTCGCGTAAGCGACGAGGGACGGTGTGGATGGGCCCGGCCTTCTCCAAGGCCGGGCTTTTTCGGTCTTTGGAGGACGCGTGCAGCCACGATCGAACAAGCGACAGAAGGAGCTGGCGCGCCTGGAACGGCGCAAGGAGAAGGACGAGCGCCGCGAGCAGCGCAAGAAGGAGAAGACCGAGCGGGTGACGCCCGAAGGCGAGGATCCGGACATCGCCGGCATCATCCCCGGGCCTCAGCCCAAGGTGGACGAGGAGTAGGGCCTCAGGACGCCCGTTCCCGCGCAGGCGCCGCCGCAGGCTGGCCGAGGAAGACCTCCAGCTCGTCCTTGCGCGCCCTCGCATCCCGCTCGCCGAGCTCCATCAGCTCGTTGGCGTATTCGGAATCGAAGAGCAGGTAGCTGAGCATGTCGGAGGGGTCTCCGCGACCGGCAGCTTCGCCCAGGCGCCGGAGCAGGTACCCGGCCGGACCGGAGAGCCTCGCCCGCACCGCGGGGCGCCCGAGCACGTGGGCCGCGAGCGATCCGAGATCCTGCGAGGGCCTGATCAGGACGTCGGAGACGGGCCGGAGCCCGCCTCCCGCCGCCTGCAGCGCGGCCGCCACCGGCGGCGTCAGCGCGGAAGAGACGCGCGACAGTTCCTGCAGGGCGAGGTTGACCATGCGCAGGTTCGCCAGATCGTTCTCGACCCGATCGAGCAGCAGCGCATCGAGCAGCTTGCCGAACAGGTACAGCGGCGAGGAGAGCGCCTTCTGATCCTCGGCATCCTGGCGCCCCGCCTTCGCTGGGGAGACGGGCACGGGCGTGCGCAGGCCGATCACCAGCACCCTTCCAGCCCCGAGCCGCAGGGCGGGAGCGATCGGCGTGTTCTGCCGGAGGCTTCCGTCCGAGTACATGCGGCCGGCGACCCGGACGGTGGGGAAGATGATGGGGATGGCGGCCGAGGCGAGGGCGTGCTGCGCGGTGAGGCGGACGGCGGCCCAGTCCACCGCGCGATCGCCGGAGGCGAGCAGCGTCTCGCTGACCCTTCCCGTCTCGATGAAGACCACCGTATGGCCGGTCTCCACGTCGGTGGTCGACACCGTCACCCCGTGCACGCGCCCGTCGGCGACACCCTGGTGCAGCCCGCGCCAGGGGATCACGGATCGGACCAGCTCGGCGAGAGGCGCCGCGTCGAGCAGGCTGTGCGGGCCGGTCACGCGGGGCGACCCGAGGATCCAGCGGATCAATCCCGCCAGGTCGCGCCACCCGAGGAGGAAGATCTGCTCCAGCCCGAGCTGGCGCCAGCTCTCCGCGAGCTGGGCGATGGCAAAATCGGCCATGTCGTGGTGGGCCGCGAGCGCGCAGGCGTTGATCGCTCCCACGCTGGTCCCGGAAAAGATCCGCGGCCGGGCGGATTCGCCCAGCCGCGGTGCAAGCTGCCCGAGGATGTAGCGGAGCACGCCGATCTCGTAGGCGCCGCGCGCTCCCCCTCCGGAGAGCACCAGAGCGATCGGAGAATCGGCCTCCGTCACGACGCTGCTAGAAGCGGAAATCCAGACCGCTGCTCAGCCAGATCGCCTGGGTGTTGAAGGCGCTGATCGAGGATCCAGTGCCGGTCGTCTTCGAGCTGAGCGGGAAGTCCACGTCGGCCTCGACGTAGATCTTGAAGAGCACCAGCGGGATGTTGATGCCGGCGCCGAGCCGCAGGTCGAGCAGTTCGCGCTCGCCGTTCGCGGTCTCCACGTTGATGGGCAGCGCGCCGCGGATATAGAACGGGATCACCGGCGGGCTGATCCGGACGCCCGGCCGGAGGACCGTGCCGATCCGGGCATTCGCGCCGGCGGGAGCGTTGAAGAAGAACTGCTCCGAGACTTCGAGGTCGAACGAGACGATCGAGCCCGGGGTCCAGTAGCTGAGCATCAGGTCCGCGGCGAACGGCCAGTTGTCGCTGATCCAGGACGTGCCCGCATCGGTGTGGGTCGCGATGTTGGCTTCGAGTCCGAGGCGCAGGCCGGTGTCGGCGCGAGCGGCAAGGGGAGCGGCGAGGAGAGCGGCGGCGAGGACGATCTTTTTCACAGTGGGCCTCCTGAGGTCCGTACGCATAGGACCACCCCAGGCGACGCACGGCCACTTTTCAGCCGGTCAGGCGGACAGCTCGAGCATGCGCTGGACGGGCCGCAACGCGCGGACCCGCAGATCTTCGGGGAGCAGGATCTCCGGCTTCCGATCCCGCATGCAGAGGTAGAGCTTTTCCAGAGAGTTGAGGCGCATGTAGGGACAGATGCTGCAGTTGCATCCGCTGCTGGGCGGCGCCGGGATCAGCTCGGCATCGGGCCGCGCCTTCGACATGAGATGAAGGATCCCCACTTCGGTGGCGACGATGAAGCTCTTCGCGGGGCTGGTCTTCACGTACTCGAGCAGCGCCTTGGTGGACCCGACGAAGTCCGCGATCGAGAGCACGCCCGCCTCGCACTCGGGATGGGCGATCAGCTTCGCGCCCGGGTGGCGCACCTTCAGCTTCGTCAACTGCCGCTCGGTGAACTGCTCGTGGACGATGCAGAACCCCGGCCACTTCACCAGCTCGCGCCCGGTCTTCTGCTCCACCCACGCGCCGAGATGGCGGTCGGGGGCGAAGACGATCTTCGTGCCGGCGGGGAAGCTGTTGACGATCTTCGCCGCGTTGCTGGAGGTGCAGATCACGTCGCTCAGCGCCTTCACTCCGGCGGAGCAGTTGATGTAGCTGACCACCTTGTGGCCGGGATAGGCCTGCAGCCACTTCGCGAACTGGTCCGGCGGGCAGCGATCGGCGAGCGAGCAGCCGGCGTCGAGATCGGGCAGGAGGACCTGCTTGTCCGGGTTGAGGATCTTCGCCGTCTCCGCCATGAAGTGGACGCCGCAGAAGACGATCACCTTCGCCTTCGTCCCCGCCGCCTGCTGCGAGAGCTGCAGCGAGTCGCCGACGAAGTCCGCGAGATCCTGGATCTCGGGGTCCTGGTAGTAGTGGGCGAGGATCACCGCGTCGAGCTCGGCGCGGAGCCGCGAGATGCCTTCGATCAGCGCCTGTCCCTGGGGCAGATCGGCCATCGGCTCATTGTAACCCCGTCCGCACCAGCTCGCCGAGGCGGGCGACGATCGTGCGGCCGCCGTCGTCGGCCTGGGCGAATCGGTAGTCGCTGCGGCCGGCGCCGAGCTCGTCGCAGAGCGCGAGATCCAGCTCGCTCCTGAACGTCGCGGCGGTCACGGCCCGGCCTTCGACCACCACGCCGACGGGCGCGCGCGCCTCGAGCTGGGAGAGGAGCGCCTTCTTCACCGGCCGGGCGAGGGGCTTGGGCACGCGGACCACCAGGACGCCGCGGGCCTCTTCGCGCGCCTGCGCCGCGAGCGCGTCCACCGGCGCCAGCGCCTCTTGGTGCGCGCGGGCGAGGTCTTCCACCCGCTTCTGCAGCGCCGGGGGAAATTCTTCGCGGACCAGCGCCTCGACGATCTGCTGCCGCAGCGCTTCGCGCTGGGCGGTGCGCAGCTCGGCCGCGGCGTGGTCCAGCGCCGCCGAGAGGAGGGCCGCCCGCGGCGAGAGCGCGTGGCCGCGACCGGGGCTGTCGGCGGCGCGGGCGTCCTCGTCCGCTTCGGGCCAGGGCGGGATGCCGCCGCGGAGGAACTTCACCGCCGAGAGCAGGCCGTCGAAGTCGGCGTGGGCCACCACCACGTCCACGTGGCCGGCGCGCCGCACGGTCTCCGGCGTGACGAGCTCGGGGCAGGCGTGCGCGATCTGGTTCGGCACCAGCACGAAGCGGGGATCGCCGCGATAGCGCGCCCAGCCGACCGGGTGCTCGTGGTGATCGATCCAGATCGCCAGGCGATCGCCGAGCGCCTCGAGGAAGGGGACGGTGCTCTTCTCGAAGTTCTCGCCGCCGGCGAACGCCACGTCGACCACCGCCACGCGCCCTTCCGGCGGAGGGGGAAGGCTTCCCGGCTGCTCGACGAACATCACGCGCACGCGAGTGTCTTAACGCGCGCACCGGGCCGCCGTCCCGTCAATCGCCGCTTTCGCGGCGCTTCCGGGGCAGGTTAAGCTCCGCGCTCGCATGCAGAACCTCCGCGACAAGCTCCTCAAGGCGGGTCTGGTCACCGAGAAGCAGGCGAAGGAGGCGGCCCGCGATCAGCGGCAGGGACCGCCAAAGGCGCACCGCGAGCGCGAGAAGCAGATCTCGGAGGAGGAGCGCCAGCGCCGGGAGGCGTTCGCGGCGCGGGAGGCCGAGGTTTCAGAGGAGCGGCGCAAGGAAGCGGCGAAGCAGGCGGAGGCGCGGATGCAGTCGGAGCGCGCGCGCCGCCTGCGCCAGCTCGTCGAGGCCCACCGCATGCGCGAGCCCGGAGAGGTGGCGTTCCACTACGTCCGCCGCAGCGGGAAGATCGGCCGGCTCGACGTCTCGCTCGCCACCCAGAAGCTCCTCGAGCAGGGCGGCGCAGCCGTCGTCGAAGATCCCGGCTCCCCCGACTGCGCCGTCGTTCCGGGCGACGCCGCAAAGCGCATCTACGAAGTCGACCCCCAGGCCATTCGCTTCTGGTTCGGCCCCGACAAGCCCATCGGCTTCTCCGACGCCGGCGAATAATTTCGGGGACACGTACGGAATTCGCCCGTGCCACGGTTGGCACCGTCAATTTACGTATGGTGTCCCCGGATCTCCGGAGCTCAGGCGTGGCCGAAGGCGTCGCCGTGGCGGAAGATCTCCAGGACCTGGGGGTGGGGGTGTTCGTCGCGCATGGCGTCGATCAGGGCGGCGTGGCGGGAGGTGGAGACGGAGCGCACCATCTTCAGGGTCGGGGTCAGCTCGCCGGTCTCCAGCGCGGGAATCTCCGGGACGAGCGCGATGCGGCGGACCCGCTCGAAGTGGACCGCCGCGAGCAGGTTGGCGGACTGCAGCGCCTCCACGATGGCCCGGCGCAGCTCCGGGACCTGGATCAATCCCGCCGGTCCTTCGGGGAGATCGAGCTGCCGCTCCTCGAGCCATCTCTGGGCGGCGCCCGGCGCGATCCAGCAGAGCGCCGTGACGTACGGCTGCCCCCAACCGAGCACCACCGCCTGGTCGAGCAGGGGAGTGGCCGCGAGCATCCGCGCCTCGACCTCGCCGGCGGAGACCTTCTCGCCGTTCGCCAGCTTGAAGAGCCCGTCTAGCCGGCCGAAGAGCTTCAGCCCCGAGTCGATCCATTCGCCGAGGTCGCCGCTGCGCAGCCACCCCTCTTGCAAGACTTTTCGCGTCTCCGCCGGGCGGTTGTGATAGCCGCGCATCACCTGCGGGCCGCGGACGAGGATCTCGCCGCGCTCCGGAAAGCCCTCCACCGGATCGAGCCGCACGGTGGTTCCCGGAAGCGGGTGCCCGACGACCCCCGGGCTGCGGGACGCCTGCTCGCGCCGGGTGATCGTCACGCATGGCGACGTCTCCGTCAGCCCCCAGCCTTCGAGCACCGGAATCCCGTTCTCCTCGAACCAGCGGAAGGTCGGCTCGCTGATCGGGGCCGCCGCGCTGAAGGCGAAGCGCAGCCCGCGCAGCACCTGGCGCGCTTTCGCGTCCTTCTGCGCGCGCGCGATCAGGCCGTTGTAGACGCGTGGCACCCCGAAGAAGACGGTGGGTCGGACCTCGAACAGGTTCTCGAAGAGGCGGTCGAGATCGCGGCCGCGCGAGTCGTCGATCACCAGCAGCGCGCGATGCCACAGCGCCATCAGCCGCTCGAACAACGCGCCGAAGCAGTGGTGCCAGGGCAGGTACGAGAGGAGCACGTCGTTCTCGCCGACGTCCCAGATCTGCGCGATCGCCGCCTGCTGCGAGAGCGCGTTGCGGTGCGTGAGCTCCACGCCCTTCGGGCTGCCGGTGGTGCCGCTGGTGTAGAGCAGGAAGGCGATCGCGTCGCCCTCGCCGGGGGCGTCCTCGTGCCGGCGCTGCGAGGAGAGCGCCTGCAGCGGCATCCCGCGCGTATCGCCCGGGAGCGGCCGATCATCGAGGACGACGATGCGCTCGAGCTGCCGCGCGCGCGAGAGCTGGTGCTGCTGCACGGCGCTGCCGGCGAAGGCGATCCGCGCGCCGGAATCGGCGAGGCAGTGGTGAAGGACATCGGGCGCATAGCCGGGAAAGATGGGAGCCACCGCCGCGCCCAGCGTCTGCGCGGCGAGCTCGGCGACCAGCATCTCCGGCGAATTCGGGGAGAGGACGGCGATCACGTCGGCGCCGCGGACCCCGAGCGATGCCAGGCCGGCTGCGAGCGACCGGCGCCGGCTGTCGAGGTCTCCCCAGGAGAGGTCCTGCCACTTCCCGGAAGGGCCGCGCGAGCGGATCGCCGGCCGGGCAGGGTCCAGCGCGGCGCGCGCAGCGACCATCTCCGGGATCGTCCGGAAGGGCATCTCCGGCAGCGCGCCGCCGCTGATCTCGCGACCCGGCATCGCTGCGGAATCTACCTTCTTCACAGGGGGGAGCAAGGGACCTCCGCCGCGTCTGCCCGATTCCGGCCGGCAAGATGCCGCGGCCCCGCCTCTGCGGTTGATTCCTGGCGTCCGCGGGTGCTTGATCGGCCGCCCTGGAGGAAGCGATGACGACCAAGTACCTGCTCCGTGAAGACCAGATCCCGCGACACTGGTACAACATCCTCGCGGATCTGAAGTCGCCGCCCGCGCCCGTGCTCCACCCGCAGACGCGCAAGCCGGTGGGGCCGGACGATCTCGCCCCGCTGTTCCCGATGGCGATCATCGAGCAGGAGATGAGCACCCGCCGCGAGGTGGCCATCCCCGACGAGGTGCGCAGCGCGCTGGCGCTCTGGCGGCCCTCGCCGCTGCAC
>Ga0070741_10019865_pt1 | contig 10685 bp, 8 predicted proteins | sample Coa_R1_4_FD_66440 | JGI IMG/M metagenome (GOLD analysis project Ga0070741, IMG submission 66440) | Surface soil microbial communities from Centralia Pennsylvania, which are recovering from an underground coalmine fire - Coalmine... | ecosystem: Environmental > Terrestrial > Soil > Unclassified ... | reverse complement strand
GCTTCTCCTCACTCCCTTATAGCATTCCTGCTGACTGATAAATGCCCAGGTCCTTGTCGCCCCGGCCCGAGAGGTTGATCACCACGAGCGACTCGCGCGACATCCCGGGCGCTCGTTTGATCACCTCCGCCACCGCGTGCGCGGACTCGAGCGCCGGGATGATCCCCTCGGTGCGCGAGAGCAGGCGCGCCGCTTCCAGCGCCTCCTCGTCGCTCACCCGGGTGTATTCAACCCGGCCTTTGGCATGAAGCGCCGAGTGCTCTGGGCCCACGGCGGGGTAGTCGAGGCCCGCGGAGACCGAATGCGTCTCGGCAATCAGCCCGTCGGCGTCCTGAAGGACGAAGGTAAATGTTCCATGCAGCACGCCCGGCCTGCCGCCCGCAAAGCGTGCGGCGTGCTGGCCGAGTTCAAGGCTCCGCCCGCCCGCCTCGACGCCAACCATCCTGACCTCGGGGTCAGGGATGAAGTCGTAGAACAGCCCGATCGAATTGCTTCCGCCGCCTACGCAGGCGAAAAGGTAGTCAGGCAGCCTGCCGGCGATGGAAAGAATCTGCTGCCGCGTCTCCTGGCCGATCACTCGCTGGAATTCCCGCACCATCAGCGGATAAGGGTGCGGGCCGAGCACGGAGCCCATCAGGTAGTGGGTGTTGTGAACATTCGTCACCCAGTCGCGCATGCCCTCGTTGATGGCGTCCTTGAGCGTCTTGCTTCCCGATGAGACGGGCGCCACCTCCGCGCCGAGCAGGCGCATGCGGAACACATTGGGCGCCTGCCGCGCCATATCGGTTTCACCCATATAAACAGCGCATTTCAGGCCCAGCAGGGCCGCCACCGTCGCGGTGGCCACGCCGTGCTGGCCAGCGCCCGTTTCCGCGACGACACGAGTCTTGCCCATCCGCTTGGCCAGCAGGCCCTGACCAAGGCAGTTGTTGATTTTGTGCGCGCCCGTGTGCAGCAGGTCTTCGCGCTTCAGGTAGATTTGCGCTCCGCCCAGGTGTGAAGTCAGCCGCCGGGCGTGAAAAAGCGGGGTGGGGCGTCCGGCAAAATTCTTCAGCAGCCAGTCCAGCTCCGACTGGAACTTCGCGTCCTGCCGCGCCTCCTCATACGCGCGCTCCAGTTCCTCAACCGGATGCATGAGAGTTTCGGGAACATAGCGCCCGCCGTATTCCCCGAAACGCCCGCGTGCGTCGGGCCATGCGTGGGATTCGGTTTGTGTCGCTTCCTTGCTCAAAAGTCCTCAGCTCCTGACCCCGTAAGGCAACACCTTCTCGCGGTTCAAAGCCAGTTCTCTGTCCACGGCGGCAACGGCATCGAAGAACGCCGCCATTTTCGCCGGGTCCTTGATGCCCGGCGCCGACTCAACGCCGCTGGCAACGTCAACGGCATAGGGCCGGGCCTCGCGGATAGCTCCGCCAACGTTCTCGGGGGTCAGGCCGCCGGCCAGAATGATGGGACCATAGTGCCTTGCTTCGTGGCAGGCAGTCCAGTCAAATGTCCTGCCGGTGCCGCCGCGTCGTTGCGGATCAAACGCGTCGAGCAAAAAGGCATTCGCGGGAAAGCCGCGAAGGCTCTCCGCCCGGAAGTCTTCGCCGACCGCGACTCCTACGATCAGGGTGTACTCCTCGGCCACCTCCGCGAGCGCAGGGTAGCTCGGGCCGTGCACCTGGACTCCCGCCACGCCTGCTTGCCGCGCGGTGGCTACAATGCTGGCGGCGTTTGCCTCGTCGGCGAATATCCCGATGGCCGTTGCAAAAGGCGGCAATTGGCGAATAATCTTCCGCACTTCAGAGGGCACTATGTACCGCGGCGAGGGCGGATAAAAGTTGAAGCCTAACGCCGCCGCTCCCAGCTCCACCGCCAGCCGAGCGTCCTCCAGCCTCGTGAGACCACATATTTTTATCCGAGTGGCCATGGGTCGTCACATCAGGAAAGGCCTCACCATTCTCACGCAACAAGGCCCAGCTCAATTCTCCCGCACGCAGTCCCGCTCCCCCCGCCGTTGCAGGCAGGAGAAAGAAAAATGCCGCTCCTATGGGTGAGGAGCTACCTGCGCCTTGGTCGCTTCCAATAGCTCCGCGAGTTCCCTGCCGGGGTCCGGCGAACACATGAACCGTTCACCAACAAGAGCGGCATGAAACCCCGCGTCAACGAGCTTTCTCAGGTCGCTCGCGGTCTTGATTCCGCTCTCCGCCACGGCAATACAATCGGAAGGGATCTTTGCCCGCAGGCGGAAGCAATTGTTCAGATCCACTTTCAGCGTGCGAAGGTCGCGGTTATTGACGCCGATGATCCTCGCCCCGGCAGAGACGGCTCGGTCCAGCTCCTCCCGGGTGTGAACCTCGACCAGCGCGTCCACGCGCAGGCGCCGTAGGAGTTCGAGGAGACTGCGAAGGTCATGGTCTGTGAGTGCGCCCACAATCAGCAGAATGGCGTCCGCGCCCGCCGCCACCGACTCATAGACCTGATAATCAGCCAGAATGAAGTCCTTGCGCAGGACCGGCAGCTTCACGGCTTCTCGGACAACCGTCAGGTCATCGACCGATCCCAGGAAATAACGCTCCTCGGTCAGAACCGAGAGCGCCGCCGCCCCCGCTGCTTGGTAAGCAAGCGCAATCTCACGCCGCCGGTAGTCACGACGCAGCAGGCCACGAGAAGGCGACGCTCGTTTCAACTCGGCAATAATACGCAGGGAGTTTCCCGCCAGAGCCGCTCGAAATTCGCGCCGTTCAGCTCGCGCCTCCGCCTCACGTTGCACGACGCGCAAGGGCACACGGCTGCGTGTTTCCTCCAACTGCCTTCTTCGCGACGCGACGATCTGCTCCAGAATTGTTCCTGACTTCTCATCCCTCATCAGCGTGGACCATTACAACGCACGACGCCCCCAACCGCATAAACTCTAACTCTAAGCCCCGCCTCAGACCAAGTCAAGGAACTGGCAGGGCTCCGCATTACGGTTGAGCCATGCATGGAGGGCAGAGTGGACTTCAGACGACGAGGCCCGGAAGGCGCCGAGGCGATTAGCGCCGGACGGCACAATTTCCTGACCGGCCAGGCGGAATTCTCCTGCCTCACTAAGAGATAGCGGCAAGATCAGTTTCCAGTTGCCGGGAGCGTCCAGATCATCCCATGCGCGCGCCTGGAGGGACGTCGACCTGCCCGTCCCAACCGTCGGCAACTACAGAATATAAGATCACGGAGCCGACCCCACCGGCAACCCCACTGAATTCTCCGCAATCGAACCGAGACTTAGATCCATCGCCAGGCGGTCAATTTGTGTTGCGCGACGCGCCTCTCTTAGCAACGAGTCATTCGTGAGCAGCGCTGCCTCAGCGTCCAATACGAAGTTGATTTCACTTCGTCCGGCCTGGTACTTCACCTGCTCCAGTCTCAAAGCTTCCTGGGCCTGAGCCACCGACGCTTCCAGGGATTTCACTCTCTCCTGGTCGCTCCAAAGATTGGCCAGCGACGTTCTTACTTCCCGGATGATGGCCAGGCGCGTGTGGAGGACGGCTGATTCTGCCTGGCGCCGTTGCGCTTCCGCCGTGATGATTTCCCCCCGCCGCCTTCCGCCGTCGAACAGGGGAAAAGTGACACGCGCACCGACCACCCAGTCGCCCTGCCAATGACTCACCGGCGGGGCGGGGACATGCAGTTGCGGCAGGATCTGGCCAATAAGCGTTCCAAACGCCACGGGTGAATTGGCCCCGTAATCGTAAGTTGAGGCACGAAAATCGAATCGCGGAAGAAGGGACCGACGCGCGGACTTCACCACCATCTCGGCCGCTCGCTCATCCCCGGAGACCGCGGCCAAGTCAGGCCGCTGGGCAAATGCCTGCCGCAGCAGTTCGCTCTCTTGCCTGGCGGGTGCGACCGGAGCGTTTTCTGCCTTCTCTTTGATGAGAGTGGGGATTTCTCCTTCCCACCCCATGGCGGCCAGAAGTGCGCTCATCGTGCCCTGCCGCCCGGCCTGGAGCGTGGCGATGTCGCTTTCGACCTGTGCCAGCCGCGTCTGCACCTTCAGTAAATCCAGGGGCACCGCACGTCCACCTTTGACGAGCTGCTGCGTTTGGTCGAGCAACACTTCAAGACTCTTCTTCCTGGCCTGGGCGGCGTCGATCAAATCATCGTATGTCTCAGCCTTAAGAAACAGGCTCGCAACGTTGTAAATCACTTCCTCTCGGCGCCGGTCGAGGAGCAGCCGGCTTGAATCCAGCCGCTGGCGTGCGGCTTGGAGTTGCGCCGAGGTCTTGCCAAAGTCCCAGACCAACAAATGCAATTCTGCGCCCGCCGTGTAAATCATGTTGTCGAAGTGCAAGTTGCGAGGATCGGCACCGGGCAGGATCCCATGATCGAAGCGATACCTCGAAGCGTCGGCCAACAAGTCAACTTGCGGGAGCAAAGGCGACCTGGCTGACTTTACGGTGCCCGTTTGCTTGTTGACCTCCGCTGCCGCTGTGTGCAGTTCGGGACTGTGCGCAAGAGCAAACTGAATTGCCTGATTCAGGCCGAGCGAGCGCGAGGCTTCATTCTGAGCCCGTGCTCTTCCCGCCATCAGGACCACGAACAGAAGCGCGAATCCCAGGTGAACGATCCAGGCATGGAATCCCCGCATGGGGTCCCCCCATCCAAACTCCGTTGCTTGCACCCGCCGATGCGTTCCCGGATTTTTATAATTCTGTTTTGAATTCCTCATCGAACTCCCCATACTCTTTTACGTCGGATCACTCCTGGACTGTCTTACGATGCCGCAGGCTCTTGGCCCGTGCTCGCTGCCAATTTCTTGCGGATGTGTTCCGGCAGGCCGTGATCAGGCTTGTCGTGGTAAATGACAAAGTAAGTCACTGGGATCACGAAAAGTGAGAACAGGGTCGAAGCGACCAGTCCGAAGATCAACGACCAGGCCATCCCGCCGAAGACCGTATCGAGCGTGATGGGCAGCGCGCCCAACACGGCGGCTCCCGAAGTCAGCAGAATGGGCCGCAAGCGCACCGAGACACTTTCCAGAATCGACTGCCGCAGATCAAGACCTCGCATCAGGCCGAGTTGAATGAAGTCCACTATGATGATGGAATTCCGGGCTACAATTCCCGCCAGCGCGATCATTCCTATGAATGTCGGCCCCGAAAAGAAAACCGGGTTCATGTACCCGCCGATCGAACGCTGGCCGAACTGATTGAGCAGCCAGAAGCCCGGCATGACACCGATCACCATCAAGGGAATAGCCCGCATGATGGTCAAGGGCAGCCGGTAGGAGCCCGTCTGATTCATCAGGATGATGTAGATCGCAATCAACGCCGTGAGCATGGCGAAGGCGAGGTCACGGAAAAGGTGAAGGGTGATATACATCTCGCCTTCGTCCCACCAGCGTACAATGATGCCGTTCGGTACTCCCCAGCGGATGCCCCCGCCCTTGCGAAACATGGTTCGCCCCTCGAGCGGCCGCGCTTGCGCCTGTTCGTCCACAAATCCCTGCGGCGGGTTCTGGACCTGATCGGCCCGAATGTCCAGGATGGTTTCCACCGGCGGCCGTCCCGCCATCTCTCCGGTCACGTAGACGACGCGCTCCAGTTGGCGGTGGTAGATCGTCTTATCCTCAATCGTCTGCCTCCAGGCGCCGAGTTCCGACAAAGGCACCAAGTTGCCGTTCGCCCCCTTCGCGTAGATCCGTTCCAGGTCCACAAGGCTAGAGCGTTCCGCGCGCGGGAACCAGAGCACCATCTTCACAGGGTTTCGTTCATGGGGAATTTGCGCTGCGCCGCTGGCTTGCCCTCCCAGGGCCAGCGCCATCGTCCGCGAAATATCCGCCGTAGATACGCCGTTCAACGCCGCCTTCTGCTTGTCCACCTCGAAGACATACTTCGTCTGGTCTTCTTCAACGGTGTCATCCACGTCCACCACCGCCGGTTCCCTCCGCAACCGCGCCTTGACGATTTCGGCGGCACGGATGAGATCGTCATAGGATTGGGTCGAGCCCCCATAGACGGCCGCCACCACGGTGGACATAGCGGGCGGCCCGGCCGGGAGTTCGACGATCTTCAACTTGACACCGTCACGCTGGGCGATGCCCGTGAGATCCGCGCGCAGGCGCAGCGCCAGGGAATGGCTGGAATACGCTCTTTCCGTCTTGTGAATCAGATTAATACGGATGTCCGCTCGGTTGGGCGCGCGCCGCAGGAAATACTGGCGCATCATGCCGTTGAAATCCACCGGCGATGCGGTTCCCACATAAGCTTCAAAATCGGTGATCTCCGGCACGGATTCCAGGTAACGCTCAAAATCGCGGGCGGCGGCATCGGTCCGCTCCAGCGTGGTGCCGGAAGGCATGTCGAGGACCAGGAGCATCTCATCCTTGTTGTCATAAGGCAGTTGCTTTACGCGCACGTGCCGGGTCAGAACCAGAAGCACGCTGCCGACAAACAGCAGGTTCACGAGAAGGAGAAACACACGCCCTCGCCGCCGTCCTTGAAGCAAAGGCAGCAGAGTCAGATTGAAGAACCGTCGCGGTCCGGAAGCAAACGGGCTATGCCTGGCTGGACTGCCTGCCTCTGGAGCGTTCCCTGGCGCCGCTGTAGCCGTGTGGCCTTTGAGGACTTGATAAGCGAGCCAGGGCGTAATCGTGAAGGAGACCACCAGCGACATCAGCATCGTGACGGGGATATTGGCGGCCATCGGGCGCAGATACTGCCCCATCATCTCGGTGACGAACAACAGGGGAAGGAAGGAGAGAATAACCGCGAACGTGGCGGCAATCAGGGGCGGCCGCACTTCATTGATAGCTTCGAGCACAATGTCGGCCGTGGCCTTCCCACGCATCTCGAAATGACGGTGAACATTCTCCACGTCCACGATGGGGTCATCCACCAGCAGGCCCAAAGCGATGGTCAGGGCGAAGAGCGTGATGCGGTTGATGGAAAACCCAAAGAGGTAGTTTACGATGAGCGTCAGGCCAAAAACGCAAGGGACCGCGACCGCCACGACAAAGGCCTGGCGGAAACCCAAACCCATGGTCAGCAGCGCCATGACCACGGCAATCGCGACAATTAACTCATCTTTTAATTCCTTCACTTTGTCGTTGGCTGTTACGCCGTAGTTGCGCGTGACCGCCACTTCCACGTCCGAGGGCAGAACATCCTCTTTGAGCTCCTCCATCCGCTTCAAGAGGTCGTCTGCCACCCAGACGTTGTTGGTGCCATGCTTTTTGGCAACGGCAATGGTGACCGCCGGCTGCGAGGTATTGCGCCGAGGTTCCAGGGAGGATGGACTGCCAATCAGGCTGCCGGCTGCGCCTTCCTCCTTGGGATGAGTCCACGCGAGCCCACGATGAAAGCGGACGTAGTCCTCGAATTCTCCCGGGCCATCGTGAACTTCGGCCACGTCGCGCAGATAAACCGGGCGGCCATTCCAGACGCCGACTACCAGGTTCTGGAGGTCTCTGGCGTCGGTGATGAACCTCCCCGCTTCGACTCGCACATCCTGGTCATTCCGGTCGAAAGCCCCGGCCTGCACGGTGGAATTGGAAGCTTGAATTGCCCGGTCCAAGTCCAAGGCTGAGACTCGGAAGGCGGCCATGCGAGTGGCGGATGGCCGGATCAGGAGTTCACGGGGGCGTCCTCCCACCACGTAGGCCACACCCACGTTCTCAACCCCCTGCAAGCGGTCGACCAGCTCATCCGCCATACGGCGCAGGGAGTAATCATCCCGCGATGCGCTGGTCAGCGTGAAGGTGACGATGGGCACGTCGTCCACGTCGATGGGTTTCACCACCCATCCCGCCGCGCCCGGCGCCACCCGGTCGACATTTTCATTGAGCTTGCGAACCAGCTTGACGTAGCTGGGTTCGAGTGGCTCCCCGGAGTAGAAGCGCACCGTGACGATGCTCTGTCCTGGCATGGAACGGGAGTACACATACTCTACTCCCGGGATCTGGACCATCATCTTTTCCAAAGGGGTCGAAACCAGTTGCTCAACATCGTGAGCGGAATGGCCGGGGAAGGAAACGAGCACGTTCGCGGCCGGCACGATAATCTGCGGCTCTTCCTCGCGCGGCGTCACCAGCAGGGCGAGCGCGCCCAGCGCGATCGACACAATGATAAAAACCAACGAGAGATTCGATTCCAGGAACTTGCGGACTATGCGGATGGTAAGGGATTCGTGCGATTCGCTCATAGGGCCTTCTTGGTAAGGACGGACGTGGAAGCCGATTTTGAGGACGCATCGTGCAGTACGACGGATTCTCCTGCGGCGAGTCCGCTCAGAACTTCGTATCCCCCTTCCGTGGCACGGCCGACTTGGATGGTTCGCCTTTCGATCGACCCTTCGCGTACCACCTCGACCATCGTTAACTGTCCCACCCGAATCAGGGCCGACTCCGGTATGGCCAAGATGGGCTCCGGAGCAAGCGGGATGATCAACCTTCCGAACATACCCGGCACCAATTCCTGAGCTGAGGGCAAGTGCACCCGAACAATCTCCGTCCGGCTGGCGGGGTCGGAAGAGGGCACGATTTCTACAACGCGGCCTTGCACTTCACGCCCCGTCGCATCGATGCGCACTGTCATGAGCTCATTCAGCCGAACGCGGGACATTGATTCTTCCGGGACGTTGGCTTCCAGCCAGAGGCGCCCTTGCTCATACATTGTGAGCAGTGGCTTGCCAGGCGCCGCCAGGTCGCCCACGTCGGCTTGTTTGTCGATCACCACTCCGTTAAAGGGGCTGCTGATGACCGCGTAGGAGAGATTGACCTCAGCTTCCTTCTCTGCTTGCTCGAGCCGCTTCAGGTTCGCTTGGGCAGTCTTCAAATTGGTTTGAGTATGTTCGAAATCGTAAGGGGTAATGACTTGCTGCTCAAAGAGCGGCTTGTCCCGATGGTAGTCGGACTGGGCTTGCTCCAGCGTGGCTTCAGCGCTGCGCACAGCTTCCTGGGCCTGCTCCACGCGGTGGCGCAGGTCGCGATCGTCCAGCACCACCAGGGTCTGTCCTTTGGCCACCCTTTGGCCCGCTGAGGCCTGCATCGCTGTAATGTTGGCGGTCACCCGCGCTGTGACCGTGGCGATTTGCTCGGCCTGCACAGTCCCCACGGCCTCGGTGAAAGCGGGCAGGGATCGAGCCACAACTTTGTAAGTAACGGCGCCCGCCGCGGACTCCTGAGGAACCGGTCGCTTGGTCCCCTGAATCACCCCACGGTGGAAAGTTCCGAGAACCCATAGCATCAGGACCACAATCGTGGCGACGGGCAGCACCACGCTCACTAAAAGCCGGGCAGGCTTTCGCCGTTGCGGTAACGGCGCGCTGTCCGTCCCGTGAGCCGGGGCATTCGAGTCTTCGGAAGCCATAGCATCTCTCCTATTCAGACCGCCACGCGATGAGCCGGACAGATGGTCGCGGCAGCGCGGTGTTTTTTCCGTGCCTACTTCTGCACGGTCTTGAACACGTCATAAAGCGGTTCGGCATCCCCGATCGCGCGGGTAGCAAGAACAAAGCGCGCGATATGGAGGGTCTCCAGGACCTTCTCCGCCGGGATCCCCTGGACTTTGGCCTTGTTCGCCATGGCCTCGATGCAGGCGTGGCTCGACGCTGCGAGGGCAGCGGCAAGGTAAATGAGAGTCCGGGTCTCTTCATTCAGTGCCGGTTTCTCCGCCGGCATCGCATAGGCGCGCGAGCGCAGATGCTCGTAAACCAGGCTTTCGTCGACAACCGCGGCTTTTTGTATCGCCTCTGGTATTGTGCCCATGCTCTTGCGCATCATGCTGAATATCTCTTCCATTGTTGGCTTTCGATCATCGGTCATTGCGAAACTCCTCTTTTGTTTCGCTGAAATTACTTCCCGCGCAGATATTGCCATCACGCCACTCCGGGACTGCGCTCTTCTGTCAAGCGTGGCTACGGCCCCGGGGAATCCTCATCTTGACTGCCCTTTCTGCGCCGCGATGCAGGTCCAGTAGTCGGCAAAACTTGCCTCGAGGAAGCTCGCCAGGTTAGCCTGCGAACCGATCCCCCAAAGCACGAGGGTGCCAAATAGAGCTTGCTGAAAGGCCAGACTCATCGCGTGCACGCTTCGGTTCCTGGTTACCTGGCCCCGTTTTTGACCCAGCCGGAGAACCCGCGCGATGAGGTGGCGGCCCCTGGCCATGCCCGCCGCAACGGTCTCCCGAGCCGCGTTGTTGCCAAGAATGGCAGCGACCAGAGCCCGTGCGAGCAACGGGCTGCTGCTCACTTCCATCCCCAATCTTTGAAACGCCTGGTGCAGCACGTCGCGGATGCTGCGCTCACCCCTCCGCGCCTCTTCAGCCGCCTCGGCCAGCTTGCCGAGTTGAATTTCTACAAAAAGGGCGAAGATATGCTCCTTGCTGCTGAAGTAGTTGAAGAAGGTGCCCTTCGCGACGTCCGCAACTGCCACAATCTCATCCACCGTGGTCGCCGCCAGTCCCCGTTCGGCAAAAAGTCTCATCGCGGCGCGGTAGATTCGCTCCCGTGTCTGGGCTTTTTTTCGCTCATAACGAGGGAGCGCTTCCGTCCTGGGCCGCTTGGCAAGAAGCGTGTTGGTTGACAAATGACCGCTAACCACTAGTGACTGACTATCAGTCATTTATAGTCCCTCCAGTAATTCTGATGCCTGCGCCCTCCAAAGGTTGCGCTCCCCCTTGAAAATTGGTGAAGGGAAAACCCCCGTCGCGGGCAGAAAGTCC
>Ga0070741_10019864_pt1 | contig 10686 bp, 8 predicted proteins | sample Coa_R1_4_FD_66440 | JGI IMG/M metagenome (GOLD analysis project Ga0070741, IMG submission 66440) | Surface soil microbial communities from Centralia Pennsylvania, which are recovering from an underground coalmine fire - Coalmine... | ecosystem: Environmental > Terrestrial > Soil > Unclassified ... | reverse complement strand
AGCCGCCGGTCGAGTTCCCGCCGGGGTTCCCGCCGGTCTGGTTGCCGCCCGTGGAATTGCCTCCCGGGCCGCCGCCGGTGGAGTTGCCGCCGGGCAGCCCGCCGGTCGAGTTGCCGCCGGTGTGGTTCCCGCCGGAGCCGGAGGTCGTGTTGTTGCCAAGTCCGTCCTGGCCGCCGCCCCCGGGCAAAAGGGGCACTGGGGGAAGCTCGGGGGGCAACGCCAGGGCGGCGCCCAGGACGGAGGTGACGAGGAGGAGGGCCGAAAGCGCGAGGAGTGGACGCATGACGTTCACGAAGCTGCAGGGGGCGCGCGGAGAGATGCCTTGTCCGGTGCGGTTTTGACATTGCGTTCCGGCGGCCCCCAAACCTACGCCGTCGCCCGACGCGGAACGCGCGGAAAACGCGGAACGCTGGGGGGCTCGGAATGTTCGCCGGAATATTCCGTGGAATATTCCCAGTCCCGCGGGTTCCGCGTCGGGCGACGGAGAGAGACAAACCTTCGGTGACCGCCAGGCGCACCCTTATCCAGCGCGCGCAGCGTCCCCGCGCGATGACCGTCCTCCTCTATGGCTTGGACCTCTCGCACTACGTGGTGAAGGTCAAGCGCGTCCTGGCCTACAAGGGCATCCCGTTCCAGTTCGAGTACGCGCCTTACCACGACCGGCAGGACCTCCTCGCCGTCTCGGGGCAGGATTACGTGCCTTACCTCTTGTGGGAGGACCAGGGCGTCACGTGGAGCGAGATCCCCGACTTCCTCGAGAAGAAGGTGCCCACGCCCACGATCTACCCCAAGGGGCAGCGCCACGTCGCGCGCATGCTCGACTCGTGGGCGCACGACGTCGTCGAGGAGATGGTGTGGCGCGTCGTCGCGCCCGACGCGCGCAAGACGTTCAAGGACCCCAAGGAAGCGTGGGTCTTCGAAGAGCTGCAGATGCGCAAGCGCGGCGACCTGGACGAGATGATGCTCTTCAAGCAGAAGCACACGAAGGCCATGATCGCGACGCTCAAGCCCGCCGAAGAGCGGCTCGCGGAGAGCGCGTTCCTCCTCGGGGACGAGCCGAGCCTGGCCGACTTCGCCTTGTATGGGGCGACGAACCCTCTTCCCTACACGGGCAACCCGATCCCGCGCGAGCTGCCGCACATCAAGGCGTGGCGCGAGCGCGTCGAGAAGATCGCGCCCGTGGAGCGTCATCAGAACGAGAAGTAAGCCAGCAGGGGCAGCAGAGCCCACAAGGCGAGCCCCAGGAAGAAGAGCCGCCACCCGCGCGCGATCTCGGCGCGGCGCTTCTCTTCGTCCACGTCGTACTGTGGCACGCCTTTCATGCTGCGCCCCACGAGCGTCTTGGGGCCTCCGAGCCTAATGTGGAAGAGCGACGCCGCGATGCACGCGACGCCGGCGAAGAAGAGCGCGTTGCCCACGCCCAAGGGCGTGAGGCGGCCCAACGCCACGCTGAGCGCGACGAGGAGGAGATAGCTCCCGATCCAGCGCGCGAGGCGCCTACGCGTGCCCGGCGTCATGGAGGCGCCTCAGCACGAGCGCGGGGTCGAGGCTCGCGAGGAAGTGGCCCGCGCGGGGGCCGCGCTTCGCGCCCAGGAACGCGGTGTAGAGCGCCTGGAACGCCTTGGCGCCTGGCAGGCTCGTGTCCTTCGCGCTCTCGTGGACCGCGTTGTGGATGGCTTCCGCGCTGCGCGCGCCGTTCGCGAGCTTGCCGTGGAGCGAGCGCAGGAACGCGCGTTGCGCGTCGTCCAGCTGCGCGGCGAGCGCCGGGCTCCAGTCCACGAGGCGCGTGCGCGCTTCCGGCGGCGCGGCGTGGTCGAGCCAGTACTTCGCGTGCTCGACGCGCGCCTTGAGGTGCTCCTCGTCCGCGGGGGTCAGATCGCCGATCATCTCGCTGCGCTTGAGGATCGCCTTGACCTTGGGCCAGTCGCCGTTCGTCAAGTCCGCGAGGAGCACGACGTGGTTGTAGGGCACGGCGGGCGGGGGCGTCGTGGGCAGGTGGTGCGGCTGCGAGAGCTCGATGACGCGGTCCAATTCCTTGAACTGGGCGTCCTCGCGCGCTTCGGGGCCCCCTTCGAAGTACGCGCGCTCCCAGCGGTCGTACTCGTTGACGAGGTCCACGAGGCCCAGGCCCGGGTCGAAGTCGATGTGCTTCGAAGGCTGATAGCGCGCGATGAGGAAGCGCAGCGTCTCGGGCGGCGTCATGCGCAGCATCTCGCTCGCGCTGATGGCGTTGCCCGCGCTGCTGTGCATCGCGCCGCCGGACTTGAGCTGGATGAACTCGTACACGGTGCGCGTGGGCGCGGGGTAGCCGTAGACCTTGTCCACGATCTCGACGCCCGTGTCCCACGAGCTTCCCGCCGCGGCGTGGTCCTTGCCCATCGCTTCGAACGTGACTTCGAGGAACTTCCAGCGCGCGGGCCAGTCGACGCGCCAGGGAAGCTTGCCGCCGCCGGGCTCGCGGATGTCCTTGCGCCCTTCGTGGCCGCACGCCTTGCAGCGGTACTCGACGTAGGGCTCCGCGTACATCACGGGCTCGGGGCCGTTCAAGCGCTGGCAATTCTCGCACTGGACGTTGAACGGGATCCAGTTGGGCGGCAGCTTGCCTTCGCGCCCCGCGATGCGGACCATGATCTCCTTGATCGCGTCCGTCGCGCGCAGCGCGTCGCGCGTCGCGTCGAGGTACATGCCCTTGCGGTACATCTCGTGCGCGAGGAGCACGCGCGGCCGGACCCCCAGCTCTTCGAGGTCCTTGAGGAACGGGTCGAGGAAGTGCTCCGCGTAGCTCGCGTGGCAGCCGTCCGGGCACGGGATGTCGGAGAGGGGCTTCCCCACGTGCTCCTGGTACTTCTTGGCGTCCAGGAAGGGGTACACCTTGCGCAGCGGGTCGTACGAGTCCCCGATGTAGATGAGCTCCGACTCGCAGCCGAGCTTCTCCAGGCCGCGGTGCACGAGCTCCGTCGTCAGCACTTCGCGCATGTTGCCGACGTGGATGGGGCCCGAAGGCGTGATGGCGGTCGCGAGGACGTGGCGCGAGCCGCGCTCCGACAGCTCCTTGGCGAGGACGTCCGCCCAGTGCATACGCGGCCGGCAGGCCGCCCCCGGCTTTTATGCCTGGCGCCCGATCCCGGCTCGTGGCGACCCGGCTCCAGCGGCTGCGGCGGGAGGGCTTGCAGGAGGCCTTCGCCTTCGCGGGCCCCGCGTTCCGCCGCGCCGCGCCGTGGCTGATGCTCGCCATCCTCGCGGCCGCGCTCGTCGTGCGCCTGATCCCCACCTTGCGCTTCGCCGTGTGGGGCAGCGATTCGGGCGAGTACCTCGCGCTCACGCGCAGGCTCGTGGAGTCGGGGCACGCGTCGTTCGACTACAAGGGCTGGGGCGTCGCGTACCCGTACTTCCCTGGCATGTTCGTCGTGGGCGGCGCCGTGCACGCGGTGCTGGGCATCGACACGTTCCACGCGACGCTCTGGACGACGCCCATCCTGAGCGCGACGCTGCCCGTCCTCGTGGGGCTCCTCGCGTTCCGCATCACGAGCGATCCGCGCGCGGGGCTCGTCGCGGGGGCGTTCAGCGCGGTCACGGCCGCGATTGCGATCACGACGAGCCACGCCATGCCCGGGACCTTGGGCGAGGTGCTGCTCCTCGGCCTTCTCGTGCTCCTGCCCGACGCGTACCGCGACCGGACGCACTTCGCGTACTTCGCGCTCCTGGGCGTGGCGCTCGTGCTCACGCACCACCTCTCGACGTACTTCGCGATCGGCGTCCTCGCGTTCATCCCCTTCTGGCGCGAGCTGACCCAGCGGCACTACGACGTCGCGAGGCTACGCGTGGAGATCCCGCTCGTCCTTGGGCTCCTCCTCGTCACGCTCTTCTGGTGGCTCTTCGTCGCGACGGGCTTCCGCGACCAGATCGTGGGCGACGCCGTCAAGGTCAACCCTTGGCTCACCGCGCTCGCGTTCCTCGTCGCGCTCGGGCTCCTCCCCGCGCTCGTCGTCTACAAGCGCCAGCGCGCGACGTGGCACGTGGACCCGCGCTATCCGAGCTTCCCGCGCCAGCGCCGCCTCGTGCTCGGGGCCTTCTTCGGGTTCATGGGCGTCATCCTCGCCCTCATCCTCGTGAAGCTCCCGGGGACCGACATCCGCCTCTCGTGGACCACGTTCTGGTTCGCGCTGCCCCTCCTCGCGTTCCTCGCGTTCGTGCCCATCGGCATCGCCACGCTGCGCTTCTACAGGCAAGGAACGCTCGTGGGCGGCTGGCTCTACGCGATCCTCGCGTCGCTCGCGTTCGCCATCGTCACGAACAGCCACGTCCTCTTCCCGTTCCGCCACGTCGACTACATGGCCGAAGCGATGGCGGTCGCGGTGGGCGTGGGCATGGTCGCCGTGTACGACCGCATGATGGCGGCGCGCGTCCCCGCCGAGCGGCAGCGCTTGCGCCCCCAGATGATCGCCGCGCTCGTCGCGCTCCTCGTGGTGGCGGGCGTCATGAGCAATCCTCCGCGCGAAGTGCTCGGCGGCTTCGAGGAAGGCGTGTACGACGAGGAGCTGGCCGCCGTCGAATGGCTCGCCGCGCACCACGACGTCGTCCCCGCGGGCTCGACCATCGCGGCGGACCACCGCGTCTCGTCGCTCCTCTGGGGCGTCGCGGACCTCCACGCGACGTGGGACTACACGCCGCGCACGTACCACTCCGACAACGTCAGCGACGTGGCCGACGAGCTGCGCGACGCGCCCGTGCCCGCGGAAGGCAAGGCCCGCGTGGACTACGTCATGCTCTCGCCCGCCATCGAGCAGGGCGTCACGCTCCTCCAGTGGGAGAACAGCGCGCCCATGAGCGCGGCCGCCATCGCCAAGTTCGACGACGCGCGCTTCTTCACGCCCGTCTACGCCGAAGAAGGCGTGCACGTCTGGAAGCTCAATTGGACGGCCCTCGACGCGGCTCGTTGAGGGGGCATCGCTGGAAGGGTTAAGTGGGGGGCCAGGAAAGTCCCCGACATGCGTCTGATCGCCCTTGCCGGCGTGGCCCTCCTCCTGGCCGGATGCGCGACTCCCGGCCCCGCCACGCCCGGCGCGAGCGTGGGCGCCCCTTCGAGCGCGCTCGCGTTCAAGGCGATTCCCATCCCCTCCTCCGCCAGCGCGAGCGAGCCCTCCATCGGCGTCGACCACAAGGGGCACGTGTACGTCAGCGCGCCCACGGGCCTGCCAAGCTCCTCGAAGCTCTGGAAGAGCGAGGACAACGGCACGACGTGGAAGGTGCTCGACCCCAACCCGTCGCAGCTTGGCGGGGGCGACACGAGCATCGCGATCGGCCCCAAGGACGAAGTCTACGTGACGGACCTCTGGGCCGGCAGCAGCACCATCTCCGCGTCGCACGATGGCGGCAAGACGTGGACCACGAGCCCCGTCTCGAGCGAAGTCCCCTACTACGACCGCGAGTGGAACACCGTGGACGCGAAGGGGCACGCCTACTTCCTGGGCCGCACGTTCACGCCCGGCGCGGCGGCGTGGGTCTCGCGCAGCGACGACGGGGGCCAGACGTGGGTCGCGCAAGGCAACCCGTGGATCAACCCGTCCGGAGGCGAAGAGAACCAGGACGGCCCCTTCATCACGAACCCCAAGACGGACGAGATCGCCGTCGTCTACAACTGCCCCGTGACCGACGCGTCGCCGGTCTCCGCGGGCGCTGCGTCCGGACACGCGGTGTGCGTGAGCAAGAGCAAGGACCTGGGCCTCACGTGGAGCGCGCACGCTGCCGCGCGCGTCGAAGGCAGCGTGGGCAACGACTTCGCGGGGCTCGCGGCCGACACGGCGGGCAACTGGTACGTCGCGTTCGCCGAGACCACGAAGGACGGCACGGTCCTCAAGTGGGCGTGGAGCAAGGACGCCGTCTCGTGGAGCGACATCAAGATCCTCGAAGACTCCCCGGGCAACCGCATGTTCCCGTGGATCGTCGCGGGCGACGCGGGCCGCATCGCCATCGCGTGGTACGGCACCGACGCGAAGGGCAACACGAACGACCACGCCGCGATGAAGGACGCCAAGTGGGACCTCAAGGTCGCGGTGAGCGTCGACGCGCTCGACGCCTCGCCCACGTTCGACACCGCGAAGGCCACCGACAAGCCCGTCCACACCGGCACCATCAGCACGCAGGGCTTCGACCCCACGAGCCAGGACCCGCCGGACCGGAGCCTGGGCGACTTCTTCACCGAAGCCGTGGGCCCCGACGGGCGCGTGCACCTCGCCTTCGTGCAGAGCCTCAACGACCAGAAAGATATCACGACGCTCTACGCCGTCCAGACCGGCGGGCCGAGCCTGTACGCGTCGGGGCACGCGCCGACGGTGACGACGCCGACCGCGACCTCCGCCGTGCCGACGGCGCCGCTGCCCACCTTGCCCGTGACGTAACACGGGAGACAGGTGACCGGTCACCTGAAAACGCGCGCGAGGTCAGGTGACCGGTCACCTGTCGTCGCGCCCGCTCCCCCTGAGATAGGTTTAAGGGGCAGTCCGATTTGCCAAGCCTATCCTCCGGCCCGCCGGAGGTCCACCCACGCCTGGCCGGAATGGGGTAGCTTGGTTCATCCTTGGGGACTGTGGATCCCCGGACTCGTGTTCAAATCACGGTTCCGGCCCTGAAAAGAAGAAAGGAAGCCCGCGGCGGCTGGCCCGCCGCGGGAGCATGCGGGGATTCTTCATCCGCTGCCGATGATCGGCGTGTTGCTGGGGACCGAGGGCTCCCAGATCCATTCCGTGCCCGACGCCGACGTCGAGGCGCTGTTCCCGCCCGCGACCGAGGTCACGCTGATCGTGTAGTCCACCCACAGGTAGACCGTGGGGTCGGGGAAGACGAAGTTCATCGTCCAGTCGACGCGGATGCTCGCGGTGCAGCTCGTGCCGCCGCCGACGGAGCTGCACGTGCTCGTGGAGGGATTGCCGACCGCCGTGCCTTGGCCTTGGCCCAAGGCGGTGCCGTAGCGCGCGCCGTTGAACGAGAGCGTGACGACGCAGACGTCGGAGGGTCCGCCAAGCACGGTGGACGTCACGTTGATCCAGAGGTGCCCGACGGGGTCGTGGACGATGGTGAAGTTCGCGGGGCGGACCGGCGTCTGGGCGAACGCGCTGGGAGCGCCCGAGCGCGAGTCGCAGAGCGCCGCGCCGCCGCTCTTCGCGACGTTCACGTCGGCGAGCGTGGTGGGCAGCAGGAGCGTGGACATCAGGAGCGCGACGAGGATTCTTTTGGTGTTTCTCATGGGGTGTGACCCGCACGGGAAACGGCCGCGCTCGCGATAACACGCGCGCAGGAAGTTCCCTGCCAAAAGAGCTTCAGCGGGGGCGGCGGGCGTCGACGACGCCAGGCTGCGTGCTGGGCGCGCCGGGCGTGGGCTTGCACGCGGGCGCGAAGCCGCTGCAAGGAGGCATCGCGGGGAGCGGAGGGGCGGACGCGCACGTGCCTTCCGCGCTCGGACCGCTTCCACCCAGGAGCACGCACGTTCCCGTCGTGGCGATGGGGGCTCGGCCTTCCGCCGAGCACGAGAACGCGTCCTGGCAGTAGGCGACCATGCTGCTGCCGCAGAGGAGGGCGACTGCGACCGTGGAGGCGTCCGGGCTGTCGCCCGAGACGAGGACCGGCTCGCTGGCGAGGCACGAGATGGTGCACGTGCGGCTCGCTTGCGAGACGTGGCACGAGGCCGGCGAGGGGGACGGCGCGGCGGAGGCGGGAAGCGCGAGAAGGAGCGCGGCGAGCAACGGGACGAAGAGCGTGCGTCGTAGCATGCGCGCCCAGGATGGCGCTCGCGCGCTTGGCGCTTGGCAGGCGGTTTCCTGCGCACGATCATGCGGCTCCTCGCAGCGCGTCGCGCATGCTTTCCGCGCTCGCGTAGCGCGCGTCCGGGTCTTTTTCCAGCGCTTTCGCGAGCACGCGCGCGAGGGGCGAAGGCACGCGCGGGTGGGGCAATCGGGGCGCGTCGTGGAGGATCGTCTCGCTCGCTTGGAGCGCCGTCTTGCCTTCGAGGTCCACGTAGTCTTCGCCCGTGAGCATGCGGTAGAGCAGGGCGCCCACGGCGTAGACGTCGCTCGCGACGCTCGCCCGCGCGCCGCGCAGCCGCTCCGGCGAGAGCGTGGCGTACGTGCCCGCGCCCAGGCTCGACGTGAGCGTTTCGGAGACGTGCTGGAGCTTGTGCGTGGCGCCCAGGTCCGCGAGCACGCCGCGCCCGTGCGCGTCGAGGAGGACGTTCGCGGGCTTCACGTCGCCGTGCGCGAGCCCCGCCGCGTGCATGGCGCCCAGCGCGTCGAGCGCGTCCAAGGCGAGGTCCACCGCGCGCGCGGGCGGCAAGGGGCCGCGCGCGTCGAGCAGCGTGGCGACGTCGCCTCCGGGCATGTGGCCCAGCACGAGCACCGTGTCGTCGCCCACCTGCACCGTGTCGAGGAGCGGCACGATGCGCGGGTGCCGCATGGCGCGCAGCGCGCTTGCTTCCCGCGCGCCTTCCGAGCGCAGCCGCTTGAGCACGACGCGCGAGCGCGTCTGCGTGTCGCTCGCGAGGAGGACGGTGGCGAAGGGGCCCTGCGCGAGCTGGCGCTCGACGCGGAAGCGCTCCGGCAGCGGGGCGAGCCCGAGGATGGGCGCCGCGTCGTCGCGCAGGAGCCGCCGCGCGGCGTCGGTGAGCGCCCCCACGGGCGGCGCGGTGAGGGTGAGGGCGGCGAGCGCGAGCGCGAAGAGCGCGACGAAGGGCCACGACGAGCCGCCCTGGATCGCGAGGAGGAGCGCGACGGGGAGGCCCAGGAAGACGGCGAGGAGCGCGGCGCGCGCGGCGATGCGGACGCGGCGGTGCGTGCCGGGGCCCAGCTTGAGGAGGTCGTGGCGCACGAAGGCGAGCGCGAGGCACACGGCCGACGCCGTGACCCACACGACCCGGCTGTTCATGTAGCCTGCCGGCATGGGCATGCCGCGCTGGAAGAGGAGGTAGAACGCGTCGTCGAACACGGCTGCGACGAGCGAGGCCGCGAAGAGCGCGACGAGGAGCTTGCGCGTGCGGGGCTGGAAGACGCGCAGGAGGATGGGCAGCCCCCACGCGAGCGCGCAGAGGCCGAAGGCGGAGCCCATGATGAGCTGGATCTTCCACTCGAGCCCGCCTTCCGTGGAGGCGGAGCTGACGCCGCGCGCGAGGTCGCGCGTGACGGCGCCCAGCCAGAGGAGGATCACGTGCCCCAAGGGAATGCCGAAGGCGACGCCGAAGAGGGCGATCCGGCGGCGCTCTTCGGGGGGCCTTTCGGGCGCGCGCAGCGCCAGGCCCGCGAGGAGGATGGCGGCGCCTTCGAGCAGCCACGTTCCCGCTTGATAGACGCGGCCCAGCGGTGCGGTGGCGGCGCCGTAGATGGGCACGCCTCCGATCCCGGTGGAAAAGCGCACGCCCGCGCTGTAGCTGGGCGAGCCGACCGCGAACGCGTAGGCTCCCAGGAGCGAGAGCGCGAGGAGGAGCGCGAGGCCCAAGCGCGCGAGCGGGCCGCGCTTGGAGAGGAGGAGGTAGAGGAGGAGCGCGCCCGCGGCGAGCGCGGGGATCTCGCAGCCTTGCGCGAGGCGCAGCCAACCCGTCGCTTCGCCCACGCTTTCCGATTGGCGCATCATCTGGTAGCCGAAGTCGGACGCGCCGCGGAAGACGAGGAGCCCCGCGGCGGCGAAGTTGACGGCGCGGGGGCGCGCGCAGAGCACGACGAGCCCCAGGAGGATGGTGAAGAGCGCCGCCGCGAGCGTGATCCCCCCGATCAGGAAGAAGGCCTTCACACAACAATCCTCCAGAAAGAGAGCCAGCGGGATGCGTGGACCTAAATCTTGCGCGCGTGATTACGTCGTGTGAACGCCATCGCGGCGCTCGGGTTCGGGGAGCTTGCGGAGCACCTGCGCGTGCTGGGCCACGAGAGCCGCCTGGAGATCCTCGAAGCGCTGCGCGCGCCGCGCTCCTTGGCGCAGATCCGCGTCGCGCCGCGGCGCGTTCTCGCCGGCGAGAACCCGGAGCGCGCGATGGCGCGCCAATCCGTGCAGGAGCACTTGGCGAAGCTCGTGGCGGCGGGGCTCGTCGTCGAGCGCGAGGAGCCGGGAGGAGCGCGCGCGTTCGTGATGAACCGCCCCCGCCTCTACCAGGTGCTCGAGTCGCTCCACCAGGCGGCGCGCGCGATGCCCAGCGCGGCCTTCGTGGGGGACGCGACGGCGGATCTCGCGCCGGGGCCGCGCCCGCGCGCCGAGGAAGGGCCGCGCCTCGTCGCGGTGCGCGGCTTGATGGAAGGCGCGTCGTTCCCTTTGCGCGAGGAGGACCTGCGCGAGGGGCGCGGGTGGATCCTCGGGCGGCGCGAAGGGCTCCACGTGAGCCTCGCGTACGATCCTTACGTCAGCCTGGAGAACGGCGAGGTGCGCCGCGACGCGGAAGGCTACTGGCTCCACGACGTGCCCGGAAGCAAGAACGGCACGTCGCTCAACTGGGCGCGTTTGCCGCCGGGGGGCCGCGCGCGCTTGCGCGCCGGCGACGTCGTCGGCGTGGGGCGCAGCCTGCTCGTCTTCCAGGACCTCGACGCGCGCGCCTAGCGCATCTCGCCGGTCGCTTCGTCGAACACCGCGCTCGTCCAGCGCGGCTCGTCGCCCCTGTGCGTGAGCTTCGCCATGACGCGCCCCTTCTCGTCGGCGAGGACCCACACGTCCAGCTCC
>Ga0070741_10019863_pt1 | contig 10688 bp, 8 predicted proteins | sample Coa_R1_4_FD_66440 | JGI IMG/M metagenome (GOLD analysis project Ga0070741, IMG submission 66440) | Surface soil microbial communities from Centralia Pennsylvania, which are recovering from an underground coalmine fire - Coalmine... | ecosystem: Environmental > Terrestrial > Soil > Unclassified ... | reverse complement strand
AAACTCGACCCGAAAGGTGTCCGTCGTATACGGAGCAATAATGCGAATCGAATCGGGAACGATCGTGAACGCGGAAGAGCCAGCAATGCTGCCCGGTTGAAGGACGAGCGGTTCCTCGCCTTCATTACGGACGCTCAGTTCCAGCGTTTTGCAGCGTCCCACACGCACGGTCCCAAAATTCAGCGTATCGACGGTCACCAGAAACGGACTTGCGGCATGCCTCACGATCGAAAGTCCGGCAGAAGACATCACCCACGGCGGCTCGAAGTCATGCATCGCCCGGTCCGACGCCGGATCGTTCACGGCGATCATCGAGGCAACAAAGAGGAGCGAATCGTGCGGCAATACGACCCACTTTGTCCAGAAGCCATTTTTGTTCCGGACCGTATCGACCGATTGCCACAGCGTGTGCCTCGTCCGGTAAAAAATTCGAACGGTGTCGAGCATGTCGATCGTGTCCGGCGAGGACCCATGCAGGCGGACGTATCCTTCCGCCGGTGCCGATGCGGTCGGAGCAAGAGAAATTCCATTCGTCCATACACCGGCAGGATTGGGAACAAAATTAGACGGGCCATCCAGGCGAACTCGACCGACGCCACCACTTCCTCCCGCAAACCCCAGGATCGCGCCGGACGTGTCGAGCGTTCGGCCGCCCCCTGCTCCGCCCGAGACCGCAACCTGAGTATTTATTTCCTGAACGGCCACCGGACTGGCAAGATAAATTCCTCCTCCGGAACCTCCGCCGCCGCCCGCCGCTATCATGGCGCCCGTCGTCCCCGAGTCACCGCGAGCCGAGAGTGTCGAGCGGTCGAGCACGATGGAATCGAACGCAATCAGCGCGAGAGCACCACCGCCGCCGCCGCCGGAGCCTCCCATCGTAGAATCCCCGAGATCGACCGAGTTCCCAGCTCCGCCACCGGACCCTCCGGCGATGGGGACCAGGAACCTGCCGCCATTCGGATTCCCGCCATTGGGCGCTGTAGCGCCGAGTTCCCCTCCGCCCGCGCCAGCCGTTCCAAATCCACCGCCGCCGCCGCCAAACTCGATGAACGGGTTGACCGCCTCGCCGCCGCCCGATCCGCCGCCAAAGCCTCCGTTGCGCGAAGCCGAATCGCCTACGCCGGCCTGCCCACTGGTTCCGAACGGCGCGCCGGTCGCGCCGCCGCCGCCCTGGTCGCTCGGATCGTTTGCTCCGCCCCGGACCCCTGTTGCCGCGCGTCCGCCGGCTTCCAGCGTGGCCGCCGAATCGGAACCATCGTTCCCGAGCGAATCGCTGGGACAACTTCCGCCGCCCGTAAACCCGCTGCCGCCGGGGCCTGGGAACCCGTGTCCGCCTCCACCGCCGCCGGGGCCCCCGTTCACTCCATTCGCATCGATCGACATCCGTGCATTCGTTAATCGGACCGGCCCTTTCGAGAGGACGATCACCGGGAGCCGCCGTGGGTTTGCCGCAAGCGAAGTATCGGGCGGATCCGTCGCGAATTGCACACTCGCATTTTGCACGATCAAAGAATCGACAAGGATCGTGTTCGATGCCGAAAAGCGGCCGAAATTCCCGCCGAGCGTCACGTCGTGCGTGATCGTTCCCAAATGCTGGAGCGTATCGATCGTAAAAAAGAACGTATCCGAATATCGCTCGGGCAACCGGCTGAAGATCGAAAGCGGGACGCGCCCCAGCGGCGCCCCGGGTAATATAAAAACGGGGACCTGTAATAACCTCCCATCCCAGCTTGCTTCCGTCGGGCCGATCACCAGACGCTCGCTATCGCCCGGATCCACAAAGAAAACAGAGGAGCCGGAATTCAGGCCGTCGTACCCAAACGATTTCGTATAATTGGTATCGGTCAGAATTTCGAGGACAACATTCATTCCCGGCGCCGCACAATCCGGACGTACGGTCGCAATATGGATCTGCTGCGCACAAACAGGGACCGAATTCCAGAGGAAATAAGCAATGACGAATAAGAAATGACGCGCGGCAAACAAAGAAGCATTTTCCTTCTTCCGTTTAGCCTTCATCATTCGTAATTCGAAATGTGTCACGGTGCTCGCTCGATCGTAATAGTAACCGTTCTTGAGAAAAATCGTCCCTCTGGCAATCGATTATCGTAGAGCAGATCGTGCGACCCTTGGCCTTCGCTATGAATATCCGTGGGCAGGGACGATCCCCGTTCCTGCAGCATCGCTTCCAATCGATCCCGGACGGCCGCCGCGCGAGCTTCGCTTAACGCATCGTTGTGGGCCGGGTCCCCCGTTTCGTCCGTATAGCCCTGGATCAATACTCTTCGAACCGGAATCTTCGGTACCATTTCGGCGGCACCGCGAATCGCACGATCGTTCCCCGGCATCACATTCGCTTCATCGAAGCCGAACAGGATAAGGCTGAACCGCTCGACGCGCTCCGGACGATCCGACGAGACATGCACCACTTCGAGCGGGATCGTCGCGTGAGCATGCGCATGGTTCCCGGCGCTGTCCCAGACATCGTACTCGATCGCAAGCGAGTCCTTCAGTTTTTTCAGCGTTTCTTCGGATGGCGCCCAGATCTTTTCGGCGCTCACGTTCCTGGCATCTCCCTGAAAGGTCTGCAGTTCCACGCCACCGGCACGGATCGAGGCATAGGTCCGAAGAATGCCCGCCTGGGTTTCGACGGAGGGAATAAGATCGATCCGGTCCGGGGTCGCAAGGTGCTCGATGTTAGTAACGATAACAGGGTCGGTCACGCGCTCGTCCTGGATCCGGAATTCGACCCGCCGGTCTTCGGCCCGACCGTCTTCCGTCGTCGTCGGGCTCGGTTTTGCGGGCAGAATCGAAGCGGCGATCGTGAGCCGGTCGGGATCGATCTTCCACACCGCAATCAAATAATTTCGCACCGCCTCGGCCCGCGTTCGCGCTAACGCCAGCAATTCCGCATCGGAACCATTCTTCAGTCCAGCCCGGTCGTCGGTGTTGTCGGTACTGCCGACAAGGAGGACCGTGGCCTTTGGATATTTCCTGAGCCGATCGCCAAGGATATTGAGGACTTCCCGATAGAGGTCCATGAGTTTGATATCGTGCCGCTCCGTCGAACCCTGGAATTTTCGCTCCGCCTCGGGCGGGGTCGCGTACGTAACATAGCGTGAAGGGAACTCCGCAGAAGCGGGATCGAAAAAGATATAGCTCAGAACGGGGTCCGCATTGCGCGTCCGAATTTCCTCGACCGTCATGCGGACGACCGGCGAAGGGGTCCCGTTCGATGGAATCGCGACGGCACGGATCGACGCGCTCAATTTCGGCCGTTCTTCCGGAGGACGCTGAACGGGTACCGGGACTTCTCGCTTGACATACACCGGAACGACTTCCGACCGAGGCGTCAGATCGAACAGAAGCGCGAGCGTCGCCTGCACTTCGATGCCGCGCCAATAACTCATCCCTCCAAAACGCCAGTTTTGCTGCCCCGCCAGTTTTTGGCCGCCCACCGGAAGCGAAAGTTCCAATCCGGGTTCTGCCCGGAGACGGGTCGAAAGTGGCGCTTCGTAATTCAGGGCCACGAGGAGCGAAGGAAGCGTCGCGATACGCTTCGAAAGCTTTCCGGACGCCGTTGTCGTGTCGCGAGTACGGTCATAAGAAAAAAGCGGACCCGGTTCCACCCGGTGCAGGGATGCCTCGTAGGTCTGATCAAAAACGATCCCGAGATTTGCCCCGAACTCGGCCCGCCATCGATCGGCAAATGCATAATCGATCGCCATCGCCACGCCCGCATCGTCCAGCGTCGTCGAAAGAAGATGCCGAATGGTAAATGGCTGGTACGAATTGGAGTCATAGGTCCGATAGGGACCCTGTAACCATTCGAAGGAAGGCGCCTGGAACTCCGCATATACACTCGGCCGCAACGTCCAGGCCGAATTATCGCCCCAGAGCGGCAGATCGGCGAGCAACCGAAGGCCAAAGATCTTTCCCGTTCCCATCGAATATTGATCGCAGCCGATCTGCTGAATGCCGGCCGGAAACGAAGCATCGTAATACCGACCCCAGCCATAACTCGCCTGGAACCCGGCCCGCAGGGGTGTATGCTCGATCGTATAGCGGCTTTCGACCAGGGTGTCGCGCAGGACAATGGAATCTTTTCCATTCACCGGCTGGGCACGAAGCCCTTCCGAACCGAAGGCGAGAAGAAGGAATATTACCGCAGAGACCACCGCGCATAGTAACGGGTGACCCGATGGATAATTTCCCGTTCGTCCGTCCGATGCACAATTTCCCCTTCGTCCGTCCGATCGATAATTTCCCGTTCCCCAGCCCGATAAATAATTTCCCGTTGGTGCGGAAAAGAAGCTCGCCCTGCGGCGGGGTGAGGTCTCTCTCGGCCTCATCATCCGGTCACAAAGCGAGCTTCGAGATGAGATGTGTTCTGTCGAACGCTTTTAATGCTGGTCCGTATTCGGCGTATGGATCGTCGGAGGTTCCATGGTCACCGCGCCGCCACCCGTCGTCCGGTCGATCGCCGTGTTGTCCGGTTTCGCGGAGGCCGGCTGTTTCGCGGTGTGCTTCAGGGCCATCCGGTTTGCCGTATGAGTCGCTGCCGGCTGGACCGGAGTAGCGGCACTCACAGTGGGAACATTTTGCACGCCCGAAGGTGCGACCTGCGAAGGTGCGATTTCCGAAGGCGCCGCTTGCGAAGGCGTCATGTCCGAATGCGACCGTGGCGCCTGGTGCACCGTTGCGACCGTTTTCACGGCCGCCGGTCCGCTCTCGGAATGGACGACGGCATGCACGCCATATCCGGCCAATGCCGAAACCGAAATTCCCGCTGCCGTAATGAGCGCGTTCACTTTCGTCGCGAAGAACGCTTTGAGCAGCCCGCGTCCGGCCACGTTGCCCGCCTGTTGCGCCGCGCTCGCCTTGGAACTATTGCCGGCGACCCCGATCCCGCCGAGACCGAGCGTCGTGAATACGGCCGTCCGGAGCCGGTGCGATGGCGTCGTCACCGATTCGTCCCGATGGAGCACTTTTTTGAGCACGAGCTCGGAACGAAAGGATTTTCGGAGCCCTTCGCTCGCCGCCAGCGAGATCAGGAACTCCTGCTCCTGCTCGGTGCTCAGCTCATTGTCGATGTAGGAACTAATACGTTCGTCGTGTGTCATAAAATTTCTTATTCGCTTTTCCTGCCTATTCGCCATGTTTCAGATCGAGCCACGCTCCGATCATTTTGCGAAGCCGTTCGCGCCCGCGCCAGGCTCGTGTTTTCGCCGTCACCATGGCCGCTCCGGTAATCCCGGCGATCTCCTCGTAGGAGTACCCGAAATACTCTCGTAAAATGAAGGCCTCTCGCTGGGCCACCGGCAGCCGCAGCAGCGCCCGCTCGAGCATGTCCCGCAGATCGGTCTCTTCGACGTCGTTCGACCGGATCCCTTCGAACTCCGAAGGGACGTCCTCCACCGATACGCCCGGAAGCTGTTTGCGGTCCCGGATCGCATTGATCGAAAGATTACGGGCGATCGTAAAAAGGAGGCCCGAAAATTTCCGGACGACCTTCATTTCGCCGCGAAGGCGGTACATCCGCGTCCAGACCTCCTGAAAAATATCCTCGGCGTCGCTCTGCGAGCCGACGAGGCGCAAAATGTATAAGTAGAGCGGCCGCTCGAACGAATCGTAGAGCGCCCGGAACGCTTCGTCGCTCCCGGCAAGGAACCGGGCAAATACTTCGGTGTCGGCGTCCAGCGATGGCGGAGGAGCCGGAGGCGTCTGGCCTTCAAAGGCCACGACCGAAAACGGCTCGTCCTGAACCGCAGTGGCCGCACCCGAAAGGCCTTCAAACACGCTACCCGTCTTGCCTGGCATCTTCAAAAAGAACTCCGTACGCCTTGTTTTCGCGCCCGTGACTTGCCGATATCCGATATTTTCCGATATCCGGAGCTTGCTTATAACCGAGCGACACAGTAAACGACCCGAATGTTACAGATGGGATAAAAATAGACCTGGGCTCCAAGGGTAAGCTTTCTTCCGGAAAGGAAATTTTGCGCGGGGATTATTTTTCATGAATTCGATGCTTTTTTTCATGAAAACCATCCGGCGCTCCTGGGAAATTTCGCACATTTATGCTGGCTATATAAATAACTTTCTCAAAGACACAATTTATTAAAAAATTTCGAAAAAGTTGAACATATCATTTACAAAAATAGTTCCGAATTTCGTCGCTTTTTTTAGTTATGGTATGAAAAAATCCCGCTGGCGAGCGGGATTTTTCTTTTGAACGTCTTTTCCTTTGTAATCAAAATCTATTCGGTTACGACCGATTTTACACGTCCGGCATTTTACAAGCCGACATTGAGTCCTGCGACGGCGCCCCATCCGGCGATGGGCTGAACGGAATTCGCTTCGCCGATATAGTTTACGCCGACACCCGCCGTAATGAACCCCGAAACGATATTGAACTGGTACATCGCCTGCGCTTCATACAGGAAGCTCGTGTAGTTTTGCACGGCCGGGAGTACTCCGGCTGAAGCCGGGGCCTGGTACGTCGCCGAACCGACACCGACCGCTCCGGAGAGCATGAGGTTGAACAGCGAAAAGTCCATGCCGCCTAAAAAACCGTTGTCGTTAATGTAGGCATCGCTTCCGCCCCAGTTCGCATGGCGCATCTCCCCGAAAAATCCGGAGAAGCCGCCGCGGACCGCATAAAAATTTCCGGATCCGATCCCGGCCACATTCGAGCTTTGCACGCCACCGAGCGCGCCGGCGCTAACGATCGCCCCGGGCACCTGTGCGCGTGCCGCACCCGCCGGCGCGAAATTCAACAATAGACTTGCGATGGCAATCAGTGAGAACCCTAAAAGCTTTTTCATTCAGATCAGAGAAATATATTCAATACTACTTCTCTGACCAAGAAACGCGCCGAATGTTTCGAGAAAACGGCGGGGAGCGAATTACTTCTTTATCATTCTCGCCCTGCCACGTATCACAGCTCCCTCGACCTGCCCGCGTATTACAGTCCCGCAAAACTTCCCGCGTCCCAGCGCTTCGGCGAATGCTCCCCGCGGTAATGCCGGACGTACATCAGGTAGTTTGCAGAGCCGTCGAGGACCATCTGCCGTTCTTCCGGGGTCAGGGGACGAAGAACTTTTGCGGGAACTCCGGCGACGAGCATTCCGGGGGGAACGACCGTTCCTCCCAGGACCACCGCTCCGGCGGCCACGAGCGATTCTTCCCCGATCACGGCACGGTCCAGCACGACAGCCTTCATGCCGACGAGCGCGCGGTCTTTGACCGTGCAGCCATGGAGCACGGCGCCATGGCCGACCGTCACCGCTTCGCCGACCCACGTCGGGTTCGAAAAATGGGTCACATGAATGGTGACGTTGTCCTGAATATTCGTGTCGCGGCCGATGCGGATCCGCTCGACATCTCCGCGAATGACCGTATTGAACCAGACGCTCACGCGCTCGGCCAGTTCGACATCGCCGATGACGCGCGCGCCGGCGGCCAGGAACACGCTCTCGTGGACGTTCGGAACTTTGCCGTCGAACGCATAGAGCGCGCCGGACTCGACGGTGGATTCGATCGGAAGTAATTCGACTTCGTGCATACGGTCGTGAACACCAGGAATAAAAACTAAATTGCCACGTCCTATCATAGCCGCGTCTTGACTAAGACGAGTGTTGTTAGTATTGAACAAGGACCGGAATATTCTTTACAATGGAATTTGAACGAACATGAAGGTCGTACGCGCCGGGCGGAAGATCGAGCGAAAGCGATATCGGAACGTGCCCGGCAACGGAGACTTCGAATGCGGCGCGTTGGACCCCGAGCATATCGCAGACTTCGATCGCGGCCGTGCCGAGATCTTCCGAGGACTCGATCCGGACCTCGCCCCGCGTGGGATTCGGGCGGACGGTAAGCACTGGTTCCTTCCTGAGATGGATCCACTGCGAGAGCATTTGCGTGCCGCATCCCGAAAGCGGAACGATCGTCGCCGTCGCGCGGGGTGGCGGCAGGTATTCGCACGGGGCCGCAACATTGGGAACGGTTACCGAGTCGAAGGTCACCTGCGGATCGTAATTCGTATCGCTGAAGACGAGGAACCATGCGTAGGCAGCGACCCTGCCGGGAGTATCGCTCACGACGAACAGCTTCGAACGCCCCAGCCCGGAGTCGCCCGGAAGATCCAGCCGATTTCCGGACCGGTCGTAGGAACCGAGATATTCGAGATCGGCGAGCGGGTAATGCAGGGTCAGCTCGATATCCTGAGGGGAAAGAAGCCCATTCAGGGTAATGGGGACCCTTACCGTATCGCCGATGGTATCGGTCGATACCGTATCCGAAGTGACGCCGAACGAAAGCGCGCGCGGCGAGGCCCCGAAGCCCAGGAGCGCGATCGTATCGGCGGAACCATCGGCCAGCGTGACCACCATTTCTGCATGAAGATCGCCGGAGTGCGCCGGCACGGACTCTACCGCAATGGAATCGTCATTATACCCTGCGATGCGGAAGCTCGCGGAATCGGGTCCGGTGATACGATAGCCCGAAGGCATGGGCGGATTGCATCCGCTCTCCGAAACATAAATAGGAGCCACGGATGAATTGCAGGTAAGCGTATCGCCGGCAAACAGCGTGTCGGCAGAGAGCGTGACGCTTCCAATAAAAGGTCCCAACGTCGAGACCGAATCGCCGCCGCCATTCGCCGTCATCCAGATGCTGCCCAGGTCGTCCATCGCGAAGACGGTGTTCGCGTCGACCGCGGCCAGGTTACGCGTGTCCGGGCCGGTCGAAGGCCCACCGATGGAGTTCCAGGTCGCGCCGCGATCGGTCGAGCGGTACGTACCTTCCGTCCGGTTGTTCAGGGTTCCCAGAAAGAGGGCGGCCCGCGTTGTCGTTAGCGCGCCGGAAAAGAAGAGCGAGTGGTGCGAAAACGTCGTCTGCCAACTCGCGCCGCCGTCCATCGAGAGATAGAATTGCGCAATAGAGTCGCTTGGGTCATACACTTCCTCGTTCACGAGATAGAGCCGTTTTGCGTCGCAGGAATCCGTGGCGATGGTGTAACAGTCGCCATCGACCGTCCCGGACATCGCCGTCCAGGTCTTACCCAGGTCGATGGAACGATAAATCTGCGCCGCATAGGGGCTCGTGCGTTCGTCCGAGGCATCGACATAGATCGTTCCATCCGGGGCCGCGGAGAACGAGCGGCAATTCCGATTGGCAATGTTGTACGTTGACCATGTTGCACCGCCATCTCCGCTCGCATACATAAATCCGCCGACGTCCAGCGCGAAGGCCTGGGACGCATTGGTCCCAAACGATACTTTCCAGTATTCACCGGAGGGGAGGGTCGCCTTCCATGTCAGGCCGCCATCGGACGTGCGAAGGACCCCGTTTGTTGTGGCGACCAGTCCCGTATGACGATCGAAAAATACGATGTCTTTAATCTCTCGGTTTGGGAATGATTTGGACCGTTGCCAGGTCACGCCATAATCGGTCGAGCTCCACAACGGTCCCCCTCCGGCCCAGATCACGCCGTCCCGAAACTGCATCGCGCCAAAAAAACCGGTTCCCTGCACGAGCCCCGGGGCAACGTTTCGCCACTGCGCGTGCACACCGTTCGAAACGAGAACGACCAGCAGAACGAGCACGGACCTGCGGATGAACGCTTTCATACCCTCGATAACAAAAGAAGCGAAGCTGCTTTAGACCCATCCCCCTTAAGGCGAATGCTGCCTTTGACCAAATACACCGTAAAGGCGGCAGCTTAGACCGAATCCTTTTTTTGTAATATACGAAGGACGGGGAAGAGACTTATGGAACGACCATTCGGCGTTCGAACGGCCGGGAATAGGAAGGACTCGAAGAAAACGCCGAACGGTCGAACATGATCGGCCCAATGCCGCGAGCGTAATAGACGACCCAATACGGGGCCGCCGCCGAATCGACGGAATGGTTCGCTCCCTTCTCGTGGGCATAGCGTACGACCAGGACATCCGCGAAGGAGGCGTTCCCGATATCGAGCGAATCGAGCCGTGCCAGCAGCCGCGCTTCGACCGCAAACGCTGCATAATTGTTCCCATTCATGATCGTTCCCGCCCGCCACGAGGAATCGGCCGTGGGGTTGGACCGTAACAGAACGAGGCCGCCCGAATGCCAGGGCCCCGGCGTCGTCGTATCGCCGTCGCGAAACTCCCATTTGTCGGGGAGATCGATAACCGTTCCCGGCCGGAACTCCTGCGCCTGGACCGTATCCGCAGAAACGCGGCATACTAACGTCGTCACGACGTGGCTGGTCCTGCCCGAATCGGAAATATAAAGCATCCCGCCCGAGTCGCGGCCGGCGATCTTCTCGGAATCGAGCGAGAGCCGCGTGGTCCCGTTCCAGAAATAGGCCGTCATGTCGCTCGAAGCGACATTGTTGAGCGGGGGCGTAAGCGTATTCGAGCAGCCGGCGAGGGCAGCCAACACGAGCGATAAAAAGATCGGGTATCGCATGGTCTTAGGGATGGAATACGACGCCGGCCGAAAAACCGATCGCGCTCGAATAACTTCGCGATCCCGATACGGATTGGACCGAAATGCCGGACGGGGCGGAAGAAGTTCGGGAACCGGAAGTTGAGGAACTTAAAAGGACCGCATTCGGGGTCCATTCGCCATCGAACGACGCTCCCACCCTCAGGGAGAGATGGTCGTTCATGGAATAGAGGCCGGCCGCTTCTGCCAGGAGCATC
>Ga0070741_10019862_pt1 | contig 10688 bp, 11 predicted proteins | sample Coa_R1_4_FD_66440 | JGI IMG/M metagenome (GOLD analysis project Ga0070741, IMG submission 66440) | Surface soil microbial communities from Centralia Pennsylvania, which are recovering from an underground coalmine fire - Coalmine... | ecosystem: Environmental > Terrestrial > Soil > Unclassified ... | reverse complement strand
TCGACGACCTCGCCGACACGACGTTCGCCGACCGGCTGCGCAGCGTCGAGGAGGTCAACGATCGCGTCGCGGACGCGATCGCGTCACTGTCGCGCGACGAGGTACTCGAGCGGCTGCACGCGTACGGTGCACCGGCGTCACCGGTGCTGACGCCGGAGGACGCCGCCGCGCACGAGCAGCTCGTCGCGCGCGACGCCTACGTGTACGTCTCGGCCGCCGGTGCTCGGGTCCCGCAGCTCCCCGCGCACCTCACGTGCCACCCGCGCGCGTCGCGGACGGACGTCCCGCCCGTCGACGACGACGCGCCGGGCTTCAGCCCGCGCTCTCGCGGACGCTGATCCCGTCGCCGACGCGGACGGTTCCCGGGCGCGTCACCAGCGCGCCGATCGCGATGCAGCCGTCGCGCTCGCGATTGATCGTCTTCAGCACGTCGAGGTCGCGCTCGACGCCACCGGGCTGCGGGCGCGTCGTCACGACGCAGCGGGCGAGCCGCTTCCCCACGGACAGCACGGTGTCGCCGATCTCGACGTCCGATCCGACGAGGCCGTCCTCACCCTCGCCGTCGAGGAGCACGTTGGCGCGGAACCGCCGCCGGTCCCACGTCCCGATCGAGCCCGTCGAGACGAGCGACACGCGTGTGCGCGACGAGTCGTGGAAGGGGCCGCCCTTGCCGGCACCGGTGAACGGGAGCCAGTCGCTCGTCGTCTCGTGCTCGAAGTCGATCGGGTTCTCGTAGCGGCGGAGCGCCACCTCGTCGACGGATCGCAGCGCGACGCGCCGCCCGAGCCATCGCGACAGGTCGTCGTCGGTGCGCGCGTCCGAGCCGTCCGGCAGCGTGATCGCGGCGGTGCCGTCGTCGCGCAGGCGCGCCGCCGCGAACAGCATCTCGGGCACGCGCCGGGCCGTGAGCCCGTAACCCGTGTCGACGTCGAAGATCGCGAAGCGGCGGTCGCCCGTCAGCCCGTCCGTCGTCACCGTGATCTCGTCGACCCGCTCGCCGCCGAGCGACTTCACGGGATACCGCCACAGCTCCAGCACCTGCACGCCGCGTCACGCTACGCCGGTAACCTCGTCCCGCGCCCGACCCCACATGACCACGGAGCGATGCGACGTGCCGATCTCGCAGCCGGTCGACCCGATCCCCGACGACGACGCCGCGATCCGCGCCGCGCTCGAGGACGCGTACCTCCCTGGTCTCCTCGCCGCGCTCGCGTACACGACCGGCGACCTGACGCTGCTGCGCGACGAGCTGCGTCCGGACGCGACGCAGATGCAGCATCCACAGGCGGGCATGTCGGACGCCGCGCAGGCCGAGGCGCGCGACCTCGCGTTCGACGCGTTGACGCGCTTGCGCGACTCCGGGAACCGCCCGGCACCGCCACCCTCCACCGAGGACCTCCGGCGCATGATGGCGTTCATCGCGGGCGACGACGCCGTGAACGACGACTACCTGCCACTGCTCCGCGAGGAGCTCGGCGCGGGTGACGACCTGCGCGCGCCGCAGTGGGACAAGGCGACGCTCGCACCCGACCGCGACTTCAGCGTCGCGATCGTCGGCGCGGGGATGTCGGGTCTGCTCGCCGCGTTCCGCCTGCAGCAGGCGGGCGTGCCATTCGTGATCTTCGAGAAGAACGCCGAGGTCGGCGGGACGTGGTGGGAGAACCGGTACCCGGGGTGCCGCGTCGACGTCCCGAACCACCTCTACAGCTACTCGTTCGCGCAGAAGGAGGACTGGCCGCAACGGTTCAGCCCGCAGGCCGTCCTGCTCGACTACTTCCGGCAGTGCGCGGACGACTTCGGCGTGCGCGAGCACATCCGGTTCGAGACCGAGGTGTCGTCCGCGCAGTACGACGACGAGCGTGCGACATGGACGTTGCAGGTCCGCACGAAGGACGGACGCGAGGAGTCGTTCGAGGCGAACGCGATCGTCAGCGCCGTCGGCCAGCTGAACCGCCCGCGCCTCCCCGACATCCCGGGCATGCACACGTTCGCCGGGCCGTCGTTCCACTCCGCGGTCTGGGACGACACCGTCGAGCTCGCCGGCAAGCGCGTCGGCGTCGTCGGCTCGGCCGCGAGCGCGGTGCAGCTGCTCCCCGTCGTCGCCGAGCAGGCTGCGCACCTGTCGATCTTCCAGCGCACGCCGAACTGGTTCCTCCCGATCCCCGACTACCACGACGACGTCCCGACCGGGATGCGGTGGCTCTTCCGTCACGTCCCCGCGTACAGCGAGTGGTACCGGTTCTGCCTGTTCTGGCGGATGGCCGAAGGGCTCGTCCCCGCCGCGCGCGTCGATCCCGAGTGGCAGTCCGAGGACGGGCGGACGGTGAGCGCGCTCAACGAGATGCTGCGCGCGTTCCTGACCATGTACCTCGAGGCAGAGTTCGCGTCCGCGCCCGACCTCGTCGAGAAGGTGGTGCCGCAATACCCGCCGCTCGCGAAGCGCATCCTCATGGACAACGGCTCGTGGGCGCGAACGCTCACCCGCGAGAACGTGGACCTCGTGACCGAGCCGATCGCGCGCATCGACGAGCGCGGGATCGTCACCGCCGACGGCTGCCGGCACGACGTCGACGTGATCGTCTACGCGACGGGGTTCGAGGCGTCGCACTTCCTCACGCCGATGAAGCTCACCGGTCGCGGTGGTGTCGACCTGCACGAGCAGTGGGACCCGAACGCGGGCGCGTACCTCGGGATCACGGTTCCGGGCTTCCCGAACCTGTTCTGCCTCTACGGGCCCAACACGAACATCGTCGCGAACGGCAGCATCATCTTCTTCTCGGAGTGCGAGGTGCACTACGTGCTCGAGTGCCTCCGCCTGCTGTTCGAGCGCGACGCGCGCGCTCGACTGCCGCCGCGACGTCTACGACGCGTTCGAGGACGAGGTGGACGCCGGCAACCGGGCGATGGCGTGGGGCGTGTCGAGCGTCAACAGCTGGTACAAGAACGAGACGGGCCGGGTCACCCAGAACTGGCCGTTCTCGCTGTTGGAGTACTGGCAGCGCACGCGCGAGGCGAACCCGGCCGACTACGAGCTCCTGTAGCGGTTCTGTGAAGCGTCAACCACACGATGGGTGGTTGACGCTTCCCAAAACGATGGGGTCAGTGCATGATCTCGCCCGCGTTGACGAGCAGCGTCTGGCCGGTGACGCCGGCCGAGCGCGGCGACGCGAAGAAGACGATCGTCTCCGCGACCTCACCATCGGTCGCCATGCGACGCAACGGCATGTGCGACGTCAGCTCGGTGAGCACGACGTCCTCGTCGACGCCACGGCCCTGCGCGGTCATCCGCACGAACGTCTCGACCGGGGGACCCCACATCCACCCCGGCGCGATCTCGTTCACCCGCACGCCGTCGCCACCGACCTCCTGCGCGAGATGGCGCATCGCGCCCGTGAGCGCGGACTTGGACGCCGCGTAGCCCATCTGCGGCGCGGCCTGCGGCGGGTGGTGCTGCGTCTGCGAGCTGACCATGACGACGGCCCCGCGTGTCTTGCGCAGCTCCGGCAGCGCGGCCCGTGTCATCTGCAACGAGCCGAACAGGTTGACGTCGAACGTCGCGCGCCAGTCGGAGAAGTCGCCGGCAGCCTCCAGGCCGCCGAACAGCGTGTCCAGTGCCGCGCAGTTCACGAGCGCGTCGACGCCGCCGAAGCGTGAGACCGCGGTCTCGACCAGGCGACGGCAGTCGTCCTCGTTCGTGATGTCCGTGACCGCGTACGCGACGCGCCCGCCTGACGCGTCGACGTCCTTCGCGACGCTCTCCAGGGTCGACTCGGTGCGCGCGCCCAGCACCACGTTGGCGCCCTCGCGGTACGCGACCAGCGCCGTCTCGCGCCCGAGGCCTGGGCCGACGCCCGAGATGATCAGCGTCCTGCCGTCGAGGTCCACCTCGTCCTCCTGTCGAGCGTCACACCGCGGCCAACGCGCGGATCGCGGCGTCGGCCGCCGCGTTCGTCGCCGTGTTCATGTCGCGCGCGAGCCGCGCGAGGTCGCGCACCCGTGAGGGCTTCGCCGCGACGAACTTCGCGACGGCGCCGAGGTTCGGGGAGCCGTCGGGACCGGCCAGGCCGAACACGGCGTCGTCGACCATGCCGTCGCGCGGCCGGTCGCTGATGGCGCGGATGACGGACCACGAGCATCCGCGCCGTTCGCACACGGCCGCGACCGCGGACGCCTCCATGTCGAGCGCGACGACGCCGCGCGCGACGTGGTCGGCGATCACCGCGTCGTCGACGATGAGACCGTCGGTCGTCAGCAGGGCCCCGCCGACGTCGACACCGCCCAGCGGCGCCGGTCGGTACTCCGTGCCGCTCGTGTGGTCGACGACGCGCTCGGGGACGACGACGTCGCCGATCTCGAGGTCCGGGCCGACGCCGCCCGCGATCCCGACGACGAGCGCGAGGTCGACGTCCGTCGTGTCGAGCACCCGCTCGGTCGCGTCGGCCGCGGCGCGCACGCCGATCCCGATGAGGACCGCGACGACCTCGACGTCGCCCGCGCGACCCACGTGCACCTCGCCGTCGCGCTGCAGCGACAGCTTCCGCACGAGCGGCTTGAGCTCGGGCTTCATCGGCGCGAGGAGCGCGACACGCGACGGCACGTGCGGACCGTACCTGAAGGCGGTCCACGCCGTCGCCGCGCACGCGTGGCAGGCTCCGCCCGATGGAGCGAATCACACGACGGACGTTCATCTCCGGCGCGGCTGCGCTCGCCGGCGCCGCGCTGCTGCCCGCGTGCGGGAGCAACGGATCGTCGAAGGCGGCGTCGCGATCGCGCCCGCAACGTCTGCCGCACCCGTCCGACGCGCCGTTCGACACCGTGGTGCTCCTGATGATGGAGAACCGCTCCTTCGACCACCTCGTCGGCGGGATGCCCGGAGTCGACGGCAAGCAGGCCGGTCTCGAGTACCCGGACCTGCACGGCACACCCCAACCGACGTGGGAGCTCGCACCCGACTGGCAGGGCTGGGGCTTCGCCGACCCCGCGCACGACTGGCCGTCGGTCGCGCGCCAGTACGACGGCGGTCGCTGCGACGGGTTCCTGCGCACGCAGACGACCGGCGACCACTATCCCATCGGCTACTACAAGCCCGGCGACCTGCCCGTCGTGCACGCGCTGGCGCGCGACAACCTCCTGCTCGACCGCTACTTCTGCTCGCTCATGGGCCCGACCTGGCCGAACCGCTTCTACATGCACTCCGCGGCGACGGACATCGACGCGACCGGCTTCTACCCGTACCCGCAGGACCCGACTGCGCTGCCGCCACCCGGCGTGGAGCGGCCGTCGAAGCTCGACCTCGCGATCTGGGACCGCGTGCGCGACAAGGGTCTGAGCGGTGGCTACTACTTCTTCAGCGAGCCGATGACCGGCCTGTACGAGAGCCGCCGTTACGACGACATCAGTCACCACTACGACCAGTTCAAGGCGGACGCCGCCGCCGGCCGGCTGCCGAACGTCACCTTCGTCGACCCCGACTTCGGGACCGTCGCGGAGCTCGAGGGCACGTCGAACGACATGCACCCCCACGGCAGCGTGCTCGTCGGCGACGCGTTCGTCGGCGAGGTCTACGACACCCTCCGGGCGAGCCCGCAGTGGGACCGCATGGTGTTCGTGGTGACGTTCGACGAGCACGGAGGGTTCTACGACCACGTCCCGCCGCCCAACGTGCGTGACGACAACGTCAACCCCAACCCCGGTCCGCATCCGGACTACGCCCGGCTCGGGTTCCGCGTCCCGTGCATCGTCATGAGCCCGTTCGCACCCGCGCGGGTGGAGCACGCGGGGCCGTACGAGCACTGCTCGATCCTGCGCATGATCGAGTGGCGTTGGGGCCTCGAGCCGATGCACGCCCGTGACCGCTTCGCCCGCAACCTCGCCGAGGTGCTCGACTTCTCGCACCGGCGCCGCCCGTCCGAGGTTCCGCGCGAGGTACCGCCGCCGACGACGCCGCGACCCGCCGGTTCGCCGCTCTGAGTGGCCGAACGGCCGTCAGAAATACCCCTTCCGCGATCGAGCCGGGCGAAAGACAGGTTCACGAACCCCCCGCTGGGTAGGGTCCGCGGCGGGGGTGAGGCCGTCTTCGGAGGGGCGCGCCAATGCAGGGCTACACCGTCACGATCGAAGCCGCGTGCCCGCCGGGGTTCGTGACCCGCTCACGGGCCGCGCGACTCGCCGACGAGCTCGCCCAGTACGGGGCGAGCGCGGACCGTGGCCGCGACGGGCGGCTCCAGGTGACCCTCCCGGTCGGCGAGGCGCAGGCCGTCGGGCACGCCTTCGTGCTAGCCGTCGCCCGGTTCGGCGAGGCGGCGGCGTTCGCCGGGTTCGGATCCCTGCCCATCGACCGCATCGAGGTCGTCCGCACCGCCGAGGAGTCCGCCGACCAGGGCGCGCTGACGCGCGCGGCCGCGGGGTCGCGGTGAGCGACGCGGACCGTGCTCCGACCGTGCGCCGCATGTGCACGCCCGGCGCGGCGGCGTTCGGCGAGTTCTTCGGGATGATCCTGTGCAGCGCGGCGACCGTGTACGCGGTCTGGTCGACGGTGATCGCGTTCGCGGGCGGCCGGCTGCCCCTGACCGAGGTCCACCTGTCGGGGGGTGTGGGCCTCGGCTTCGCATGGATCTTCGTGGCCGACCCGCTGATCATGTCGCTCGCGCTCGCGGTGACGTACGTGCTCACCGTCCCGATCGGCTTCTGGTGCGCGTTCCGGTACCGGCGCGCGCTGCAACGAAGCGTGACGCAGCGCGTCCCGGTGGTCGACCTCACCGAACCCGAGCCCCACCGGGTCGCGGCCGGCGACGGCGCGCCTGCCGCGGAGCGCACGGGCGCACCCGTGCTCGCGCGGCCTCGCCCCGACGGCACCCGTCCCCGCGGCGAACCGACGCGGCGGACGCAGCCGGCGAACCGGCACCGGGAGCTCGTCGGGCCCGACACGCCCTGACCCCCCTCGCGGGTCTGCCATCATCCCCGGTCGATGAGCGCCGGGGAGCCGTTCGAACCGCTCGACCACGAGGACGCGCGCATCCTCGCGCTCGAGTCGGCGACGATCGTCGGTCACACCTGCAAGGTCGGGATCGTCGAGCGCGTGCCCGGTGTCGACCCGCTGACCGCGCTGCGCGCCGAGATGGCGCGTCGCATCGCCCGCGTCCCGCGATGCTGCCAGTGCGTGCGCGCGCAGGATGGAGCCGCGGGCACCTGGTGCTGGGCGGACGACGGGCGCTTCGACATCGACGAGCACGTGTGTGCCGCGCCCGTCACCGGCACCGTCGATCGCGCCGGGCTGCTCGCGGTCGCCGGGCGACTCATGGCGCGCCGGCTCGACCGCGACCGCCCCCTCTGGTCCATCGACGTCGTCCCCCATCTCGACGACGACACCTGGGCGTTCGTCTGGCGCGTCCACCACTGCATGGCCGACGGCATGACGTTGATGCGCTGGGCGGACGAGCTGCTGTGGGACGCGCCGGCCGACGCGACCACGGCTTCGACGTCGCAGGCCGAGCACGAGGCCACCGAGCGCGCCGTTGCCCGCGCCCGTTGGCGGCACCTCGCCGAGCTGGCCGAGATCGCCGAGCTGGCCGAGCACGCGCCCGGCGCACTCGCGCGCGAGCTCAGGCCGGTCGAGGCGCACTCGCCGTTCGCCGGTGCGGTCGGCACCACACGCGAGCTCGCGTGCGCCCGCTGCGCGCTGGACGACCTGCGCGCGATCGGTCACGCGGTCGGCGACGGCGTGACCGTGAACGACGTGCTGCTGACGGCGGTCGGAGGCGCGATCCGTCGATGGGCCGAGGACCGCGGTGTCCACCTCCCGGTCGTGCGGATCAAGGTCCCGGTGAGCATGCACGTGTCCGGCGCGGCCGACGACCTCGGCAACCGCGACTCGTTCATGTTCGTCGACGTGCCGTTGTCGCACGACGATCCCGTCGCCCGCCTCCGCACCGTCCACGCCGAGACCCGTCGACGCAAGCGTCACGAGGACGCGCGGGTGATCGACGCGCTCGAACGCGTCGCGCCGTTCTCCCGCGCGGTGACGCGCGTGACGATGAGCCCGCACGAGTTCATGGTGAACGTGTCCAACGTCCCCGGCCCGCGCACGCCGCGCTCGGTCCTCGGCGGTGCAGTGCGTGAGCTGTACTCGTTCGCGGAGGTCGCGCCCCACCACGCGCTGCGTGTCTCGGCGGTCTCGCTCGCGGGGACGATGTTCGTCGGTCTGAACACCGATCCTGCGGTCGTGCCCGACGTCGTCTCGCTGGCCGACGGCATCGAGGCGTCGACCGCAGAGCTGCTCGACGCGGTGGGCGCGCGGCCCTAGCTCCGTGTCGCGCTTGCCGCGCTGATCCGGCGGACGCCGACGACGACCGCGCGCCACCCGAACGTGAACAGCCCGGTGAACACGTAGACCACGATCGGGAACGCGCCGACGACCGTGCGGTCCGTCAGCGCGACCCGGAGGAGCAGGCCGAGGCCGACGCCCGCGGCCCACGTCACGGCGAGCCGGACCCACGGCCGCGAGCGCCTCGTGTAGACGCGCGTCAGGAGCGCGACAGCGAACCAGCCTGCGAGGAACGGCCACACGACCTCGAAGAACCACCACGCGCCCGCGTGGAGACCGTGGCTCTCCCGCCCGAGCAGGACGAACAGCGCGAGGCAGACTGCGTCTGCACCGACAGCGAGCCAGCCATGAGGCCACGAACGCACGGGCCCAGTCTCGCGGAGCGGCCGTCGCACGAGGCCGCGGGCTGAGAGAGGATGTCGGGCCGTGGAGCGCTTCTCGTCCTTCGACGGCACCGGCATCGCGTACGAGATGACCGGTGCCGGCTCGCCGGTCGTCCTCCTGCACGGCTTCGCCGCCGACCACCGCGCCAACTGGGTCGCGCCCGGGGTCGTGGACGCGCTGGTCGCCGCGGGGCGACTCGTCGTGGCGCCCGACGCGCGCGGGCACGGCCAGTCGGACAAGCCCCACGACCCGGCCGCGTACGCCGACGGCGCCATGGTCCGCGACGTGCGCGCGCTGCTCGACCACCTCGGGTTCGACGCCGTCGACCTCGTCGGGTACTCGATGGGTTCGCTCGTGTCGATGTCCGTGACGCCGACCGAGCCGCGCGTGCGCGCGTTGGTCCTCGGTGGCGTGGGCGGCCGCGCCGCGGGCCGCGCGCCGATGAACCGCGCGCGGGTCGCCGACGCGCTCCTCGCCGACGACGTCCGCGGGTTCGACGCCGCGAGCCGCGCGTTCCGGCGCTTCGCCGAGCGCACGGGCGCGGACCGGCGCGCGCTCGCGGCGCTGCAACGCGCGCGGCACACGGAGCCGGTCGCGGACCTCGCCGACATCAGCGTCCCGACGCTGGTCGTCACCGGCGACGCGGACGTTCTCGTCGGGCCGCCTGCCGCGCTCGCCGCGCGCATCCCCGGCGCGCGGGCGCAGGTCGTCTCCGGCGATCACCTCACCGCGGTGTTCGACCCTGCGTTCCGCGGCGCGATCGTCGAGTTCCTCGCGACCTACGGCGTCAGCGCGTGAGCTCGGCCGCGTAGCAACGCCACCGCCCGGGTACGCCGCGCAGCTCGTGCATGCCTCGGTCGACGAACACGATCCCCGCGGCGGGGACGAGCTCCTTCACGGTTCGCGAGACGAGCACCTCGCCCGGCCGAGCGAGCATGCAGATCCGCTCGCCGATGTGGACGTTGAGCCCGGTCACGTCGCCCGGCTCGACCTCGACCTCGCCGACGTGCACGCCGCCGCGCACCTCGACGCCGAGCTCGGGCACCGCGTCGCGCACCGTGATGGCCCAGCGGACGCCCTGGGCGGGCAGGTCGAACCGCGCGAGGAACCCGTCGCCGAGCTCCTTCACCTCGTGGCCGCCGAAGTGGGGGAGCGTCGCGTGCACGATCCCGCGCAGGCGGCCGAGCAGCGCGAGCCACGCCCGGTCGCCGAGCTCCGCGCAGTGACGGGTCGAGTCGACGACGTCGAGGAAGACGACCGTCGCGAGCACCTCGTGAACGCTGTCCCGGACCTGTCGCGGTCGAGTACGCACCTCGCGCTCCCACCGTCTTGTCTCACCATACGCGTCCGCGTCACCGCGAGGAGCGCGGAGATCGGGGATGGGGAACCGGTGTCCGGTCGCGCCCGCCGGGGGGTACAACGAGGCGGGACGGTCGAGGAGGTGGGCGTGGAGCGAGGCAGCGTCCAGCACGGGGCCCGGGTCGACGAGGAGATGGCGGAGGAGGTCGCGCCGCTGACCCACGGCGCGCCGCTCGAGTCGCGGGCGCGCGAGGACCTGGAGGCCGAGCCGCCGGGCGACGGCGAGCCGACCCCCGACGCGCTCGTCGGGTCTGGTGACGCGGGCGGCCCCGGCCTCTCGCACGACGACGTCGAGCTGCGCTCGGAGATCGCGCGGCATCTGCGGCCGCACGCCTTCCCGGCGACGCGCGACGCGCTCGTCGTGGTCGCCGAGCAGGAAGGCGCGTCGGACGCGGTCGTCGCGCTCCTCGGAACGCTGCCCGGCGGCGTCGAGTTCGCTCAGGTGAGCGACGTGTGGCGCGCGCTCGGCGGCGAGGTCGAGCACCGCGAGGAGCGCGACGAGCGCGGCGAGCGTGGGGAGCGCGACGAGGCGGCGGCGGAGGAGGAAGAGGAGATCCTCGTCGTCGAGCCGGTGATCATCGAGGAGATCGACGTCGAGGAGGTCGACGTCGAGGAGATCGAG
>Ga0070741_10019861_pt1 | contig 10688 bp, 5 predicted proteins | sample Coa_R1_4_FD_66440 | JGI IMG/M metagenome (GOLD analysis project Ga0070741, IMG submission 66440) | Surface soil microbial communities from Centralia Pennsylvania, which are recovering from an underground coalmine fire - Coalmine... | ecosystem: Environmental > Terrestrial > Soil > Unclassified ... | reverse complement strand
TGCCGTTATGCGATTGTCAATCTTGATCCTGTTTGCCAACGCGCTCGCAGCCCAGCCGGAATTTGACCTGTTGCTGAAGGGCGCTCACGTAATCGATCCGAAGAACAAGCTCAACGCGGTGCGAGACGTGGCGATTCGGGACGGAGTCATCAAAGCGGTGGCGGGCGATATTCGTGCCGACCGTGCGCTGAAAACTATCACTGTCACGGGGCTATACCTGGTCCCGGGACTAATCGATCTACACTCACACGTATTCGCCGGATCCGATGGCGTGGGTCTGGCGGGCGGCGACGCGAGTATCCATCCCGATAGTTTCGCGTTGCGTGTGGGGGTGACGACGGTGGTGGATGCAGGCTCCTCCGGAAGGCGCAACTTCGCTCATTTCAAGCAAACCGTCATAGATCGGGCGCGAACGCGCGTGCTGGCGTTCTTGAACATCGGCGGCGTGGGGATGCCCGGCGACGACCACGAACAGAATGTCGCGGACATGGATGCCAAAGCGGCGGCTCAGGTGGCCATAGCCAACCGCGACACGATCGTGGGGATCAAGGTCGCCCATTATCGCGGGCCGGACTGGACGCCGGTCGAGCGCGGCGTCGAAGCGGGCACCATCGCCAATATCCCGGTGATGGTCGATTTCGGCGACTTCCGGCCCGAGCGGCCTTTTCAGGACCTTGTTCTCAAGAAACTTCGGCCCGGCGACATCTACACACACTGTTATTACGCTCCCGTGCCGATGCTGGACGATGCGGGTCATCTCTTGTCCTACTTGTTCGAGGCCCGGAAACGAGGCATCCTGTTCGACGTCGGCCACGGCGGCGCCGCCTTCGAGTTTCGCCAGGCCGTCCCCGCCGTCAAACAGGGCTTTCCGCCCGATACCATCTCGACCGACGTCCACTCCGGCAGCCTCAATTCGGGAATGAAAGACCAGTTAAACGTGATGTCGAAGTTCCTGAACATGGGAATGTCGCTCTATGACGTCATCGCTTGCTCGACGTGGAATGCAGCGCGGACAATTCACCGCGAGCAGATTGGCCACCTTTCCATCAACGCTATTGCCGACATCGCCGTCCTGCGGTTGGAGCAGGGCAAATTCGGGTTTGTGGACTCGTACGGCGCGGGCATGGAGGGCACGCAGCGTCTTTCCGGCGAACTCACGATTGCATCCGGCCGTGTGGTCTACGATCTCAACGGCCGCACGCGCGACCACTGGGACCGTCTCGGCAAGTACTCGTCTCAGGGCGATCCGCGGTGGGACGGCACCCGCGGCGGCGCCCGCCCGAAGCCGCTTGGTCCCGTGAGGTGAGTGGCCTCCCATATTCACAGGACTACGCGTCCCAGGGCATGCCCATCGAACGCCTTTTTCTCTATCCTTCGGGCTGTCGTCCGGACTTGTCTTTCGTCAAAAGAGGGCATAGAATCGCTTTAGTTTTGCGCAAAGAGGCGCTGGTACTGGCGGGGTTTCTCTCATCGACCGCAGTAAATTGCGGCTGAAGCAATTTTCATGGGTGCCTTGCCCACAAGGAGAACACCATATGTTTCACAATGCACGGTATTTCGCGTTTACCGCGTTGCTATTCGCCCTCCATCCTATACTTGCCCAGCAGGACACCGGTGTGATTACAGGAAAGGTCCTCGATGAAAGCAGCGCCCCCATCGCCAACGCTTCCGTCGAGGTCAGGAACGTTGGGACCGGCATCGCCTGGAAAGGGCTCACCAGCCAGGATGGCTCTTACACCACGCCGCCCCTTCGCATTGGAGTCTATTCGGTCAGCGTCGAGGCCAAGGGCTTCAAACGCGCAATCCGCGAAAACATTATTTTGAACGTTCAGGACCGTCTGCCCGTCCCATTCACTCTACCTGTCGGCGACGTCCAGCAGTCGATTGAAGTCAGGGGCGAGGCCCCCCTCCTACAGTCGGAAACATCGTCTCTGGGGCAGGTGGTGGATACCAGAAAGATGGTGGACTTGCCCTTGAACGGCCGAAACTTCATCCAGCTCATTACACTTTCCACGGGCGCCTATGTTCCTCAGCCAACTAATTCGAGCTACCAGAGCACGCTGGTGTCGATCAACGGCAACCGCATTGAGAACAATAATTTCATGTTGGATGGCGTAAACAATAACACCACAGACAACAATCAGCCGCCGGTATTGCCGAATCCCGATGCCATCGCCGAATTCAAAGTGCTTACCAATATGTTGCCCGCGGAATTCGGCCGGGGCCTGGGCGGAACAATCATCGTGAATATCAAGGCCGGAACGAACCAGTACCACGGGACGGCATTTGAGTTTCTCCGCAATCAGGATTTCGATGCGAATCCGTATTTCAATTCCGGCCGCCCCAAAGTCCCGTACCAGCAGAACCAGTTCGGGTTTTCCTTAGGGGGACCCGTAGTCTTCCCCAAGGTCTATAACGGTAGGAACAAGACGTTTTTCTTTGGCGACTATCAGGGGACTCGCATTCACCAGGGGTTGACGAAAGTCTTCACGGTGCCTACGGCAGCCATGCAGGCCGGCAATTTCAGCGGCTTCGGCACGATCTACGATCCTGCAACCACCCAACTGTCCTCCGGAAACTACGTCAGGACCCCTTTTCCCAACAATCAGATCCCGTCCAACAGGTTTGACCCTATCATGCAGAAACTGGCGGCGTACTATCCGCTCCCGAACAACGGTCCGGCACAATTCGCGGCAAACAACTTCGTGTTCAATCCGAAGTTACTGAATATCGCCGATCAGGGTGATACGCGGCTCGACCACCGGTTCAACGAGAGGGACAGCTTCTTTTGGAGTTTCAGCATCAGCGACAACACCCAGATCGCGCCGATGAACTTACCCGGCATTCCGTTTGGCGGTTATTTCAATGATCTCCAACTGCGGCCGCAGGTGTTCCGGGGGCAGCATATGAGCCTGGCGGAGACCCACATCTTCAGCCCGCGCCTGGTGAACGAAATCCGGGTGGGATACAACCGCTTCTTCTATACCGCGAGCCCTCTCTCGAATGGCGTGAACCTGGGAGCGCAGTACGGCATTTCGGGAATTCCGACGTTTAGCGGCATCAGCGGCCTTCCGTCGATCACGACCACAGGGCTGACCAATATCGGCGAAGCCCTTACCAGCCATCGGGGACAGAACGTGAGGCAGGTTCTCGACAACATCTCTTACATCACCGGCCGTCACTCCTGGAAATTCGGATTCGACCACCGCCGGACGGAGTTTAACCTGCGCCAGGGCAGCAGTTCGCAGGGAGCTTTCAGCTACACCGGAGTGTATACCAATGACCCGGTTTCGCGCGCCGGCGGACAAGCATATGCGGACTTCCTGCTCGCGTATCCCGTGAGCGCCAGCATAGGCACGCCATTGGATCTCGGGGCGCGCGTGCACAACTACAGCGCCTTTGCCCAGGACGATTGGCACGCCACTTCCCGGCTCACCCTGAACGTCGGTGTGCGCTATGAATACACTACGCCGGTATTCGACGTAAACAACCGGCTGGCGAATTTCGATCCCGCGACCAACAGCCTAGTCTTCGCGAAACCAGGAGGAATTCAAGATCGTTCCACCGTCAAGCCGGATTACAATAACTTTGCGCCGCGAATCGGCCTTGCTTACCAGGCGGCTGCGCGGACTGTAGTACGGACCGGTTACGGCATATTCTACACGTTGGAGGACGCGGGCTATCACGTCTGGTCGGCCAATCCGCCGTTTCTGATCACAACCACTCTCAGTAGCGATCAGATCACGCCAATCACCTCGCCAAGGCCGGCACAAGGGTTCCCGCCCGTGGACGCAGGTCCCACGCTGACCGGCCGTTTTCTCAACGTCACAGCCCGGCCCACGGACTTTCCCGCGGCCTATAGCCAGCAGTGGAACGTATCGGTGGAGCACCAGTTTGGCGCGTTTCTGTTCGAGGCGGCATACGTTGGGAATAGAGCGATCAAGCTGTTGACGGTTCTTCCCATCAACAATCCGCCTCCCGGCCCTGGAACCATCAACACGCGCCGCCCTTATGCCGGATGGGGATCCATCAGCGATGACGGACCGTTCGGCGCAGCCATGTACAACGGCCTGCAGGCGAAGGTGGAAAAGCGCCTCAGCGCCGGCCTGACTTTTCTGGCGTCTTATTCTTTCGCCAAAGCTCTGGACGATTCCGACAGCATCAATCTCTCGTACCCGACCGCCGGCGTGAATTCGCCCCAGAATCCTCAGAATCTGCGTGCGGATTGGGGGCCAACCTACAATGATATCCGCCATCGTTTTGTGGCCAGCTATGTTTACGAACTGCCGTTCGGGAAAGGAAAGCGGTGGCTGACCAATGCGAACGCCGCTCTCAATGCGATAGCCGGCGGATGGCAGACCAACGGCATATGGAGCGCTCAAACAGGCTTGCCCTTTACGATTCAGTCGCCCAGCGACACGTCCAACACCGGTACAGGCAATATTCGGCCGAACGCCACCGGGTTGCCAACCAATCTTCCGTCGGACCAGCGTACGATTTATAAATGGCTGAATGTGGCAGCCTTTACGCTTCCGACAGGCTATGCCTTCGGCAACGTCGGCCGGAACACCGCGACCGGTCCCGGGCTTAACAACTGGGACGTGTCGGTATTCAAGAACTTCAAGTTGACAGAAAGGCCTTTGCTGTTGCAGTTTCGAGCGGAACTGTTTAACGCCCTGAACCATCCGAACTTCGGCCTCCCCGGGCGCACGTTCAATACCGCGACATTCGGCGTGATTTCGACGACCACCACTTCTAACCGCGATGTTCAGTTGGCTCTGAAACTGATCTTTTGACGGTGAGTCGAAACCTGAGCGTCGCCCGGACTGCAACGATCGGATTAAGGGTCTACAACAGCAGTTGACGACTTCTTAGTGGTTTAACAGCGCAAACGCCAGCACATCCGATCCGGCTTCGACGGCAATATATTGCCGGTCCTTGTAGGTGTAAGTGATGGGCGAGGCTGTAATTCCCTGCCCCGTATTGAAATGCCAGAGCGGCTTCCCGGTATTAGCATCCAGCGCGCTGAAGATTCCTTGATCGCATCCGGCGAAAACCAGCGATCCCGCCGTCGAAAGCAGGCCTGCTCCATACCTGCGCGAGCCGATCTGTTTGAACTCCCACCGCAACTTGCCGGTGGTAAGCTCCAGCGCCCGCACATACAATTGACGCGGCTCCTCGGGACTTTCGACATATCCAGTCGCGTCGAAGGGAAAGCCGCCGGGCCGGAATTTCTCGAACGACTTCGTGTTGATCCCGCAACCTTCCAGCGCCGCAACGTAGAACAGCCCGGTGTCCGGGTTATAGGCGGGCGACATCCAGTTCGTCGCCCCCGAAGTTGAGGGACAGATCTTTGTACCTTGCAGAGTGGGTTCTACACCTGGGACAAGAATCGGACGGCCCTGCGGCGTCAGCCCTTTGGCCCAATTCACCGACTTCACAAAAGGCGTTCCCAGCAGAAAACTCCCATCCGTCCGGTCGAGGAGATAATAAAAACCGTTCCGGTTCGCTTGCGCCAAGAGCTTGCGCGGCCGGCCCCGAAAGACTGCGTCCACGAGTACCGGAATCTCGACCGCATCCCAGTCGGCTACATCGTGTGGGGTGAATTGGAAATACCACTTCATGCGGCCGGTATCGGCATCCAGGGCCACCATGCATTCTGTATAGAGGTTATCGCCGTTTCGGAGCTCACCGTTGAAATCAGGCGCTGGATTGCCGATTCCCCAATAGATGAGATTCAATTGCGGATCGTAACTGCCGGTCAGCCACGTGTCGCCGCCTCCGGTTTTCCAGGAGTCGCCCGCCCAGGTCTCGGCGCCGGGTTCCCCTGGGCGGGGAATGGCGTTCCAGCGCCAGAGACGCTCGCCTGTCGAAGCATCATAGGCGTCGAGGAACCCGTTCATTCCATAATCACCGGGAGCAACACCGGCGATGATCTTACCTTTGATGACCAAGGGAGCGGCCGGCGACCAGTATCCCTCCTTCGCTTCGGCGATCTTCGATTGCCAGAGAAAGTTGCCCGTTCTGGCGTCCAGTGCGATCAGAAATGCGTCAGGCGTGGTGAAGTACACGCGATGTTCATATACGGCAACGCCGCGGTTTGGACCCCTGCGCACTGCGGGTTCGTGGCGATATTGCCAGATCAGTCTACCCGTGCGGGCATCCAGAGCATGCACTTCGTTAGGCTGCGACAGATACATGACTCCGTTCACCACCAGGGGCACGCTCTCGAGCCTGCCGCTCCCAGGGACGTGGTAGATCCACTGCGGCACTAGTTCACGCACGTTTCCGGAATGAATCTGTTTCAGGACGCTGTGGCGCTGGCCATTGTAGGAGCCCGAGTACGTGAGCCAGTTCGCAGGATCAGCCCGCAGCAATTGCTGATAACTCACCTGCGCTGTCCCGTGTGCACCGAAGATGATAAAGGCAATGATCCCCCACCTGTTCATTGGTCCTCCTCTGATCTACGGCGCCGCTCCGGCTTATGCACAACCTGGCGGCTGAGGAACGCGAGCAGATCCTGAAAATCCGCCGGTGCCAATACTTTTTCATAGTTGCTGGGCATCAGCGACTCTTTCTTATACGTCACCTTAACCCATTCATCGCTGGTCAGCAGTTGCAGCCGGTCTTGGCGGTCCAGAAGCTGCAACGAGAAGTTATTTTCGTTTTTCGCAATACCGGTAAGGGTACGGCCGTCTACCGTGATCACTTCGACCGGCCTATAACCGCTCGGAATCTCCAGCTTGCGTTTTGTCAATGAATCCCGGATTGCCGATAACGTGCGCTCGCCGCCGATATTGGAAAGATCGGGGCCGGAAATTCCGCCGCGGCCGCGAATCATGTGACAGGATCCGCAGCCGCCGTTATTCCAGAAAACATGCTCGCCGTGGCCGGCATCGCCGGCGACGAATGCGTCCGAAGCCGTTGCCCGAAGGCTGCGTATGTAAGCGACGATCTTCCAGACCTCCAATGGCTGCAACTTGGAAGCGGGCATTGCGCTGCCGGCGATGCCGCTGCGGATTGCCTCGAAAATCGCGGCATCCGTTCGGATTACGTAGGGGCGGCCGCCGCCCAGCGCGGGGGCGCGATCCCCGGCAGTTCCATTCAAACCATGGCAGACCGTGCAGGTGCGGTTGTAAAGTTCACGCCCCTGCGCGATTGCCTGTTCACTGCTCCCTAGTGGATTTGCCACGTCGGTCTGCTGCGCGCGTGCGCTTGAAATGAGCAACGTGCCGCACGTTACCGCCGCGAGAGTCCGCCAGAGCATCCTCTTTTCATATCACATCGGAATGCGAAACGGCTTTCCTGTTTTGCCTGTGAATCCACGGGGTACCAAAATCGGGAAGTCGGCACTGGCGCAAATCAGACAGCACTGTGTTCGTCGGACCGGCAGTTCTCCACCGGAATAGCGGCTCGCGGCAGCGAACGGAAAGGGGCCAGTCACAAGATCGGGGTAGTCTCCGCCTGAGACGTTGCCGGATCGATTCGTCTTGCTCCACAGCGTCTGGACAGCGACGATCCTGTCTGCGTCCCTGTTGCCGGCGGCTCCAGCAGAACAGCCTTTACGACGCTGAAGATGGCCCTGTCGGCGCCTATGCCGAGCGCCAGCGTCAAAAACGCCACTATGAGGAAGGCCGGTTACGCATCAAGACTCGCAGGGCAAAACGGAGGTTTTGCAGAATTATGCGCATTATCCAGTTATACGCTTCAGGACACCGCTCACCGGCAAGAAACATGATCGGCAGAACACTGCTTCGCTCAGCGATTTGCTTCTTCATCCGCGGGAATCGAGAATAAAAACTGAATCGTGCGAGCCAACCACATCATCAGGCTGTTTGCCGCACTGATCGGCACGACGATCTGCGTGTCTCAACCGGCATGCAGGTCCGCGTCTCCTACCAGACAAACGCGCGCTTCTGAAAAGCCGAACGGCTATGTGGATTCGCGGAAATGCGCCGGGTGTCACGCGAAGATCTTCCAGTCGTACCGGCGCACCGGAATGGGGCGGTCGTTCTATCGCACCACACCCGATAATACGCCGGTCGACGGATTCAAGCCGTTCCACCATCTCGCATCGGATACCTGGTATTCCGTGTCCCGGCGCGACGGCAGGTATTATCAGCGACGCTGGCGAATCGGAATCCGGGGGAAAGAGACGGACGTGGAAGAGTCCACGATGGATTTCGTCATGGGCTCGGGCAATCACGTCCGCACTTATCTGAAACGCACTCCAGCGGGGGCGCTCATCGAGTTGCCGCTCGCCTGGTATGCGGAAAACGGCGGGCAATGGGCCATGAATCCAGGCTATGACACGGACCATTCGATCGCTCCGCGCAAGGTGGCCTACGGCTGCATGTTTTGCCACAACGCCTATCCGCGAATACCGGCCGGTCACGAAGCGGCGGGCAGCGATCCGGTGTATTCGGATCCGTTGCCCGAAGGTATCGATTGCCAGCGCTGCCACGGTCCTGGCGCGAGCCACGTCGACGCGGCCTCGAAGCCGGGAGCCCGCGCCGAAGACGTCCGCCGAAGCATCCTGAACCCCGCCCGGCTCTCTGCCGAACGGCGGCTCGAAGTCTGCATGCAGTGCCATCTGGAGACCACCAGCTTCCGTATGGCAAACATGATCAAACGCTACGAACGCGGCCCTTTCGACTACTCTCCGGCGGAGCCTTTGAGCGCCGCGCTGCTGTTTTTCGACCACGCGTCCGGCAGCGGCCGCGAGAGTAAGTTTGAAATTGTAAGCTCAGCCTATCGCCTGCGCCAGTCGCGCTGCTTTCTCGAGAGTCGCGGTAAGCTCACCTGCACTAGCTGTCACGATCCACATAACATTCCGCACGGTGAGGAGGCTGTGAAGTCATACGATGCGGCGTGCCGGACGTGTCACAGCGGCAATTTGGGCGCGCGGCATCCGGCCATGGCGAATTGCGCGAGCTGCCACATGCCAAAGCGCCGGACGGAAGACGTGGTGCACGCGATCATAACGGACCACCTGATCCAGCGCAAGCCCGCACCGAACCTGCTGCGCCCGTCGGCCGAGCGCCACGAAACCGACCAGACCCAATATCACGGCGAGGTGGTTCCGTATTATCCAGCCTCGATGCCGGCGGGAGAGGGCGCGCTCTACCTGGCGGTCGCGCAGGTGGAGCAGAAGAACAATCCGGCATCAGGGACGCAACGGCTGGCCACCGGGATCCAGGCACAAAAGCCAAAACGGCCGGAGTTCTACATCGAACTCGGAAGGGCGCTGGAAGGCAGTGCGCAGCCTGACAGAGTTGTGGCTGCTTACGAGGAGGCGGTGCGCGTCGATCCTGGATCGGCGCTCGCATTGCGCCGGCTGGGTGTTGCTCTTCGCGAATCTGGACAACTGGAGCGCGCTGCCCAAATCCTGAATCGCGCAGTCCAAGTCGCACCGGACGATCCCAAGGGCTGGTACGAGTTGGGACTGCTGGAATCGGACCGGGGGCGCAAGCCGGAAGCGATCGCCGCTTTGCGCAAAGCCATCGCCCTGGATCCTGACCTGGATCGCGCCTACAACAGTCTGGGCGGCTTGCTGGCGGAGACCGGTGAGCCCGAAGCCGCTGAGCAGGCATTTCTCGCATCGCTGCGGGTTAACCCGGATGCCGGCGATGTCCAGGCGAACCTGGCCACGCTGCTGGCGACCAAGGGCGATCTGGAACGCGCAGTTTATTACTTCGACAGATCCTGCCGCCGCGATCCGGACAATGCGACGGCGCGGGTGAATTACGGCGTTGCGCTGGCCAGACTGAACCGCAACGCGCCTGCCCGGCGACAACTGGAGGCCGCGATCAGGATCAATCCGAAACTAGCCGAAGCGCACGACGTGTTGGGAAGCCTGCTCGAGATGCAGGGACACGCCGGCGAAGCCATCCGCCACTACGCCGAAGCGGTCAAACTCCGCCCGGATTTCGGCCGCGCCCAGTTGAACCTGGGCACGGCATTGGCGAACCAGGGCCGCACCGCTGAAGCTGTCGAGCACCTCAAGGCGGCAGCGTCCTCCTCCGATCCGACGGCCCGGCAGCAGGCGGCCCAGGCGCTCGGCCGTTAAAAGACGAGTTTCATTCCCAATTGCACGTTGCGCGGATCGCGCGCGGAACTGATCACTCCGAACGTGCTGCTCACGTTCAAGCCGTTTGCTCCCGGCGAGAAAGTGACCCCTGGATATCCGAGATTCACGTGATTGAGGAAATTGAACGCCTCGGCCCGGAATTGGAGCTTGGCTCGTTCCTTTATGCTGGTATTTTTGCTCAGCGAAAGATCCACGTTGAACACTCCCGGGTCGCGCACGTCAGGCAGAACGCGCCCGAGATTTCCATAGGTGAATTGTGGTGGATTTACGAATGCCAAGGTATTGAACCATTGAGCAGCGGTCGGGTTGTCTAGCTTGGCCGATTGTCCGGTGGAATTGGGCCGCGTAGCCAGGTTGTTGTTGGCGCCGGTGATGGCCGTGGGCAGGCCACCTGGGCCGTGGCGATCGTCTGCAACTGCCAGCCTCCGGCGATCGCGTTGAGCACCGGATGGGTGATGCGCACGGGTTTATTCTTGCCGAACGGCAGTTCGTAGATGCCGCTGATCACCAGGCGCTGCGAGACGTCGGTGGGATCCAGGGAGCGCTCGGCGCGGCGGTTGAACAGGCCATTCTGGTAGGTGGTGATGCCGGTCTGTTC
>Ga0070741_10019860_pt1 | contig 10689 bp, 8 predicted proteins | sample Coa_R1_4_FD_66440 | JGI IMG/M metagenome (GOLD analysis project Ga0070741, IMG submission 66440) | Surface soil microbial communities from Centralia Pennsylvania, which are recovering from an underground coalmine fire - Coalmine... | ecosystem: Environmental > Terrestrial > Soil > Unclassified ... | reverse complement strand
ACCGTCTCGCGCACCTCGACGAGATAGGGGTCGACCACCAGGTTGCGCGCCGCATCGTAGGCGCCGCGGTCCTCGAGCGCCCGCGCCTCGTCGGGAGAGCGGGCGACCACGGCCTCGGCCGGGCTCTCGCTCCAGGCGCCTTCGAAGTCGAGGAACACGACGGTGCCGTCGGCGAGGCGGTTCGCGGTGAGGATGGAAAGCGCCGGGTGCTTGCTCATGGCGTGGCCTCGAGGGTGACTGTGTCGTCGTGTTGGTTCGGTCGCACGACCGCGGCTTCGGACCGGCGGCGATGATGCGCGATCACGGACTGCGGTCGACAAAGGCCGGCCTCCGCCCAGTCGAGGCCGACGAAGATCACCGCCGGGGAAGCGACGGACAGCGAGGCGATGCCGTCGGTGAGGTCGGCGAGGGTGGTCGCAACCGCGCGCTCGCTCGCCAGCGTGCCGTTCTCGACGATGACCACCGGCGTGTCCGGATCGGCGCCGGCGGCAAGCAGGTTGCGGCGCAGCAGCGGAGCGTTGGCAACCCCCATATAGACGGCGAACGCCGACCCCGGCGCTGCCAGCGCGTTCCAGTCGAGGTCCGGCTCGCCGTCGGCGGTGGTGCCGGTGACGACGGAGAACTGCCGCACGCGCTCGCGCAGCGTCAGCGGCAGGCCGATGCGCGCCGCACAGGCGTGTGCAGCCGTCACGCCGGGCACCACCTCCACGGCGACGCCGGCGGCCTGGACTGCGGCCATCTCCTCGGCGGCACGGCCGAAGACGAAGGGATCGCCCCCCTTGAGGCGGGCCACGACCTTGCCGGCCTTGGCCTCGCGCACCAGGATGCGGTCGATCTCGGCTTGCGACGTGGTCGGGCCGCCGGGCGTCTTGCCCACGAAGACGCGCTCGGCGTCGCGGCGGGCGTACTCCAGCACGCGCGCATCCACCAGCCGGTCGATCACCAGCACGTCGGCCTCCTGCAGGCGCTGCAGCGCCTTGAGCGTGAGCAGGTCCGGATCGCCCGGGCCGCAGCCGATGAGCACGACGCTGCCGGCGTTGCGCCGGGCGGCCGATTCATCGTCGGCGCCGAGCTCGTCGGCCAGGATGCGGCCGGCCTCCTCGTCGGCGCCACGCAGGACCGCGCGGCGGAACGGGCCCTGCAGCAGCCGCTGCCACAGCCGGCGGCGGGCACGCACGTCGGGCACGGCCTTGGCCAGGGTTGCGCGCAGCGCCTGCGCCCGCTCGGCGAGCCGGCCGAAGTTGGCGGGGAGGATGGCCTCGAGCCGGGTCTTGATCTCGCGGGCGAGAATGGGCGCCGCGCCCTCGGTGGCAATCGCCACCGTCACCGGTGCGCGGTCGAGGATGGCCGGGGTGATGAAGGTGGAGAGCTTCGGCGCGTCGACCACGTTGACGGGGATCCCGCGCGCCCGTGCCGCCCGGAACACGGCCGCGTCGGTGACACGGTCGCCGCTGGCGGCGAACACGAGGCGATGGCCGTCGAGATCGCGGGGCAGGAACCGGCGGGGGAGGAGCAACAGGGCGCATTCGTCGGCGAGCCGGCGCAGCTCCTCGCCCGCCGCCTCCGCCACGACGGTGATGCGGGCCCGGGTCTTGCGCAGCAGCCGCACCTTCTGTGCCGCCTGCTCGCCGCCGCCGACGACGAGCACCTCGGCACCATCGAGGTCGGCAAACACGGGGAAGTAGCGCATGGCCCGAGGCTCCTTCCACTGGGGCCTAGAGCCCCGCGCCTGAATGAGAAGCCCGCGGCTGCCCCGGCCGGGACAGGGGGGAGGGGTGGTTCGGCCGGAGCGGCGCACGGGCGCTGGGCTAGAGATAGAATTTTCTTCTACCGAAAGGCAATAGACACAGAAAAATAAGCAAAACTATCGCCCATATCGGCCGTTTGTAGAAGACCCGTTTCGATAATCGTCAGGCTCCGGGATGCGCGCCCGCGCCCGGCCCTGTTGCAGCAACGGCGTTCCTGAGCGTCCTGCAATCGGGCCCAGCGGTGCCTCGCCAACACGTCGCGGGTGACGCGAGTGGACGCGCGCTGCCGCCGGCACGAACGTCATTGCGGCGACGGCCGGAACCAAGTCCACCGTGCGGCTATGGGGCGATACGCCGTTGGTGCGACGCCAGCGCGGCTCCCGTGGCGGGCAAACCCGAGCGTGGCGCCGGGGTGACGCGCGCTCAATACTCGGCCGCGAGGCTTTCCAGATCGAGGCGCAGGCGGCCCATCTGCAGATGGCCGTCGGGCGTCACCGGCCACAGCTCGCGCGGGCGGTCCCAGTAGAGCTCCACCCCGTTCTGGTCGGGATCGCGCAGGTAGAGCGCCTCGCTCACGCCGTGGTCGCTGGCGCCGTCGAGCGGGATGCCGGCGGCCATCAGCCGGCGGAGCGCGTCGCCGAGCGCCGCCCGCGTCGGGTAGAGGATGGCGAGGTGATAGAGGCCGGTGGTGCCGGGTGGCGGTGGCGGACCACCCAGGCTCTCCCAGGTGTTGAGGCCGATGTGGTGGTGATAGCCGCCCGCCGAGATGAAGGCAGCCTCGCGCCCGCGCCGCTGCATCAGCTCGAAGCCGAGCACGCCGCAGTAGAAGGCGAGCGAGCGCTCCAGATCGGCGACCTTCAGGTGCACGTGGCCGATGCGCACGCCGTCGGCGACGGGACGCTGTGGCATGTGGTCGGGCAGGGGCTGCAGGCGACCTGTCAATGTATCCATCGTGAGCGAACTCCCGGTTACCGCAGTATGGCCTGCTTCCTACAGCTCACCGACGCTCGGCAATCGCCGGCTTCCATGTCGAACGTGCCGTGCGCTTCGTTTCGACTGCGGGGTTAGACCCTTTCCCCGGCGGATCGAGGTCCGACACCCGTCAGGAACGCCGCCAGGTCGTGCGTCATGTGGTGCACGTGCTCGGGCGGCTCCACCCAGCTCCTGATCAGCTGCTGCACGGGACGGTCGCCGTTGGCGGGCGAGTGCACCAGCACCGTGGTCATGCCGAGCGCGTGCGGCGCCTCGAGGTTGACGGGAATGTCCTCGAACATGGCCGCGGCAGCCGGCGCCACGCCGTGCACGCGGCAGAAGTGGTCGTAGCAGCTGGCCGTGGGCTTGGGCACATAGTCCGCATCGGCGATGTCGAAGATACCCTCGAAGCATTGCAGCACGCCGAGCTTGGACGCCACCCGCTCGGCATGTCCGCGCGAGCCGTTGGTGAAGATCAATTTGCGCCCGGGCAACCGGTCGAGTGCGGCGGCGAGCTCCGGATGCTCCGGCACCACAGACAGGTCGAGGTCGTGCACGTAGTCGAGAAACGGCTTGGGATCCATGCGATGCACCTGCATCAGGCCGGTCAGCGTGGTGCCGAACTGGCGGTAGTAGGTCTTCTGCAGGTGCCTGGCATAGTCGAACGGCACGCCGAGAAAGCGGGCGATGAACTCGCCCATCTTCTGGTCCACCTGGGCGAACAGGTTGCACTCGGCCGGATAGAGCGTGTTGTCGAGATCGAAGATCCACACCCGCGTCGCCTCGAACCCGCGCCGCCGCGCTTCCTCTCCCCGCGCTGAAGGCGCAGCCGGAGAGGCCGACGTGGCGCGGGCAGAGGGGGCGCTCATCCCTTCTTTCCCTTGCGCGTCACCAGCGTGCCGACGCCGTGCTCGGTGAAGAGCTCGAGCAGCACGCAGTGCGGCACGCGGCCGTCGAGAATCACCACCGCCTCCACGCCCGCCTCCACCACCTCGATGCAACCCTCGATCTTGGGGATCATGCCGCCGGTGATGGTGCCGTCGCGGATCAGGGCCCGCGCTTCCTCGATCGTCAGCCGCTCTATCAGTCCGCCGGCCTTGTCGAGCACGCCGGCGACGTCGGTCAGCAGCAGCAGGCGCTTGGCCTTCATGCGCGCGGCAAGCGCGCTGGCGAAGGTATCGGCGTTGATGTTGAGCGTCTCGCCGTCGCGGCTGATGCCGACGGGAGCGATGACGGGAATGAGGTCGGAGCCGGAGATCACCTCGACGATGTGCGGGTTGACCTCGGCCGGATCGCCGACGTAGCCGATGTCGACCGCCTGCATCAGATTCGACGCCGGGTCCGGCATCTCGGTGATCTTGCGGGCGATCATCAGGTTGGCGTCCTTGCCGGAGATGCCCACGGCCTTGCCGCCCTGGCGGTTGATGGCGGTGACGATGTCCTTGTTGATGAGTCCGGCCAGCACCATCTCGACCACTTCCACGGTCGGCTTGTCGGTGACCCTGAGGCCGTGCACGAACTCGCTCTTGAGCTCCAGGCGCTTGAGCATGTTGGCGATCTGCGGTCCGCCCCCGTGCACCACGATCGGGTTCACCCCGGCCTGCTTCAGGAGCACGACGTCCTGGGCGAAGGCCGCCGCCAGCGCCGCGTCGCCCATGGCGTGGCCGCCGTACTTGACCACCACCGTCTGCCGGTCGTAGCGCTGCATGTGCGGCAGCGCCTCGGCGAGGACGCTCGCCTGCACCTGGGGGGTCAGCGCCGCCACCGTCGCACCCGCGCTCTTGGGCCCCTGCTGCTTCGCCATCGCCTCGTCCTCAGCCGCGCGCCATACGTGCACCATCGGCCCGCTGCGCCACGGGTCGGGCGCCCAAGCACTTATAACGGCCGGGCAGCGGGCTCAACGGAATTTGCGCACAATTGCCGGCTATGGCTGCACAACTTCTTCGGCCACGCAGGCGTGTCAAGGCGGTGCCCATCGGCTACAGTGCTTCGAACTTGAACGGGGTGCGCCCGCCGAGCTATGCCGCGCTGCGCGTGGGGCCGGCCGGACGCTGCGGGTGCCGGCGCGTGGGAAACGTCGCAGGCGGGGAGTGTTGATGCCGCAATCGTTTGCGGACCAGCTCAGGTCGATCCCCATGTCTCCCAATCTGGGCCAGAGCCTGGAGCGGGCGCACCGGTCTGCGCGCGACCAGCAGCACCGGCTCGTCACGCTCGAGCACCTGCTGCTGGCCCTGACCGAGGACACCGAGGCGGCGATCATCCTGCAGTCGGCCAATGTCGACCTGGCGCGGTTGAGCACCGACGTGTCCGGCTATCTCGGACGGCTGCTCGAGGACATGCGCGCCGAGCCCGGCACCGAGCCGCGCCCGGACGCCGAGATGCTGCGCGTGCTGCAGGCCGCCGCTACGGCCGCCCAGCAGTCGCGGCGCAAACAGATCGACGGCGCCATCGTGCTCGCCGCCATCGTCGGCGACGGCAAGAGCCCGGCGGCCGGCCTGCTCAAGGCGCTGGGCATGACGTTCGAGGAGGCGATCCGCGCCCTGCAGCGCGCCAATACCAAGGCGCGCCTGAAGCCGCTGGCCAAGCCGACGGTGCCCGCTTCGGCATCCGCGCCTGCGCCGCCTGGTGCGGCTTCCGCGGCGCCACAGCTTGCCGCGTCCACGCCCGCCATTCCGACCCGCGGCGACGACGAGCCGCCGACGGTGGCCGCGCCCATCCGCCCGCCCGAGGCGCCGGCGGCCGAGGCGCCGCCCGCTCCCCAGCCGCTGGTGGCGCAGTCGCCCGACGAGATCCTCGCCGCTGCGCGCGCCCGCATTCAGCAGCGTGCCGCCAGAGGCGCCAAGACCGAGCCCGCCCAGACCGAGCCCACGACGGTGCGTGCGGCGTCGTTGCAGCCGGGCCCCGCGAAACCCGCGGGCGTCGGCATCGATGCGCAGGTCGAGCCCGTCGATCCGGTGCAGACACGATCGCTGACGGCGGCCATCGAGGCGGCCATGGCCTCGTCGGGCGCGCGCGGGCCGGTCGGGCGTGCGCCGGCGCAGCCGTCGACCGCGCCGGCGCCGTCCGAGGTTGCATCGGTGGACCAGTCCGAGACCACGGTGGTGGCGCCGGCGACGGCTCCCAAGGCAGATGCGGGGCCGCCGACAGGACGTGGCGCGCGACCGACCTGGACGCCGCCCCCCGACCCACGCCAGCAGGCGACTGCGCCGCCGCCGCCGCCCGGGCGCTTCCCGCCGCCGCCGCTTCCGGCGCGGCAGGTGCGGGCCACCGACGGACCGCGCCGCCCGCCGCTGCCGCCGCTCCAGGGGCCGCCGCTCGGGCCCCCGCCGCCGGGCCCGAGCGGCAAGCCGGCGCGGGCGCCGTGGCCGGAGGGCGGAGAGCCGGTCCTGCGTCCGCCCCTCGCCAATGGGAGCCTCGCCGAGGCGCCGACCCCGCCGCTGGCGCCCATTCCGGAGCGGCCGGGCCCAGGCGCCAAAGCTGCTGCGCCGCCATGGCCGATCCCTGGCCCGCGCGGCGGAGCCCAGGCTGAGCGCGGCCTCATCATGGAGAGCGTGCCGCGTCGCATGCGCGTCGGCGTGCCGGCGACCGCCGAGGTGAAGGTGCCGCGGGCCAAGCTCGACGCCGTCATCGCCGCGCTCAATTCGCGGGGCACGCCGCCGTCGGCGGAGGCCCCGCTCGTCCGCACCTTGTCAGTGCGGCTCGCCGGGCAGCAAGGCTACTTCTGGGTCGAGCCCGAGGGGGCGGAGACACATTGGGCCGACACCTCCTCCGGCGCCAACCGTGGTGCGGCGGCCCCCGACGAGGTCATGACCTGGCGCTGGACCATAGTGCCGAGGCGCCGCGGCCGCGCCCGCCTCGCCCTGATGGTCTCGGCCCAGACTGTCGGCCGCGACGGCTCGGCCATGCAGGTCGCCTCGTCCGACCGCGCGATCGAGGTCAAGGTCGCCCCCAATCGCCTGCGCCGTGCCGCGCGCCTTCTCGGCTGGGTCATCCTGCTCGGCGCCGGCATCGCCATCGGCCACCTGGGCCAGAAGTACCTGCTGATCGGCCTCGCCACCGCCAAGCGCGCGCTCGCGATGATCGGCGGCTAGAGCACAATCCGACGCCCCCTCGTCGGCGACGCGTTCTGCCGACGACGCCCGATCGGTATATCGGCCGCTCACAGTCCGTGCGCTGCCGCCAGGGTTGCAAGCTCCGCGCGGAGGTCGGCGATCCCGCGCCCCGACTGGGCCGAGGTCGCGAGCACGCGCGCAAAGGCCGCCGGGTGCAGGGCGAGATCGGCCGCGACCTCGGCCACCACGGCTTCCAGACGCGGCGGCTTGACCTTGTCCGCCTTGGTGAGCACGGCCTGATAGGACACCGCCGCTTCGTCCATCAGTCGCATGAGGGCGAGGTCCGCGCTCTTGAGTCCATGGCGGGCATCGACGAGGAGGAGCACGCGCAGCAGGCTCGGGCGGCCGCGCAGGTAGTCGCGGACCAGGCGCGTCCAGGCCTCGACCTTGCCCTTGGGCGCCTCGGCGAAGCCGTAGCCTGGCATGTCGACGAGGTAGAGGGCGAGGCCGGGCGCCTCGAAGAAGTTGAGCTCCTGCGTGCGGCCCGGTGTGTTGGAGGCGCGCGCCAGCCCGCGCCGGTTGACGAGCGCGTTGATGAGGCTCGACTTGCCGACGTTGGAGCGGCCGGCGAAGGCGATCTCGCGCCGGTTGGCGGCAGGCAAGAGGTCGAGGCTCGGCACGCTCTTGACGAACTGCCACGGCCGCGCGAACAGCGCCTCGCCGGCGGAGAGCTCATCGGGTGTGAAAGGGTCCATTCTCCCTGTCCCCATCGTCTTTACGACGGAGAGAGGGCCGGGGTGAGGATCAGCCACGCTCGAGCGTCGCGTCTGCTTCTGCCCCTCACCCTGGCCCTCTCCCCGCAGGCGGGGAGAGGGAACACCTCCCGCTCAGGCCCCCGGCTTGCCGCGCAGGATCTCGCGCGCCGCGGCGATGCGCGCGGCGATGGCGTGGTCGGAGCCGTTGAGGCCGCCCTGTCGGCGCTTGCGCGCCTCCTCGGCGAGCGCGGCGTCGATCTCCTTGTCGCTGGCATCGGGCTCGAGGCCGAGCGCGTCGAGGGCCTGCTCGCGCGTCATGCGCGGCTCCGAGGCTGCCGCGGCCGCGCCGGCCTCGCCGCCACTCTTGATGCCCTTGCCGTCGTCGGCGGCACCCACCTTGGGCAGCCTGCTCGAGACGCTCGAGGCGATCTGCCCCGTGAGCTTGCCGATGTCGACGCTTCTCGCCGCCGCCAGCCGCGCCTTCCACTTGTCGATGCCGAGGTTCTTCCACAGGTGCACCTCGGTATTGTTCTTGCGCATGATGTAATACTGCTGGACGAGCGAGAGCACGTTGTTCCACGCCCAGTAGATGACGAGGCCCGACGGGAACGACGCCAGCATGAAAGTGAAGATCACCGGCATCCAGTTGAAGATCTTCTGCTGTACGGGATCCGGCTGCTGCGGGTTGAGCTGCATCTGCACCCACATGGTCACGCCCATGATGAGCGGCCACACGCCGACCTGCAGCATCTCCGGAACCTGGTAGGACAGGAGGCCGAACAGGTTGAAGAGCGAAGTAGGGTCGGGCGCGGACAGGTCCTTGATCCAGCCGAAGAACGGCGCCTGGCGCATGTCGATGGTGATGAACAGCACCTTGTAGAGCGCGAAGAACACCGGGATCTGCAGCACGATCGGCAGGCAGCCCGCCATCGGGTTGATCTTCTCGTTCTTGTAGAGCGCCATCAGCTCCTGCTGCTGCTTGACCCGATCGTCCTTGAAGCGGTCGCGGATCTTCTCCATCTCCGGCTGCAGCTTCTTCATCTTGGCCATCGACTCGTAGCTCTTGTTGGCCAGGGGGAAGAACGCGAGCTTCACGAGCACGGTGGTGGCGAGGATGGCCAGGCCGTAGTTGCCGAGCACATGGCTCAGCCAGTGCAGGAGCTGGAACAGCGGCTTGGTGATGAACCAGAACCATCCCCAGTCGATCAGCAGGTCGAAGTTCTTGGCACCCAGCTTCTCCTGATAGGCCTCGATGAGGCTCATCTGCTTGGCGCCGGCAAACAGGTTGCCCGTGACAGACGCCTTGCCGCCGGCGGGAACGGCGACGGGGCTCGTCATATAGTCGGCTTGGAAAAGGTCCCTGGCACCCTTGGTGCCGTTGAACCGCGCCTCATAGGGCAGCTTCTGGTCGGGCACCAGCGCCGCCGCCCAGTATTTGTCGGTGAAGCCGAGCCAGCCGCCGGTCTGCTTGTAGGTCCTGCTGCCGCCCGGTTTGAGCAGGTCGGCATAGCCGAAGCCGTTGCTCCAGCTCGACCCCTGCAGGCCCTCATTGCCCAGCACGCCGATGGGCCCCTCATGCAGGATGTAGTAGCCCGAAGTCGGGGGCGTGCCGTGGCGCGATATCAGGGCGAACGGATGCAGCACGACCTCGCTTCCGCTCGTGTTCTCCACTTCGTCGGTGACGGTGAAGAGGTAGTCGGCATCCACAGCGATCGTGCGGCGGAAGACGAGGCCCTGGCCGTTGTCCCAGCGCAGCGTCACGGGCGAGGCCGGCGTCAGAGTGCCGCCCTTCTCCACCTGCCAGACGGTATCGCGTCCGGGCAGCGGCACGCCGGCACCGCCGCCGGCAACCCAGCCGTATTCCGCGTAGTAGGGATGGGGCGCGCCCGACGGCGAAAACAGCACCACGTTGGGTGACTTGGGATCGACCGTCTCGCGATACTTGCTGAGCACGAGATCGTCGATGCGCCCGCCGGTCAGGGCGATCGAGCCGCGCAGGCTCGGCGTGTCGATGGCGACGCGCTGGCTCGCTGCCAGCGCCCCCTCGCGTGTCGCTGCCGGCAGGCTCGGGCCCGCTGAGGGCACGGCCGCTCCAGGCTGGGGTGCGGCGGTGGGCGGGGCGCCGGGCGTCGCCACGGGCGCTCCGGGCTGCACCTTGGGCTGGGTCTGCTCCTGCTGGGCGCGCTGCCGGCGCTCCTGCTCCTCCTTCATCTTGGGCCCGGCATAGAACATCTGCCAGATGAGCAGCACCGCCACCGAAAGCACGATGGCGAGGAGGAGATTCTTCTGGCTGTCGGGGTCCTGTCGCATGGGCCTTGCAGCGCTTCCTGTCGCTTCTTCCAGTGGCGGCCTCTCGGCCCCTGCCTCACCGCCCTCGGGCGGGCGCCTTGTGCTTGTGCACGCGCCCGAGGGCCTTGACGAGGTCGGCCTCCAGGGCGGCGAAGTCCGTCGTCAGCGCCGGGCGCCGCGCGATCACGACGTAGTCGAAATCACCCCGCGCATGGCCGGGCGCCACGCCGTCCACGGCGGCCTTGAGGCGCCGCCTGATGCGATTGCGCTCGACCGCCTTGCCGATCTGCCGCGTGACGGTGAAACCGAAGCGCGGCCCGGCCGGCGGCTGCGGCCCGCCCTCGCTGCCGCGCGCCTTGCCCTCGAGCACGAAGGCATCCCCCGCCCATCGTGCACCCTTGCGAACCCTTTGAAATTCCGCCCGCTTTTTCAGCGTCGTCACGTGCGAGCGGCTGCCTCCCGGTGCCTTCGCCTGAGCCGTGCCCATGCGCCACCCATGCGATGCGGAGGGTTTTCAGGCCGACAGGCGCTTGCGCCCCTTGGCGCGCCGCCGGGCCACCACCGCCCGTCCGCCGGTCGTTGCCATCCGCTTTCGGAAGCCATGCCGGCGCTTGCGCACGAGCTTGCTCGGCTGGTAGGTGCGTTTCACGTCGGCTCTCCGTCGACTCGAGGCCACTGCGGGAGGAAGGCCACGGCGTGGCTCCCGACTGCCCGCGAGCGTCGCGCCCGACGCAATCGGGGCCTGGGGCGGCCTCCCGTAAGTCGCCGCGCTTATAGGGTCGAGCCTAGTCCAAGTCAATCGCATGCGAGGCATCTGGAATAGCCGGCAAAAACCATCAAATCTTCTCGCTTTCCGTCACGTGTGCTTGACGG
>Ga0070741_10019859_pt1 | contig 10690 bp, 13 predicted proteins | sample Coa_R1_4_FD_66440 | JGI IMG/M metagenome (GOLD analysis project Ga0070741, IMG submission 66440) | Surface soil microbial communities from Centralia Pennsylvania, which are recovering from an underground coalmine fire - Coalmine... | ecosystem: Environmental > Terrestrial > Soil > Unclassified ... | reverse complement strand
ATGCATTCCGCCGAACACGTAGAAGAGCACCAGAATGATCAGGACCAGCCCGAAGATTCCGACGCCTCCGCCCGTTCCCCACCTCTGATATCCGTAGTAGCCACCACCACCACCGAACGCGAGTAGCAGGATAATAATGAGCACGATCAGTAACATGGGAATCTCCTTTCAGCACCGGGCTGTCTTTGATCTCCCACCCGGGTTATCGTTGAGCGTTAAATGGACGATGGCCTGTCGCCGGACTATGATGCTCCGGGCTGGTCATCGCCCTGTGACCGGGCGCGATCAGCCATGTTCGGCCAGTGATCTTGTCGAAACTGGGACGCGCCTGGTGCGAGCCATCCATGGTCCACTCTGAAATCTAAGAAACTTTTCGGCGTTGCGTCTGTTCAAAATGGCTCACCTCGAGGTAGACCACCTCCAGTAGCGGAATCTGTGGCGTTACGCCGGATTCTGTTCTCGTGTGCGAAGAAGAAATGTCTAGCTTGGCTGGCGTGCCTAGCCGAAAATGTTTAGCAATGAATATTCCGTCCATGCCAGGCGTCTATGACCTTGCCTGCCGGTTTGCCGCGGCTCTCGGAATCGGTCTGCTCATCGGTGCGGAACGGGAACGACGCAAAGGGGAGGGGCCCTCGCGCTCCCCGGCCGGTATCCGGACGTTCATGATTGCTTCTCTATCCGGCGGAGTGAGCTTCGTATTGGGAAGTGTGCCGCTGCTAGCGATCACCTTTCTTGGAGTAGCTGGCTTGTGTGCGATCGGATACATGCGCACTAAAGAGCAGGATCCTGGTCTGACTACCGAAACCGCTCTCTTGCTAACCGTACTGCTCGGCGGTTTTGCGCTGAAAGAGCCGGTGACCGCTTCGGCACTGGCGGTGACGGTAGCGATTGCGCTTATGGCTCGAACCCGAATTCACCATTTCATACGTAATGTGCTCAGCGAGGAGGAACTGACCGATGCTCTCATCTTCGCGGCTGCCGCGCTGGTGGTACTTCCGTTGGTTCCTGATCGATATGTTGGTCCGTTCAGCGCTATTAATCCCCGGACGATCTGGAAGATCGTGATTTTGATCATATCGATTAGCGCCGGAGGCCATATCGCCGTGCGTCTGCTCGGGCCTCGCTTCGGGCTTCCCTTGGCGGGGTTGGCTTCTGGCTTTGTATCGAGTGTGGCCACCATCTCGTCGATGGGGGCACGTGCTCAAAAGGATCCGCTGATTTCGCGGCCTGCAGTCGCTGGAGCGGTGCTTTCCACGGTAGCCACGGTAATTCAGTTGGCTGTGGTGTTGGCAGCGACCAGCTGGCCTGCATTTTCGGTACTGAAGATCTCGCTTGTTGGAGCCGGACTTGCGGCGATCATCTACGGGGCGTTTTTCACGTTCAGGAACATTCGACAAGGCGTGCCAGATTCAATGCAGGTCGGAAGGGTTTTTAGTCTGAAGACGACATTGATATTTGCAGGTACCATCGCTCTGGTGCAGTTGGCTTCGGCTGCGCTCGACGCGAAGTTCGGCGGAGCCGGGGTGATTGTTGCAGCTGCGGCCGCTGGCTTCGCCGATACGCATTCCCCCGCTGTATCGGTAGCGTCGTTGGTTGCGTCAGGAAAGCTCAGCGCTCAGGAGAGCGTGCTTCCAATCCTTGCCGGCTTGACCACGAATACTGTGACCAAGATGGTTGTTGCCATCAGCAGCGGTAGCAGACGCTTTGCCTTGCAGATCATTCCGGGGCTGATTCTTGTGGTCTTGGGTGCGTGGTTCGGGACGATCTTCTCTCTCTTCCGTTAAATTGCCGATTCGTTTCAGAGGCACAGTCCAAATTCTGCCGTCAGAAAACGGACACGTGCGATGGGCTGCGGCGCTTACGATGGAATCTTCACAATCTGCACAGAGCAGCGCGCGTGGCGTGCTACGGCCTCAGAAACACTGCCGAGGAGGAAGCGCCCCAGCCCCGTGCGCCCATGAGAGCCCAGAACAATCAAGTCGGCATTCCATTCTGAGGCAGCGTCCAAAATCACGCTCCTTGGGTCGCCTGTGGTGACTGACGTGGTCACTCTGAAGCCAGCAGAAGAGAGCGTTTTCGCAGCCCGCTCTGCGACCTCGTGTGCTTGCGGGAGCCGATCCTCCAGCTCCGGATAGTACCCTGGGGACATCTGTGGCGGTGCTGAGATCGTAATCGGTTCGACGACATGTAGAACCCGGACTTCGGTATCCTGTGGTCGGAATTGCTGTACGAGGCTCTTCGCAGCAGCCTCTGAGAACTTGGAATCATCCGTGGCAAATAGGATCTTCATGACTTCCTCCCGTGCTGGCTAGACGTCACATGCGCGATTGCAATCAGGTACGCAGACCTAGCGGGCCGGGACTCTCCTGTGTTCTCAGAATCCGTCGCTAGCCGGCACTTTTGGGGTTCGATTCTCCCCGCATGGCACCGGCTCCTCCAATGTTCAGAGTCCACACCTTCGTAATCAGCCTGCGAAGTTTGATCGTTCCATTACAGCATCGCTGAACCTCACTCCAAATGCTCGCGCCCTGCTCCACGGACCCGTTGTGGATCAATAGGCAAGGCGCCGGTTGGAAACCTCCGTCTTCAGCGAAGCGACTGGAAACCGAGGATCTGCCCGAGGGTGACCTCAAGCACGATGTACGAGCCGTTCGAATATTGCCCGTATTGGTAGCGGCTGTTGAATCCGTCTTCGTAGCCGTGACGAAAGCCCTGCCGAAAATAGTAGTTGTACTCGTCCTGGTCAACGTAATAGCCCGTGTAGCCATAGTTCGCGTCCTGATAGGCGAACGAGCCCTCGTAGTTGGAATGCCAGCGATCCTGCCGGTCTGCTTCTCCAGCGCGGTATCCCTGTTCATAACCGTAGTTCACGGCCTGACGTAGCAAGTCTGCGCCGTACTGATTCGTCTCGTAGTACCTGTGACCGCGATGGTACCGATAGATCGGCGCCGAGTAGAAATACGGATCACGATCGTAATCGTGGTCGCGGTCGCTACGGATGCGTACCTGCTGCTGGCGTATCCGCTCTAAGTAGTCTTGTTGATAACGGTACTGCGACGCACGGTTTTGTTGCTGCAGGAGTGCCGTCTGCCGCTGTGCGGTCTGCAATTGCTCTTGCTGCCGATCTAGATGTTGACGGTACTGGACGCTGCGCTCCTGCTGCTGTGAAATAAGTTGCTGCTGGCGCTGTTGCGAAAGCCGCGCCCGTTGTTGCTGGTCCTGCTGTTCCTGCTTCTGGCGCTGCGCTAGTTGCTGCTGGTTCTGTTCTTGCTGTCTCTGCTGCTGGTTCTGTTGCTGCTGCTTCTGCCGCTGAGCGTTTTGCTGTTGGTTCTCCTGTCGCTGTTTCTGCTGCTGGGCCTGTCGTTGTTGGTTCTGTTCTTGCTGTCTCTGCTGCTGCGCCTTTTGTTGCTGGTTCTGTTGCTCCTGGCTCTGTTCTTGCTGCTTTTGTTGCTGGGCCTTTTGCTGTTGATTCTGCTGTCGCTGTTTCTGCTGTTGGGCCTGTTGCTGTTGGTTCTGTTCTTGCTGTCTCAGCTGCTGGGCTTTCTGCTGCTGGTTCTGTTGTTGCTGCTTTTGCTGCTGGGCCTGTTGCTGTTGGTTCTGTTCTTGCTGTCTCTGCTGCTGCTGCTGGGCTTTTTGCTGCTGGTTTTGCTGTTGCTGCTTCTGCTGCTGCGCTTGGGGCTGTTGGTTTTTCTGTTGCTGCTTCTGCTGCCGGGCACTCTTAGCCTGGCCCCGCTGCTTCTCGGGCTGGGCTTGTTCCTTCTCCTTGGCCTGCTTTTCGTCCTGCTGATCCTGCTGAGCATAAGCAGGAGCGGTGGTTCCGACAAAACAGAGCAGAACTGCCGTGGCGATAATGAATCCGAATCGTTTCATGAAAGTGGCCTCACATTTCCGCTTACGAGCGTTACTTCACGCTTCCAGCGTAAGCGTCGCAAAAGGTGCTTAACTGTCTCGTTTTGACCACTTGAAAACGCATGAGGTTGCAGCGGTGGGCTGTAGTTGTGCCCAATGCGTCCGCGCGCGCACGACGAACCGCTTTGAGGCGGTCCGAAACCGAAAGGGCGGCCATGCACCTAGCGTGAGCGTGGGTTCGTGGCGGTTGGGGTTGTGGTGGCCTTCTGGAATTTACAGCCCTCCTGGGGGACGGTACAATGAGCCTAACGTGGGGTTAGGGAGGTGCACATGTCTCCGCCTCGCGAGTCCCAAGGTTCAACGAAAATCGACCGCTCATCGCCCATTGATCGGGTATCCCAAAGAACACGGAATTCCGCGATTTCGCGTCGAGCTTCCAAGAACGGCCGTGAGTTCGATGCCCGGTCATTCCTCGCCACTATCGGCGAGGGCAGGAAAGCTATGCTCTTTCCGAAGAAGCACACCATCTTCACGCAAGGGGATCCCGCAGACGCAGTGTTTTATCTGCAAACGGGCAAGGTAAGACTCACCGTTGTCTCGAAGTCTGGCAAGGAGGCGACGATCGGCATATTAAGTGATGGGAGCTTCTTCGGCGAAGGTTCGCTTGCAGGCCAACTTCTCCGCATGGGATCTGCAACGGCCATGACGGATTGCGCGGTTCTGAGAATTGAGAAAAGGGCCATGGTGCAGACGCTCCACCGGGAACAAGCGCTTTCCGATCTGTTCGTGGCGTATTTGCTGGCGCGCAATATCCGTTATGAAGAGGATCTGGTCGACCAGCTGTTTAATTCCAGTGAAAAGAGACTGGCTCGAATCCTTCTATTGCTCGCTCATTTTGGCAAGGACGGCGTGCCTGAGACCGTGGTCCCGACGATCAGCCAAGAGACGCTGGCAGAGATGATCGGCACGACCCGCTCGCGAGTTAGCTTTTTCATGAACCGATTCAGGAAAATGGGATTCATCCACTACAACGGTGGCCTGCAAGTCCACAGCTCACTTCTCAACGTCGTTCTTCACGATTAGCTTGGTGCTCAAGACGTTCCCGGAAGATGGTTCTCGCGCGCCCCTCTCTAAAGACTCGGCTTATTGAAGTGAACTCGCCACGCTGGAAAAGGCATTGTTGGCGTTCGAGCCGACCAGGCGAATCGTGCCGACTACGAGCACTAAGATGATAGCCAACATCACCGCATATTCGGCAATGTCCTGACCCTCATCTTCAGTCCAAAGTCTACCCAGTAGCACTGTCATAAGAGCCTCCCATCAGGTTGCACGCACACGCTCTGTTGAAGTCATGGCGTACAACGCCAATTTCAACGACAGACATGAACAAATCAGGCATTTGCCGGATCTAATCCGGAGAGCGGCGTCATTTTTGTCGCGACCAGCACCTCCAACAGAGTTGCTGTGTTACGAACGCTTCCTGAGATGGTGATGAGTGCTTCTGAGACGAGGGGATGTTGTTCTGCCAGCGAGTCAAGACGGTCACTCACGTTGTAGAGTTGCTGAACTTCGTGCAGGATCGCATTCGCATGCATCAGGTACACGGCTTTCTTGGAAGGGTAACCAACCCGTGGCGGAACGTGCCGAAAGTTCGTGAGCTACGAGTTAAATACTTGTCCGCTCGGGAAGACGGAGTTAACCGCCCTCCCGTGCGACATGTTTACGGATCTCTACGCTGCTACGGCGACTTTATGGAAGGTCGAAGTAACGGCCTCAAACGTCTGAACCTTGGGCGTTCCATCGATCATTCTTGCCAAGGTTTTCAACACTTCCGGGTAGGTATTGGTGTTGTAAGCTTCTGCATCGCCCCTGTTCTCCCACAGACTGATTGCGATCGCATCGAGGCTACTGGGGTTTGACAGTGTTATCTCGTCCCTAAAGCCCTTCTGTTTTCGAAGTAAAGGAAGAATGTCCTTGTCAAATGTTCGGTTGTAATCAGAAAGCATGTTCGATTTCAGATGAATTGAAACGGTGCGTGCAAACATATCAACCTCCTAAAGGTTGTTCACGCTAAGAGGAGAGAACTTCAGATGGGCTGACTTAGTTCAGGGAACCTGAAAGAGGAGAAGGTGGAAACCAGCTCAACCACATTATATCACCTCAGGTGATGTGCGGGCCCGGTCTCCTGTTGACAGATTTCGTAAGCCCATGGGATGTCTTAGCCGTGGTATTCGTTTCAACATCGACTGATCTGATTCGGAACCTCACACTGCACTTCGTCGACCGGTCACCAGGTTGTAGATCAGAACCACCGCCGCTGCAACGAGCAGCAAGTAGATCAGGCCTCCCCCGACATGGAGACTGAAGCCCAAAAGCCACAGAATCACAAGAACTACGAAAATTGTCCAAAGCATATTGAACCTCCTGCGCTCATTTGTGCTCATTCCTGAGCAGCTTACTGAATAAATGATGACAGGGGGAGCGTTGAGAGTCTGCGCAAGATCGCTCACGTACGCGAAGGCGGAACCGAAAACCGGCTTGATCAATTTTGATCAGCATTCAGAGTTTTCAACGACAAAAATTGTGATCCGCCGTGGCCCTGCCCCCCGGACTCGGGACTTCTGCTCAATTGCTGCTGACGACCCGGTTCAAATGACACTCCCGGTGGAATTGAGGGGTATGCGATTTCCCAGTACGATAGAGCGAGCTAAATTCACAACGAGGTTGGAATGCGGAGAATCGGACGCCGCGAAGCATTGTCTTTGAGATCCTTCGCCGGCATCATGGCGCTTGTTCTGTGTTTGGGCTGGCCAAACCAGACCGCAGCATATGCCGTCCTTGCGCATGAAGCGATCATTGACAGCGCATGGGACACCAACATACGCCCCTTATTGTTGAAGCGTTTTCCCGGTGCCACGCCACAAGAACTCAAAGAAGCACATGGCTATGCGTATGGTGGGGCAATTATCCAGGACATGGGCTATTACCCGCACGGAAGTTTTTTCTTCAGCGACTTGACGCACTACGTGCGGAGCGGCGACTTTGTCCTGGCACTTCTCCACGATTCCAAGGATCTTGATGGCTATGCCTTTGCGCTTGGGGCCCTCGCTCACTACGCGTCGGACAATGAAGGGCACCCCATTGGCACGAATCGCGCGGTCCCGCTCCTGTATCCCAAGTTGAAAACAAAATACGGCGACTCCGTGACCTATGAAGAAGACAAGCTGGCGCACGTAAAGACGGAATTTGGATTCGACGTTCTGGAGGTAGCACAGGGACGTTACGCTCCCGATACCTACCACGACTTCATCGGCTTTGGAGTTTCGGTTCCTCTACTGGAACAGGCGTTTCAGGAAACCTACGGTTTGGATTTGAAAACCGTTCTCACTAACGAAGAGGAAGTCCTCGGTTCCTACCGCCATGCTGTCAGCCAGCTCCTTCCCAAAGCCACGCGCATTGCCTGGAGCCTGAAGAAAGACGAGATCCTGAAGGATCAGCCCAGCATGACGAGGAAGAAGTTTCTCTATAATCTTTCCCGCGCAAGTTACCAAAAGAACTGGGGAAAGACGTATCGGCCCCCGACCTTTTGGGAAAGGTTTTTCGCCTTCCTTACTCGAATTCTCCCCAAGGTCGGCCCCCTAAAAGTGCTGCAACTTAAAACACCTACGCCAGCGGCGGAAAAACTATTCCAAGCGAGCTTCAACTCGACTCTGAATCGCTACCGACAGCTGCTAACCAAGGTAGGTTCCGGCCAGCCAGACTTACCCAACGAAAATTTTGACACCGGTGCAATAACAGGGCCGGGAGTATATCGGCTCAACGATGAGACGCACGCAAAGTTGCTGGACGCGCTGGCGAAGGAGAGTTTCAGTGGTGCTTCGCTCGAGGTTCGGGCTGAGCTTCTGGAATTCTATGGGCATCCGGATGCTCCTTACGCGACGAAGCGAAAGCCAAAGGACTGGGCGAGAGTCCAGGACGAAATTGAACAATTGAAGAAAGCAGCTCCGCCAGTGGTTCCGACGTCCGCGGATGGCCCTGTCCAGCCAGGCCTCTCGTCCGAGTAAGCGGAAGTTCTTCTCTATTTTCTCAGCCGTGACGGTTGAGGCTGTATGTGGGAGATACGGCGTGCAACCCAGTCCAGCTAAATTCTCGGCCCGAGCCATAAAGGCCTCTTGGTGGTTGGGGACGGCCTCGCTGGCTTTTGGCCTTTTTATCAAGATCACTTCTGAACTGCTGGAGCACGAGATGTCTGGCGTGGACCGTGCAATCCTGATTGGTCTCGCAAAGGCACGAACCCCCTCGCTCACGGTGGTGGCAGTGGATTTGACGGCATTGGGATCGGTCACACTCGTGGTGCTTATTTCGACCATAGCGCTGTGTGTACTGCTCCTGTTGAAAGACCGGATGGGGGCGCTGCAACTGGTGGCAGCTTCCGTCGGTGCAGGAATTCTAACGACCACAATAAAGGACTACATTGACCGGGCTCGCCCTGAGGTCGTTACACAGCTCGTCGAGGTTTCGGGCTTGTCCTATCCCAGCGGCCACTCACTGGCGGCCGCATCGCTCTATCTGACCGTGGCCATTCTTGTGTGCCGGCATCTTCAAAGAACCGGGCATCAAATCGCGATTCTGGCGATGACGGTTGGTATCATACTGCTGGTGGGAATGACTCGCATCTACCTCGGAGTGCATTACCCAAGCGACGTCGCCAGTGGCATATCACTTGGGGCGGCCTGGGCGCTTTTGCTGGCTGGGTGCTTTTCGTTTTTCCCTGATCCCAAGATCGCCAGCCCCGGGCAATAGTTCTCTGGATCGTGCCGCTGCCAGCCCCATCGTGACTCTTGAACATTAGACAGCATTAGATGGAAAGCAGGCGCAACTGCGAAGCGTTCACAACATTCTTCCTTCATCGTGCCCCCGGCGGCTCTTGTGCGGTTGGAATTCCGACCAGGTGGCGATAGAACGCAACGGCCCGATTGACCGCGGAAGACTCATTTCCCGCGATCAGCCCGTTGGCATTCTTTCCCGTCCGCACGATGCTGTAGTAGCGCCATACACTCTCCGACTCGCGATCCAGGAAGTACATCGACTGGAGGTCACCCGGGTGAAGGATAGGGATGAGGAAATAGCGCATCGTGCTGACGTTCTCCACATCGAAGACGAGTCGCCTGGCCGAAGCCTCCACAATGTGCATTCGGTAGATGGCCTTGCCGGAAAGGTTGTCGACCTGTTCGAAGTAGAGCACTTTGCCTTCCTTCATCTCATCGGCCGTAAAGTCTCCGCGGCGTCGAGCGGACTGCAAATCGGTCAGAGCATAGGCATCCACAATTAGCGTTCTCCACTGCTTATGAGTGGTGGACCAGTAGCGCATGCCCGCGAGTTCTGAAATTGCTCCAATTTGGCGGAACAAGCCGCTAGCTTCCGAGGTATGAGGAAATCGTGCGGCTACGGTCACCAACGTTGTAAAGCCCACATCAGCCCAACCGGTGCATGCGGGCGGTTTCCAGTCCAGGCCCAGGTCAGACTTGCTCCATGACTTCACGATGGCCAGATAATCCAAACCCGGATAGAACGGAATGGGGTCGATTCCGCATGGCGGCTGCGGTCCCAGCTGAGACTCAACATCAATGAGCCGTCCCGCCTGCAGCGCAGCAGGAGAAAGCTGGAGGCGATTTGCCTCTTGGGCTGAATTTATCGCGGGCAATACCAAGAGGAGCCCGGAGAGAGTTAGCGCGTCGCGGAACCGGGACAGTTTGTCCGTTACTAGCATTACCTGCTCGATTCCGACTCCTGGGGATCGCGAATTGCCGTAGATCGTCGAAAACTCACAGACCCACAAATCTTTCAAAGGGCTATGCGTCAAGTGAGAGAACTCAAAGACAGAGCTCCCGGACACGTCTGTGTGCCTGGACGAAAACCAAACCATTGTTTCGTTCTGATCTCACATCTGTCTGGTCAAAACGTAACATACGATGCGCACGCCACGTTGATGCTCTCGATGGGATTTTTGAACCGAGGCACACGGGACGTTCTCTCTCGGCTCAGGGTCGCCCGGCAGCAGGCACCCCTCGTCGCGGAATCACCGGCGACTTCCCGGCAATACACAAACCTCTGTGAAGTCGCTTGGCGGTCTGCATTTAGATCCCGCAGAGATGGTCAATTGTGCACAGATCTCAGAGACCCCCCGAGATTAATAAAGAGATAGCCCTCACGCGCGCCATCCACGGTTCGCGAGGGTCGAGGTGGAATATGAAGACCAGCACGAAGGACAAGTTAAAAGGCAGCTTCCACGAAATGAAGGGAACGATCAAGGAAGAGGTCGGAAAGATCACGAATGACCCCGATCTGAAAGCCGAAGGGAAAACCGAAAAGAAGGAAGGCAAAGTTCAACAGAAGATAGGCCATGCTAAAGAAGCCGTCGCAGATTTGAAAGCCAAGCTAACAGAGTTGAAGACTGGATAGGCCATTCAGTATCGGATCTGCAAAGTGGAGCGAGCCATCGAAAACCAAACGAATCAACGTCGAACTTGGAGAGGAGAGAATAATGCCACAAACAGTGCTGGAACGAACCGGTGAGCACATCGCCGAATCTGCGCGCAAGGCTTCTCGTGTGACATCTGTGGTTGCCGATGCAATTGAAGATGGCGTAGGAGCAGCGAGGCGCGTTGTGAAACAGGGCGGCGATGCTGCCGAAGAGTTCTTTGATGATACAACGAAGCGCCTGCAGCGACATCCGATTGAAACTGTCATAGCGTCACTAGCTGTAGGCATGTCCGTTGGAATTCTGATCGGCTGGATGCTGAAACGAAGGTAGGTCTGGCAATTAGCCAGCATGCTTGGA
>Ga0070741_10019858_pt1 | contig 10690 bp, 9 predicted proteins | sample Coa_R1_4_FD_66440 | JGI IMG/M metagenome (GOLD analysis project Ga0070741, IMG submission 66440) | Surface soil microbial communities from Centralia Pennsylvania, which are recovering from an underground coalmine fire - Coalmine... | ecosystem: Environmental > Terrestrial > Soil > Unclassified ... | reverse complement strand
TTCAGCAGATCGTTTTCGCATGTCTCCTTGGAAAGACGGTGCTCCTCTGAATAAAATCCAAGGGCCTCACAAGCTTTCTTTTTCCGGCCCACATAGACCATGGATGCCGGATCATCTCCGACCAAAACGACCGCTAAACCCGGTTTCCGGCCCTGGGCCCCGATCTTTTCGAAATCCTTTACCACTTTCTCTTGAACGGCTTTGGAAGCTGCCATTCCATCCAATATTAAAGCCATAATTCCTCCGAAAGTGGGACCCACGACGCCTCAAGGAATCATGGGGTTGTTTCAAGATTTTAGAGAAAAGGACTGAAATGCCAGGATTATTCTAACGGTTGATTGGTCTGAAACAATGGAATTAAGTCGCAAACAACCATTAAAAAGTTGGTTTTCGAGCCATCCAAAGGCGATATCGATCCCACAAACGCCGTGTCAAGTCCCTGCGGCCTTTCAAGGCGCGGCCTTCCAGATGGGTCACTTCCAAGATGCCGATCCCGGACCCGGTGAAAAACAGCTCCCCCTTGTTCACCGCTTCGGCGGGTTTCCATTTTTTAGGCGCCACCTCGATGCCCCATCCGCGGCAAAGGTTCAATATTTTCTTCCGAGTCACGCTTTCGAGCCCCGCCGAACCACTCGGAGGAATAATAAGCCTGCCGCCCACGAACCATAAAGGCGACGAACCGCCCCCATCGACCACAAAGCCCTTCTCGTCCAACCGCAGCATTTCATCCCACTGGGGGTGAAGACGAAAGTCCTGACGGATCATCATATAAAAGATCCATTTGAATTGGTCTGGAGCGGCGCTGTTCCCCGGCACCGCCCAATGGCTGATCCCGATCTTTCCCCGGACCGGCAGCGGATCCTCCGGTTGGTGCCTCAAAGACCGGATCATTCCATAAAGCCGGGGAGGTTTCTTTGAAAACTGACGCGGATTTCCCGGAGGTCCCATTTCTTGCACCAAACTAAATCGGATCATAAAATTTTCAGGAGTGTCTTTTTGGGAGGAAAATAAGGCGATGGCCTTTTTGAACTTGTCCCGGGTGGGAAAAGACCACCCTAAAAACCCGCAGCCTTTTTCCATTCTATCCAGGTGATCCTTGAAAAAAAGCGGTTTACCGCCATACACGGGAACGGCTTCCAATAAAGATTCCCCATAAAGAAGGGCCGAGTTGAAGGGTGAAAGTTTCCCTTTGTCGATACTTACCAGCTTGTTATCCAGGAAAAGGATTCTTTTCATGGGGCGGATAGAAAAGAAGTGCCCAAGGATTGGGCCAAAGCTTCCACCTTATAGAGGGTTTCCATGTATTCCTTTTGCGGATCCGAATCCGCTACGATCCCCGCTCCGGCATGGAATTCCAAGGATCCATTGGAAAAAAGCGTGAAGGTGCGGATCAGGATATTCAGGTCAAAGCAGGGGCCCGGGGCGAGATATCCCATGCTTCCCGTGTAATAGCCCCTTGGGCTTCCCTCCAGTTCCCGGATGATTTCCATGCATCTTATCTTGGGACAACCGGTGATGGTCCCGCCTGGAAAAACGGATTGGAGAACCTCCGATAATTTCGCGGATTCCCTCCTTTGGGACTGGACCGTGGAGACCAAATGCTGGACCTTCGAATAAGGTTCCACCTCGGCATAGCGTTTGACTTCCACGGTACCGTAACGAGATACCCTTCCCAGGTCATTTCGGGCCAGATCGACCAGCATTAAATGTTCCGCCTGTTCCTTTGCGTTCGTTTGAAGCTCCACCCTCAATTGCAGATCTTGGGTTTCATCCTTCCCCCTAGGTCTCGTTCCGGCGATGGGCCTTGATTCCAACCAATTTCCCTGGCCCGCCGCGAGCCTTTCAGGGGAAGAAGAGACCAAGGTGAAGTTGCGTCCTTTTAAAAGCCCCATAAAAGGTCCCGGGTTCAGTTCCCTTAAAGTTCGGTAAAGGTTGGCAGCGGATCCCTTCCATTGAGCCCGAAAAGCCTGGGCCAAATTGGCCTGATAAATGTCCCCTTGAAGGATGTAATTTTTTGCCCGTCGCACCATGACCTCATAGCGCTCGAAAGTACATTCCGCTTTGATCGTTCGTACTTCAAAGGCAGCTTTAGTCGTTGTTTCTTTTGGTTCCCGGCGGGTATCTTCATTCCCAAAATAATAAATTTCTTTGGTTCCCCTGTTGAAAGCAATAAGGGACGAGGGCTTAAAAAAATAAAAATCCGGGACATCGGACAAAAAAGGACGGGAGCTTGTCCGGCTTAAAAAGGGGTTGTTATAGGCGTGTTCATAACTCAAGGAACCGAACCAAGCCTTGGATAGGTTAAAGGGAAATGGCAGGAAATTTTCTTGAAGTCTTCCGATCTTATCGGCAAAGTCCCAAAAATCAAAAGAAACTTTTTTTACGCCTTGTGGATCCTTGACCCATCCTTGCCCCTGGCTTTCGTAATATTCCATCGTCGGTTTCCCGGCCAGGATTACCCAGCGATTGGCGTCCGAAACGGGTCCCGAACTCTCCAACAATACCGCAGGTCCGTCCTCGACCCATTCTTCCCATAAAGACACCCAATCCAGGGCCTTTTCTTGTGTTCCCTGTCGTTTCAGTTCGAGAAAGTCGTTCAATAGGTTCAACGGAAATGCCATTTGATCTCCAGTTGATGCGCCGCGTTTTGTAATTAATTTGATTTTAAAGCCGAAAAATCGTTTTCTTGGAGTGTTGTTAAAGAAAGCTAAAAAGTGGAGTTCAGGCCTTGGATGTCATCAGCACCAATGATTCTACCGATTGCTGGATCTCGTTGAGGTCGAAAGGTTTCATAATGACGGTCAGGGGACCCAGACGCATGGCCTCGCTCAACATCTCACTATCGGGATAGGCGGTCACGATGACGACCATGGCTCTCAAAGCAAGCTTTTTGATCTCCTTGAAAGTCTCCACACCGTTCATTTCCGGCATTTTCAGGTCAAGGAAAATGAAATCATAGGGGGTCTGGGCGGCGATCCGCAAAGCCTCTTTACCGGAATGAGCGACATCGACCAGATATTTCTTACGATCCAACGCCCTTTGATATAACTCACAAATGGCGGGTTCGTCGTCTACCACCAGGACCTTTTTGGGAGAATGGCCTTTTTCAAGCCAGCGGTCCACCAATTCCTTTTTAAAACGCCACTCGCTGCCGACCTTAAAAGAGGGGATCTCGCCTTGCTGGGCCAATTTATAAATAGTGGTGGTGGTGATCTTGAGGTAGGCCGAAAGTTCCTGAGCAGTCATAATTTCATTCATAATTCACGTCGCCTCGATAGGAGGTAAAGGTTCGAATTCAGGATCAAATGAATTATAGCTCAATTCAACTTTTGATTATGAATTTTCAATTACCTATCAAAATATAATAATTTTTGACAAATATCAGTTATAACAAATTAAACAAAGCTCAGCCGATCCTTCAAAGACCCAGGAAATAACAACGAAAACTAGGTTAGGACGGCTTGATGACCGTCTCAACATAGTTTCGATCGACTTCCACCTTGCTGTTCTCGCTGATTTTCAGCACTAAAATCTGGTCCTTGATGTCGGCCACGATCCCATAAAGCCCTCCACGGGTCAGGACCTTATCCCCTCTTTGGATGTCGCCCAACAAGGCGTCCTTTTTCTTTTTCTCCTTACCCGGCAGGTAAATGAAAAAAAAGTAATAAAGGATCATGATGGGCAATAGGGTCGTCGTAAAAAGCCCCATAAAGGCCCCCGAAGAGGAGGGCGGCGGGCTGGTGGGTTTCGCGACGGTTTGAGCGTATAGCTGGTCCATGAAAGACTCCTAAATGTTTATTCGGTGCTTGAAAAAATTAAGTTTATTTCTTATCCAACAATCCCCATTTGAGCTTCACAAAATGGTCCGAGCTGTCGAACCAGAATTCGACCACGTCGGCGAATCCCAACAAATCCCCGCCATGTTTGAACCGAAGGATCTTCATGTCCTTATCCTTGTCTTCATTGGCGAATTTAAAATAAGGCGATTCGAACCGGTTCCGAATGTCGCTAAAAGAACTCTCCAACTGGACCCCTTCCGGACTGACAAAACGGAAATCGTCGGTCGACACGGGCGCCTCGAACACGAAAACACCGCTGGGTTGCATGCCGTAACGGTCCAAATACATGTTTTGATGCCGGTAGCGGGTCAAACTATCCCCGTTCATATCGTACTTGAGGAACTTTTCGTCCTCTTTCCATTTTTGGTCCGAACAAACACGGGCGAAATCATCGACCTTCGCGCGGACACCCTTGTACCATATTTCCCGGTTGGAAAAATCCAAGATCACCATGTGATCGTCATAGGCGTTTTGTTTGGCCAGATCCTCGGCCTTATATTTCATTTCGACCGATAGTTTCTTGACTTCCTTTTTTTCCTGCTCCGCGTCGCTCTTATCGACCTTCGTCTCGGGTGTCGGGGCCATTTGAAGGGTTTGTATTTGGAGCTGTAACCTTTGGTTTTCCAGCTTTAAACGTTCGATCTCAAGCTGGAGCTTCTCGACTTGAAAATTATCAACAGCCTGCGTTGGCGTAGTCGAGGGGGTCTGGGCCCGAACAAACCCGGGCAACCCAACCATTCCTAAACTTGCCAATATAACGATTATTTTTTTCATGATCCGATCCTTTGACGGCAAAAAAAAACCCCGCCCCTTTGCAAGGGCGGGGTTTGCCTACATCAACTTAGAACGCGTAACGAACATCGGCCTGCGAGATAGTTGCAAAAGCATCGCCCAAGCCGGTATTGCCGTTGTTGAACTGGTTGCCGTTCGAGCCGTACAGGATCCCAGCGCCGGGTTCGAATGATTTGGCATCATTCAACAAAGTGTTGGGATTGATCTGCAGGTCGATCGTCAAGTTGTTGAACTTGGCGCTCAAACCATAGGTCAAGGTCATGAATTGATTGTCATAATTATCCCAATAGTTGGAGGCCTTCGTGGTGTCTTGGAAGGCGGTTCCAGCGGCGTTGGGATTGGTCAATTGCGTGACCTTATCCGTGATATTGCTGTACAAGGTCTTGGTGGCTCCGATACGGCCGGTCAACCAATCATTGATCGGGGCTTCAATGGCGACATTGAAGGGGACCACGAACATGTCTTCGTTGAAGGTCGATCCGCTGCCAGGTCCGATCAAAGTCGTGTTGCTGGATCCGGCGGCGTTTTCATAAGCCGTTTGGCCCCATTGACGGCTGTCCAAGATGGCCTCTAAGCCGACGATCACTTTGGCTTTTCCATCGGCCACCGAGTGGTCGCAGGCCAAGCCCAAATTGATGTTGGTGTCGCTATAGGTGGAGGTTTCTTTCACGGTCTCACCTTGGAGGTCCGTGTAAGTTCCATCCCCGCTGAAGTCAAATTGGGAAAGGTTGCTGAATCCCAAATTGTCCAGGCGGACATTACCATAGATCCGGCCCGTGGTGGTGTCGTTCATCTTGTTTTTCAACAAGGCGTTCACCCGGATTTCGGAAATATTGTTGTCCTTGATGGCTTCATTAAGGAATGCGGTCTGGGTCCCGACCGTCAGGTAGTTGCTGCTATAAACTTCCTTGTAGTTCACCGAACCCATGGAATAACCCAAACCCAAGGCCAAGCTCATGTTGGAGCCCAGGTTCTTCAAGGTCGCTCCCAAATCCAACCCGATCACTGAGGAATCGGCGGTGAATGTATCGGAGGCTTGACCATTAAGGGTCGGCGTTCCCTGAGTATTGCCATCGGTTCCCGAAGGAGCCTGGTTACCTTGATTGCTGGCATAATTCAAATGGGCGCCTAAGGTAACATCCGCGAAATCCTTGGCCCAGAAAATATCAGCCTTGTTCAAGGGATCAGCTACGGTAACGTTATTGAAGAAAATGGTAAAGGTGTTCAATACGTTGGACCCGCCAACCGGAGCATAGGTGGCCGTAACATTGCCATCGTTGTCAGTCAGGCTGTTCGAACCCTGCCAATTGCTATTGGAAGGATTGATCATGTTGGACCAAGATTGGTTCCCATTCAAAATGCCCTGTTGGTTGGCCCATTGTGCTTGCGAGCCAAGCCCGTCATTTTGGTTGAAGGGACGGTTGGTATAAACGCCGATGTAACCGATCTCGTCGAAATCCTTGTGGATCACGCCAAACCAGTCGGCGAAGTTAGCTCCATTAGGATTCCCCATACGAAAATCGACCACATTGCCAAAATTACCAGCGTCCTGCGGGAACATCCAGATGGAATCCAGGTCGTCGACCTGTTGTCCAGCCGTCAATCCCAAAGCATCGGTACGCGTATCGGCCATGGCCAACTTCGCGCCCAAAGCCATGAAGCAGACTAACAACACTAAAAATACTTTCTTCATGCTTCTCTCTCCTTAAAGCTTTTTTTAGGTCTGCACTCCTCAGGGAAGAGTGCCACACCCGAATTTCACTGCTCCGGAACCCCGACCGCTGGCTCCACAACCGAAGAACAATACGAGCGTGGGTCGCTTCCCAAAAAAGCGCCACCCTCGACAGATTCTTCGACAAACAAACGGACGTGTTCACGGATCCGCTTGCGTCGAAGAGAGTAAACCCCGTTTGCACAAGGCCTACTCGTTTACCTTGGATAGTTTTCCATCAAAATAATCTTGAAAACATGGAAAAAACCAAGGGAATCGAAACACAATTGCGCAAAATATAAAGGGTGAAGTAAAGAGTGTCAAGCTGAAAAACCCTTTTTAAGGCTAAAACGCCCCTAGGGCATGGGGTTCGACGAAGAAAAACATCCAATGGTTGTGGATATCCTCAAAAAGACCACTTTTATTGAGATATTATGGGTATTTCCAGGCATCCAATTGTTCAATTTATTCAACGGTAACACTTTTTGCCAAATTACGCGGCTGATCGATCTCCCGACCCTTCTTTTTGGCGATTTCATAGGCTAAAAGTTGAAGGGGCAATATCGATAGAATGGGCGAAAGATCTTCCGAAACCCCTGGAATTTCAATAACCGAATCGGCCTTTCGAAAAGCCGGTTTATCCCCCTTTTCCACCATGGCGATTAGCCGTCCCGACCGGGCTTTGACCTCTTCCATGTTATTCAGCATCTTTTCGTAAACGCTGGAGGACTTCAGGGCAATGGCCACAACCGGCATTTTGCGGTCAATAAGGGCAATGGGACCATGTTTCATTTCTCCGCCCGGATAACCTTCCGCATGGATATAGGAGATTTCCTTCAACTTCAAAGCGCCTTCCAAGGCGATTGGATATTGAATGCCTCGACCGATATATAAGAAATTGAAGCAGGGGGCGTATTCATGGGCGATCTTTTCCAGCCCTTTTCGTTGTTTCAGAAGGGTACTCATAACCTGCGGAAGATGGGACAACTCTTTCGCCTTAGCTTTCAATTGTGAAGTTGGAAGTGTTTTTCGGATACCCGCAAGGAACAGGGTTATAAGCCAAAGTGCGCCGAGCTGGGTGGTAAAGGCCTTGGTGGAGGCGACTCCGATCTCCGGCCCAGCCCGTGTCAATAAAACCCCGTCGGCTTCCCGGGTAGCCGAGCTCCCCATCACATTGCAGATGACGGCCACTTTGGCCCCTTTGGCTTTGGCTTCCCTCAACGCGACCAGGGTATCAACCGTTTCCCCGCTTTGGGAAATGACGATGGCTAAAGTGTCCTTCCCCATCACCGGATCGCGATAACGAAACTCCGAGGCGTTGTCCACCTCGACCGGGACCCGAAGATATTTTTCCAGAAGGAATTTCCCCACCAACGCGGCGTAATAGGAGGTACCCATGGCCAAAAGGGTGACCTTCTTGAACCGCTTCAAAAAGGAAGAAGACCAAAAAGCCCCTTCAAGGGCTACTTCGCCGGTCCTTGGATCCAACCGGCTGGTCAAGGTATCTTCAAGCGCCCGGGGCTGTTCCATTATTTCTTTAAGCATGAAGTGGGGATAACCGCCCTTTTCCGCCTGCTCAGCCGTCCACTCGATTTCCGAAATTTTCTTCTCTACTTTTTTTCCATTCAAAACATTTAAAAATTTCGGGCCCTCCGGGGTTATGACCGCCATTTCGTTATCATCCAAGTAGGAAACCTTGCGTGTGTGGGCCAATAGCGCCGGCACATCGGAAGCCAATAAAGTTTCACCCTTTCCCCACCCCACGACCAAGGCGCCTCCGCCCGACCTTGCGCCGATAAGGGTTCGGGGTTCGCCGTTATAAACCGCGACCACCGAATAGGTGCCTTCGATCTGGGCCAAGGACCTCCTGACCGCCTCCACCCAGTTTCTATTTTTTAATTGTTCCTCGATAAGATGGGCCAAGACCTCGGAATCGGTTTGGGATTTGAACCGGTGGCCCTTGGTTTGAAGTTGTTTTTTGAGTTTTTGGTAATTTTCAATGATACCGTTGTGAACGACCGCTACTTGGGATTTACAATCGGTATGGGGATGGGCGTTCTGATCCGTGGGGTGGCCATGGGTCGCCCATCGGGTATGGCCGATCCCCGCGGTAAGGGCGGCGGGAACATGTGCATTCTTGACCGCCGTGATCAGGTTGTGGATCTTCCCCGCCTTTTTAATGATGTCGAGGCGGTGATTCGGGGTTAAAAGCGCCAGTCCGGCAGAATCGTATCCCCGGTATTCCAGTTTGGTCAGCCCATTCAACAATATTGGCGCGGCCGGCCTAAACCCCGTATAACCCACAATGCCGCACATAGAAAACCCCTATAAAAAAATGAATTAAGAATTAAAGACACCGCCAATGAAGGCGGCATATTATCACGCTCAATAAGGCGTTACAACGCGGCTATTCCAAGGCCTTTGATAACTCGACCAGCTTTTCCAAGCCCAATTGCTCTCCCCTAACTTGGGGATCAATGCTTGTTTTTTCCAGGGCCGCTTGAACCTTTTCCGGCGTTTTGCCCAGGGACTTAAGCGAGTTCGAAAGCATTTTGCGGCGTGTCTGGAAGATGGCCCTGACAAGGGTGAAGAAATGTTTCTCTTCCGAGCCTGTCAGAGGAAATGTGGTTTTAAGTTCCAACTCAATAAAGGCCGAATCCACTTTGGGTTTGGGCTTAAAACATCGGGCCGGTACATCCACCAGCTTTTTGGGAAAGGAATAAAACTGCGCACAAAGAGTGAGGGCGCCATAGTCTTTGGTCCCGGGTTTTGCGATCAATCGGTTAGCCACTTCCTTTTGGACCATCAGATAGATCTTTCGAACGATGGGAGCATATTGTGTCAGGAGCCGTGTGATCAGAGGGGATGTGATGTAATAAGGGATATTCCCGGCCACGACCAGTTTGGCAGGAGCTGGAGGGGCGAACGGGGACAGATCCACTTTTAGTATGTCGCCCTTGATCAGGGCCATTCCAGGGGTTTTGCCGAACTTTCGCTCCAACATGGCGAAGAGCTTGTGGTCCACCTCGACCACGGTCAAAAGCCGCTCTTTGCGGGCCAGCCTTTCGGTCAAGACGCCATAACCGCCGCCTACTTCCAGCAAAACATCCCCTGATGGGCATTGGATGGCAAGATCGATCTGATCGATGATCTTGGGATCGGTGAGGAAATTTTGGCCCGCGGATTTGCGGGGCCGATAAGAGAATTCCTGAAAAAGGGCGGAGATGGATTCCATCGAAACATTATAGCTAACGGGTAAACAAAAAAGGGGCGGCCCCTAGGAGGACCGCCCCTTTTATCAGCTTATCCGATCAATAGAATTCCACATCATCCAATTGGAAGTCCACGTTATATGTGCCGTTCACGTTGGAGGGCGTTTGGATCCATTGGAACCCGCCGATCGCCGCCAAGTGGTTGCTCAGACCCGCGGGGCTCAAAGCCGTGCCCCATCCGCCTTGTTGTAGGTCTCCCACTCCCGCTCCGGTTTCATTCTTCAGGGATAGTTGGACTTGGATCCAACCCTTGCCCTTGGTAAGCGTCGTGATATCCGTTCCAGGCGTGTCATAACAACTGGCAGAACAAGTCCCATCCGGCGAGGGGACCACCTGGTCCACATAAACCTCGAACAGGGATGAAAGACCCGCCCCGTCATTGTTGTTGACCCAAAATTTGATCCCGTTCCAACTGGAAGCGTTGTAATACTGCTGGCTTGGAACGCCTTCCGTATTGAGGATCAAAGTCATCGAATAGGAAGGGTAGGAGGAACCCGAGGGATAAATGATCTGTCCGACCGCGTGGCCCTCAAAGTTATCGACCGGTACCGTACCATGTCCGGGACCGCATTCCACCACCGGCACGCCAAAGACGATGGTCGGGTCGCCGACATAGGAACTCCAACCCAAAACGGGATTCGCGGGCAACCCCGTCAGCGCGGAATTAGGCTTGGCGCTTCCATCCCGGAAGTTATCCACGCGGTAGTTCGGAAGGCCGCCCGGATCCGGAAGGGTCGTGAAAGCGACATTATCGACTTCGATATCAAAGGTGACCCCTCCCGCGAATTGCCACGTTAACGTTTGCATATGAGCCGGGTTCCAGGTAGCGGTCCCCTTGGAAGGCCCAAAGCCCGCTTGATGAAGCTGGCTGTAAAAGACCGTGACCGGCGTCCAAGAAGCGCTCAGGCAAACCGGGATGCCGAAACTGTCCTGCCCGTCCGCGATACTTTCCTGGGTCGCCACCAGGAACTTGCATTGGGAAGCGGCGCCGACCTTCGGTCCCTGTTTCACGTAAAAGATGAACCCCGTATAAGGGGACCCGTCGTAATTGGCTTGGGGGTTGGTCAGGGTAATAT
>Ga0070741_10019857_pt1 | contig 10690 bp, 5 predicted proteins | sample Coa_R1_4_FD_66440 | JGI IMG/M metagenome (GOLD analysis project Ga0070741, IMG submission 66440) | Surface soil microbial communities from Centralia Pennsylvania, which are recovering from an underground coalmine fire - Coalmine... | ecosystem: Environmental > Terrestrial > Soil > Unclassified ... | reverse complement strand
CCGTGGACATTTGATCCTCAAGATGAGAACAACGGCTGGGCTCACGTTCTAAATGCTCCTGCGGGCACTTACACGCCGACCTGGACGACCGATCAATCCGAGCAGCCCGGCGGAGTGAATCAGTGGGGAGCCATCGCGGCGGCATTCATGGCCGCGCCAAAGTAAACTCCTGAAGTAGATATTGAAGAATACCGCGGGCTTTTCTATCCGCCACTGGACTGCGCCAGGGCCTTTTGTATATCGCCGACCTCAGATCCAGTCGGTTTCAACTTCAAAGCTCGATGGAATTCTTCGCGGGCATGTTGCAAGTCATTGCTTTTTGCGTACGCCAAACCAAGATGATAGCGGTAGGTTGGATTGGCTGGAGACTTTTTAACTGCATCCTGCAGGAGGTCGATGGCGGAACTATACGCCCCAATGTGGTAATAGGCCCAAGCAAGAGTGTCTGCGGTGTTGGGGAGATCAGGGAGGCCGCGCCTGGCTGTTTGCGCCAAGGTCAACGCTGAATTGTTGTCCTGACCGTGCTCAAGAAGAAGGTAGGCGAGATTATTGGCGGCGAGGGCAAAATCGGGCTGTACCTGCAGTGCTTTCCGATAAAGCTGTTCAGCTGCTTGCCAATTTCCACGGCTTTCTTGCAGTCTGCCGCTGTCGAAATAGAGGCGGGGATCGGACGGGTTGGCCTGGATAGCCTGCTGCTCTCCTGCAAGGGCTTGCTCGACCGATCCAGAACCTGCTTGTAGCAGCGAAAGGAGGAGCTGAGCATCGGTATTTTTTCTGTTGAGTTCGACTGCGCGACCAGCCGCGGCCATCGCTTTTTGCTGATCTTTATTTTCCGCGTAGACCTGGGCAAGCAGGAACTCGAAGTCACTGCTACCCGGGGATTTTGCAATTGCTCTTTGCACCGCGTCGACAGCACTTGCCGGCTGGTGACGACGAAGGGCAACAAAGACGATGCCACGCAATGCCTGCAGCGAATTGGGGTCGCGGTCGAGAGCTTGCTGAAACAAACGCTGCGCCTCGTCCGGCATATTCTGATAGATCCGTAGCGCTCCATACGCGGTGTAAATCCGAGCATCGCCCGGCGAGAGTTCAATTGCTTTGTTTAAGTTGGCCTCGGCGCCGGCAAGATCTTTGCGGCCGAGTCGTTCTGATGCACGATAAAAGTAGCCTTCCCCGGCCGACGGCTCAGCTTGAATCAGCTTATCGGCGGATTCACTAGCCGTTTGCCAATCCTGCTGTTCAATAGCAAGTTGCGCGAGAGCGCGATGCGCTTCGACGTACAGGGGAGATATGCGCACGGCCGCCCGTAACTCATTTTCGGCCTCCTGCCTTGCTCCCGTGTGCAAATACGCCGTTGCCAATTCAAAATGCCCGACGGGGCTATTCGGAACGCCCTCCAGCGCTGCCTGAAACTCCGGAATTGCCTCCGCCGAATGGCCCTCGCGAGCAAGGATCTCTCCTTGCACGAGCAATGCCTCGGCGTCGCGCGCATTTCGCTGAAGCAGTTTCGCATTCAACTGCTTTGCATCCGCCAGCCGATTCGCAAAAACCAATAGCTCGACATAGGTTCTGGCGACGGCGAGATCATCGGAGTGTTCTTGGTAGAGGCTGGAGAATTCGTTCAGAGCTTTTTGAGCGTCGCCAGTGCTAATGTAAAAATCGCCGAGCATCCGGTAGCCCTCGGGCGAGTGTGCCATCGCAGACTTCGAATCGATAAGGTACTGCTCGGCTTCCGCCTTTTTGCCCTGCGCGAGATAGAGTGCAGCCAAAGCGGCTCTGGGCCGAGGGGAATCGCGATCAGAAGCCATGGCCGCGCGGAACTGAGCTTCGGCGTCAGCCCATCGGTGCAGCGATTGATAAAATTCGCCGAGAGCCAAACGGGCGGGGAGGAAATTCGGAGCTACAGAAACAGCTTTCAGAAGGTTGCCTTCGGCATCGGCAGATCCCGCGCTTGCTTTCACCTGCAGCATTGCGAGGTTAATGTAGGGCTCCGGTTTATCGGGAGCGATGTCCACGGCGTGTTGAGCATCGGTCAGGCCCTGATGGACATCGCCTAACGCGATTTCGGCATTGGCCAACACCATCTGCGCGTCGAAATCGTTTGGACTAATTGATAGTGCCGCGGTTGCGCGACTTCGAGCATCTTCAAACTGGCGCGTCGCAAGCAACAACTTGCTCATGTCTGCCAGAGCTTTTTCGCTGCCGGGATCCAAACTAATGGCAGTAAGGAGTTCCTTGTGCGCCTCGGTCCAAAGCCCTAATTTCAAGTAACACTGAGCTAGCTGGTAATGAGCGTCCGAGTATTTGGCATCTGCTTGGAGCGCACTTTGAAATTCGATAGCCGCTGCACGGTAGTCTGCCTTCTGAAAATAGCGCATCCCCTTGTCAAAGTAGTTCCTGCGCCGGGCGACGGGATTTTGGGAACAACCTGCGAGTAGAATTGCGGCGACAAGGCATACACACCAAGAGCGGGTCCCTATCATAAGTTTTTGTTGTCCCCTAGTCCTGCAGACGTTTGAACCCTGGACGAACTAGTGGTTAGGAGCAATTTTCAAGCCAGTGCTTACCTGTGACGAACAAGAGTCATCTCGTTAGTCATTTGGATAGTGGGGGTTATGCTCCGTACAGCGTACCCCATAGTGTGAATCGAATCGAATGTCGTCGTTGCGGCTCGACTCTACCCAATAGTGGCAAACTTTTGTCCTCGAAAAGCTATCAACTGGAGGCGGCAGTCGATCTGGTCGGTGCACCTGAGCCGGAAAAAGCTCAAGAAAAATGTAAACCTTTCAGGATCTGACGCTTGTTAAGACCACTTCGGCTGGGAGTGATGGCCCGGGCAAAAACAGGGCGCGGCAGAGATTCAAGTCGTTAATTTTCGTCTTTGGTCTTCTAAGTCATTGTACATAAATAAGATATGGAAACATATGGCACAAGCGGCAAAGCACTTCGTATTGGCATCTGCATTGCTTGGTAGAAACAGGGTAAAAGGGAGTCCTACAGAAATAAATGAGCCGCATTCATGAGGCACTAAAAAAAGCTGAGAGCGAGGGCTTCGCGCTCGATCCTCTAGACGCTGTCGAACCGCGATCCACCCGAAAGGCGAGCCCAGAATCTGAAAGCCACAGCGCTTTGCCGATCGACTTGTCATTCGGTGAACCGGGTGTAATGCTGCCGTCCACCAGCACACATGATTTTGGTCGGCTTGACGATCTCCGCCCGGATTGTGCGCACCCGCTGTGGCATTTTGACCCGACCGCCGATGCATTCAATGGCCATAAGAATCGCGCGCATTGTGCCGAGCGATTCCGAACACTGCGCTCGCGGCTATATCAATTGCGAAACAATCAACCGTTGCGCAAACTGCTCGTTACAAGCGCAGTGAGCGGAGAGGGAAAGACCTTTGTGGTGGGTAATCTGGCTCAAGCGATCGTACGCCAACCATCTCGGTCTGTTCTTATTATCGATGCCGATTTGCGGCGTTCAGGATTGCACTCCCTTCTGGGTGCACCAGCAGCACCGGGCCTGACCGAGTACTTACGGGGTGAAGCGGACGAAAGAGCGATCCTGCAGTTTGGACAAATCGAACAAAAGGGCACGCTATGTTTGATTCCCGGCGGGAAGAAGGTCACGAATCCTAGCGAATTGCTGTCGACAGGACGCTTTAAGACGCTTGTTGATCGCCTCGCATCTATTTTCGACTGGATCATAGTCGACTCACCGCCACTGTTGGCCGTGACGGATGCCAGTGTGCTGGCGGAGTGCTGTGACGGATTATTGATGGTCGTCAAGGCAGGATCCACTTCGTCCGCGCTGGTCGCAAAAGCCCAAAAAGATGCACGCGATAGAAATATCGTGGGGATCGTATTGAATGCTGTTTCGGATGAGAGTCGTACGTACAGTTCTTATTATGGCATTTCGAATCAGGATGACGCGCCGCCTGCGGAAGGCCATCTTTTCAAAACTTGATATCTGCCCGACGTCAACGGGTTCTATATCGTGTCTTCTTTTACCAAAAAGAATTTTTCTCTGATTGCGCAAATTTAATGCTTTGACAGGCTGCCGGCTTCCGCGCGAACTGTGAGCGCGAAAGGCGCTACGGTTATATGTCCACCAGAGTTGCACGTATCGTTCGCTAACATAGACAATAGTCGAAGAATTGTCCGTCGGGGATCGGTAGCAGTTTGCTGTTTTCCATATTCAGCCACCGCCTTGCACCGTGCCATTGTGTGGGTGTAAGAAAGTTTTATGCTGTCCCGCCGGAGTTGCCCCCGCATCTGATCAGAGACCAAGTTGTTGAAAAGTAGTGCGGGATCTTGAAGGATCCAGCGAGCGCTGCTAAAGTTCACGCCTCGCTTGGAATTAACGAGAAATCATCGGGAGCAGTCTGGTGGCCGATTATGTTGCGTTTGTTGCTCCTGTACCAAACCTACCCTAAAGGCCAGTAGTTCTGAACATAGCTGCGCCGCTATTTTTAAGGATTCGCACTACAGCAGGGTGGTGCGAAGCGTGGCGGAAGCAAAGATCTAAGAACTAAATCCAACATTCTGAGGGATGGCCGAATGGAGCACACAGGGACTCCCGCTATACGCCGGTTCCGCGGCACACTATCTCTCGTAGCCCTAATCGGGGCCATCGCCTTGCTGGCTGGATGCACGGGGACAACCTCGGCAGCAAATCAGCTGAATAATGCAATCGTTCCCGGTACTGGCGGCAGCAATAGCGGAAGCAACACCTCAGGGTCCAGTGGTGGCGGTGGAAATACTGGAAGCACTGGAGGCAGCACCTCTGGCTCAGGGCTCCCGACCACTCAAGGGTGGTACCAGATTCCGAACACGCAGTTACAACCCAATTGCCCCAGTTCCGCTACCTACAACTTACTGGGAAGCTGCCAGAATGTAATCGCCGCCTGGAGTGGCGCGATCGCGGACATCAAGCGAAATCGCATGATTATTTGGGGCGGTGGGCACACAGACTACAACGGTAACGAACTGTATGCGCTGGACCTGAATACTCTGACGCTTAGCCGGCTGAACAATCCCAGCCTGCCGGACACGTCAGGTAATTGTGTTGCTGCGAACCCGGACGGGAAACCCTCTTCGCGCCACAGCTATGGGGGCATGGCCTATATAGCCAATGTGGATAAGCTCTTTGCCTTTAACGGATCGTTGGCATGCAATTCTGGCGCAAATCCATTCTATGACACTTGGACGAACGATCTTTCCACGCTGAGCTGGACGCGACAAAACTACGCCGGGACGCCGCCGGGGACGGGTTCGGGGAGCTGGCCCTTTGGAGACACGTCAGACTACGATCCCAACACCAATCTCGTGTTTGCCACAGATCCGGGTGGCTTGTACTCGTACAATTACGCCACGAATACTTGGACCAAACTGAGCACCCAACTCATGGATTATCACATGTCGGGGGTAATTGACCCGAGCCGGAAACTATACATTTTGTTTGGCGGAACGGCAGCAGCGAGCGGTGGCGTGCTGGCGGCCAGCATCGCGCCAGGGAGCAACTACCAGATTAACGACTGGAATTCACAGACTACCGGCTGCTCGGCCTTGCAGAATGCGGATTATCCGGGCTTGGCATTCGATCCGGTGCAAAACCTGATTGTCGGGTGGGTGGGCGGCAACACCGTATATCTTTTCAATCCCGATACCAAGACCTGTACTGCGCAGACCTATAGCGGTGGGCCAGGAGCATCTCAGGCGAACGGCACCTACGGACGCTTCCGTTATTTCCCGAATCTGGGAGTCTTTGCCGTCGTGAATGACTGGGCCGAGAACGCCTACACGCTGCGCATTGATCCTGCCAATGGGTTTGCAACCCGTTCGACGGCAAGCGGCGTCGTTCAAGCACTGAAGCTGCAAAGCGCCACGGAGATCAGCAACGCCGGCGGAGGAATCAACGGGGATTCTTCCTGCTCGGTCTCTTTCGACTCCGCTGTCCCGGTTGATGGCGGCGGTAATTCGGCCCTGTTTTCCATCATCCAAAATCCCACCACGGACCTCTACTGCAGTATCACCGTGCCGCTGGCGCAGCAGTTTGGAGAAGGTTCGGACTTCTATTATCAGTGGCAGGAGTATTGGGACTCGAACTTCCTGGCCAACTCCACGGGGACCGGCCCCTATGTGAATGGTGCGAACGGAGGCGAAGGGCTCAAGCACGTTCTGCTCTGGGCCAACACCTCCGCCTCGGGATGTTCCTCGATCGAGTTAATGCACGTGGATCAGTACGGGCGCGGTTATCCGCAAATCAACACCGATTGCGGATCCTACCAGCTCTGCATCCAGCACAGCGGGAATAACGCCTGCCTGCTGAGTTCCTCCAACATCCCGGCTGGCGACAACCTCTATGAACAAGGAAACAATCTTCCGACCAGTCCTTTGGGGCCGTCTGGTGATGTTTCGTACAATTGTTACGCGAATCTGACGAATCTCACAAACGGTTGCGCGATGTGGAAGGCAGGGGTGTGGATGACATTCTATTGCCATCAGCACACGGGCACCTGGGGAACCAACAATGGCCCGGGAGGTGGGGGGGACCTGACGACCAAGTGCTGGTTTGCCCTGCCCGGGCAATCGATGACGCAGTACATCAACATGCAGCATTACAACATGGCATTCAACGTGAATCATGCCGACAAATGGGCGACGATTGAATTCACGCCGTACGACACTTCCCAGGGCAGCGTAACGGCGCCAGCAGCAACCAAACGGTATGCCAATTTCATTTTGTCAACGCAGCCCATCCCTCCGCCTTGGGGTCCCGCACCGCCCAACCAGTAGACATATAGTAAACAGGACAAAGACATGAACCGCGCTTGTCAGCCGGCGGCCCGAAGCTTAGCCGTTTGTGAGCGCGCGCGGTGTGAGCACTGCCCGTCAGGGAATACCCTTGAGCGCCAAGCATCGAAACGAGCCTCCCCTCGCCAATTGAATACAGCGGTTCCGCTAATGGCGATGGTCTGATTCATCAGGCGTTCTGAGGAAACTTCTGGAAGAACTCTTTCCTGTAATGGACGGCGCCGGTTCGCCCTGACGGGCAGCATACGTTCGCGAGAAACCGCGATTAAGGCCGCAATTCGTCCGGCAGTAGCCTGTACGGTTTATCACTCAGTTCGCCCTCTGTAGCCTGTACCAAATTTAGCCGTGCTACCAGTCGATACCTTCTCTGGAACGCATTATCCTCGCGACATCGGACACCCTCTCCGATGAACGAATGCGCCGGCCACGTTGTGGGCCGGGCCGGCGAAAACAACGAATTCATGCGAGGTTCCTATGGCAACGGGGGAAGTGTGCTTGACGCTTTGTCGATTTATACTGACTGGTAAACGCAGCCACCAGAGAGAATTACACGGTCAAGCGCTTTGCCATTCCCTAGAAACCTCAGGAGGACGAGGTCAGATATCCCGCGTCTTTACTCTTTCAGTATTCGCGACAATTCTGCTGACGACCCTGATCCAAGCGGGATGCGTGGGCGTCACTAGCCTGAAGGGCAATGCCACGACCTCGACGGATCCATCGGGATCGACCGTTTTGGGCGCAAGCCCCACTGCCTTGGATTTTGGTAACGTGCTGCTGGGCAACACCAGCAATCAGAGCCTAACAATTGCTAACTTCGGCACAACTGCGGTCACCATTTCCCAAACCTCTGCTTCCGGCACAGGCCTTGCTGTTGGAGGCGTGACGCTGCCCGTGGACTTGAATCCCGGAAGTAGCGTCACTTTCACTGCCAGCTTCGCCCCGGCAACAGTAGGCGATGTAACGGGCACCATTTCCTTTACGAGCCAACAACTGCGGCAAACTTTCGGAGTGGGATGGCACGGCACAGGTAAAGCGGCTGCTCCCATAATCAGCGTACAACCGATCAGCCAGTCGATCTTAGCCGGCCAAACAGCTACCTTCTCCGTGACCGCTAATGGCACCGCGCCGCTCGCCTATCAATGGCAGAAGAACGGAGTAACCATTACGGGCGCTACCTCCTCGAGCTATACCAGCCCCAGCGAGACCACGTCGGATACGGGTGCGCAGTTTACGGTGATCGTATCCAATTCGGCTGGGAACGTGATTAGCAACGCGGCCACGCTTACGGTCGGCTCAACGCCAGTTGCTCCGTCCATTACGAACCAGCCGACAAATCAAACTACCTTCGCTAACCAGACTGCTACATTTTCCGTGGCCGCTACCGGAACCTCGCCTCTGAGTTATCAGTGGAGGAAGAATGGGGCACCCATCAGCGGCGGCACATCATCAAGCTACACCACGCCGCCCGAAACAACCTCCGATAGTGGAGCGCTCTTCTCGGTCGTGATCAGCAACTCCGCCGGTACGATGACGAGCGGCAACGCTAGCCTGACGGTTAATCCCGATCCTGTCGCGCCTAGCATAACGAGCCAGCCCGCGAGCCACACCATTATCGCCGGCCAGACCGCCACGTTTTCGGTGACAGCTTCCGGCACCTCGCCACTCAGCTACCAGTGGCAGAAGAATGGCGCCCCAATAAGCGGCGCGAACGCCTCGAGCTACACGACCCCGGCGGAAACAACCACTGATAATGGGGCGCAGTTCGCAGTTGTGGTCAGCAATTCTGCCGGCTCCGCGACAAGCAATCTTGCAATTCTGACGGTGAATTCCTCGACAGTAGCACCGTCGGTCACGACTCAGCCAACGAGCCAAACGATTATCGCCGGCCAGAGCGCCACGTTCTCGGTGACGGCTTCGGGTACGTCTCCGCTTACCTATCAATGGCAGAAGAATGGAGCCTCGATCAGCGGCGCCAATGCGTCAAGCTACACGACTCCGGCAGAAACAACCGCCGATAATGGGGCGCAGTTCGCAGTTGTCGTCAGCAATTCTGCCGGAACCGTGACAAGCAACAGCGTGACGCTCACAGTCAATGCCGCTACGCAATTGATTAGCGCTTCCCCTTCCAGTTTGGGCTTCGGGAACGTGAATACCGGAAGCAATAGCGTTCTTCCGGTGGTGCTGACAAACTCCGGCAATTCCAATGTCACCATTTCCAGCGTAAGTGTTTCCGGGGCAGGGTTTAGCGCGAGTGGAATTTCCGCCGGTCAAATCATAGCGCCAACGAAGGCCGCTACTCTGAACGTGACCTTCGCTCCAGCAGCGACGGGAAGTGTAACCGGCAGCGTTTCTGTGCTCAGCAACGCCTCCAACTCGCCCGCCACGATCGGATTGTCCGGCGCTGGTGTGGCGCCCGTAACCTACAGCATTTCAGGGACGCTCAGCGGGGCCGGGGGCGCTGGAGCAACGGTGTCGCTGAGCGGGAGTTCGACCGCCACCACGCTGGCGAGTGCGTCAGGCAGCTACAGCTTCACTGTACTGAACGGAAGTTATACGGTCACGCCGAGCAACGCAGGGTATTCATTCAGCCCGGCCAGCCAGCCAGCAACGGTCAACAACGGCAATGTCAGCAACATAAACTTTACGGCCAGCACTGCCAGTGGAACCTGTGCCACCAGCACAACGGCAGGGTGGTGCCAAGTACCGAACATCAACATGGCGAATCTTTTCCAGCCGTTCTCGGGACAACAAGGAAACACCAATAGTTTGGATTCGACCTTGAATGGCAACGTCATTAACGCGTGGAGCGGAGCCGCCCTAAATCCATCAACGAACACGATGATTTTGTGGGGCGGTGGTCACACCGACTACAACGGAAATGAAGTGTATGAGGTGAATTTTGGCGCGAATCCAATCACCATGACTCGCGCCACAAACCCCACGCCGAATCCGAACGGCAGCGGCAGCAGCACATCATGCCCGGCGGCAGCAGTTACGGGAATTCCTAACGGGCGGCATACCTATAACGGCCTGGTTTATGTTCCCTCGATCAGCCGGATGATGGCGATTAACGGCGCAATCGCATGTTCTTCCGGAGCGGGAGCAGTACCGCCGGATGAATGGTTATTCAATGACAATAACAACGGTTGGTCGCAGATCAACTATAGCGGAACCGAACCAGGACACGTTAACTCCACGAATTACCAGGTCGGCAACGTGCTGCTGTATGACTCGAATTCGGACAAGGTCTATGCTTCCGATCATTGTTTTGACTACTCAACGGTTCCCGGAACCTGGGCATGGACGGAGCTCGATAATACCTGCACAAACTCGACGGAAATGGCGGGTGTGATCGATCCACAGCGCAAAAAATATATTCTCTTCGGGGACTCAGCGAACAGCGCTGGATACTACGAAGCCGACCTCGGAACCGGAGTTGCGTTCAATTTGACCACGCCAACGCTTACGGGGTGTTCAGGTCCAGAGGCGGCACAGGCGCCGGGGATTGCCTGGGATGCTAACCGCAATCGGGCAATTATCTGGGATGGCGACGGTCACGTCTATGATCTAGATCCGGACACGCATGCTTGCACTCAGTTGTCCACGTCGCTTGTGCCCGCCAGCCCTAATCCAGGCGCACAAAATCCTCAAGGAACATTTGGAAGATTCCAAGCGCTTCCAAATCTTGGGGACGGAAATCGCTTCGCTCTAGTGAACAACAATTACATTGATCCAGTAAGTGGCACAGCCAATGCTGCGGCCAAAACTACAGCGTGGGTGCTAAACGTTCCGTTGGAAACGAACAATTGGTCCGCGCGCTCGACGGCAAGCGGCGTCGTTCAAGCACTGAAGCTGCAAAGCGCCACGGAGATCAG
>Ga0070741_10019856_pt1 | contig 10691 bp, 10 predicted proteins | sample Coa_R1_4_FD_66440 | JGI IMG/M metagenome (GOLD analysis project Ga0070741, IMG submission 66440) | Surface soil microbial communities from Centralia Pennsylvania, which are recovering from an underground coalmine fire - Coalmine... | ecosystem: Environmental > Terrestrial > Soil > Unclassified ... | reverse complement strand
CGAGCACCACCAGGGCGATGATGCGTGCCTTCATCGAGGCCTCCCATCCTGAGGGACGAACGCGCGAAGCGGCCGTCGGATTGGTTTAGACCACTTGGTCACGGCGCGAGACTTGCACACCCGGGGGCAACTTGTCAAGACCACTTGCGCCAGCGTGGCCCGTGCACGCGGGAATCGCCGCCTCCGTCGTGGACACTGGTACGTACCTCTTAGCGCCGGCGGGCATCGCGGCTCAGCTCCGTGACGAGCCGGTAGCGGTCGCCGCGGTAGATCGAGCGGACGTACTCGACGATCTCCCCCTCGCGCGAGCGCGTCGTGCGCTCGAACAGGAACGCCGGCGAGTGCAGGGGCACGCCGAGTAGCTCCGACTCCTCCTCGTTCGTCACCGTCGGCTCGATCGTCTGCAGCCCGCCGACGATGTCGAGGCCGTAGCGCTCGGTGAGCAGCGCGTAGAACGAGTGGTCCTCGAGGTCTTCCGCGGACAGGTCGGGGACGAGCGATGCGCGCACGTGCAGCGTCTCGATCGCCATCGTCTCGTCGTCCGCGAGGCGCAGGCGCTTGACGACGACGAGCTGCTCCGACGGCGAGACATGCAGGATCCGGCCCAGCCAGGCGCCGGCCGGCTGCGTCTTCAGCTCGATCGTCCGGCTGCCCGGCTCCATCCCCCGCCGGCGCATGTCCTCCGTGAAGGACGTCATCGTCAGCTCCTGCGCGATCTTCGGCTCGCTGACGAACGTGCCGCTCCCGCGCCGGCGGACGAGCAGCCCCTCGCGGACGAGGTCGTCGAGCGCCGCGCGCACGGTCAGGCGCGACACGCCGAGCTCTGCGCTGAGCTGCCGCTCCGACGGGATCGCCTGCCCGACCGCGAGCTGCTCGATCAGGTCGAGCACGCGCGCGCGAGCCTCCGACTGCTTGGGAGCGGTGACCGCCATCGGGGTGCATCATGACCGCGTCGCGCGATGTGGTCAAGACCACTGCGGCGCTCAGCCCAACGGCAGGAAGCGGCGCTGTGCACAAGTGGTCTTGACCACTTGCCGCGAACCTGCTTACACTCCTCGGAGTGACGACCTTCGACGAGCTCGGAACGGAAGCCCGCGACGCGGCCGGCGCCGATCTCGGGCTCCGCACCACGCTGGAGCTCGTCGAGCTGATGAACGCCGCCGACGCGACGGTGGCGCCGGCCGTCGGCGCCGCCGCCGTCGAGGTCGCGCGCCTGGTCGACGCCGTCGCGGAGCGCCTCGGCGCCGGCGGCCGGCTCGTCTACGCCGGCGCCGGGACCTCAGGGCGGCTCGCGGCGCTCGACGCCGCCGAGTGCGAGCCGACGTTCGCGGTCGCCGTAACCGCGGTCGTCGCGCCCGACGAGCAGGCCGAGGACGATCGCGAGGCGGGGGCGGCGGCCGTCGACGCGCTCGAGCTCTCCGCGGCCGACGCCGTCGTGGCCGTGAGCGCGAGCGGGCGCTCGCCGTGGGCGGTCGGCGCGCTCGAGGCAGCCCGCCGGAGCGGCGCCGTGACCGGCTGCATCGTCTCGGTGCACGGCTCTGAGCTCGCCGCGGTCGCAGACCACGAGGTGTGCGTCCCGGTCGGCGCGGAGGTGATCGCGGGCTCGACGCGGCTCAAGGCGGGAACCGCGCAGAAGCTCGTCCTGAACATGCTCTCGACGATCTCGATGATCCGCCTCGGCCGGACGTACGGGAACCTGATGGTCGGCGTCGCGCCGCTGAACGAGAAACTCCGCGCGCGGCAGCGTTCGGTGGTCGCCCAGGCGGCCGGCGTGTCCGACGAGCAGGCGGCCGCGGCGCTGGAAGCTGCAGCCGGCGACGCCCGAGCCGCGATCGTCGCGCTCGGTGACGGCGCGGCGCCCGGTCGACGCTCGGGGACGAGGCTCGGCGTCCGCGCCGCCCTCGTCGGCGGCCGGATCGTCCCCGGCGACGTCGAGGTCGTCGACGGCCGCGTCGCCGGGTACGGCCTGCCGTCGGCGAACGGGCGCGGGATCGCCTCGCCCGGCTTCGTCGACCTGCAGGTGAACGGGTTCGGCGGCGTCGACTTCCTCGACGCGGACGCCGCGGGCTACGGCCGCGCCGGCGAGGCCTTGCTCGCGAGCGGCGTCACCGCCTACCTGCCGACGCTGATCACCGCACCGGAGGAGAGCCTCGTCGCCGCGCTCGGCGAGATCGCGGCGGCGGCGACCGGCCCGCGGATCCTCGGCGCGCACGTCGAGGGCCCCTTCCTGTCACCGCGCCGGCTCGGCACCCATCCTCCCTCCGCGCGGCGCGACCCGGATATCGTCCTGCTCGAGCGCATCCTCGCCGCGGGGCCGGTGCAGCTGTTCACGCTCGCGCCGGAGCTGCCCGGCGCGCTCGAGCTCGTCGAGCTCCTCGTCGCGCGAGGCGTAACCGTCTCCGCCGGCCACACCGACGCGAACGCCGAGGAGGCACGCGCAGCGTTCGACCGCGGCGTCCGCACGGTCACGCACCTGTTCAACGCGATGCGACCCTTCACTCACCGCGATCCGGGCGTCGCCGGCGTCGCGCTCGCGCGGCCCGACGTCGTCCTCCAGGTGATCCTCGACGGCGCCCACCTCGCGCCGGACACCGTCCGGCTCGTCTGGCGCACCGCCGCCGGGCGCCTCGCGCTCGTCACCGACGCCGTCTCGGCCGCCGGCGTCAGCGGCGACGGCTCGTACCGGCTCGGCGAGGTCGCCGTGGAGGTGCGCGACGGCGTCGTCCGCCGCGACGACGGCGTCCTCGCCGGCAGCGTCCTCACGATGATCGAGGCGGTCCGCAACCTGCACGCTCTCGGCGTCCCGCTCGAGGCGGCGCTGGACGCGGCAACGGCGGTGCCGGCGCGCGTGGTCAGCGCCGACGCAGGACGGATCGAAGTCGGCGCGCGCGCTGACCTGGTGGTGCTGAGCGAGGAGCTGGAGATCGAGCGCGTGCTCGTCGCGGGGGAGGCACATGTCGCAGCCTGACCCCCTGCCGGACCCGGGCGCCCTCTACCTCGCGGAGATCCGCGAGCAGCCGGCCGCGCTCCGCCGTCTGCTCGAGCAGCGCGATCGCTACGCGCGCGTCGCGGCCGCGGCCCCTTCGGGCCTCGTCCGCATGGTCGGTCACGGCTCGTCGGACAACGCCGCCTCCTACGGCGTCTACGCCTTCGGCCTGCTCGCCCGCCGCACCGCGATCCGGGACTCGATCAGCCTGACCGTGTACTACGGCGCGCCGCTCGACCTGGGCGAGTCGACCGTGGTCGCGCTATCGCAGTCCGGCCGGACGCCCGACGTGCTCGAGTACGTCGCGCGCGCCCGCCGCCAGGGGGCGTACACGATCGCCGTCACGAACGACGCCGACGCGGCGCTCGCGGAGGGCGCTGACGCCGTCCTCCCGCTGAGGGCAGGCCCCGAGCACGCGGTCGCCGCGACGAAGACGTACCTGACCCAGCTGGCCGCGCTCGCCCTCCTCGCGGCCGAGCTGGCGGGACGGGGCGACGAGGTCGCCGCCGGGCTCGCGCAGACGGCGGACGACCTCGAGCGTCACCTGCCGCTGCTCGAGCGCGCCGCTGCCGCGATCGCGGTGCCGTTCGCGTCGGTCGGCCGCATGTTCGTGATCGGCCGCGGCCCCGAGTTCGCCACCGCTCGGGAGATCGCGCTGAAGCTGCTCGAGACCTGCCAGATCGCCGCCGAGCCGCTGACCGCGACCGACCTCGCGCACGGCCCGGTCGCCGCGCTCGACCCGCTGTTTCCCGTCTGGGCGGTCGCGACCGACGACCCGTCGCTCGACGTCGTCGTCGAGGCGGCGACGCGCGTCCGCGAGGCCGGCGCGACCCTGATCGCGAGCGGCCCCGCCGCCGAGGCGATCCCGGACGCGCAGTACCGGCTGCCGGTGCCGGCTCCGCCCGACCCGCTGCTCGCGCCGCTGCTCTCCGTCGTCGCCGGTCAGCTCTTCGCAGGCGCGGTCGCGCGCGCGAAGGGCCTCGACCCGGACCGCCCGCGCGGGCTCTCCAAGGTCACGCTCGCGCGCTGACAAGCACACGTGAGGGCGGACGCAGGCACGCTCATGTCTGCAGATTTCGCGTAGCAGCAACTGCATATTTCTTGTATTATACGGTGCATGATTCACGCATCGATCGGGGGCTACCGCGAACGGCTCGTCGACGTCGCGCTCGACCGGCTCGTCGACCAGCTTCCTGTGTTCTTGATCGTCGGGCCGCGCGCGGTCGGAAAGACGTACACGGCGACGCGGCGCGCGGCGACCGTCGTCCGGCTCGACGTTCCGGGGCAGGCAGCTGCATTTGCCGCAGATCCCGATGCAGCCTTGCGCGGCCTCCCCGAGCCGGTCCTGCTCGACGAGTGGCAGGTGGTTCCAGGTGTGCTCGGCGCCGTCAAGCGCGCAGTCGACGCGCGCGGCCGGAGCAGCGCTCGATTCTTCATCACGGGCTCCGTGCGATCTGAGCTCGATGAGGAGCTCTGGCCTGGCACCGGCCGCCTGCTGCGGATCAACCTGTACGGCATGACGCTCCGGGAACAGCTCGGGCGAACCCGCCAGCGCTCCATCTTCGACGCCCTGGCCGATGGAGCAGATCTCGCGCCAGCCGAGGATTCGCCGGACCTGCGCGGCTACGTCGACCTGGCTCGTCGCGGTGCGTTTCCGGTCCCGGCGCTCCAGCTCGACGACAGCGCGACCCGCGATGCCTGGCTCGAAAGCTACATCGAGCAGCTGCTCACCCACGACGTCGCGCAACTCGATGAGCGCGATCCCGTTCGTCTCCGCAGGTTCTTCGAAGCGTGCGCGATCAACTCAGCCGAAAGCGTCGACGGAACGACGCTCGCGGCCGCCGCCGGGATCAACCAGCGGACTGCGGATGCTTACACACGCCTCTTGAGCGATCTGCTCGTTCTCGACGAAGTACCGGCGTACTTCTCGAATCGCCTGAAGCGGCTCGTGAAGCGCCGGAAGCTCTACCTAGTCGATCCCGCCCTGATCGCCGCCGCTCTGCGAACCGACAGCAACGGGGTCCTCCTCGACGGTGCGCTTCTCGGCCACGTAGTCGACACGTTCGTCGCCGCGCAACTGCGAGCCGAGGCGGCCGTTGCGGAGTCGAGGCCGCGGCTCTATCACCTGCGCCAGGAGGGCGGCCGGCGGGGAGTCGACTTGGTCGCGGAGATGGCCGGCGGCAAGATCGTCGGCGTCGAGGTGAAAGCGACCTCGGTGCCTTCGAGGAAGGACGCGCGACATCTGGTGTGGTTGCGAGACGAGCTCGGCGACGACTTCGTCAGGGGAGTCGTCTTTCACACGGGGCCGACGGCGTTTGCGCTCACCGACCGCATCGTCGCCGCGCCCATCTCGTCGATCTGGGCTCGACGCGACTAAGGCCTCAGAGCCGCCCCGCAGCGACGATCCGCGCGAGGAACTGCTGCGTGCGCGGCTCCTTCGGCGACGAGAAGATCTGCTCCGGCGGGCCGTGCTCGAGGATCCGGCCGGCGTCGAGGAAGTACACGCGCGTCGCGAGCTCGCGCGCGAACCCCATCTCGTGCGTGGCGACGACCATCGTCATCCCGCCTTCCGCGAGCTCGCGGACGAGCTCGAGCACCTCGCCGACGAGCTCCGGGTCGAGGGCGCTCGTCACCTCGTCGAGCAGCAGCAGCCTCGGCTTCATCGCGAGCGCGCGGATGATCGCGACGCGCTGCTGCTGCCCGCCCGAGAGGCGGTCCGGGTACTCGTCGCGGCGAGCGGCGAGCCCGAAGCGCGCGAGCAGCTCGACCGCCTCCGCCTCCGCCTGCGCGCGCGGCACGCCGAGCGCCTTCCGCGGGCCGAGCGTGACGTTCGCGAGCACGGTCATGTGCGGGAAGAGGTTGAACGCCTGGAAGACGATCCCGATCTCCTTCCGCACGTCGTTCACGTCGACGCCGGGGGCGGTGAGGTCGCGCCCCGCGACGACGATCCGCCCGGCGTCGATCGGCTCGAGCAGGTTGATGCAGCGGAGGAGCGTCGACTTGCCGGAGCCGGAAGCGCCGATCAGGCAGACGGCCTCGTGCTCCGCAACCGATAGGGTCACGCCCTTCAGCACCTCGGTCGCGCCGAACGACTTGTGCAGGCCCTCGATCTCGAGCGCGCTCGTCACACTGCCACCGCCGCCGCCTGCCGCCGCGTCCGCTCGCGGGCGAGCAGCCAGTCGGTCAGGCGCGTCAGCGGCACCGTGATCGCGACGAACAGGACGGCGGCGGCGAGGTAGGAGGTGAAGTTGAACGTCGCGGCCGCGTCGATCGAGGCCTGCTGCAGCGCCTCGACCGCGCCGATCACGCTGACGAGCGCGGTGTCCTTCTGCAGCCCGATGAAGTCGTTGAGGAGCGGCGGCACGACGCGCCGGACCGCCTGCGGCACGATCACGTAGCGCAGGCCCTGCAGCCTCGTCAGCCCGAGCGAGCGCGCCGCCGCCTCCTGGCTCGGGTGCACCGACTCGAGCCCCGCTCGGTAGACCTCGGAGACGTAGGCGGTGTAGACGAGGACGAGCGAGACGACGCCCCAGAACGTCAGCGAGGTCGGGATCCACGAGACCCCCAGCGCGGGCATCCCGAGTCCGAGCATGAGGATGACGAGGATCGTCGGCACGCCGCGGAAGAGATCGGCGTAGGCGATCGCGAGCACGCGGAGCGGCGCGAACACCGGCCCGGGGATCCCACGCACGACCGCGACGACGAGCGCGAGCGCGAGGATGATCGGCTCGGCGATGCAGAAGATCTTCACGTTGAGCAGGAACGCCTGCGCGATCTCCGGGAAGTCGGCGGCGAAGCGGTGACCGCTGAGGAAGGCGCGCCGGAACTCGTGCCAGCCGGGTGTGCTGACGATCGCGAAGGCGAGCCCCGTGAAGACGACCGCCGTGCTGCTGGCGGCGACGAGCAGGCCGCGGCGGCTGCCTTTCAGCGGCCTACTTCAGGACGGGAACGCTGACGACCTTGGAGAGCCAGGTCGCCTGGATCCGCTTCAGCGTGCCGTTCCGCTTCAGCGTCGCGAGCGCCCGGTTCACGCAGGCGCGGAGCGGGTTGCCCTTCTGGAAGACCATTCCGAAGTGCTCCCCGGTCTTCGTCGCGAACTGGCCGACGATCTTCGAGTTCGGCACCTGCGCGGCGGTGACGTAGAAGGCCGTCGGCAGGTCGACGACGACGCCGTCGACGAGCTTGTTCTTGAGCGCGAAGACGGCCTTGTCGTTGGTGCTGTAGACGCGCAGGCTCCTGGGCTTGATCGTCGACCTGATGAACTGCAGGCTCGTCGTCCCGAGCTGGGCGGCGATCGTGTACGGCTTCAGGGCGGCGATCGAGCGAGCGTTCGCGATCGACGTCCCCTTGCGCGCGACGATCGCCTGGTTGACGTCGTAGTACGAGCTGCTGAAGTCGACGACCTTGGCGCGGTCCGGTGTGTACGAGATCTGGGTGATGTCGAAGTCGAAGCTCTTCTTGCCCGGCGCGAACGACTTCGAGAACGGGACGTACACCCACTTGACCTTCGCCTTCGAGTAGCCGAGCTGCCTCGCGACCGCGTACGCGACCGCCGACTCGTAGCCCTTGCCGCTGTAGGGGTCGCTGATCTTCCAGCCGTGCCCCTGGTCGCCGCCGAACCACGGCGGGTACGCCGGGTTGTCGGTGCCGATCGTGAGCGCCCCGTCGTTGAGGGTCGGGCAGTTGGCTGCCGCCTGCTGCCCGGTGGCAGTCGCGGTCACCGCCAGCGCGGCGAGGGGAATCGCGAGCAGAAGCAGCCGGCGCATCAGAGCGCCGACGTTACCACGCCGCTAGCGTCTGTCGAACGCCTTCTCGCCGCGCCGGAAGTCCTGCCGCATCCGGCGTACGGCGGGCAGCGCGGCGAACGCCGGGATGATCGGCAGCCAGAAGTTGAACAGGCGGTAGGTGACGACTCCTAGCAGCGCCGGCGCCAGCCCGACGCCGACCCAGACGAGCGCGAAGGTCATCATCACCTCGACGAGGCCGGCGCCGCCGGCCGGCAGCGAGCGGCGCGTGAGCACGTAGCCGGTCGCGTACGCGAGGATCAGCGCCGGCGTCGAGAGCTCCGCGTTGTAGATCTTCAGCGCCGCCCAGAGGCAGGCGATGTCGCCCAGCCAGTAGAGGCTGACGCCGAGCACGCCGAGCCCGTGGACGCGCGGCCGGGCGAGCAGGCTCCGCAGCTTGCAGATGCCGGCGACGAGGTGGGCGAACCACTGGCGGACGCGTCCGCCGTCGCCGGGATCGGCGAGCCGCGCCGCCCGCTTCGGCGAGCTCACCCAGAGCGCCGCGAACAGTCCCGGGACGACCGCGAGCCACGGATAGGTCATCGCGTGCTGGACGTGCCCGCCGGTCCCGAACAGGAGGACGACGGCGCAGATCAGCGCGGCCGGTGCGAGCACGGCGTACTCGAGCGCGCCGAGCGCGAGCACGCGCGCGACCGCCTCCGGCCGCCGAAGGCCGGAGCGGCGAAAGGTCCAGTAGTCGACGGCGAAGCCGCCGGCGGCGTGGGTGGCGGCGAAGACGCCGAAGCCGGCGACCACCGTCCGCATCGAGAGGCGGAGCGAGAGCAGCGGCCCGCCGTCGACGCGTGCGATGTCGCGCACCGCGAGCACGTAGCCGAGGTAGGCGACGACCTGCCCGCCGAAGCAGACGGCGAACCAGGTCGGCACGACGTCCTGCACCGCGTCGTAGAGCGCGCGGTAGCCGGCCATGTCGGCGAGGCTCGTCGCCGCCGCGAGGGCGAGCGCGCCCGCGATCAGCAGGATCAGGAAGTTGTGGCGCTCGAGCTCGAGCGCCGCGATGCGCGTCTGTCGCCGTTCGTTCATCTGCCTCTCAGTGTGCCTCTATCGGCTCTCTACCCACGATAGGCAACCCCGATTCGACGGTTCTTCTGCCGTCGACCTCGTAGACGACGTCGACACTCTCGTGACTGCGGTAGGTACCGGCGACGCCGAGGAAGATCGAGAGCCAGCGCCAGAAGCCGAGCCGCCCCTCCTGCGCGAGCTCGCGCGCGAAGACGAGCTCTCCGTCCTTCCGCTCGAAGTCGACACCCTCGCGCTGGCGGATCCCGTTCACGTAGACCTCGACCGGCCCTTCCGCGCCTCGCGGCAGTGCCACGCGCGACCCGTGCACCCCCATAGAATGCCCGCGTCGTGCGCCGCCTGGTCTCGGCTCTGCTCGTCGCGTCGTCGCTCGCCCTGGTAGCGGCATCGGGCGCACTGGCGGGCAACGGCGGCTTCGGCCCGGCGGCGCCGGTGACGCCGAACGGCTCGCGCATCAACGACGCGTACTGGTTCATCTTCGGGTTCACTGCCGCCGTCTTCCTGCTCGTCGAGGCGACGCTCGTCTTGTTCGTCATCCGCTACCGGCGGCGCGGCCGCCCGCGCGAGATCGAAGGGCTCCAGATGCACGGCTCGACAAGGCTCGAGCAGCTGTGGACGATCGTCCCGGTGCTGATCCTGGCGGCGATCGCGGCGTTCGTCTTGTACAAGCTCCCCGGGATCAAGGACGTGCCCTCGGCGCGGGCCGGCGAGCAGCTGACGATCGACGTGCACGCGCACCAGTTCTACTGGGAGTTCCACTACCCGAACGGCCGGATCTCCGTCGACAAGATGGTCGTGCCGGCCGGGCGCGTGGTGCGGCTCGAGGTGACGACGCCCGACGTCGCGCACAGCTGGTGGATCCCGAGGCTCGGCGGGAAGATCGACGCGATCCCGGGCCGCACGAATACGACCTGGTTCGAGACCGACCGCCTCGGCACCTATCACGGACAGTGCGCCGAGTTCTGCGGGCTGTATCACGCGGCGATGAAGGCCGACGTCGTCGTCGTCCGCCCACGGGCGTACTCCGAGTTCCTGGCCGGGCACGACGCGGGCAGCCCGACCGTCGGGAAGGAGACGTTCACCGGCGTCTGCGCAAAGTGTCACGGCTCGCTCGGGCAGGGCGGCTACGGACCGAAGATCGCCGGCAATGCCACGCTCGCCGATCGGCAGGCGCTCGAGGACCTCGTCCGGAACGGAAAGGGCCGGATGCCGGCGGTTGGCAACGACTGGCCGGACGCGCAGGTCGACGCGCTCTTCCGCGACCTGAAAGGACGGTTCTCGAGTGGCGGCTAGGACGGAGGTGCAGCCGTATCGCGCGGACTGGAAGCGCGGGCGAGTCGCGAGCTGGATCACGACCGTCGACCACAAGCGCATCGGCCTCCTCTACATCGCGACGAGCCTCGTCTTCTTCGGCCTCGGCGGAATCCTCGCCCTGCTGATGCGCGCGCAGCTCGCGACGCCGCGCGAGCACTTCGTGACGAAGGACAGCTACGACCAGCTGTTCACGATGCACGGGACGACGATGATCTTCCTCGTTGTCGTCCCCATTCTGGCCGGCTTCGGCAACTTCCTCGTGCCGCTGATGATCGGAGCGAGAGACATGGCCTTCCCGCGCCTGAACGCCTTCTCGTACTGGATGTTTGCCCTCGGCGGCCTGGTCCTCTACTCGAGCTGGCTCGCGAACGGCGGCGCGCCGAAGGCGGGCTGGACGAGCTACCCGCCGCTCTCCGCAGAGCGGCTGTTCACGCCCGGCAACGGCCAGGACCTCTGGATCCTCTCGCTCCACCTGCTCTCGATCTCGTCGCTCGCCGGCGCGATCAACTTCATCGCGACGATCGTCAACATGCGCGCGCCGGGGATGTCGTGGATGCGGATGCCGCTCT
>Ga0070741_10019855_pt1 | contig 10691 bp, 7 predicted proteins | sample Coa_R1_4_FD_66440 | JGI IMG/M metagenome (GOLD analysis project Ga0070741, IMG submission 66440) | Surface soil microbial communities from Centralia Pennsylvania, which are recovering from an underground coalmine fire - Coalmine... | ecosystem: Environmental > Terrestrial > Soil > Unclassified ... | reverse complement strand
TGACGTTGGTGCCGGCCGCTAGCGTCCTTGCAGCGGCGGCGACCAGGTCGCGCTCTGCGTCGAGGCTGGGGTCGCCTTCGACCTGTGTGGCTGTCACCGTGCCGTGGTTGATTTGCGCGAGCATGACGAGCCGAGTAGCTGCGTCTTCAAAGGTCACTACATGATTCCTAAGACCTAGCCGCAGGTATGACCTCTCCCGAAGGACTAGTCGCACTCCGACCGTCGGCCGGGTTGGTCGCGCTTGCCGCGGTTGGCGAAGGCTCCGTTGGCTCGAATCGCGGACTTTCGGCACGGAGGCTGGGTCATGGGATTTTCCAGCTCGAGCGGGCGGCCCTGGTCGGTCGCAGGTGTCTCGAGCGACGCCCTGGACAGGGAATGCGTTGCGTGGCTAGTTGAGGTGTGCGGCGCGGCGCCCAGGCTCAACCGAACAGCACTCGCTCCGCCTTGGTGTCGCGCCGCCCACGCCGCCAGGAATCAGCCTAGCCCGTGTTAGGGTCGGAGGAAGGCGTGCTGCTTCGAGGTCCCTTCTCCTCGAGTGCGCTTGGTGCCTGGGGGCTGAGCCGGCCGGCGCTGCGGCCGGCTCGGCATGCCGCCGCGCCAACTCGCGCCGGACAATGCCCCGGCGCGGTGGACGCGCCGTAGCTCCGCGTAGGTCAGGTGCGGGCCTGGCCGCCTTCCTTGTGGCTACTCGACGAGCCCTAGCCGGAAGGCAACTGCGACGGCGCGTGCGCGGGTGGTGACGTCGAGTTTGGCGAGTAGATGCCGGACGTGCGTCTTCACCGTTTCCTCGCTCACGTACAACCTGGCGCCGATTTCCCGGTTACCGAGGCCTTCTGCGACCAGCTGCAACACCTCGAGTTCGCGGACGGACGGCATCTGCCAGCGCTCGGGAACCCGGGCGAGCGTCGCCGGAGTATCAGCCGCAGCCACAGCGGGATCCGAGCGCCCCGGTACGACCGAGAACCGGGCCGCATGTGCCCGGTAGCGCGCCAGCAGTTCTTCGCGGCGTGCAGCGTCCATGGCGCAGCTATCGGCAACTGTTGTCTTTTGTTTATGCGACCGCACTCGCCCGAAAGGGTGATCCACGCTTGGGCGGGGCCACAACGGGTAGGCGGAAGCCGATGCAAACACGCTCCCGCAGCTACCTTCAATCGCAGGTCGTCGTCTTGAACCGCGAGATCGACGAGCTCGAACAGCACGCAACAACTCCCGAAGACCTGGCCGAACTCGACCGGCTGATCGAGCTACGCGACCAGATGCAGTCGTCGGGCGACCTGCTCGGCATCGGTCAGCCGCAAGGCACGCACGCCCCGTTGGCACGACTCATCGCCTGACCGCAGATCCGGTTCGTTCTCAGGCGCCGGCGAGCGGAAGCTGAGCCTTCCACCCTCGCGTTCGCGGAATGAGCCGAGCGCGGCGAGCTAGCGGTTTCGGGCGAGCCGTTCTGCCTCGTCGAGCCAGGCGTGTAGGTCGCGGATGATCTGCTCTTTCGCGGGGACGCCGTTTGGGAAGAGCGATGCGAGGAGGGCGTCACGGTTGACCCGTCCGTCGCGAGCTGAGCGTGCGGGCGTGCTGGTGCGGGGACGCGACGCGCCGTTGCGCCGGGCGGCGGCTCCGGCAACGCCGTGTGCGCGATTGCGGTGTGCGCCAAGCGATGCTGCACGGCTGAACGATTTGCCGCACTCCGGGCAGACGAACGTTCCCCTCGTGCTGCCAGCAGAGGTGGTGCGCTTCGTCGCGCTTTTCCGTTTCGAAGCCGACGTGCGTGTAGCGCGCTTCAGTGATGTCGACGTCTTGGTCGATGCTGTCTTCCGTGCGCTCGCCTTTGTCCGTGGCCTCGCCACCGTGTCAGCTCCTTATTCGAGGGAAACCGCGACAGATGTCGCGCGCGCGAACAACGCTAGTGGATGGATGCGCTCACTGCGATGTGGATGTGAACGAGAAGAGAATGTATCGCTTCCTGTGTAACGAGTGCCCGATCAGCGAGCGTGTTCGTCGAGTGGGGCGGCGGGGGCGGTCGGTGCCGCAAGTTCGGGGAGGTAATGGTCGATCAAGAGTCGTTCCGTTGCGAGCTCGAGGACGAAGCCGGTGGCGCTGCGAATCGACATCGCCTCGGCCCACGACGACTGCGCAGAGGACGCGTTGCCAAGCGCTGCTTCGGCTGCTGCAAGGACAATCAACGCCATCGAGAGGTGAACCTGGTCTCCTCGGGCGCGGTAGTCAGCGATCGCGTCGGTTGCATCGATCTTGGCGCGGTCGACGTCCGGGGGTGTTTCGAGCAGGTTCAGCAGGGCCCGGGTGGCTATGAGGGCGGGGCGCTCGCGGACGAGGCCATATCGCTCGACAAGTTCGATTCCTTCGGTGACCGCACCACGTGCTGCAGTCAGGTCGCCGAGCGCGATCTTCGTTTCGCAGAGGTTCATGAGCGTGGTCGCCCGGTTGCCGCTGCCGGCGGGCGCACCCATCGCGACCAGCTCCTCCCAGACTGTGGCAGCGGCTTCCAAGTCGCCGCCGGCTGCGAGGATCTGGGCGTATTCGTTGAGGGCGCGCAAGATCAGGGCGGGGTTGCCGTCGGAGCGCGCGACGGCTTCTGCTTCGCGAGCGGCCTCGATCGCCTCGCCATGACGTCCAATATCGTTGAGTACCCCCGCCTGCATGGAGAGCGCTACCGTAAGTAGGTCCTTCCGATCGCCCGCTTGGAGGACGCGAACCGCTTGCGCCAGCCAGTCGAGCCCCTGTTCAAGTCTTCCCAGCTCCAGCGCCAATACGCCCAGCCCGCAAAGCACACGTCCGTGCTCCATCGCGCCCTCAGGCGCACCAGCGTCAGCCAGGCAAGCCTCGATGAGGTCATACCCTTCGGCGGCGCGACCTCGCGTTTGCCATAACCAAGTCAGCGAAGCGGCAGCGTCGAGCGCCTCCGCCTGCAGGCCAGTGGTCCGTAGCCACGCGATCGACTGGCGGATGTTCGCAATCTCCGAGTCGAAGCGGTAGCTGGCGGCCTCGCGGTCGGGCCGATGCCACTCACGCTCAAATTCCTGTGCGAGCGCCGCGAAGTACCGGCTATGGCGAGTACGCATCGAGTCCAGCTCAGCGACATCCTGCAGCCGTTCAGAGGCGAACTCACGGATTGTTTCGAGCATCCAGTAGCGCGGGTGGCCGTCGGGATCGTCCCGGCGGCGGAGCAGGCTCTTGTCGATCAGGGACGTGAGGCCGTCGACGATGGCGATGCGGGCGTCGCGATCGGTACCGCAGACGGTTTCGGCGGCCTCGAGTCGGCAACCACCGAAGAACACGCTGAGTCGCGCAAACAGCGTCTGCTCGTCCTCGGTCAGCAGGTCGTAGCTCCACTCGATCGTGGCGCGGAGCGTCCGCTGACGCTCGTCGGCGTCATGGGCGCCTGTCGTCAGCAGCCTCAGCCGGTCGTCGAGCCGTTCCAGCAGGGCCGCCGGTGGCAGAGCACGTACCCGGGCGGCGGCGAGCTCGATCGCCAGCGGCAGCCCCTCGAGCCGCCGAACGATCTCGACGACCGTCGCAACGGTAGACGCCGTCAACTCAAACGTCGGATCGGCCGCCTCGGCACGCGCGACGAAAAGCTGCGTGGCGTCAGTCTGCTCCGCGTGTCGAGCGTCTTTGGGGAGCGCGAGCGGCGGCACGTCGTAGAGGTGCTCTCCGCTCAAACGCAGCGCCTCACGGCTGGTGGTCAGCACTCGCACCCCGGGTGCAGTTCGGAGAATCGTCGCCACCAGGTCGCGCGCGGGAATGACGACGTGCTCGAGGTTGTCGAGGACGAGCAACAGCTCTTTGTCCGCGAGAAACCGCGCCAGCGTCGTGGCGGCCGGTTCGTCGGCTTCCTCGCGTAGCCCGAGCGTCTGGGCAAGCGTCGACGCCACGACGTGGGCCTCACGTAAGGGCGCAAAGGGGACCCAGTAGACGCCATCAGGAAAGCGCTCGCTTTCGTTGGCGGCCGCCTGCAACGCCAAACGGGTCTTTCCGATTCCGCCCGGCCCAGTCAGCGTCAACAGCCGCACCTCGTCCCGCAGAAGCAGGTCCTCCACCGCCTCCAGCTCCTCCTCGCGGCCGATGAACGGCGTCGCGACGATCGGCAGGTTGTTCGGTCGGTTGCCAAGGGTCGTCAACGCCGGAAACTCCTGCCGCAGCCCCGGCACGCACAACTGGTAGAGCGGCTCAGCGCGCAAGAGATCCTTCAAGCGATGCTCGCCGAGCTCCCGCACCGCCACCTCAGGACCGACCAGCTCCCGCGTCGCCCGCGTCAGCAGCACCTGGCCCCCGTGACCCGCCGCCATCACGCGCGCCGCCTTGTGCACGTCGAGCCCGACATACTTCGGCGGCGCCGGTTGCGGCTCGCCTGTGTGAATCCCGATCCGGACGCAGATAGCCCCCTGCTCGGGCCACTCCGCCTTCGCGAGCGCGCGCTGCGCCTCCGCCGCGGCTGCGACCGCTTCGGAGGCACTGGCGAAGGCGACGAAGAACGAATCGCCTTCGTAATCAACTTCGTAGCCGCCGTGCCTGTCGAAGGCCTCCCGCAACAGGCACCGGTGCAGATCGAGCACCGCCGCGTACCCGTCGGTTCCAAGCCGCTGCAGAAGAGTCGTTGATCCTTCGACGTCGCTGAACAGCAGCGTCACCGTCCCCGTCGGCTGCGCGCTCATGATCACCAACTATCGCGCGAAAACGCTGCGCCTGACTACCCAGCCCTGCCTTCGCGATCTCCAGTGCCGGTTTGGCGAGCTCGCGAGGTGGTCTAGATCGGAATGATGCTGACGTGTCAGCATTTCTCTTGCGCCTGCAGCACGAGCCGCGCACCGTGGCCCCTGGCCAGCGTTTCGGATGACGCCAGAGCAGTGGCCGCTAATGGCGGTTCGCGGCCCGCTCTCGGGCGAAACCCTGATGCCCCTGCGGAGGCCGTGAGGGATGGTTGCTCTGCAAGCGCGATGCGCTTGCTAGTGAGCTCCCGATTCGCTTCAGCGACAGGAGGTTCCGTAATGGCAGCGAGACTGGAGAGTGAGTCGAAAGGCGTGCGTCTGGCGGCGCTTCTCTTGATCGCCGCGCTCGCGGCAGGGCCGCTCAGCACGCACATCTACTGGATGCTCGGAGGCACCTGGGGCCTCTACATCAACGGTGTCCGTGAGGATGTCGCCTCGACGGGGACCCGCGTTGTTGCCGCCGTGGTTGTCGTGCTGCTCGTCGCAGCGGTACTCGTCGTGCTGGCACGCGTCGGCCTTTGGAAGCAGCGGTGGGCGCCGGATCTAGTCGTCCGGCTGTTTGCCTGGGGACTGGCAGCGTTCTTTCTGCTCGAGACGCTGGCGGCGTTCACGTGGAGCCGCGACGAGTGGGGGTGGCAGATGTATGGGCCGGTGTCGCTGCTGATCGCGGTGCTGGCGCTCGTCGTCGCAGGCTCACACGGGTCGCGCCCTCACCTTCATCGGCACCACCCAGTAGCCTCGCACTGAACGAGCAAGGGCCGCGAATCAAGACGAGCAGGCCGCTCTTGGCGGTTCGAGTTCCGCCATCCACAGGTTGCCGGGCGTCTCCCGACTGCGGGGGGCTCGGGTGTAGTTGCTGCTCGGGCGGTCGCAAACCAATCTGCTGTTGTTGGCGTAGTGGTGTCAAGCGTCGCGACGCTCGTCTTGCAGCACATCTGACGGAGGGAGGAGCGACATGGGCAGTGAGATGCCTGGTGCGGCTGTGCGGACAAGTACGCGGCGCCAGTTCGTGAAGACGGGCGTCGCGGTTGGAGTAGCTGCGTCGACGGCGGGGTTGCTTGGCCGTGTGGCGCCGGGTGCCAGTGCAGCGGATGGGTCGTTGTCGGCGGGTGACGCGGCGATTCTGCGTTTCCTTGCCGCGTTGGAGACGCTGGAGACGGATCTCTGGCAGCAGTACAACGAGCTCGGCGGGATCCAGGATGCCGAGGTGCCGGGCGGGAGTGGTAGCCGTCGGTACATCGACGCACTCAAGGTTCTCGACGGTGACATGGATCAGTACATCCATGACAACACCGAGGACGAGTTCACCCACTTCACTTTCCTCAACGCCTACTTGGAGTCACGCGGCGCGCAGGCGTCGAACCTGGAGCGTTTCCGCACGCTTCCGAGCAGTAAGGCGACCGGGGCGCAGCAGATCGGACGGCTGACCAACCTGATGCAGTTGACCGTGGATACGAGCTGGTGGACGCGCTACCGCAGCTCGGACAAAAACCCGGACCTCGGCGACAGCTTCCCTCAGGCGGTTCCTGCGCTCGCGAAGGGGAAGTTCCCGGCAATCCCGCGCAGCGACGACGACCTGCACCCGCACGACCACATCCAGGCGATCGCGAACACCGCCGGCTTCCATTTCGGAACGATCGAGCAGGGCGGCACCAGTCTCTATCCGCAGCTCGCGCAGCGGGTCAGCGACCCGGAGGCGCTGCGGGTGCTGCTGAGCATCGGCCCGACCGAGGCGATGCACTTCCAGACCTGGCATGACAAGGCCGGCAATGCGCCGGCGCTTACCGACCCCACCAACGGTCTCGAGTTCCCCGATCTGAACGAACCGCCTTTCGGCGGCGAGCAGTTCCAAACCAACCTGATCATGCCGGAGCCGACGATCTTCCTCGATCGCAAGTTCCCGATTGTCTCGATCGTCCGGCCGACGAACACCCAGGGTGCGGCGATGGGGGCGCTGAAGTTCCTGACCGAGATGGGCCTCTTCATCGGCCAGTCGGCTGACTTCTTCGCCACCATGACGCAGCTTGCACAAGCCGCCGACGCGGCCACCCGTTCCGGATCCTCGGCTCCCTCGGCGGGCGCGTCCGCAGATGGAGACGGTGAGCATCAAGGCGACGGTGGCCGTCGCCACGACCATCACTAACAACAGTTCCCTCGACAGGACCGAACGCGCGGCCGGCTGCTGACATGAGCCGGCCGCGGCTCGGCCATTCCGAAGGACTCGCAGATGCCGGAAGGAGCGGAACGCAACTCGAAGACTTTGGCCTGGTCGAGTGTCCTTATGCCTGACGGCGGAACGAGAATCGAGATTCCGTTGCCTACGCGAGAGACGCGAAGTACGGCTAAGAGCGCGCACGTGTGACGAGATGAGCGCCGACGGGCTCCGCGAGGAGCCCGTCGCCGTCTAAGCGAACGCTTCCCTTCTGCACGAGGGCGTCCGGTTGATTCGCGACTTCCAGAGCGGCAAGCTAGTTCCCCGCTCACAAGAAGGAGCTGCTCATGCCAAGCAAGCTTTTTGTCCACGTCGAGCCGGAGAACCACTTCGTGGGTCCTACGGACTTCGTGGAGCTCTGTCGACTCCCGCTCGAAGGCGGGCAGCCGTACCTCGTGCAGGCGAAGGGCATCGCAGGGCCGGAGGCGGGTGTAATCATGATTCTGAGGCTCGACGTCTGCGGGTTTTTCGGTGAAGTCATCAACTCGGCAGAGTCGGACTACATCAACGTCAGCCAGCAGTTCCTGCTGACCGTCGCGGCAACGCTGCCGGCCGAGGGCGGCGGAGGCAGCCCAGGCTCGCCGGTTCCGCCCGGTGCTTCCGCCAACCTCTTGGTCAAGACGGTCTGGATCAACCCCCAGCCCGGACACTCCGCCTCGATCGTCGACATCATGCTGACGGCACTCGAGCTGGATGAGATCGTGACCGTCTAGCTGATGAGCCACGGTCTCATGCGTCAGGCTTCGGAGTGGCGGCTTCGGCGCGGGTGAAGAACGCGAGTACCTGCGCTAGCCCATCCTCAGCTGCTGGTGGCTCCCGGGGCAGCACCGACGAAACGAAGGGTGTGATCCCGGAGTCGGCTCCGCTCATCTTGACGGGCCGTTCGTCGGACGGGAGACCGTCGGTTACGACGGGCAGCGCCAGCTGCAGCGCCTGTCAGCCGGGCGACCCGGCCGCGGGTAATTTCACGCTCAGCCTGCCCACGATCACGACCTATCACCCTGACGCGTGCCGAATCAAGACGATGAGCGGACCGATACCCGGTTTCTCGCTGCCTGCAGACCACGAACCCGGTCAGTGCTGCGCTTGTGATCTCGGGATGATCGTCCTACGGCGTCTCCACGGCCGTTAAGTGAGGCATCGAAACGCGAGAATCGGGTGCAGCTCGATCGCGTTCGGGGCGACTCCGGTCTGGCCGTGGTCGAGTCGAAGAACGCGACGCCGGTGACGCGGGGGCGGCGACAAATAGCCGCGTTGCGGCGTGCCGCCGCGATTTGGCGCCGGCGAAGTGGTGTGGCACGCAAGACGCACGCGGAATTTGGCGCCTCCGCGATCATTGTTTCGCCGGCCGCTCGCAAAACGACGTGGAGGTCATGGTCGACCTCGAACCGCACTAGGACGGCGGCGGCAGTCAGCGTGGAGACGTGGCGCTCGACCGGCAGCCGGGTGTCGGGCAGGTAGCTCGACGGCCTGCACGTGACGAGGAAATGGACCGTCGTGCTGCGGGTTGGGAGGAGCCGCGGTCGGTCTTGGAGCGTCTTCACTGTCCGCCTTTCGACGCCGTAGCTGCTGGTCTCGGTAGCGAGGGCAGAGCAAAGACGCCGCTGCGAGTGCAGCCGCAGCAGCGACGGTCAGACCGACTAAGGCAGCATCGCTTACGTTCAGGTGCTTGCGATTCGTGTGGCGGCCACGGCATTTGCTTTGGTGTGCGTTGCTGGGTGGCCGGTGACGGCGGTGAGGAAGTCGGCGCGGTCGAGCGTGTAGAGCCTGGTTTCGCTGTCGGCTCGCACCGTTGCCGTTCGCGGCACATCGCGGAGCAGCGCGATCTCGCCGAAAAACGCCCCGGGGCCTGCCTGCAGGGTCCGTGACACGAGCTCGATCTCGACGGAGCCGGCGTCGATGATGTAGAAGCGATCTCCGATCGTGCCTGCGCCGAACACGACCTCGCCGCTTGCGAACTTCAATGGGACGAGGCGGGAAGCGATTTGTTGTTTGGCGACCAGCGAGAGCGGTGCGAAGAGGGTGACTGCCTCGACCAGGCTGAGCTGCTCGGAAGGAGCGACCTGCGCATCGATCGTGTTCAGGCGGCGGTAGATGAGGACGACGAGAACGGGGAGGACGGCGCCGACGATGATGAACGCCGGCCGTAGCCCGACGAGCCTCAGAAGGGCGGGTGCGACGGCGGAGCCGACGGCGACCGCCCCCATGGCCAAACCCCACGTCACGCCGAGCACACGGGTCAGCACCGCGTCCGGGACGGTGCGCTGCAGGAGGGTGAACCCGGCGATGTCGACGATGCTGTTCGCGGCGCCGACGGCGGCGAGGAGCAGAAGGACTGTCGCGGGGTAGGAAAGCGGCGCGAGCAGCATGATCGGCACGCCCCAGAACACGAGCCCCAGCGCGAACGGCGGTGCGAGGCGCGCGCCGCGAAGCGAGACGCCGCCGAGCGCTCCGATTAGGCCGCCTGCCCCCAGCGCGGCCGTCAGGTAACCGACCCCGGACGGGCCGCGGTCAAGGATCTGATAGGACGTGACGACAAGAAAGACGTTCAGACAGCCCCGAATGAACGTCTGCGCCGCGATCAAGCCGACGAGCAGGCGCGCGTGCGGCGCATGCTTGATCGCTTCAAGGCCCTGCCATACACCGAGCCCGGCATCTGTCGAAGGCATGGAGACGCCGCCTTCCACTGAGACGCGCGCGACAACAGCGGCTGACGCGAGCAGAGCGAGCGCCGCCAGCACGAAGACGGTCGTGACATCGGCGAACGCGACGAGCACGCCGGCGGCTAGCGGCCCGGCCAGGGTGCCGAGGCTTTCGATCGTCGAGGTCGCAGCGTTCGCGGCGATCAGTTCCTGCGCAGTTCGAGCCAGTGACGGAAGCAGCGCCATCAGCGCCGGGCGGAACAACGTGGAGCAGACACCGACCGCAGCCGCCGAACCGAAAACAATGATGCGTGCGTCGACGAGCGCCCCAATGGCCGAGAGGGCAAGCGCCGCGCTTCCGACGAACCCGACCCCGACCAGGAACCGCTCCCGCCGAAAACGATCGCCCAGAGAAGACGCAAACGGCGCGATTACAGCCGCCGGAAGCAGACGCACCACGCCAGCAACACCGACTGCCGTCGAGCCGCCGTGGCCGTAGGCGAAGACGCCGAGAGCGACAAAATGCGCCCACTCCGCCGAGATCGTCGCGCCCCACGCCAACTCGGCGCGCCGAATACCGCCGTTCGAGGCGGCAACCCGCAGGGACGCCGCTACCTGACGAGCATGACTCACGACGATGCCCCAATCACAGGATCGAAGCCGAAGAGGGGCAAGGCGCCGGTCCGCGCACAGCGACGCACACCAAGCCGATCATCGCGCCCTGCAGACGCCCTGTCCAGTCGCAGCCCGGTGCACAAGAGCGCGGACTCAATCGGGCGGGAGCCTGCCGCTGCTACCCAGGGCGGAGTCAGCGACGCGGTAGCGAGCGCCTCGGGTTCGTCAGGGGCCAACGAGCCGCGTTTCAACCTCGCCGGTGGCTCTCAGGGGGCGGCGAAGTTCGCCGACGAGTACAGCGTCGACGGTCATCGCGCGTTCGGTGAGATCATCGGCGACCGTTGTCAGCGCGGATCCGAGTGAAGCCCTGTCTGGTTGGACAACGGATGGCGTTCTACCGGTACCGCTTGATCGACGAAACGGGCGCGGATCTTGGCCCGTTCGTGTCGGGCCGCCTGTCGTTCGAGCAGGGCGTGGCTCTTCTGAAGTGCTCAACCC
>Ga0070741_10019854_pt1 | contig 10692 bp, 9 predicted proteins | sample Coa_R1_4_FD_66440 | JGI IMG/M metagenome (GOLD analysis project Ga0070741, IMG submission 66440) | Surface soil microbial communities from Centralia Pennsylvania, which are recovering from an underground coalmine fire - Coalmine... | ecosystem: Environmental > Terrestrial > Soil > Unclassified ... | reverse complement strand
TCAGGGTTGCCCCCATTGTCCAAAATTCCCCACTGCTGCCTCCCGTAGGAGTCTGGGCCGTGTCTCAGTCCCAGTGTGGCTGGTCGTCCTCTCAGACCAGCTACGGATCGTCGCCTTGGTGGGCCATTACCTCACCAACTAGCTAATCCGGCATCGGCCGCTCCTCTCGCGCGAGGCCTTGCGGTCCCCCGCTTTCCACTCTCGTGCTCATGCGGTATTAGCCAGTCTTTCGACTGGTTATCCCCCACAAGAGGACACGTTCCGATGCATTACTCACCCGTGCGCCGCTCGCCGCCAGGGTTGCCCCCGCGCTGCCGCTCGACTTGCATGTGTAAGGCATGCCGCCAGCGTTCAATCTGAGCCAGGATCAAACTCTTCAATTGATTTGAACCTGATGCCGGCTGGTTAGGCCGGCGGATTACTGATGCTTCACTCAAAGTAAACGAGGTTTACTTCTCGTGAGCACTTGATGCTTGGAGCCGCTCGGCAAAAAACTGCCTTGCGGTTGCGCTCAAAGCTCAAGCGCCCACACCTATCGGCTGCGAATTTTTAAAGAGCGTTGGTTGCGGGGAGAGGATTTGAACCTCTGACCTTCGGGTTATGAGCCCGACGAGCTGCCAGACTGCTCCACCCCGCGCCCGAAGAGACAAAGATTATATCGGTCGCTGTAAGAGGGTGTCAACGAAACCGGAACACCGGAAACGTGAGCGCGCGCGGTTGGAACGGCGTGCCCTCGAAGTTTGCCGTCGCCGCACCGCTACACTCGTCCGATGAGCGGCTTCGGGCGGCGCCTTCGACGCGAGTTCCTGCTCGAGCCCGGGGTTGACTTCATCAATCATGGCTCTTTCGGGGCGCCACCCCTCAGCGTGCTGGCGGCCGCCGAGCGCTGGCGGTCCCAAATGGAGGCCAATCCCGACGGTTTTCTCCGCGACGTGCTGCCAGAGGCATTGCGTTCGGCAGTCGCGGAGCTTGCGCGCTTTCTGCAAGCCGACCCTGCCGACCTGGTTTTCGTCGAGAACGCGACCGCTGCCGCCAACGTCGTGCTGCGCTCGCTCGAATTCAAGCCGGGCGACGAGATTCTGCTCAACAGCCAAAGTTACGGCGCCGTGCGCCAGGCGGTGCGCTTCGTCTGCGATCGCACCGGCGCCAAGTCCGTGGAGCCGCACGTGCGTGTCCCGGTCCGGGATGCGGCCGAGCTGCTCGCCGAGCTGGCCGGCGCCCTCTCCCGGCGCACGCGCCTCCTCATCGTCGACCACATTTCTTCGCCGAGCGGGGTCATCTGGCCGCTCGCCGAGGCGGTCGCGCTCGCGCGTTCGCATGGGGCGCGCGTGCTCGTGGATGGAGCGCATGCGCCAGGCCAGCTCGAGCTCGATTTGCCGGCGCTCGGCGCCGACTGGTACGCGGGCAACTGCCACAAGTGGCTTTTCGCTGCGCGCGGCTGCGGCTTCCTGTGGTCAGCGCGCGACGCCCAAGCTCACCTGCACCCGCTCGCCATCTCCCATGCGTACGGCCGCGGCTTCGCCGCGGAGTTTGATTGGACAGGGACGCGCGACTTTTCCGCGTGGCTCGCCGCGGGCGCCGGCATCCGCTTCCTGACGGAGCTCGGCGTGCAAGCTGCGCGGCGCTATTGCCATGGTCTAGCCGTCGCGGCCGCCGAGCGCATCGCGCGCGCCTGGGGCGAACCGCTGGGCGGGCCGCCTGCTTTTCATGGCTTCATGATGGCCATCCGCCTCCCGCCGCATTGGCAGGGCGCACCGACGCGCGAAAGCGCCGCGCAACTGCAGTCGTGGCTCATGCGCGAGCAGCGCATTGCCGTCGCCATCATGCCAATGGAAGGCGCGCTATGGGCGCGACTCTCCGCGCAAATCTATAACGAGCCGTCCGACTACGAGCGCTTGCTCGAGCTCGGGCTGCGCCGCCCGGGCTAGTCAGCGGTCGCGCCGCTCGCCTTGATGACGCGCGCCCATTTGGTCGCTTCGGCGCGGATCCAGCGCTGGAACTCGCCCGGCGTGCTCGCGACGATGTCGAAGCCCTGCTTGGCGAGCAAGTCCTGCGTATTAGGCGCATGCATCGTGCGTATCGTCTCGCCGCTCAGGCGCTCCAGCACTTCACGCGGCGTGCCGGTCGGCGCAAGCAACCCGATCCATGCCAGCGATTCGAGCTGCGGATAGCCCAGCTCCGCGACGCTCGGCACGTCGGGCGCGAGTGCGCTGCGCTTCAGCGCCGTGACGGCGAGCGCTTTCATCTTGCCCGCGCGCACGTGCGGCAGCACGCCCGGAATGATGGCGAACATCGCCTGGATGTTGCCGGCAAGCATGTCGGTCACTGCCGGCGGGAAGCCGCGGTACGGAACATGAACCACGTTGATTTTCGCCTCGCCCTTCAGGAGCTCCATGGTGAGGTGCGAGGCGCTGCCACTGCCGACCGACCCATACGAGATGCGGCCGGGATGGGCCTGTGCGTAGTCGATGAAGCCGCGGAACGTGTCGACGCCGAGCGCCGGCGCGACCACCAGCATTTGCGGCGCCGTCGCGAGCAACGAGATCGGCACGAGATCCTTGTCCGGCTCGTACGGCAGCGACTTGTAAAGATACTTGTTGGTCGCGATCGGCCCGTTGATGCCGATCAGCAGCGTATAGCCGTCCGCCGTCGCCTTGGCGACGGCTTCCGTGCCGATGTTGCCGCCAGCGCCGGTGCGGTTCTCCACCACGAACGGCTGACCGAGCGCTTCCTGCAGTCCTGCGCCGAGCGTGCGACCGACGATGTCGGGCGTCGAGCCAGGCGGAAACGGCACGATCAGTTTCACCGGGTGCGCCGGATACGGCTGCGCCGCGGCGACGCAGCAGATGCAAGCCGCAGTGAGCAGCCCCCAGCGCATCAGATCTTCTCGGTCTCGCCGCCGCGCGGCTGCCACACGAGCAAACGGCGCTCGGCGAGCGTAACGGCCCAGTCGAGCAGCAGCGCGAAAATCGTCAGGACGACAATGCCGGCGAACACCGCGTTGATGTCGAAGGTGCCTTCGGCCTGCAGGATGAGGTATCCCACCCCGCGTGACGATCCGAGGTACTCGCCGACTACCGCGCCGACGAAAGCAAGGCCAACAGAGTTGTGCAGGCTTGCGAACACCCAGCTCATCGCGCTCGGCACGTAGACGTGCCGCAGCAACTGCCGGTCGCTCGCACCGAGGATGCGTGCGTTCGCCACGACAGTGAAGCTCACTTCACGCACGCCCTGATAGACGTTGAAGAAAACGATGAAGAAGACCAGCGTCACGCCGAGCGCCACCTTGGAGCCGATGTCGAGGCCGAACCAGACGGCGAAGATCGGCGCGAGGATCACGCGCGGCATGGAGTTCAGCGCCTTGATGTAGGGATCAAGCAGCGCGGAGGCGGTCGGCGCGAGCGCGAGCCACAGGCCGATCGCCAGTCCGAGTGCAGTGCCGACGACGAAGGCGAGCAGCGTCTCGAGCAGCGTCACCCAGAGATGGGCGTAAATCGTGCCCGTGGCGAACCATTCCCAGATGCGCTGAAACACCTTTAGCGGTTCGCCAAAGAAGAACGCGGCTTTGTTCGGATCGTCGAAATAGATCGGCGGCAGGAGCGTCGGACTGGTCGCGACGTACCAGAAGCCGAGCAGCGCAGCTGCCAGCAGCACCTGCCACAGCCGCAAGAGCCTAGTGGAGCTGTTGCTGCGCATAGCTTTTCAGCACCTCTTCCTTCATCGCATGCCAGATCAGCGTATGCAGCTCGATGAAGCGCGGCGTGAGGCGGATCTCCGCCACGTCGCGCGGCCGCGGCAGATCGATCTTGAATTCGCCGATCGGATGTGATGCCGGCCCGGCCGCGAGCACCACCACCCGGTCGGAGAGCGAAATGGCCTCCTCCAGATCATGAGTGATGAAGACCACCGACTTGCGATTCGCCGACCAGAGTTCGAGCAGCTGGTTTTCCATCAGCTGGCGCGTCTGGATGTCGAGCGCCGAAAAGGGCTCATCCATGAGGATGATCTGCGGGTCGAGGATCAACGTCTGCGCGAGCGCGACGCGCTTTCGCATGCCGCCCGAGAGCTGATGCGGATAACGGCCGCCGAAGCCGCGCAATCCGACGCGCTGCAGCCAGTCGTCGGCGCGCGTCAGCGCTTCGCGGTGCTCGACGCCGCGGAATTCCAGTCCGGCCGCGACATTGGCGCGCGCGGTGCGCCAGGGCATCAGGGCTTCCGTCTGGAACAAGTAACCGGCCTTGCCGTTGAGGCCGCCAAGCGGCGCACCGAATACCTTTACCTCCCCGGCCGAGGGCCGCAACAGGCCGACCGCGACATTGAGAAGCGTGGATTTGCCGCAGCCGGTCGGGCCTACCACCGAGATGAACTCGCCCGGCTCCACGCGCAGCGTGGTGTCGCGCACTGCGGTGTAGCGGCCGCCGTCGGGCGAGAGGAACGTGACGGTCACGTTTTCCAGCGCGAGCGCCGGGGCTGCGGCCGCCATGCGGTCACTTCTTCTGGTCGAGCTTGGCGTGCGCTTTCTTCACGAACTCGTTCGTGTACGTCTCGGCGAGATTGATCTCGGCGGGCTTGATGTTGGGGTTGAACGAAGCGAGCGCCTTGAGCGTGGTCTTCGCGCCGGCCTCGGGGAAATAGCCGTCCTTCGAATAGGCGGTCTTGACGTTGTTATAGGCGAAGAGGTACATCGCCGGATCGCCGAGCAGATATTCCTCAGGTACGGCCTTCAGGATCTGTTGCGGTGATGCTTCTTGCATCCACTTGAGCGCGCGCACCGTCGCATTCGTCAGCGCCTGCACGGTGTGCGGATTTTTCTTGACGAAGTCGATGGGCGCGTAGAGGCTCGCCGCCGGCATCGGGCCGCCAAAGATCTTCTCGGTGCCTTCCGGCGTACGTGTCTCGGCAATCACTTTTACCTTGCCGGCCTTCTCGAGCATCGTCACTGCCGGGTCGGTCTGCGACACGACCTCGACACGTCCCTGGTCGACTGCCGTGATTACGCTCGCGCCCGCGCCGACGCCGATCACCGCAAAGTCGCTCGGCTTGAGGCCGCCTTTCGCCGCCAGGTAGTTGATCACCATGTTGGTGCTCGAGCCGGGAGCGCTGATGCCGACCTTGAGTCCCTTCAGGTCCTTGGGCGATTTGTACTTATCGGCAAGCCGGCTGACGATGGCCACGGTGATCTGCGGTGCCGAGCCGGTGAGGACGAAGCCTTGAAAGTGCTGCCGGCGCGATTGCATGTTGATGGTGTGCTCATAAGCGCCGGCGACGACGTCGGCGCTACCGCCGACCACGGCCTCGAGCGAGCGCGTGCCGCCGGCAAAGTCGCTGATGCGCACGTTCAGCCCTTCGTCCTTGAAGTAGCCGAGTCGCTCCGTGATAGTCAGGGGCAGATAGTAGAGCGCGGTCTTCCCACCGACGGCGATGTGCACGTCCGGTCTTTCGATTTGCGCGTGCGCGACGCCGGACAGCGCGAGCGCCAGGGCAAGCATTGCATGTTTCATGGTCGTCCTCCTCGGCGGCGCAACTCTACTAGATTTCGCGGCGCTCCAGCAGCGCTTGCGAGATGGTGCCCGCGTCGACGTACTCGAGCTCGCCGCCGAGCGGCACGCCGCGCGCGATGCGGCTCACTTTCACGCCGCGCGCGCGCAGCATCTCGGCGATGTAATGAGCGGTGGCCTCGCCCTCGTTGGTGAAGTTGGTGGCGAGGATCACCTCGCGCACTGCGTCGTCCGCGACGCGCGCCTGCAGGCGGTCAAGACCGATGTCGCGCGGCCCGACGCCGTCGAGCGGCGACAGCCGGCCCATCAGCACGAAGTACATGCCGGAGTACGCGAGCGTCTGCTCCACCATCGCCAGATCCGCGGGCGTCTCGACGACGCAGAGGAGCGCAGCATCGCGGCGCGGTGAGCGGCAGAGCGCGCAGATCTCTTCCTCGGTGAAGTTGTTGCACTGCGCGCAGCGCCGCACGGTGGCGAGCGCCTGGGTGAGCGCCGCGGCGAGCTGCTCGCCGCCGGCGCGGTCGTGCTGCAGCAGGTGAAAGGCCATACGTTGTGCCGAGCGCGGGCCGACGCCCGGCAGCACGCGCAGCGCCTCGACCAGCAACTCGAGGCCCTTCGCCGAGGGAAGCGCCTCTTTGGTCAAAACGGCAGCTTGAACCCGGGCGGCAGCCCGAGGCCGGCCGTCATGCCGCTCATTTTCTCCGCGATCGTCGCCTCGACGCGTCGCGCCGCGTCGTTGAAGGCGGCGGCCACCAGATCTTCCAGCATTTCGCGCTCATCGCCCACCAGCGACGGATCGATGGTCACGCGCTTCACTTCGTATTTGCAGGTCATCTGCACCTTCACCATGCCGGCGCCGGACTGGCCCTCGACCTCGGTGCTCGCGAGGCTCTCCTGCATGCGGCGCATGTTCTCCTGCATGAGTTGCGCCTGCTTCATCAGCTGGCCGATGTTGCCTTTCATTTGCGCTCTTCCCGTATGGTGGAATCGACGACCTTGCCGTCGAACAGGTTGACGAGGTCCTTGACGAAGCCGTCCGAATGCACCGCCTGCGCCGCCGCAGCGCGCCGCGCTTCACGCTCGTTCGCTTCGAGCGCCGCGGTGCTGGTGCCGGCGGTTTCGCCGACGCTCACTTTGATGATGACGCTGGCGCCGAGATGCTGCTCGAGCGCCGCTTTCAGCTTGTCGGCGTATTGGCGTTCCGCGAGATAAGCCTTGGCCTTGGGCACGACCAGCTCGAAGGTGTTGCCTTGGCGCCGCTGGAGCTCGGCGTTGCGCGCGAGCTCCCGTGCGGCCCCGGCCACACTGAGCTGCTGCACCAGCTCGGGCCAAGCCGAGGCCGTATCGCTCGAGGCCTTCGGCGCAGCGGCGCTCGACGCCTTTGGCGCAGCGGCGCTCCTTTGCACCGGCCGCTCGATCGGCTTCTCCGCACCTTCCGGACGGAAGGCCAGCATGCGCAGCAGCGTCATCACGAAGCCGCCGTGCTCATCCGGTGCAAGCGGCAGATCCTCGCGTCCCTGCAGCGCGATCTGGTAGTAGAGCTGCAGCGACTCGGGATCGAGCCGCTCGGCGAGCTCGGCGAGTCGCGCCCGTTCAGGCTCCTCGTCGAGCGCCGAAGGTACGCTTTGCGCGAGCGCCAGCTTGAGAAAGAGCGCCGCGAGGTCGGCGAGCGCGGCGTCGAACGAAAGGCTGCGCTCCTGCATCTGGTCGGCGAGCTTCACCGCGGCCGCCGCATCGTTGCGCGCGACGGCATCGATCAACGCCAGCAGGTGGCTGCGATCGATCGCCCCCAGCATGTCGGCCACGTCGGCGGCGCCCAGCCGTCCTGCGCCGTGCGCAATCGCCTGATCGAGGAGCGAGAGCGCATCGCGCATGCTGCCGGCGGCGGCGCGCGCGATGAGTGCCAGCGCCTCGGGCTGCGCCGGCACCTGCTCCTCGCGCAGGATGCGCGCGAGGTGCGCGGCGATCGCCGCGGGCGGCATCTGCTTCAGATTGAACTGCAGGCAGCGGCTCAATACCGTCACCGGGATTTTCTGCGGATCGGTTGTCGCCAGCACGAATTTCATGTGCTCGGGAGGCTCCTCGAGCGTCTTCAGCATGGCGTTGAATGCGTGGCCCGAGAGCTGGTGCACCTCGTCGATCACATACACCTTGTAGCGCCCGGCGGTTGGCGCGTATTGCGCCGTCTCGAGGAGCTGCCGCATCTCGTCGACGCGCGTGTTGGTCGCCGCGTCGACTTCCAGCAGATCGACGAAGCGGCCGGCGTCGATCTCGACGCATGCGGCGCATTTGCCGCAGGGCTCCGGCGTGACGCCTGTTTCGCAATTGAGGCACTTCGCGAGAATGCGCGCGAGTGTGGTCTTGCCGACGCCGCGCGTGCCGGTGAACAGATAGGCGTGGTGCAGGCGCTTCGCCTCGAGCGCGTGGCGCAGCGCGCGCACCACATGCTCCTGTCCCACCAGGCTCGAGAAATCCTTGGGGCGCCACTTGCGGGCAAGTACTTGATAGCTCATCGCGTCGTGAAAATAAGAGGCGAGCCTAACCCCCGGCACTTGCAGCGACCGGCTGTGGCTGCTTCCTTCCGGACCTGACCAGGTTCACCAGACTGCAATGCGGGGAGGCCCGCCGAGCACATTGTAAGTCATGCGCGCGGCCAGTCAGGTCACTGTCAGTTGCGAGTCAGGCGTTGGACACGCCCGGCGCGCTAAGGTGCGGGAGTCGGATCCTCCTCCATCGCGCTACAACGCGATGGTTCACGCCCGCGGCCTAAACCGCGGGCGTTTTTCTTTCCAGGGTGGGTGGCGGAGAGAGTGGGATTCGAACCCACGATGCGCTCATCACGCATACACACTTTCCAGGCGTGCGCCTTAGACCGCTCGGCCATCTCTCCGCAGCCCCACATTTTACCCGCGCAAAAAAGAAAGCCCGCCTCTCGGGCGGGCTTTCTCGCAGCGCGAACGTACCTAGTAGGTGCGCGCCGGTGCCGGTACCGGCTGCTCCTGCCAGATGCTGTTCTTACGCGTCTCCGGCATGAGGAAGACGCCGAGCACGAAGCACACCGCAGGCACGAGGATTGGATAGAGCAGCGCATAGCCGACGCTGCCGGTCGCCGCGAACGCGGCAGAGGTGATGAATGGCACCAGACCGCCGCCCCAGCCATTGCCGATGTGGTATGGCACCGATACGGATGTGTAGCGAATGCGGCCCGGGAAATATTCGGCGAGGAACGCGCCAATCGGCCCGTACACCATGCCGACGTAGGAGACCAGGATTGCCACGATCAGGATCGCGATCGGATAGTTGATCGCGCCGGGCTTGGTGACGCTTCCCAGCCACAGGTAGAGCGGATAGTAGGTGACCGCCGCGAGCAGGAACCCGCCGAGGATGATCGGCTTGCGCCCGATAATATCGGACAGCCATCCATAAAGGATCAGGGTCGGCGTACCGATCAATAGCCCAGCGCCGACGATCCACGCCGTCGTGACCGGGTCAACCTTGGAGACCTGCTGCAAGAAGTACAGCGCCCAGAACTGGCCGCTGTACCAGACCACGCCCTCGCCGATCACGATGATCGACGCAATCAGCACGAACTTGATGTTCTGGCTGAGGAACGCCTCCTTCCACGGGTTCTTCGTCATCTGCCCTTTGGCCTTGATCTCCTGGAAGATCGGCGTCTCCTGCAACTGCAGCCGGATGTAGATGGCGATTGCCACGAGGAGGAACGAGATCAGGAACGGCACGCGCCACGCCCAATCGTTGAAGACATCGTTGCCGAAGTACGTGCGGCAACCGAGGATCACGGCGAGCGAGACCACGATGCCGAGGGTCGGCGAGGTCTGCAGCCAACCTGTGTAGTAGCCGCGGCGTTCGTCGCTCACATGCTCGGCGACGTAGGTGATGGCGCCGCCGTACTCGCCGCCCAGGCACAGGCCTTGGAGCATGCGCAGGGCAAAGAGAATGAACGCCGCCGATAGCCCAATCTCCTGGAACGTCGGTATCAAGCCAATGCAACCAGTGCCGAGGCCCATGCCGGTGAGCGTGATCAAGAAGGTGTACTTGCGCCCGACGCGGTCACCCAGCCAGCCGAAGAGGAACGCGCCGAGCGGACGAATCAGAAACCCCGCTGTGAATAGCGCAATCGTGCTGAGAAGCGCAGCGACCGGGTGCGTCTTGTCGAAGAACTTGACCGAGAGAACCGCTGCCAGGCTGCCGAATATGTAGAAGTCGTACCACTCGATGACGTTGCCCACCGAGGCGGCAACGATCACGGTTCGAAAGTTCTGCGGAATCGCGGCGGCCATAACTGTGCGCTCCTCCCTAGTTGGTGCTGCTGGTTATCGCAAGTGTGGCGCGCGGATGCTTACATCAAACTTGCCAAAAGGCAAATTCGCACCCGCGTCGCCGCAGCGCACAAAAGCTGGGGTTAGCGCACCTGCCTGAGCTGCTCGAGGATGCCGGGATTCTCCAGCGTGGAGACGTCCTGCGTGATCTCCTCGCCCTTGGCGATCGCGCGCAAGAGGCGCCGCATGATCTTGCCCGAGCGCGTCTTCGGCAGGTTCTCGCCGAAGCGGATGTCCTTCGGCTTCGCGATCGCGCCAATTTCCTTGCCGACCCAGTCGCGCAACTCCTTGGCGATCTTCTGCGCTTCGTCGCCCGTCGGCATCGGCCGCTTCAGTACGACGAATGCACAGATCGCTTCGCCGGTCAGCTCATCGGGGCGCCCCACCACTGCCGCTTCCGCGACCAGCTCCTTATGTGCGACGAGCGCCGACTCCACCTCCATCGTGCCCAGCCGGTGGCCCGAGACGTTGAGCACATCGTCAATGCGGCCGACGATGCGGAAGTAGCCGTCCTCGTCCATGCTCGCGCCGTCGCCCGCGAGATAGAGCTTGTTCTTGAAGTCATCGGGCCAGTAGGTCTTCTTGTAGCGCTCGGCGTCACCCCAGATCGTGCGCAGCATCGCCGGCCATGGCCGCCGTATGACGAGGATGCCGCCCTTGCCTTTGCCGACCGAATGTCCGGTCTCGTCCACCACGTCGGCAAAGATGCCCGGCAGGGCAAGCGTCGCCGATCCCGGTTTTGTCGGCGTCGCGCCGGGGAGCGGCGAGATCATGTGGCCGCCGGTCTCCGTCTGCCACCAGGTGTCGACGATCGGGCAGCGGCCGCGGCCGACCGTCTCGTGGTACCACATCCA
>Ga0070741_10019853_pt1 | contig 10692 bp, 9 predicted proteins | sample Coa_R1_4_FD_66440 | JGI IMG/M metagenome (GOLD analysis project Ga0070741, IMG submission 66440) | Surface soil microbial communities from Centralia Pennsylvania, which are recovering from an underground coalmine fire - Coalmine... | ecosystem: Environmental > Terrestrial > Soil > Unclassified ... | reverse complement strand
GCGACCTCGTCGACGAGCGCGTCCGGGACCGCCCCGATCGCGTCCAGCCTTCTGCCGCCGAGGTACAGCTCCTTGATCCGCGCCGCCTCCGCCTCGTACCCGTAGCGCGAGACGAGCGCGTTGTAGTACGTGCCCATCCCGCCGACGTACAGGGCGAGGGCGGGCTTGACGGCCTCGCGCGCGGCCTGGACATCGTCGCCGAGCACGACCGGGACGCCGAAAGCGGCGACGTCGAAGCCGGCCGGCGCGGCGGCGAGCGTGGCGCCGAACACGTCGTGCAACCGCTCCGGCGAGATCCAGATCGGCAGCCAGCCCTCAGCGACCTCCGTCGCGAGCTTGACGTTCCGCGGGCCGATCGCGGCGAGGTAGATCGGGATCTCCGCGCGAAGAGGCCGGGCCATCAGCTTCAGCGGCCGGTGGTCGCCGAGCGGGACCTCGTAGTGCTCGCCGTGGTGCTCGAGCGGCTCGCGGCGGAGGGCAGCGCGGACGATCTCGACGTACTCCCTGGTGCGCCCGAGCGGCTTGCCGAACGGCTGGCCGTGCCAGCCCTCGGCGACTGCGGGGCCGGACGTGCCGAGCCCGAGCAGGAGACGGCCGCCGGACATCAGGTCGAGCGTCGCCGCCGTCATCGCCGTCATCGCCGGCGTCCGCGCAGGGATCTGCAAGATCCCCGCGCCGAGCTTCAGCGTCGTCGTCCGCGCGCCGAGCCACGAGAGCACCGTGACCGCATCCGTCCCCCAAGCCTCCGCCGCCCACGCCGAGCCGTAGCCGAGCGCCTCCGCCTCGACCGCCAGGTCGACCAGCTCCCTCGGGTTCGTCCCCGGCGACGCGTAGCCGAGCGTGAGGCCGAGGCGCATCAGCTGCGCGTCGCGACCAGGGGGTGGTCCCCCGCGGACGCGCGGGCGAGCTTCTTGCCCGGGTTGAGGAGGTTCTTCGGATCGAACAGCCGCTTGATCTCCTCGTGCAGCTCGACCGCGCGCGGCGACCACTGCCGCGCGAGCGTTCCGCGCTTCAGGAGCCCGAGCCCGTGCTCGCCGGAAACCGAGCCCCCGAGCCGGATCGCCAGCTCGAACAGCTCCTCGACGGCGAAGGCGGCGCGGCGGAGCTCGTCGGGGTCGTCCGGCGCGACGAGGAAGGACGAGTGCAGGTTGCCGTCGCCGGCGTGTCCGAAGCAGAGGCCGGCGAGCCCGTGGCGGCGGCCGATCTCCACCGTCGCGGCCATCGCCTCCTCGACCCGGTCGAGCGGGACGACGATGTCCTCGGCGACGACGCCGCCGCGCCTGGCGAGGAGCGCGAACGCGAGCCCGGATCGCCAGCGCCAGAACGCGTCGATACCGGTCTGGTCGCGCGGCGCGTAGACGCCGACGGCGCCCTCGCCGCCGGCCTCGACGAGCTCGGCCTGGAGCCGCGCCGCCTCCCCGTGCGACCCGTCCGCCTCCGCGAGCAGCACGAAGCCGGCGCCCTCCGGCACGCCGCCGGGAAAGGCCGCGCGGCCGCAGTCGAGCGTCTCCGCGTCGAGGACGTCGAGCGCGGCGGCGAGGATCCCGCTGCCGACGACGCGCAGGAGCGCAGCGCAGCCTTCCGCCGTCCCGCGGTGGAAGATCGCGACGGGGAGCACGGCCTCCGGCGCCGGCAGCAGCTTCAGCCATGCCGCCGTCACGATCCCGAGCGTCCCCTCGGAGCCGACGAGCAGGCGCTTGAGGTCGTAGCCGGCGGCGTCTTTCCGAATCGCGCCGCCGACGGAGACGAGGTCGCCGGGCGGGACGACCGCCTCGAGGCCCATCACCCAGTCGGCGACGACGCCGTACTTGAACGCGTGCGGCCCGCCGGCGTTGGTCGCGATGTTCCCGCCGACCTGCGACTGCTCCGGAGCGCCCGGATCCGGCGCGAACATCAGCCCGTGCTCCCGCACGAGCTGCTTCAGCCGCCCCGTCGCGACGCCCGCCTCGACGTGGATGCGCCAGAGCTCGGGCTCGAACGAGCGGACCCGGGCGAGCCGGTCGAGCCCGAGCACGACGCCTCCCTCCGGGACCGCACCGGCGGCGGCGCCGGTCCCGCCGCCGCGCGGGACGACCGGGACGTCGCGCTCGTAGCACCACCCCAGCACCTCGGCGACCTGGTCGGCTGTCTCGGGGAGGACGACGGCGTCGGCGCGGCCAGGCATGCGCGTGAAGTCGGTCAGGTAGGCGGCCGGTGCGCCCTCGAGCACCGCGGGGCCGAACTGCGCGCGTAGCTCTCGCTCCAGGCTCACGACCGCGTACGGTACGCGCCGTGAACCGCTTCGACGGCAAGGTCGCGCTCGTCACGGGCGGTGGGCGGGGGATCGGCAAGGCAACGCTTGCCCGCTTCGCCGCCGAGGGCGCGCAGGTGGCCGCCGCCGACCTCTCGTTCGAGGACGACATCCCTGGCCTGCGGCTCGAGACGGATGTGACCGTGCGCCAGCAGGTCGAGGCGGCGGTCGAGCGCACGGTCGAGGAGCTCGGCGGGATCGACATCCTCGTCACCTGCGCCGGGATCATCCGCGACAACCTCGTCCACAAGCTGACCGACGACGACTGGGAGGCGGTGATCGCGACCCACCTGCGCGGCACCTTCCTCGCGACGCAAGCGGCGCAGCGCCACATGGTCGAGCAGAAGGGCGGGAAGATGGTGCTGATCTCCTCCACCTCCGCGCTCGGCAACCGCGGCCAGCTGAACTACTCCGCGGCGAAGGCCGGGATCCAGGGAATGACGAAGACGCTCGCGCTCGAGCTCGGGCGCTTCGGGATCAACGTCAACTGCGTCGCCCCCGGCTTCATCTCGACGGCGATGACGGCGCAGACCGCAGAGCGCCTCGGCGTCGAGTTCGAGGACTTGAAGAGCACCGTCGCCGACCAGGTGCCGCTCGGCCGCGTCGGCGAGCCGGAGGACGCCGCGGGCGTGATCGCCTTCCTCTGCTCCGACGACGCGGCGTACGTCAGCGGCCAGGTGATCTACATCAGAGGCGGGCCCTAGCCCTGGGCCTATGCGTCGCGGGTCGTGTCCCGGCGTGCGGCGACGGCCAGAGCGAGCAGAACCCAGAGGAGGAGCACGGCCGCCGTCGCCGCAGGCGACATCGGGACGACCGGACCCTGGCGGACGGCGTCGCCGAAGCCGGCCGCGATGAGGCTCTGCATCGCCACGCCGGGGAGCAGCTCTCGCACGATCCCGAGAGCCGAGATCGACGCGAGGATCGGCGTGATCGCGAGCTGGAGCGCGAGGACGATCCCGATCGTGTACGAGCGCGACCCGATCAGGCAGGCGATCGCGAGCGAGAGCAGGCAGTAGAAGCTCACCTCCAGCAGCGCCCACAGCCCTCCGAGCGCCATCAGTCGCACGTCCGGGCTCGGCAGCGTGTCGGCGAAGACGACCCCGGCGACGGCCGCGAGCGCGTAGGCGACGGCGACGAAGGGGAGCACGAACATCAGGCCTGCCGGGATCCTCGGGGCGAACAGGGCGAGCCGCGAGCGCCCGGTGACGACCAGGTCGCGGTAGACGCCGGCATCGAGGTCGCCTGCGCCGGCCGAAGCGCCGACGATCGCGGCGGCGACGCCTCCAAGCGCCGCGACGACGAACGTCCCGTGGCCAAGGTTCTCGACCCCTCCAGCGGGACCGTGCTTCGTCGAGTCGACCAGGTGGAGGATCTCCATCACGCCGTAGATGATCGGGACGGCGCCCACAGTCAGCAGCCCGACGACGGCCGCGAGGCCACGACGGCTGCGAAGCTTGAGCAGGTCGGCGCCGATCAGGCGCGGGGCTGTCGGTGCGAGCGTACTCATGCTGCGTTCTCCAGTCGTGTCGTGATCTTCAGGAAGCGGTCTTCGAGCGACGCCTGCTGGGGCTCGAGCCGCCGGACGGCGAAGCCCGCCTCGACGAGGCGGCGGTTCAGGTCGGGCACGGCGTCGATGCCCTCGCGCAAAGCGACGCGCAGCAGAGTCCCGTCGTCAACCACGGAATCGACCGTGCGCTCCGCGGCGAGCAGCGTGCGTGCTCGTGCCCTTTCGTCGACCTCGACCAGCACAGAGGTTCCGTCGGCGCCCCGCAGCTCGGCGATCGAGCCCTGGGCGACCACCGCGCCGCGGTCGACGATCGCGACGTGGTCGCAGGTCTTTTCGACCTCGTCGAGCAGGTGCGAGGAGAGGACGATCGTCCCACCGCCGTCCACGAACGAGCGGACGAAGCCACGGAACTCCTGGATCCCGGCGGGATCTAGCCCGTTCATCGGCTCGTCGAGGATCAGGAGCTCGGGATCGGCGAGCAGGCAGCGGGCGAGGCCGAGGCGCTGCCTCATCCCGAGCGAGTACGTCCGCACGCGCTCGTCGGCGCGCGCGGCGAGGCCGACACGCTCGAGCACTGCGTCGATCCGACCGCGCGCTTCACGGCTCCGTGCAGCCGCGACGACGCGGAGGTTCTCGCGTCCAGTCAGATGCCCATGGAACTTCGGTTCCTCGACGATCGCGCCGACCCGGGCGAGCGCCGCGGCCCGCTGCTTCGGCACCGGGAGTCCGAGGAGCGCCATCGTCCCCGCGCTCGCTGGCGTCAGGCCGAGCAGCATGCGAATCAACGTTGTCTTTCCTGCCCCGTTCGGGCCGAGGTAGCCGAACGCGGCGCCCCGCGGGACGCGTAGCTCGACGTTACGGACGACCGTTCGGTCGCCGAAGCGCTTCGTCAGCCCCGCCGTCTCCACGACGTACGGTGAAAGCGATGTCGTGTTCATGTACCCATCGAAGCGTCCGCGAGGTCGCTGCACATCGGCCGCAGGGCTCGATCTCGCTCGTCCGTCCGAGCGAACTTCGCCTCCTCCGGACGGATGAGGCGCGGCGCGTTCACTAGACCGGGTCGCTGGGCGCCTGCGGTGCCAGCGTCATCGCCACGTCCGCGGCCGCGCGCTCGCGGCGACTGCCGACGAGGAACGGGGCCGCCGCCAGCTGCACGAACGCGCCGGCGACCAGGGACGTCGAGTAGCTGTAGACGTCCGCGACCTTGCCCAGCGCCGGCTGGATGACGACCCCGCCGCTCGAGCCCATCAGCGAGTCGAACGACAGGACGGTCGCGCGCTGCCGTGAGGGGATCATGTCGTTCACGTAGGCCTGGCGAATCGGCATCTCGGCCGCGAAGACCATCGCCCAGAGCGTCAGCAGAACGAGTGCGATCCAGAAGCTGTGCTGGAGGCCGAGCGTGGCCAGGATCGTCACGGTCAACAGGTTCGCGAGGATGAGCGCCGTCGTCCTCTTGCGGAACAGCCTGCGGAAGACCGGAGCGAGGTAGCCGCCGAGGATCTGCGCGCCGGCGACGATTGCAGCCGCCAACCCGGCGACCGTGTATGCCTTCGGGTTCCCCCAGAGCTCGAGCAGATACGGCTGCAGGGCATAGAAGGTGTAGATCCCGACACCCGACGCGAACGGGGCGGCGAGCATCACCCAACGCACCGGCGGGTTCTTCAACCCGTATTCGACGGACGCGGTGAGCAGCTGCCGCATGTCCGCAAGCAGGCGATGCGACGGCTCGGGCGTGAACCCGAGGTCCTGCATCATCCGCGCGGCGACGAAGAACATCGCGACGAGCACGCCAACCCGCATCAGGAAGGGGACACCGAGCGACGTCGCCTGCGCGATCACGCCACCGAGGACCGAACCGCCGAGCATCGCCGCGCCCGAGACCATCTGCCCCCGTCCCATGACGGTCTCGAGACCACCGTCGTAGCCCGCGAACTTCAGCGCGTCGACAAGCCAGGCCTCGACCGCGCCCGAGAAGAACGTGAACCCGAGCCCGAGCAGCATCGAGACGATCGCCCAGGGCCAGAACGACGCCTTCGTCGCCCAGAGCAGCAAGTAGAGCAAGGTCGAGCCGGCAAGCGTGAGCGTCCCGAGCAGGTACGAGACGCGCCGGCCCCAGATGTCCGCGACGACGCCGGTCGGGACCTCGAACAGCACCATCCCGGCGGTGAAGAACGCGTTCGCCGCGAAGGCCTCGAGGTTGGAGAGCCCCGCGTCGAGGAGGAAGAGCGTGTTGATTCCCCAGATGAACGACGCGGCGAGGGTGTTTCCGAGCTGGAGGGTCAAGTAGACGCGCTGGATGCTGCGAGCGAGGTCGTTCATTCGCCAGGTTCCAACGGCGGATCCTCGCCGATCGTTCCGGCGCCGGTGCCGGCCCTACGAGAGCAGCGTCACGCGGCCCGACGCAAGCGAGTACTCGGCAGCGACGACGCGCACCTTGCCGGCCGAGGCGGCATCTCTGACGATCGCGCTCCTCCGCGCGAGCTCCGCTGCCACCGCGCGTGCGTTCGCCCGGACGACGCGCTCCGCGTACGCCTCGGGCTCGAGCGACCCCCTGGGCGTGCGGCGCACGACCGGTGCGATCGCGTCCACCACCGCCTGGATGCTCCCGGGCGCCTTCTGTCCCTGCTCGAGCAGCGCGATCGTGTCCTTGACCGCCCCGCAGTGCTGGTGGCCGAGCACCATCACGAGCGGTGAGTGGAAGTTCGCGACGGCGTACTCGATCGAGCCGACGATGCGGGACTCGAGCACGTTTCCGGCGACGCGGCAGACGAAGAGGTGGCCGAGGCTCTGGTCGAACACGTGCTCCGGGGGGACGCGCGAGTCGGCGCAGGTGAGCAGGATCGCGAACGGCCGCTGTCCGCCGGCGACGTCGTGCCGCCGCTCCGCGATCGCGTTCGGCGAGGTCAGCTGCCCGCGGACGAAGCGCGCGTTCCCCGCCATCAGCCGGGACAGCGCCTGCGCAGGAGTGGCCGGCGAGCCGGTCTCCGGCGCTCCGAGGGCGGCGTCGGCGAGACCGAGCCCGAGGGCGAGCGCTCCCGCGGCGCGAAGGAACGCGCCGCGGTCCCGGAAGCCCGGCTCTTCGGTTCGGAGCTGTTGATGGTCGCGCGGCATGCGAACGGCTAGGCGGATTTTGGGTGCACGACGAGATGGAGGACCTGGGTGGCCGAGCCCCACTCGTTCTCGGCCTTGACGTGCAGCGTGTAGGTCCCCTCGCTGCCGGGTTCCGGGGTTCCGCGGATCCGGCCGATGCCCGAGAAGTCGTAGCTGAACCTGACGCCAGCCGGGAACTCCCCGGACACCGAGTAGTGAGGCGGCGGCTTTCCCTGGCTCTCGACGTTCGCGGTCGCGGCCCGGCCGACCTCCAGGTCGAACCGATCTGGACTGATGATCATCGGCGGCGGCTCGCTGTAGACGTCGATGATCACCTCGACCGACCCGTCGCCCATCGGCGCCAGGCCGGTGCGTACGTCGCGCGCGCCGGCGAAGTTCCACGATCGGCCGCCGGCACCTCCGGCTCCGCCCTCGAGCAGCCGACTCGACTCGCCTCCCGCGCCACCGTAACAACCGCCGCCTCCGCCGCCGCCTGCCCCTCCGTTCGAGCCCTCCCTGCTACGCCCTCCCGGTCCGCCACGAAGCGCCGTCGTGTGCGCCCCGATCTCGGGACACCAGCCCCCGAGCGAGCCTCCCAGCGCCGTGTTGCTCGAGGTGCCGGGATGTCCGGCCGAGCCGCCCGGACGGCCGGCCGAGAGGTTGCTCGCACCGCCGCCTCCACCGCCGCCCCCCGCAACGAAGAGCCACTGACCCGACCGCTCGACGAAGACACCGCTTCCTCCTCCTCCGTCTCCGCCGCGTGCCCCCGACTCCTTGTCGATGTCAGCCCCGCCCTCTCCTCCGCGCAGCAGCGCGTCCGTCCCTTGGCCCGAGCCGCTTCTCCCGGGAATGATCCTCAGCACGTCTCCCGGCCGCACAGTGTGCGGGCCGACGACGACGGCACCCGAGATCTCGCCTCCGTTCCCGCCGGCACCTCCCGGTTCGACCGTCGAGTTCGTCTTGGGGTCGTAGACCAAGCCGCCGTTCTCGCCGGAAGCGCCGCGGACGACGAAGGCGAGCCTGGTCGCATTGGGCGGAACCTTGATCGAGGCCGGATACCGCGTAAAGGTCTCCCTGAACTCGAGGATCGAGGCGTGGGAGTGGCGCGGCCAGGCGAGGTCGACCGCGATGCCGACGGCGGCGGCCGCGGCGAACGCGACGAGCAGCATCCGAGGCCGGCTGCGCATCCGCCGAAGCTGTCTGGCCATCGCGTGACTCATCGGCACCGCCGCATTCCGGGTTTAGCTCGCGGGAGCCGCCCCGTACGTCCGGCTGCACGGAAGTAATCGCCGCTCTGGTCGCCCCCGCCCGCATCGCCGCAACCCTTCTCTGCGCCGCGGGCGTGCGGGTCGCACCCGCCGCCGCGCCCGCCGGAGAGCCCCCAAATCAGCGCGCCCCCTGCTCGGCGGCCGGGCGCGACTCGTGCGGCACGACCGGCATCGGGTTCTATGCCACCTACCGGTAGGGCGTGCGCTGGCTCGGCGACTACCGGGGCGCGGTCCCGAACGCGCCGCACACGTTCTGCATCGACCTCCAGTAGTGGTACCCCTCGAAGACGTACCGCTTCCGCGATGAGACCTTGGACGTTCGGGCGGACGGACGACCCGAGCCGGCAGGCCGCGGTGATGCTGTACGTCCATTCGCTGATGGGCGACGCCCGGCCCTGAGAGACCGACCCGAGCGAGCTCGGGCGCGGGATCCCGGCGCTGTTCGCCTAAGTCGCGCGCGGCTCTGCCCGCTACCCCGGTTTGGGCGAGCTTCACCGGCTCCGTCGTGTAGTCGCCCGCACCTGCTGTCTGGAACGACCCGGTTGGTACGTGTACGTCCACGACGTCCCCGACGACGCGAACCACCTCCGCGGGACGACGCCGCGAGGGCTCGGGTTTCGCTCGGAATCGACGCGCGCGTCTTCCCCGTCGGGATCAGCCCCTCGTCCGGAGCGCTCGCCGTGCCGCCGCTGATCCATCGGCTCGGCTGGTGGGTAGACGGGATGACGCCCGGCTCGTCGTCCGGCTCGACGTTGATCGCGGGCCACGTCGACAGCGCGACGAAGGGACCCGGAGCCTTCGTCCGTCTGAAGGAGGCGCGCCGCGGCACGCAGGTCGAAGTGACGACGGAGGACGGCCGGACGCGCACGTACCGCGTCGTCTCGGTGCAGGTGATGCCGAAGAGCGCGCTGCCGGCGAGCATCTACAGCCGCCGCGGCCGCCGCGCCTCGTGCTGGTCACGTGCGGCGGCCCGTTCGACGCCAGCATCGGCCACTACCGCGACAACGTCGTCGTCACCGCCGTGCCGGCGTGAGCCTGCGACCGCGGGCGCGTCGCGGCTAGACTGGTTTGCCCTCGGGGGCGTAGTTCAGCTGGTTAGAACGCCGGCCTGTCACGCCGGAGGTCGCGGGTTCGAGTCCCGTCGCTCCCGTCTTCGAAGTCCCTGCTTGCGGGAACTTTTCCTTTCGGCGTCGTCTTCGGCGCGTTCGCGCGATGGGGTGTGGATGGGGCCGTGAGCGCGTCGAGACTGTCGAGGACGCTCCGGTTCGCGTCCGGGAACAGGTGGCCGTACAGGTCGAGCGTTACGCGGATCGACGAGTGGCCCATTTGCGCTTGGAGGTACTTCGGATGCGCGCCGGCCGCGACCATCAGCGCCGCGTAGGTGTGGCGCAGGTCGTGGAAGCGGAAGCCGATCAGCTTCGTGCGGCGGACGGCCGGCGCGAAGACGCGGTGGCGGAAGTTGTCGTCGTTCAGGATGTGACCCTCGGGCGAGGGGAAGACGAGGCCGAGCTCGTTCGGCTCGCGCGCGAGCAGCTGGCGGCGGAGGACGCGGACGGCGGTGCTCGAGAGGTCGACGCGCCGGCGCGAGGCGCGCGTCTTGACGGGCACGAGCTCGCCGGCGTAGGTGCCGTTCTCGACGGTCACGGTCTTGGCCTCGAGGTCGAGGTTGCGGTCGCGGAGCGCGAACAGCTCGCCCTGGCGCAGGCCGGTGAGCGCGGCCAGCAGGACCATGTTCCCGTACGGCGCGACCGTGTTGGCGGCGAGCTCCTCGACTTCGCCCCAGTCGAGGAAGCGCATCTCCCGCGACTCGCGGCGCGGCGCCTTGACGCGGAAGACGGACTCGTCGACGAGGTGGCCGCGCTCCTTCGCGTTCGCGAGCACTTGCTTGAGCAGACGGAGGGTGAGCTCAGCCTGGCGAGGCGCGCGCTTCGCGAGCGCAGCGATGTGGTCCTCGACGGCGGCAGGACGGATCTCGTCGAGCGGGACGGCGCCGAAGACGTCGAGGTGTTGCATCAGGTCGCGCGCACGGTGGAGCGAGGATGGGCGTACGCGGAGCGCGTAGCGATCGAGCCAGCCGGCGACGAACTCACCGAGCGTCTCCGGCGGCGCCTGGTAGAGCGCGCCGAGCGATGCCCGCCGCTTCTGCTCGAGGACGAAACGGTCGGCGTCCTTCTTCAGATCGAAAGTGCGCGATCGCTCGCGGCCGCCGGCGTCGATCCAGCGCGCGCGGTAGCGCTTGCTCCCGTCGCGCAGCCGGTAGGTCTCGACGTGCGCCATCGCTACTCGAACAGCCTAGGCTGCCCGTCGTCGTCGCGCTTCGTCGCTTGCGGAGGCGTCCGCTTCGTCTTCGACTTGCTCTCGCGGCGCTTGCGCCCGTTGCGCTCGGCCTGGCGGTGCTCAGCGATCCAGCCGCGGAGCTCGTCTGGATCGAAGCGGCGCGTGCCGCCGATCTTGTAGCTGGGCAGCTCGCCGGAGGCGGCCTGGTCGTAGACCCAGTTCTCGTGCACCCCGAGCAGCTCGGCGACCTGGCGGACGGT
>Ga0070741_10019852_pt1 | contig 10692 bp, 9 predicted proteins | sample Coa_R1_4_FD_66440 | JGI IMG/M metagenome (GOLD analysis project Ga0070741, IMG submission 66440) | Surface soil microbial communities from Centralia Pennsylvania, which are recovering from an underground coalmine fire - Coalmine... | ecosystem: Environmental > Terrestrial > Soil > Unclassified ... | reverse complement strand
TCCGTAGTTCCCAGGCTTCGAACATCGCGAAGCCTGGGGCAGCCCCTTTTCAGATCCTGCATAAGCCCGGGCCAGCCCCCTGGGACAAAGACTATCAAGAAGCAAACCCAGATCGCCCACCGCCATTTACTCGAAGGACCTCGGCTGCAATGTGTCTTGTAAGCCTCGACGAAATCCTGCTCGCTTAGTTTAAAGGTGATCTGCATTGCACGGCATTGTGGCAGAGATCAAGCGCTAGGTAAAGACACGTTCCTGGCGGGCGCCACACCTTTCGCGGTGTTCGAAAGGTGGGAATCTCAAACCTCTACCACCGTGGTTGCGCCCTTCGCAAAACCGGCGAAGAGCCTGCCCTGAGCGACTGACCGGAAGGCAGGAGTCGAATGGGATGGGGCACCCCACTTTATTGGTCACTGAAAGGGTGGGCCACCCGCCCTTACAGTTGACTGTTCGCTTCCACCAGATCAAGAAGAAGGTCCGCTGCAGATTCTAGGCGGGTACGCAGCTCACCGTCTCTCCTGATACGCTCCGCCAGGGTCTTCGGTTTGTGGCCAGATTGGTTACGGAACGCGGTTACCGCAGCTACTCTGTGTATGAGATTCGAGGTGATTTTCGGGGCCTTTTTGTTCAACACGAAGAAGTTCTGAAAGAGCTCTATCACCTTCTCCCACGGCCCGTTGTCTAGATTAAGTTTCGGCGGTTTTTGTCCGGACTTGAGCTTTCTCCACATCTTTTTCTTCTTAGTCTTCTTGATGATGCTACGAGAAAGGTCTTCGATTTCGTCATATACCAAGGCGCAAGCTTTCGCGGGACTTCCATCTCGGAACGTACTTGTCGCCTCGATGAGAGTGCCACGCATTTTCTTGGGGAATTTCTTGTGGTCTAGCCGGTATCCTAGCAACGACAGCGGGAGCGCTTCGCGGAGGACGACAGGTCCCGTGGATCGAACCTCAATGACACCTAGGCCTTTCTTGTGTGCGCTTTCGATAAGACTATGGGGAATAGGCGTCGCCGGAGATGGGAAAGCAAGGAATAGCTTCATGGGGATGGCACGTGTGACACAGTCGAGAATGACTGAGTCGAGATGAGCCGTGTTTATGTTGTCCTGTACCTCAATGGCAACTATATACTTCTCGTGATTCAGGCCGTAGAGTGTTGGCCTGTACCCTAGTTCTGCATCGACTTGCTCTTCAGCTCTGACGCCGGTTACGCTTCGCTCCTCCTTTAGATACTCGGCAACTAGGTCCGCCGTCGAGTGCAGTTGATCGGGTAGGAACTTATAGTTCATCAGTTCCCTCGAGAAGTGCACGGATTTTCTTGTCGAGATTTCTTAGGCTGGAACGTAAGTCGTCATCGAGTTCATCGGGCTCCAAATCCTCAATCCTAGCTTCGAGGGATGCTATCCGGGACAAAATGTCTTTCTCGGAGTAGAGTTGCGCGACGGAGTCTTGGAACGCGGTTTGGAGCGAGTACTGATTGTCGGCGAACAGAGTTTTGAGTGCGTTTAGGCGAGTCTTCTCGTCAACCGTATCAGCGCGCGCTATCTTGCCCAAGTTTCTGAAGTGTGTCCGGTTGTCAATGACGCCTCTCTTAAATTTCTTAATCAGGGCGCGTCTGGCTTTGTCTTTATCGTTGTCGGGTAGAGCGTCCGGCATGGCACGCTCGACGGTCTTTAGTCCGCGTTCCATCTCAATAAAGAAATCCTCAGTGAGCTTCTGCTCACTCTTAGGTTTCTTCAGCTCTAAAAGCATGTCATCGAGGTAGTGTTGCGGTAGTTCTATTAAGAGCCGGCACCTGCGGATTGTGGAACGCTTAAGAGATGTCTCCTCTGAAATCTCGGCCTCCGTCGGACGGCGTCCTTTGTTCTTTTCGAGGAGGTCGATAATTGCCGGGAGCTTCGAAGCCATTGTGAGAAGATCCCATTGCTCCCGCAAAGCATGGATGTTGAACATCAGCAGGAGATTGGTCAGGGTATCTGGCTTTTTCTGAATCAGTGCCGGTATGGTTTTGCGGTTGAGTTTCAAACTGCATCGCCATCGCCGCTCACCGTCGATTAGGACGTATCTTGATCCCTCCTTGTACACAGAAATTGGAACCTGGACGCCGCGCAGTCGGATGGACTGTAGCAGTTGGTTCAGTTCATCGGGCCTAAATATGATCCGTGGATTTTCTGGGTTGCGATCGATTCGATCAATCGGGATCTCTTGCAACTTGGCTGCTGCTGCGCTTATTTCAGGCATTGGTGGGTTCCATAATCGTTATATTGGAGGCTAGCAGTTCATAGCTGACCCGTCTGTCACCAGTAAAACCTGCGATATTTCGCCTGGTCCGGACACGCCTCGTGCACCAAGGAGACAGTAGTTGCCTCGCTTCCCGACAATCCGCATAGCTTACGACAAATTTTGCTCCCCTCATGTTCATCCGCTCTAAGCATGAACCCAAGCGAAGTAGGTCTTTGTCATCGAACAGCCGTGGACCATATTCAGAGAACACGCGTCTACGAGACACGGCGAAGGGTGGATCCAGATATACGAAATCGCCGCGTCCTGCTGATTCAACCGTACTTTCGAAGTCACCGTTGAGGATGGTTGCTGACCTGAGCCGCTTGGCAGCCTCAATTAGGAGTTCCTCGGGCACGGTCTTGTGGCCTGGAGGGTGATACGGAACGTTAAAATCGCCAGCAATATTGGTGCGGTATAGGCCGTTAAAACACAGTGAGTTTAAGTAGAGGAATCTGGCGGCGGCCTCAAACGTACCCAAGGTTGAGGGCTTTATTGATCGGACGCGATAATAGTCTGTCTTGCTACGGGGAAGTCTTCGAAGGCATTCGATCACTCTGTAAACATCTAGCCGTATGGCTCGCAGTGCCACAACGAGTTCGGAATTAATGTCTGCAAGCAGGGCTGCGTTTGGCTCGAGATGGAAGAAAAGGCAGGACGATCCCGCGAAAGGCTCGATATATCGCGAGAACTCGTTCGACCAGTATCGTTCAAGAATCGGAAGAAGTTGCTTCTTGCTTCCGGCCCAACGTAGGAACGTTCGCATCGTTTCGAGTTAACAGAAAAAGGGCCACGGACTTCCTCCGTGACCCTCGATTGCGAACATCTTACATGAACCCGAGCATTGCTTCTACTGGTCACTTGGACTCGATTAGTAACTGGTTCTGCACCTGGGAATAGAGGCCTTTGTAAGCAAAAAGCCCCGGCTTGCGCCGGGGCTTTCAGGTCTTGCTCACAGCTCAGAGCTCATCGCTCGCAGCTGTCTCAGTACATATCTCCGCCCATGCCACCGTGGCCTGGCGCGCCGACCGGAGCTTTCTTCTCTTCCGGCAGCTCGCTGACCAGGGCTTCGGTCGTCAGCATGAGGGCTGCGATCGAGCCTGCGTTCTGGAGCGCGGTGCGGACCACCTTCGTCGGATCAAGCACGCCGGCCTTGACCAGGTCTTCGTACTCGTTCGAGAAGGCGTTGTAGCCGTAGTTGGCTTCCTTCGAGTCGAGCACCTTGCCCAGAACCACAGCGCCCTCTTCGCCGGCGTTCTCGGCGATCTGGCGCAGCGGCTCCTGCATGGCGCGCTTCACGATGTTGACGCCGATGGCTTCGTCGCCTTCGAGCTTCAGCTTGTCGAGGGCTGCAGCCGAACGCGCCAGCGCAACTCCGCCGCCAGGGACGATGCCCTCTTCGACCGCCGCGCGGGTGGCATGCATCGCGTCTTCCACGCGGGCTTTCTTTTCCTTCATTTCGGTTTCGGTCGCGGCGCCAACTTTAATGACGGCCACGCCGCCAACCAGCTTCGCCAACCGCTCCTGCAGCTTCTCGCGGTCGTAGTCGCTGGTCGTCTTCTCGATCTGGCTGCGAATTTCTTTCACGCGGCCTTCGATCTCCTTGTGCTGGCCTTTGCCTTCGACGATGGTGGTGTTGTCCTTGTCAATGGTGACCTTCTTCGCCTGGCCAAGGTCGCTGACCTGAACGTTCTCGAGCTTAATGCCGAGATCTTCAGTGATGGCCTTGCCGCCGGTCAGGATTGCGATGTCTTGCAGCATGGCTTTGCGGCGGTCGCCGAAGCCCGGGGCCTTTACCGCAGCCACGTGCAGCGTGCCGCGCAGCTTGTTGACTACGAGGGTCGCAAGCGCTTCGCCTTCCACGTCCTCAGCAATGATGATGAGAGGCTTGCCGCTCTTGGCAATGTTCTCGAGCAGCGGGAGCAGGTCCTTCATCGAGCTGATCTTCTTTTCGTGGATCAGGATGTAAGCGTTCTCGAGCACGGCTTCCATCCGTTCCGGATCAGTAACGAAATACGGGGAGAGATAGCCGCGGTCGAACTGCATTCCTTCCACAACTTCGAGCTGGGTTTCGAGCGTCTTCGACTCTTCCACGGTGATGACGCCGTCCTTGCCGACCTTCTTCATGGCTTCGGCAATGATGTTGCCGATGGTGGAATCGTTGTTGGCCGAAACAGTCCCCACCTGGCTGATCATGTCGCCGGAGACGGGCTTGGAGAGCTTGTCGAGTTCGCCCTTCTCGCGCTCGCCATCTTTGTTCAGCTTTCCGGCTATGGTTTCAACCGCTTTCTCGATTCCGCGCTTCAGGGCCATGGGGTTCGCGCCGGCGGCAACGGTCTTGACGCCTTCGCGATAAATGGCCTGCGCGAGAACGGTGGCGGTGGTGGTGCCATCGCCGGCAACGTCGGAAGTCTTTGAAGCGACTTCCTTCACCATCTGCGCGCCCATGTTCTCGAGCGTGTCTTTCAATTCGATTTCTTTGGCAACGGTGACGCCGTCCTTGGTGATGGTCGGCGAACCGAATTTCTTGTCGATCACGACGTTGCGGCCCTTGGGACCGAGCGTGACCTTAACGGCATCAGCGAGTACGTTGACGCCGCGAAGAATCGCCTGGCGGGACTCTTCTCCGTGAACGATTTGCTTTGGCATTTTTCTTTTCTCCTAAAGTTTTGCAGCTAACAAGCTGCGGAATTTCTGTTTAGGTCATCGCTAAACGGCTTTTAGCTTCTAGCTATTAGCTTTTAGCTTGAACCTTGGAACCCAAACTCTTGCCATTCCGAGCGAAGAAGATGATTCGCTTGCGGATCATCTTCACAGTCGAGGAACCTGCTGTTGGATCCTCGGACTCGCGGACAAGAATGTCCGCGCCACACGGTTATCTACGGGCTCCGGCGGTCTCTTTTTTGGCCGCGCCGGTCAGGATGCCGAGGACTTCTTCTTCACGCATGATGATGAAGTCTTCGCCGTCCAACTTAATCTCGGTGCCGCTGTACTTACCGAACAGAATGCGGTCGCCTTCCTTCACATCGAGTGGGCGGACCTTTCCGTCCTCACTGATCTTGCCTTTTCCAACAGAAATCACTTCTCCCTCCTGCGGCTTCTCTTTCGCACTATCCGGAATGATGATTCCGCCGCGGGTGGTTTCGCCTTCTTCCACGCGCCGAACCAGGATGCGGTCGTGCAATGGGGTGAATTTCGTAGCCATTTCAGACTCCTTTCTGAATTGTTGTAGAACTCAAGAATTTGTTTTTGTGATTGCGCTGATTTGAGTTGTGGATTGTTAGCACTTGATGCTTTCGAGTGCTAATTCTAAAAATGTGATCGGATGCTTGTCAAGCGCCACTCGCCCATGATCTTTGTAGTCCCTATTCGTAGCATATAAGTCATTGCAAACTTTGTACTTAGCACGCGATGATCTTGGCCCATAAAGCCTGAGTTTTTGGTCGGTTAATATGAGTCGTCTTGCACCCACCCGTAATGGAGGTACACGCGGTCGCGAGTAGTAGAATGGCTAGTTTTGTTTTATGTCCCGTACGACACAGTTCGAGTTGCGGTTGGCGAAGCGGATGTCGCGCCTCGGGACTGAGACCGCCTTCGAAGTTTTGAGCCGGGCCCGAGAGCTGGAGCGGCAGGGCAAGGACATAATTCATCTGGAAATCGGCGAGCCAGATTTCGACACGCCGCAAAACATTGTTCATTCGGCGGTGAATGCGCTCAACGCCGGCTGGACGCATTACGGTCCTTCTGCAGGATTACCGGAGTTGCGGCAGGCGATCGCAGAGGAAGTGAGCCGGACCCGCTGCGTTCCAGTCACTCCAGAAGAAGTTGTTGTGGTTCCCGGCGGCAAGCCGATCATCTTCTTTTCGATTCTTGCGCTCGTGGACGATGGGGACGAAGTTATCTATCCCAATCCCGGCTTTCCGATTTATGAGTCAATGATCAATTACGTCGGCGGACGCGCCGTGCCGATTCGGCTTCGCGAAGAAAAAGACTTCAGCCTGGATGTGGACGAGCTTGCGTCTCTCATTAGTGATCGTACGAAGTTGATCATTTTGAATTCGCCGCACAATCCGACGGGCGGAGTTCTAACCAGACGGGATATTCAGCAGATCGCCGAGGCGATTGGCGATCGCAGCGTTTTCGTTTTATCGGATGAAATCTACAGCCGGCTTATTTTTGAAGGCGAGCATTACTCGATTATTTCTGAACCGGGACTCAAGGAGAGGACGATCCTACTGGATGGTTTTTCGAAAACCTACGCCATGACTGGATGGCGGATGGGATACGGTGTAATGCGAGCTGACCTCGCGCAACAAGTCGCGCGCTTGGCGACAAACTCGGTCTCGTGCACGACCAGTTTTTCGCAGATTGCTGGAATCGAGGCCCTGCGGGGAAACCAGAGCTCGGTCGATCATATGTGCTCGGAATTCAAGCGCCGGCGAGACATGTTTGTAGCAGGGCTAAACCGGATCAAAGGATTTTCCTGCCGCATGCCTCACGGAGCTTTTTACGTTTTTCCGAACATCACCGCGACTGGCTGGAAATCGAAGACCCTGGCGGACGCCTTACTTGAGGAAGCGGGCGTGGCCTGCCTCTCAGGCACGTCGTTCGGGGAATTTGGGGAAGGATACTTGCGGTTCAGTGTCGCGAACTCGGCGGAGAACCTGAGTCGGGCCCTCGACAGGATCCGCAATTGGACGTTGCAGAAAAGCGTTTAACCACCGAGTACGCCGAGAGCGCAAGTGGACCGGGGGAAACGGAGTCTGACTATTGCCTGGTCCGCTCGGAATTTCGAAATTTGCTTGCGCTTTCGGGACCCGCTATTCCGTCCAGTCAATAGGGCGGTAATCTCGATACCAGGGTTTCCGGGCGCGTAAGAGGTTCGCAATTGCGCGTCCGGGACAGAACAACATCCGGTAGACCCTTCTTGTATTCAGACTGTTCGTGCGAGCTTCTCGCGACTCCACAACACGTTTATCGAGCCAGTCTTCGAATACGATAAGCCCGAACCCTCCCGGCGCGCTGGTAACGAGATTCACGTACCCTAGGGTGTGCGTTCCTGGCCGTCCTACATGCCCGATGGAAGCTTCACTGATGGGACCGAGGTGCCACTGTATTTCGTAGAGCTCTGCCCAACCCAGTGCGCGCAGTCGGCTCATCCAATAGCGTTCACTATTGTCAAACTGCAAATAGCGGCCTTGGGAATCGTTTTGAATTTCGATATATCCCGCAACGGCCGAATGCAGCGGGTGTGAGACGTAGTTGGTAAACATTGAGTCACCATCGCTCCATCCATGAAGATTTTCAACGCACGCAAACCAGTCCGCGAAGAATCTGCCGTCCAAATGATCGCGTGTCTTTTGCTGCACCATGCGGAAACTCTGTTCCGCGACGAGCAAGCCGAAGGTTTGGGTCGTAGCGCCTTTCCAGTGGAATGCCGGTTCCGTTGGCGGCGCTTGCACCGGCCGCAGATACATTGCTGGAATTCCATTGCTGGCATTGTCCTGCGGCTGGGGAGCGTCAGGAAGATCTTCCAGGGCTTGCGTCCAGCCAGTTCCAATCAGAGCAGATACCGAGAAGAGTGTTAAACACACCTTCAACGTCCGGCTGAGTCCTATTCTTTTCATTGAGCTTAGTTGGTGCTGGGCATCGCACCGGATCGGTGGCTCGTGCTTATCGCTCTAACTCCGGATATTCGATGCAAAAGACCGCAGCGCGCGGTTGTACAGCTGATCTAGTAGTAGGATTCTTGTCGAGGATCAACTCGATGGCTGTAAGCAATAAGTCTCCCAGAGCAACGCGGCCAAACATACCCGGTTATGGCCTGCCGAAGAGCAGGAAAGGCTTGCTGCCGTGGAAGTGGGCGGAGGACCGGCTGAAGAGAAACCGGGAATATTGGATCGCGACGACGCGTCCTGATGGCCGGCCACATGTGGTGGTGGTCTGGGCGCTTTGGATGGGCGGCAAAATTTATTTCAGCACCGGATCGAATACAGTGAAGGCCAGAAATCTCGCAAAGAATCCGCATTGCACGATGTGCGCGGACAATGCGGCTGAAGCGGTCATTGTTGAAGGAACCGTTGAGGCCGAGCGCAACGTACAGATGATTCGCAAATTCGTCTCGCTCTACGAAAAGAAATATAAGTTTGAACTGGGCGAGATGGGTGAGAATCTGATTGCGCTGAAGGATCCGTTGTTTTGTTTGCGGCCCAAAGTCGCGTTCGGATTTTGGGAGAAGAAGTTTGGGCAGACTGCTACGAGGTGGATCTTCGGGTAGAGATTGAAAAAGCATTTAACCGCAGAGGACGCTGAGATCGCCGAGAGACTTGGCATAGTATCTCGGCTTTCTCGATTGAATGATTTCCTTCTTACAAAAGCAGATTCCTCGCCGCTAAAGAATGACATCACGTTATAGTTTCTCACATGACAAACAACTTTCGTGTTTTTGCGACGTGTGATATCGGAAGCGACGCGCTCGCCATATTGCGCGAACGCGGATATCAACTCGAGGTTCATCCGGAACCGAAGGCGCCGGCGAAGTCGCTCATCCTCGAAAAGGTGCGTTCTGGGATCGATGGGCTAATCACGACATTGCGTGATCAGATCGATGCAGAGGTATTTGAGGCAGGCAAAGGTACTCTCAAAGTTGTTGCCCAGTATGCGGTCGGGTTCGACAACATCAACCGTGCCGACGCAAATCGTTATAGGGTTCCCTTCACTAATACAGCTGACGTTCTGACCGAAGCAACGGCGGAATTTGCGTTTTTCATCATGGGAGCGCTTGCGCGAAAGCTTTGGCCAGCTGAGCACTTAACTCGCGAGAACAAGTGGGGATTCTGGCATCCGTATCTGCCGTTTCTTGGCGACGAGGTCACTGGAAAAACCATTTCGATCATCGGCACGGGACGCATTGGGCTAGCGATGATCAAGAAGTGCGCCGGGTTCGACATGAACATTCTGTGTTATGACCCGGCGTACCAGAATCACGAATTTGTGTCGGCGATTCAGGCCACGATGGATCTGCGGCATGAGCGTGGGATTCAGAAAGAGAAGACTTGGATCAAATACGTTTCGTTTGAAGAAGCTTTGAGGGAGGCCGATTTCGTCAGCGTACACGTGCCTTTGTTGCGTGAGGGGGAGAGTCCCACCCCGACGTCCCATTTATTTAATGAGCGTACCTTACGACTGATGAAGCCTACCGCGTTTCTGGTGAATACAGCGCGCGGGCCCGTAGTAGATGAGAATGCGCTGGTTCGCGCGCTCAAAGAAAATTGGATTGCGGGCGCGGCGCTGGACGTTTATGAGAAGGAACCGTTACCGGCGGACTCGCCGCTTCGCGATCCGGCGATCGAAGACCGCTGCAGGTTACTTCCCCACTTTGCAAGTGCGGGGAAGATCACGCGGCTGTCCCCGGATCCAGATAAAGGAATGGCGGGAAGATGTGTGCAGGGGCTGATTGATGTGCTCGAGAAGAATTACGGCGGAGATATAAGGAAAATGCCGTATGTGGTGAATAAGGAAGTAGCTGGTGGATAGTCGCCAGTGGATGGTCTTGCCCGCTCCTTCTCCTTTGACTGCCCTATCAGCTGCATTGGCACCGCAGAGAGACGTATGGTTCCCCTCCGCTCCGCCTGCGGCGAACCGGTTCGGAGTGATATCAATGGAAAGTGATTATCGGCACAGCTGAAGCCGTGGCCCTTCCGGTCATTCCTAGACAAGTACGGCAGGAAGTACAACGTCTGAACGCGGGTGTGGGCGCCCGCGCCACAGAAACCTATTCCGGGACGCTTTGTTCTTCGCTGTGGGCGCGGAGGACACGATCGACTGAGTACGGCGCGCGGCGAGTAGGTTCGTGATAATGACGAACCTGAAGTTCCCCGAGAAGGCCGATCGCCAGAAGATTCAATCCTGCGAGGAGAAGCACGGCGGCAAAGATCATCATGGGGCCGTGTTCTGTCATTACTCGGGAGTGATAGAGAAATTTCTCGACGAAGAGCCACGCCGTGATCCCCATACCACCGAAAATGCCCATCATGCCGACCGTGCCGAAGAAGTGAAGCGGGCGGCCGAGGTATTTCAGCAGGAAACGAATGGTGATGAGATCGAAGAACACGCGGAAAGTTCGCGAGATGCCGTAGTGCGAAACACCGCGCTCACGGTTTACGTTGCGGATGGGAACTTCGCAGATCGACGCACCGTGCCACGAGGCGAGCGCTGGGATGAAGCGATGCAATTCGCCGTACAGCGGCACCTGTTCGAGAATTTCGCGGCGATATGCCTTAAAGGTTGTACCAAAATCGTGGATGTCAACGCCGCTCAGCTTGGCCATCAGCCAGTTCGCGCAACGGGACGGGATGCGCCGGAGCCACAAATTATCGATGCGGACTTTGCGCCAGCCGCTGACGATGTCATAGCC
>Ga0070741_10019851_pt1 | contig 10693 bp, 7 predicted proteins | sample Coa_R1_4_FD_66440 | JGI IMG/M metagenome (GOLD analysis project Ga0070741, IMG submission 66440) | Surface soil microbial communities from Centralia Pennsylvania, which are recovering from an underground coalmine fire - Coalmine... | ecosystem: Environmental > Terrestrial > Soil > Unclassified ... | reverse complement strand
ATCGAGCATCCATCCGAGCGATGCCGCCACGAATGCCCGATGCGCGCGCGCATCCGCGTCGTGCCACCAACCAAACAGATGGCTCGACGAATGCGGCTGGAGGCGTGTGGTCATGTGGTTCCGATCGCTTTGACGGTGACGCCGGCACGCTCGAAGCCGGCACGGATCTTCGCGGCGAGGATATCCGATCCGGGCGTATCGCCGTGAACGCAGATCGTGTCGGCCTCGAGCGGCACAATCGATCCGTCGGTCGCGACGACGTTGCCATCGGTGACCATGCGCACCGCACGCGCCACCACGGCATCGGCGTCGTGGATGACGGCGCCCGGTTTGCGGCGTGACGCGAGCGTGCCGTCCGGTTCGTAAGCGCGGTCCGCAAACACTTCGGCGGCGACCCGCAAACCCGCAGCGCGGCCGGCCGTCAGCAATTCGGATCCAGGAAGACCGAAGAAGATGAGCGATCTGTCGAACGCCGCGACGGCGCAGGCGATCGCGGTCGACAACTCGGCGTTGTGCACCGCCATGTTGAACAGTGCGCCGTGCGCCTTGACGTGCTGCAGCGTGACCCCCTCCGCCGCCGCAACCCCGGCGACCGCGGCGATCTGATACAGCACGAAATCTTCCGCTTCCTTCGCCGTCACGTTGAGCTCGCGGCGTCCGAAGCCGACGAGATCCGGAAATCCCGGGTGCGCGCCGACGGCGACGCCGTTCGCCTTCGCCATCCGGATCGTCTCGCGCAGCACGGACGGATCTCCCGCATGAAATCCTGCCGCGACGTTCGCTGACGTGATCGATTTCATGAGCCCGGCGTCGTGACCGATGGTGTAGGCGCCGAACGACTCGCCCATGTCCGAATTGATATCGATTCTCATGACGGCGACGATTCTATACGTGGTCGTCGACGACGATCGTTTCGGCGATGCGATCGTGGACGGTACGGCGGTTCGGGTGGACGAAGTACTGCAGGAAGCCGAATCCGAATTCGAGCATCGACGCACCGTAGCCGAGCGCCCGCTCGACCGAGTGCCACAGCGTCAGTCGCTCGTGCACGACGGAAACGACCCGAATGTGAAGCAGCCGCTTACCGGGCGTCTGTCCATTCGTGACGTACGTCGACAGGCCGAAGTACACGACCCACCAGACGATGCCGATCAGGCTCTCGAAGAACGTGAGATGGACGTCGAGCGGGGCATGTCCCGCCCGGACGACCTCGAAGACTTCGATCCGCAGTCCGCCGAGGTGAAACACGACGCGTTCGTTCAGCAGCCACGCCGTCACGATGACCAATGCAAGGAACAGGATGAACCCAATGGCCAGGTCGAGCAGAAACGCCGCGAGTCGTCTCCGGAACGGCGCGAGCCGGCAACCATCCAGCGCGTGCATGCGTGCTGTTTCGTGCGCGTCGTAGGTCGCCAGACTCGACATCACGCTATCGGCGCGATTCCGTCGTGGTCTGGCGGCTCTGATCGTCCTTCACCGGCTTGGGCGGCCGCGGACGGTTCATCGACAGGCTGACACCGCCCCAGAACGGATCGACCTTTCGTTCGATGTCGTGGTGACCTTGAACGAGGTACTCGAGGATCGCTTTGTCCCACTGGAGTCCGGCGTTCGCGACGAGCTTCAGCCAGTCGCCGCGTGCCGTTTCGTCCGGCGCCTCGGTGACGCCGTCCCAGATCGTGACGTTCGGGTTGCGCGTCATGAAGTCCTGGCTCTGCGGGTTGGCACGCGCGCCTTTGATCGACTTATAGATCAGCACGCCGTTCGTGAAATCGAGCTTGAAGTTCTTCGAATCGAAATCGAAGCTGTAACGCTTGTAGCGGTCGTACGCCCGCTCATTCAAGGCGACGGTGCCTGGTACCTGCTTCGCGTACTCGGTGATCATGTTGAGCAGCTTCATCTGCTCGTCTTTGTGTCTCGGATAGCGAGCGTCGTCGAGCCACCCGAAGCCGGGCATCCACCAACCGCGCATCGACCAGTAGTCGCGCGTCTCGACCGCGCGCGTCCGCACCCACGCCGCGTACTCCGAGAAGATCTGCACCCACTCGTGCGACGGGTACCCGTGCGGGTTGAGGAAGATATCCGGCAGCCACGTGCGCCAGATCTTCGGCCGAATCCCGCTCTCGGGATACATCGGGTCCGCGTCCCATTGCGCCGACGTCACGTCAACGCCAAGCGATCCGAGATACCCCGCGTGCAGCATGTAGTCGGGCGTGATCTTCTGCAGGTCGTACGCGAGCTGCGCGCCGTCCGCGTTCGTGATCGGATGGATGACGACGTTGACTTTGTTCAACTTCGCGCGATACGCGGGGTCGTTGAGCAGCAGCTCGGCGATCTTCAGCACGTGGCTCGTGGACGACACCTCGTTGGCGTGTTGCCGCGCCGAGTACACGATCGTCGGTTTCAAGGTCGTCTGCTTCGCCTGCGACCAGTGCGTCGCGTCGACCGGCGGCATCAGGTCCATCGCCCAGACCTCTTTGCCGAGATAGCTCTCGCCGACCTTGTAGACCGTCGCCTCTTTGTGCGTTTCCGCGAACGTCCTGAGATCCCCGTACGCTTCCGGCGGCGGGATCGGCGTGTCCCACTGCACCTTCGTCGCCGCGTACTTCGTGATGTCGGGCCACGCGGCCGGCGTCGCGCGATCAATCTTCGCGACGACGTCGGACGGCTTGCTCTCGTGTTCCCACCCGACGGCGACGTTCAGCGATCCGAGATCGTGATACGCCAGCGCATCACGATACAGACCGGCGTCGTGCAGCCGGTTCAGGTTCGCGAACATCGCGGACACCTGTTCGGCCGAAATCATCGTGCGATCGACGCGGAACTCGTCGGCGCGCGCAATCAGCTGTGCGCGCTCGTCGCGGTCGGTGTCGGTCTTCACGCGCACGTCGAGCCGATCGATCCCGTTCTTCCCTGCTCGAACATGCGCCGCCAGCGTTTGCGGGCGGTCGACCGCGATCTTCGGGATATCGAGGCGCATCTGACCGCGGCGGCCGTTCCGTTCGACGTACTCGACGACAACCGACGGACGCGAGGCATCGAACCCGGTGACGGTGATCTTCGCGTGACCGGCCTTCCCGTCGGCTTTGGGATGCATCACCGGAATGATCCGTCCTGCATACGTCAGCGGCGCGCCGCGCGTGAAGCGCCCCATCACGTCGAAGAAGTGGATCGTGTTGAAGTAGATCTCCTCGTGCAGCGCTTCCATCGACGAGATCTGCTCTTCGTCGACCGGGATGCGATAGTCCGGCTCGCTCAGGGTCAGATCCACCGTCAGCTCGCCGAAGAACGGCGCATCTTCGGCGCGCGGCTTCCCGCGTCCAAGGGACATCGTGTGTTCGTACAGCGCCGGCAGCGTCTTCGACTGGAAATGATCCCAGAAGCGCTCGGGATCCGTTTCGATCCGCTCGTCGATGACCGGTTTGCCGCCGACGTCGGCTTTGAACCAGCCGGTCGTCACGCGGACATGTTCGTAGTCAGGAAATCGATCGAAAAATGGTCGCACGACCACTTTCGGTTCGAAGGTCCGGCGGAACAGCTCGGCGCCGGTCGTGCTCGTGGCGATCACCTCGTACGCGGGCGATCCGATCGGCGCCATCGCGAACGAGATCTTCTTGAGGTCGATCTTGAGCGCCGATGCGAGGATCTCGTCGATGGGATACGCTTCGAGCAGCCAGCGCGTCGGCGCGAACATCCCCTGTTGCGTCCACTCGGTCGGCGGTCCCAGCTCCGCGAACCTGATTGTGATCGCGCCCACCGGTTTGCCGACAAGCGCCGGTCGTACCACGTCGTAGAGCCAGCTGTAACCCTGCTTGTACGCCGAGAGAATCGTGACGGTCGTCGCTCTGTCGTCGGCGCCAGCCTTAATGAGTTCCGCTCGTGCCTGCTGCTCAATCTGTTGACGAATCTGCGGCGGCTCGCTCAACCGCGCCTCGAGCGTGACCGCCGGATGCTTCTTCACTGCAGGCATCACCGTCTGACGGAACTTTGTCCAGAATTCGTCAACCTCTGAGGGGACGTCGAATTCGTCCGCGATCAGGGGACGGGCTTTCTGCACGTCCATGTTCTGCACGGCGACCGTGACAGCCGCCGCTTTCAGCTGTGACGTCGCTTCGTCGCGGACGACCGTTGCGAGTCCGTCGGCGGCCTTCTCTACAAATACGGCGACGTGAGCGGACGCGAGATCTTTGTCGCGCAACGACTCGGCGATCTTGTCGAGTTTGTAGAGGCTCATCGCGGCCTGCCCGGACGGCGAGCGGCCGGCGACGAACTTCCTCACATCGTCTTCGACATCGTCGAGCGTCGTCCGATCTTTGCCGCGCGCCCAGATGTGCGGAAACTTCTCGGCAAGCTCGCGGACCGCGGCGTCGACGCCGGCGGCGTCCGCGCCGGTGACCACGAGTGCGCTCTTCTCGCCGAACGCGCGCTTCACGAGTTGAATCACACCCTCGCCCGGCTGGAGCGAAGGACGCGTCCACTTCTTGGCTTCAATCAGCTTGTCGACGAGCGGGTGCGACGTCCCAATCAGCACGAGCATCGGTTCGCTCTCCGGCGCGGTGATGCTCGCCGGCGATTTCGCAATCGGCAGCGCCACGCCCGTTGATTCGAGGCCGAGCCGCGCCGCGAGATCGATGACACCGTCGGCGCCTTCGCCGCTCGGGCTCAGCAGGACGTCCACGCGATCGGGAATCAGATTGTTGTCGGAATCGGCGAGGGCGCCTTCGTTCGCGTAGAACGTCGAGAGATCGAAGTTGTCCTTCGCTCCCCCGCCAGGACGACGAACGGGCGGTTGCGCCGATGCGATCTCGGGCTGCGGAGCTCGAGGAATGTCCACGGAAGCCGCCGGCATGCCGGCGGCGCGTAGCCTGACGCGAACGGTGCGCACGTTCGCGTAGGACAGCGCGCGCTTCGCGTCGCGAAGCCCGGTCGCCTTGAACTGATTCAACGCGACCTGCGACTTGATCACGTCACCCGCATTCGCCAGCAGCACGTCGACGACGACACGGTCCGCGCCGTCCATCTTGTCGTGCACCGCCACAGACGACGCGACGACGGAGGAGGCGGTGATGCTCTTCGCGACCAGAAATGCCTTCACGTCGTCGGCGATCGCTGCGAACGTCGGTCCCTTCTGGTCCCACACGTACGGCGCGTGGCCGGCGAACATCACGGCGGCGGCCATCAGTCCCGCGTCATCGGCGCCGGCGATCGCGACCTGCGGCTTGTCGTTCGTGAACGCGGTCACCACACCTTCGCCGGCTTTCAAGCCCGACGCGTCGGGCAACGACTTCGGGTTGATCGAGATCGTGGTACCGCTCGCCTCAAAGGCTCGCGCTACGTCGGCGCGCGGCACGTCGGCGCGCGCGATGGGGAGGTTCATCGCCGACGTTTCGTACCCGAGGCGCGCGGCGACGTCGGCGGCTGCCGCCAATTCGCCGGCTGATGCGTGGTCCGGCAGCGCGATCGACGCGTCGACGAAATCGACGACGCCGTCGCCGTTGCGGTCCTGGAAGACGGTGCCCGGGACGAAGAAATCGGTTACGGATGCCGGGGTAACCGGAAGTGCCGCCGGCGGCTTCTGGACGGCCCCTGACAGCGAGCACACCGACAGAAGAACGAACCCGAGGAGGAGGCTACGTGTGGACACGGGGGAGAAATGTATCAGCGTACAAACAAAAGGGCACCGCGGGATTGCGATGCCCCTCTGCTCCATCGGTCTGGCTCCCCCAGCATTCACGGCGCCCTGCCGTAATCAGACCGACGATTCGGTTCCCCATCATCGCAACGCGTATGCCGCTCGAATTTCCTCGGAAATTCGAAGGTTTTTGCCGATCGGCGAGCGCCGAGCTCAACAGGAACCGACGAGTTTGTCGGCGAAATTACAGTTTTGGCAGGCGGTCCATTTGATCCGCCAGGGCGGGGTGCTGTCGATCTCGCGCCGACAGGATCGGCTCCGTCGTCGGCCACGGAATGTTGAGCGAAGGATCGTTCCACGGAATGCCGATTTCACTGGCGGGATCGTACAGGTCGGTGCACTTGTATTCGACCTGCGCGATCGGACTGACGACGAAAAATCCGTGCGCGAACCCTTCGGGGATGTAGCACTGCTTGAAGTTGTCGGCCGTCAGCGTGACGCCAATCCATCGGCCGAACGTCGGCGATCCGCGACGGACATCAACGGCGACGTCGTAGATCTCTCCCTCGATGACGCGGATCAACTTGCCCTGCGGACGCCGCAGCTGCAAGTGGAGACCGCGCAGCGTGCCGCCGACCGATCGCGAGTGATTGTCCTGCACGAACGGTTTTTCGATCCCATGCGCGCGGTACCGCTCGGCGTGATACGTCTCGAGAAAGAAGCCGCGGCCGTCGTTGTGCACGGCAGGCTCGATGATCAGCACTTCCGGAATCTCGGTGGTGATGACGCGCATCACGACTCGTGGAGAACCTGGAACAGGTACTGGCCGTAGGTGCTGGCCTGCATCGCGACCGCGAGCCGCTCGAGATCCGCCGCGGTGATGTAGCCCATGCGGAATGCGATCTCTTCGAGGCAGGCGACCATCAACCCCTGACGCTCTTCGATCGCCTGGATGAACGTGGAGGCGTGCAGCAGCGACTCGTGCGTGCCGGTATCGAGCCACGCGATGCCGCGTGCGAGCTTCTCCACCGTCAGCTGACCGCGTTCGAGGTATCGACGATTGACGTCGGTGATCTCGAGCTCGCCGCGCGCGGATGGCTTGAGCGTCGCCGCGATGTCAATCACTTGATTGTCGTAGAAATACAAACCGGTGACGGCGTACGACGACTTCGGCTTCGAGGGTTTCTCTTCCAGACTGACCGCTCGGCCCGTCGAATCGAATTCGACGACGCCATAGCGCTCCGGGTCGCGCACCTGATACCCGAACACCGTCGCGCCGGTTTCCCGTCCTGCGGCGCTGCGAAGGTAGTCGGAAAAATGTGCGCCGTAAAAAATGTTGTCGCCGAGCGCGAGCGCGACGCGGTCCGCGCCGACGAACTCGCGTCCGATGAGGAATGCCTGGGCGAGCCCTTCGGGCTTCGGCTGCGCGGCGTACGAAATGCGCAACCCGATCTCGCTGCCGTCGCCGAGCAGACGGCGGAAGCCATCCTGCTCGTGCGGCGTCGTGATGACCAGCACGTCGCGGATGCCCGACAGCATCAGCGTCGACAGCGGGTAATACACCATCGGCTTGTTGTAGATCGGAACGAGCTGCTTGCTGACGGCGCGCGTCAGCGGATGCAGACGCGACCCGGTGCCACCGGCAAGGATGATGCCTTTCATTGCGGATTGCGGACCGCGGGTTGCGAAACGCCGAGGCGCTCGCGGTCGTACCGGCCCGCTTGAATCTTCTCACACCAGTCGCGGTGTGCGACGTACCAGCGGACCGTTTCGCGGAGTCCGCTTTCGAACGTGTGTCGCGGCGCCCACCCGAGTTCGCGGCGGATCTTCGTCGCGTCGATCGCGTACCGGCGATCGTGGCCGGGACGATCGGGCACGAAGGTCTTCAACTGCTTGCGGCTGACCGCCGCCGGATGCCATTCGTCGAGCATCTCGCACAGGCGGTCGACGATCTCCAGGTTCGTCCGCTCGTTGCCGCCGCCGATGTTGTATTTCTCTCCCGGCCGGCCCTGCGCGAGCACGCGCAGGAGCCCGGCGCAGTGATCCTCGACATGGAGCCAGTCGCGCACGTTCGCGCCGTCACCGTAAATCGGCAGGGGACGCCCGTCGAGCGCGTTGAGAATCATCAACGGAATCAGCTTTTCCGGAAACTGGAACGGACCGTAGTTGTTCGAGCAGTTCGTGATCAGGACCGGCAGTCCGTAGGTGTGGAAATACGCGCGCACGAGATGATCTGCCCCCGCCTTGCTCGCCGCGTACGGAGAATTCGGTGCGTAGGGCGTTTCCTCGCTGAAGAGGCCGCTTGCGCCGAGCGTGCCGTACACCTCGTCGGTCGAGACGTGCAGAAAACGAAACGCCGCCCGCGCGTTCGCGTCGAGCGTCGCAACGTGGGCGCGCGCCGCTTCGAGCAGCACGAACGTCCCGGTGATGTTCGTGTCGATGAACGGACGGGGACTGTCGATCGACCGATCGACGTGCGTCTCCGCCGCAAGATTCAGCACCGCCGACGGCTGATGCTGCGCGAACACGCGCGACATCGCTTCGCGATCGGCGATGTCGGCCTCGACGAACGTCACGCGCGGATCGGTCAGCGGCCGCTCGAGGTTGAGCAGACTGCCGGCGTACGTCAGCTTGTCGACGATAACGAGGCGATCGGATGTGTGATCGAGCGCGTAAAGAACGAGGTTGGAGCCGATGAAGCCCGCTCCGCCTGTAATCAGCAACGTGGACATGAAAGGCAACCACAGAACACACAGAACCCACAGAAAACGTTTGTTCTGTGCCTTCCGTGAATTCTGTGGTTAAACCGCGGCTCCCTCAGGATACTGCAGCGCGAGCCTGAGCTCCTTCGCGAGCGAATCGACGGTCGTGCCGCTGCGCTTCCACGCGCCTTCGGTCTCGAATCGCAGATCGCCGATGCGGCGTCCCCACGGGGCGATGACGCGCCCGATCGCGCGGAAGTCGCCGCGGTCGGCGTGCTCCTGGTCGAGGCGGCGAATCACATCCGGGGCGACGCGGACGAAGGCGCGCAGCGCCGACGCGCTTCGGATGGCGTACTTGCGGCCGTTCCACGCGCCGCCGAACACGAGCGCAATCTGCTTGAAGTAGTTGACGAAGAACTTCTTCGCTTCCTCGTGCACGTCGCCTTTGCGGCCGTGGAAGATGCCGCCTTCGGCGAACAGTTTCTTCAACTCCTGCGCGAGCGGCGCCTGCGCGACGCGTCCGCGTCCGACGCCGAGCATCTTGATCTCGTCGTAGAGCGGCGAGTCTTCGCGGTCGTTCAGCGCGCGGACGACGTCGTGGCCGGTCGCGAGCGCTTCATCGCGATACAGCTGACGCCCCGACAGGCTGACGAGGTGCGACGCGTTCAATCGCGTATGCTTCGCATTGATCGTGACGAACATCTGGACGACGTGATCCTCCGGCAGCCGATCGAAGATGATGGCCGGCACGGCGAAGTCTTCGCCCTGGAAGCGATCGATGTCGGCGTGCAGCGCGAGCAGGCGATGCTGGCCGTCAATCGCGCGCAAGATCCCTTCGCGTTCGGGCACTTTCAGCACGCCCACCCGAGAGTCGCCGTCCGCGGGCTGGAACGACAGCTTTTCGTCGCACGAGATGATGACGGCGCCCGGAATCGACGGCAGGTCTCGGGCCTGGCGGCACTGCTCGTAGTACTGCACCAGCTCGTCGATCTTCTTGCGGATGATTTGGCGCTGATACGCCTTTTCGCTCGACGCAATGCGGCGTTCGAGGAAGTCCCAGTTGACCTTGGACGGCGTGGTGCCCGGTTTCGCCTTGCTTCCGCGAACCGGTGCCTGGGCGCCGTCCCCGTAATTCAACACTTCGAACCGGACAAGCTTGTCGATGTCACTGGCCGTCAGGGAAGCTTGGTAGAATTGCACCCCAAACTGCTGCATCCGAATCGCGGCAACGTTGATCATAAGAATCTGGAAGTCTAACTATCTCAACGGTTAATTTCTACCCCGACATAAGTATCTAATAGTTAAGGAGTTCTGTCATGTCCCAGCGGCGCAGGATTGCACGCCTTCTCGCTCCCGTTCTGGTCCTGTTCGTCGCCTGGGGGGCTCGAATTTGGGCACAAAACGACGATCCCGATTTCGCACGTTCCGTCAAGGAGTGGACGACTCGGCCGGAGTTCAGCAGTCCACTCGTGGATCACCTGCCCAAAGTTGCGGGCATTCCGTCGCCGAAGGACGTCCTGGGCCACCACATCGGCGAACCGAAAAAACTGACTTACTACGCCGACATCCTGAAGTACTACCGGGCGCTCGCGGACAAATCGCCGCGGGTCAAGGTGATGACGATCGGTAAGAGCAACGAAGGCCGCGAGCTCGTCGTCGTCTTCGTCGGCGCAGACGAGTCGATCAAGAACCTCGACACGTATCGCGGCTATCTCGCCCAGCTCGCGGATCCCCGCAAAATTACGCCGGCGCAGGCGACCGAGATCATCTCGAAAGCGAAACCGATCTATCACCTGTCAGGCGGCCTGCACAGCGGCGAAGTCGGTCCGTCGGAGATGTTGATGGAGCTCGCGTATCGCATCGCGACCGAAGACTCGCCGATCGTGAAAGCCATCCGCGACAACGTCATCGTCTCGATTACGCCGGTCGCGGATCCCGACGGGCGCGATCGCAACGTCGACTGGTACTACAAGTACGGCATCAACGAGACCGATGGGCGGACGACGGGCGCCGGCGTGCCGTACTGGGGCAAGTACGTTTTCCACGACGACAACCGCGACATCAATTACTCGCAGATCGAAATGAAGGCGCTGCTCGAGTGGTATCTGCAGTGGCATCCGCCCATCATGCACGACCTGCATCAGTCGCAGACGCTGCTCTACACGTTCAGCGGACAAGCGCCGCAAAATCCCAATCTCGATCCGATTCTCTACGGCGAGCTGCCGATGATGGCGAACTTCGAGATGGCGCAGATGGCGAAGTACGGCATGCCGGGCGTATGGACGCACGGCTACGTCGACATGTGGTCGCCGGGGTATCTCGCGTTCATGTCGTCGAACCACAACGGCATGATCCGGATGTA
>Ga0070741_10019850_pt1 | contig 10693 bp, 11 predicted proteins | sample Coa_R1_4_FD_66440 | JGI IMG/M metagenome (GOLD analysis project Ga0070741, IMG submission 66440) | Surface soil microbial communities from Centralia Pennsylvania, which are recovering from an underground coalmine fire - Coalmine... | ecosystem: Environmental > Terrestrial > Soil > Unclassified ... | reverse complement strand
CTTGGCGAGCTTGGGTGCAGTCAGCGTTGCAACGGTCATTTCCATCTCCATCTTCCGGTCCAATTTCGACCACGATTGGGATGTGACTACCGGCAACGCGTATGGAAGACTTTGTCCGGGCCTTGATTTGTACTTGAGATGCGCTTGATTATTTCCTGACTTGGCCCGTCGTGCAGGTGGGGCGCCAATGCAATTTCTCTTTGGCGATCATACGCTTGACACTGACCGGCGCGAGTTGCGCCGCGGCAGCGAGCCTATTGCCGTTGAACCGCAGGTATTCGACCTGCTGGTTTATCTGGTCGAGAATCGCGATCGGGTGGTCAGCAAGGACGACCTTATCGGCTCGATATGGGGCGGCCGGGCCGTTTCCGATTCCACATTGACCAGCCGTATTAACGCGGCACGCAAGGCGGTAGGTGACAGCGGCGGCGAGCAGAAGTTGATCCGCACCATTGCCCGCAAAGGGCTTCGTTTCATCGGCAACGTTCATACCAGCCCTTTGGGCGCGGGCCCGCTGGAGACACCGCAAGGCGACATCCACGAATCTCCGCGCGCGGCATTGCCGCTGCCCGACAGGCCGGCAATCGCGGTGCTTCCCTTCGCGAACCTGAGCGGCGATCCGGAGCAGGAATATTTTTCCGATGGCATCAGCGAGGACATCACCGCCGCCCTGTCGAAGTTGCGCTGGTTCTTCGTGATTGCACGGAACTCCTCGTTTACCTACAAAGGTAAAGCCGTCCACATGAAGCAGATCGCCGAAGAACTCGGCGTCGGCTACGTGGTTGAGGGCAGCGTGCGCAAGAGCGGCGAGCGTGTGCGTATCACCGCACAGCTCAATGACGTTGCCACGGGGACGCACATCTGGGCGGAGCGCTACGACCGCGACATCGCCGATGTTTTCGCCGTCCAGGACGAGATCACAGAAGCGATCGTCGCGGCGATTGAACCGCAGCTCTACGCGGCCGAGAATTTCCGCGCACAGCGCAAGCCGCCGGACAGCATGGACGCGTGGGACCTGGTAATGCGCGGGCTGTCGCACTACTGGCGGCTGACAAGACAGGACAACATGGTCGCTCAAGCCATGCTTGAAAAAGCGACTGCGATCGATCCCAACTACGGGCAGGCACTCGGTGTGCTCGCGGCAGCTCACACTTTCAGCGCGCACATGGGTTGGATCGAGATGGCGAAGGCGGTTCCGATTGCCGAGCGCGCCGCGCTCGCGGCCATCCGTGCCGACAGCGAGGATCCCTGGGCCCACTACGCACTTGGCAACGTCTGTCTCTTCACCCGTCGTTTCGACGACTCGCTTGCTGAGTTCGAGCTGGCATTGCGACTCAATCCCAATTTTTCCCTGGCACAGGGCTACTACGGTCTCACCCTGTGCTATTGCGGGCGCTGGGAGGACGGCGACCTCGCGGCACGGCGCGCGCTTCGGTTAAGCCCGCGTGACCCGTTCTCTGCGCTTTATTACGGTATTGCCGCCTACTCGCAGTTCAGCGGCCGCAACTACGAGGAAGCCATGCGGCTGGCACGCGAGTCATTACGCGAACGCAACGATTTTGTCGGCGGACATCGGGTGCTTACCGCTTCCGCCGGCATGGCGGGCCGTACCGATGCCGCCGCGGCAGCGCTGCAGGAACTTCGCCGCGTGCAACCCAATATCTCCCTGGACTGGATTTCCAAGGAAATGCCGTTCAAACGCGATGAGGACCGCAAGCACTACCTTGAGGGGTTTCGCCGCGCCGGCCTCGAGTAGCGCTTTGGCGCACGGGCGCCGCCGCGCGGCTGCCGGTCAGTCGGACAAGGAGCCGAGGCCGTAGACGATCCGCAATACCGGGCTCATTTGCAGCCCGATCCGGTCAAACCAGAAGAGAAAAACCGAGACAACCTGACCGGTGCGGAACACCTCTGCCAACCCGGTGTTGACCGCCAGCCGGAAAGCCCAGTCGCCGCGTGGCAAGGCGATCGCGTAGGGCTCAACCGACAAATCATCCGCGAGGATCGTGAAAGCATCAGGATTTTTGAAGCGGGCGCCAACGAGCAGCAACTTGTCGCTGGCGAATCCATCCACATGTCCTGCTTCCAGCATGGCGATTGCTTCCGGGCCGTCCTTTACCGAGACAACCACGGCCTCGATCTTGCGCTGCCTGAGCTGCGCAATGATCGCCTGCTCGTTTGTCGTACCGGTTGCAACGGCAATTTTCTTGCCGGTCATTTCCGCGAATGAACCGATATTCGACGTCTTGGCAACGACCACGCCGGTACTTTCGATGAACACAAAGTTTGAAAAGTCGACTTCCTTCATCCGGCCCAAGGTCACCGTACTTGACCCACATTCCATGTCGGCCTTTCCGCTTGCGACCGCCGAGAACCGCGTCTGCAAGGTCACCGGCACCCATTCAATCCTGAGGGACCCCACACCAAGCTGGCGCTCGATGGAGGCAACAACCAATTTGCACAGATCGATCGTGTAACCGACCGGCTGCTTGTCTTCGTTCACAAAGGAAAATGGCCTGGCGTCGGTACGGTAGGCCACCTTCACCACCTTCGTGCTTGCGACGGTTTTCAGCCTGCTGTTGGACGGCACGTGAGTCTGTGCGGACGCCATCGTGGCAATCAGAAGCGCCAAAACCGTCGTGCTTGCTCGAAGCATAAATCCCCCCAATGCTGCGCCTTGACCGAACCAGGCCGATACCTCAGCCTGGTAAGACTATCATGCATTGACCAGCTTTGTATTCTGCCGCACAAGCTTGGGCGGTTCGTGGGGGATTGCCGTGGGGCCACTCGTAATTTCTGCGACCGCGTTTGCATCGGTTTTCGCCGGTGCGCTGTGCGGGATGTATTTCCGCAACACTCTTTCCGCCGACAATCGGCGTAACGACGTAAAGGATGTCATCAGGCTCAGCACCGGCCTTATCGGAACTATTGCAGCGCTCGTGCTCGGCCTGCTGATCGCCTCAGCCAAGAACTCCTATGATGCCCGCGGTGCACAGTTCAAACAGATCACCGCCAACGTGATCCTTCTTGATTTGTTGCTCGAGCAATATGGATCGGACGCACGAGACCTCCGCGCCGCCCTTCGTGCAGGCCTTCCAAGCTTCATAGAGCGCATTACCGACGAGGGCCGCAATGCAAAGCCGGCACCATTCGAGACAACCGCAGCGGCACAAATTTTCGTGGGAAAAATTCAGGAACTGAAGCCGAACAGCGACGCGCAACGGCTGTTACAGACGCGGATCGTTGCCGCCACGACGGATCTCGCGCAGTCGCGCCTGGCACTCTTCATCCAGTCTCACGATTCGATTCCGGTGCCGTTTCTCACAATCCTTGTTTTCTGGCTCACGATCATATTTGCGAGCTTCGGACTGTTCGTCCGGCCGGTGCCGATTGTGATCGTGACATTCCTGGTCGGCGCGTTATCCGTCGCGGGTGCCCTGTTTCTCATCCTGGAAATGGATCAGCCTTTTGCAGGCATGTTCCGGATATCCACGGAGCCGCTTCGCAATGCGCTTTCGCCGCTTTGACGGCGTCCCGGCTGCGGCGGTCCCGGAATGTTCCATGCGCGAAAGCGGGTGATGCCTCGTCGACCCGGACCTCGCCGGTGCTCGCGATGGCGGGGGGATGCGCTTCACCAGGTCCGTCTTGCAGTGGTGGCAGCGGTAAACGATGGAGCAGCCGTCGCCGGGAACGCGGATGAGCGCGACCCCGCAGGTCGGGCATGGCTGCCTGGCGGGGGCGCGCAGTTCGCTCATGACCCACCTCGTTGCGGCGGGATCGGGCGTGCGCTTCTGGCAGAGATTGGCAACAGCCACGCCGCGCCGGATCAATAAACGAGGATTTCGGCGAGCGTGTCGGACTGCACCGTCGGAGAGACCTCAGAGGTATCAGGGCGGTTGCCGGCGGCTGCCTACGTGTGCAGCACAAGGAAGAGCACGGTGGCAAAGCCGCAAAGTCCAACGCCTGCCAGCAGCAGCGACCATTCCGAGGGCTTGAGGGCACACAGCCTGCCTTCGCTGACTACCAAGGCCATCATCGCCGTTACGCGCTGCATGTTCGCCTCCACGGCAAAAAGTTCTTCTTTGCAATATAGCTACGTCGGCGCCGCGACCCGCTCTGTGACGCGGATCACGAAAAATCCGATTCTTTGGGCACCGTTCGCCGGTGCCGGCCGCTGCGGGCAACGGCCGACACCTCCCGTCACGGCGATGCAATCACGGTTGCGGCACTGCCTCGACCGGCAGCCTGTCCATGGCCGGGTAACCGGCATGGAGGTCCTGGATCGATATCGCTGTCTGCAACGAGTCGTCGATACCGCCGGCAGTCCTGCTCGGCGCAGCGACCAGCCTGACCACGCCGGCAAAGACCAGAACGGCAATCGCTGCAATTGTAAGTGTGCGGCGCATGAGAAAACTCCTGTTCAGAGTGTCCCCAAACGATGATTGCACCGGCCGCGCACAATGTTTGTGAGCGGGTTCACATTCCGCCGATATTCTTGATTGGCCCGGTCACGGTCAAATTGTACCGACAGTCCAGGCTACGACCTCACTCGCCACTTTCGCAAATGCCTGATTGAGGGCAGCAACCGCATCGCCGGCTTCGGTGCTCTTGACCGGAATGCTCGCGGTAAAGATGCGCGCATCTGTCACCGTGCCTTTATCGCTGACGATCCGCGCAGTCAGATCGACAAGCGCACTTGGCGAAGGCGCCAGCGTGATCTGGAAGCTTCGGATGCCGAGTTCAAGCCGGTACTCGGCATTGAGCTGGTCGATCGGCCGGCTCACGGCACCGAGTTGACGTGCATTCTCGAAGCTCTGGACGATCCTGGCCTGGACAAGTTTCGGCAAGTTGTCGGCCCATTGCGCATTGTCGATATTCGTATAGGTACCGTCGGCCTTGCGGATCAGGATTTTCTGCGAGTCGAACACGATGATGGCGTTTGGATCCGGAATAACGAGACGGGCCTTGATTTGCTTCTCGATTTTCGGAAAGCCGCTTGCGGCCACGAGATCGTAGATTGCAGGCCCCTGTTTCGCCGTACCGGTGCCGACGAGGTTCTCGAGGCCGCCGATCAGGCCCTCCACGCGTTGCGAGTTCCGGCCAAGCATGTCGGCAAACGCAGCAATGCCCGTGATCGCCGTGTTCAAAGGCTTGGCGTTCTGGTCGAGGATCGTATCGATGTGGCGGAGCGTATCCTGCGCGGCTTCAGTCAAGCTGCGCCCAACATCGGGCCCGGCCACGATCATAGGCGGCCGCCCGTTCTGCGGCGTCAGCCGCGGTGCATCGGGAGAGCCGCCTTTCAGAGCAACCGCGGCGGCGCCGGTAAGACCCTGATACGTTACGTCGACCTGCGTGTCGGCGCGGACGGGCGTTCCGGGATCGAGTGAGATCGTCGCGTCGACCCGTTTCGGATTGGCAGGGTCAAGCGCAACGGCAGCGACTGTGCCTGCCCGTATGCCGTTGAACAGTACATTCGCCCCGGCGGTCAGACCCGACACCGGCTGCTCGAAACGCACGATATAGACAGCGCGCTGGCCGAGTCCGCCGACATTCTTAATCCAATAGACAAATCCGAAGGCGCCAAGGAGGCACGCCAGGGCAAAGGCACCGATGAGCGTGTAGCGCGCACTGTTCTCCATAACGCCCTTCCGGAGCAGCTGTCAGCGCACGGCGCGCCGGTCAGCTGCGGCTGAGGCTGATGGATGCCTTCACGACCTGCCCGCCACCATGCGAATCGATGGTGACGCTTTGGCGCTTGCTGCGCGTGATCATAATCACTTCGGCCGAAAAACCCGGAGCCTCGACGTGAAGCTGGACCCGGTCGCCGTTGGCATTGCCGACGGCGGTACCGCCGACGCTGCGCGTACGCTCTGTCCACTGGCCGCTCACCTGATTTTGCGCATCCGCCGAGAACTGGCCGCTGAGGTCGAAATTGTAGCTATCGCTCGCGCAACGGAGCTGAAGATCAATATCGCGGTGGCTGCTGCCACGTTGGCGATAATTGGCATTACAGCGGATCCGCTCGGGTGCTCCATTTTCAGGTCGCAATGTCCCCGCCCCTGACCAGCTGCCAGAAAATTCGGCAAACGGACCGTCCGCGGCATCAGCCGCTGCAGGAGTAATGACACATGCTGCAAGAACGGCGCAGGCGGGAATTGCGACATGCAGCAGTGCGCGGGAAATTCGATTTCGCAAAGGCTTTCCTTTCAACGTTGGAGTTAACCCTCCAGGAGCAGGCAACCCGCAAATAGGGTGACTTCGGTTTCGATCAAGCATGCCCGTCCGCGAGACCTGAAGTCCAGCAACAATTATGCTGCAAAATGCGGCACCTTCTCGAAGTGCCGACGAGCCGCTCAGCGCTCGAATTTCCATGAGGCTCATTTCTTGTCCCTCGGAAGGAAGACGCGGAGCGGGCGCTTGACCGTCCCGGCGCATGCGCGGGTGAACATCTTGCCGCCATCAGTCCAGGTCTGCGTCCCTTTGAGGTCGACATGCCGGCGTACGAAGGACCCGGAGTACTTCGCCTCGTATTGGCGGTCGCCGGATTTCCACGATCCGTGCAGCTCAATATCCTGGCCGGCGAGAGTGCCTTTCCCCTGTTCGGGCACCGTCTCAGGCACCCCACGAAGTCGCACAACATGGCTGTAACGGATGGTGCTGCCGGAAATCGTTACTTCTATTGCCTCTCGACCCTTGCCGGCCGAAAACGGCAGCTTGTCGCAGACAAGCGTACCCCTGTAAACGGCGTCGCGAACCTGTCCCGTAGCCGACGTGACCGCCACTGAAATCGCCGCCGCGAGTACACCAACTGTTGTTGCACTTCGCACCATCTATTCCCCCCTGCAATTTTTGCCGCCGTGACCGCTTTCATAGCCCGTCGCGGCATGGTCCGAAAGTCTTTGGCTGTCATGCCGGTGCCGGCATGGAGTCATGAACGGCTCGCCGCCCGGTCGGCGCGTTTACCGGGGCACAGGCGCCGGCATGCCGGGCCGTTGTGCCTCCAATTGCTGCACCCTGGCCTTGCATTCCTCAAGCGCACCTTCCAGCCGCGAAATATTCTGCAGCAGGCGTTCACTGGTCAGGCTTAACAGGTAATAGCCAAACTCCGGATTCTGGAAGTACAACTCGAGCAAAGTCTCATAGGTGATGCTCAAAACGTCGCCGCTTTCGACACACTGAATCGTCTGCGTACGGCGGTTTTTCGGCGCGACAAAACCCAGCTCGCCCATGAGGCGCCCGGGAAGAAGCTCGACCCCGATCTCCGTCACAAGAAACTTTCCAGTGACGGTCAGAAACATTTCGTTGGCGACGTCGCCTTTGCGGAAGAGAATATCGCCCTTGCGATACTTTCGCGGCGTCATATAGGGCCGCAGCCAGTCCATCGACAGATCGCCCTGCGCCGAACTCCGCGCCTTCCTCACCAGATTCAGCATCTGGCGCAGCCGTATGATGTTGACGGGCAGTGACAGCAGGTAGAGCAGCAGCGTCGACACCGCACCGGCGACGAAACCGTAAGCAATGAAGAATGCTATGCTGATAATGCCGATGACGCGCAGTGGAACGATCGTACGCATCATCAAGGTTGCGACATAGAACAGCGAGCCGGCGAGCGCCAGCATGTTCGCGGTATTGATATTCGCTACGGCGACATCCATCAGCCGGTGGAACACTCCGTCGACCGTGAGCTGCGACGGGTCGAAGCCCAGATCAGTGATCCACTTGTCGAGCCACGCAACCTGCGCCAAAAATTCCGCGGCGCGATTCGCGGCTGAATCGAAACTTGCGATGAACATGCGTCCCCACCCCGGTGGCATGAGCTGTTGGTTTCTCGCTCGATAATACAGTGCGGCTACGTGGTAATCGAGTGAGGCGGATCACATCTGTCAATGGTCGAATCGTCAGTTCTGCCCGAAAAGGCGGCATATATAGCGCGTAATCTGTGCCGGGCAGACATCGCAGACCGCCGCGGTACAACCCGCGGAAGGGTCGATGCCGGTTCCGGACCGGTGATTCCGTTGAAAGCCGGCGGACGTCGTTCCGCTGCCGCAGCTGCCGATTGCTCCGGCATGGCGCGGCCTCGCCGCCGTCTTGAAGAGCGTGTGCGGCCGCGTCTTATCTCAGGACCTGCACCCCAAGTCGACGCTGCCCTGATGCTCCGCCCATTGCCCGTCAACCTTCGGGGGTCACGTGATACATGATCAGAACGCCAACCACGATGCTGACCAGGAGCGTCGTAAAAAAAAGATTTTCCATCTGATGGTCCCCTTCTCGCCGTGTTGACCAACAGTCCATGCAGCGGAAAATTTCGTCGTGGTCGCGGCACGAGGGCACCTCGTTTGAAAGGCAGTTAATGCTTCGTGGTCGGTATTCGACAAAACCCTGCCCGATCCGGAACTACCACCGTGTCCCGGTCGTGGTCGCCGCACGATGGTAATCCGGTCGGAAGGCAGGCTGAAAAGGCCGAGCGGCGGCTCGGCCTTCCCGAGCAGGACGCTTGCGATCTAGAACGCGGGAAATTGTTCGGCCTGCAGGTTCGACGTGGACGTGACAAGGGACCCCGGATCGATGGCGGTGTCCGTGTACTCCGCCGAGCTCGGCATGTTCGACCAGGCTGAGAAAATAAACGCGGCCACGCTGGCGATGATGAGAACGATACGCATGTTGCGTCTCCCTGATCTCGCTGATCTCTCTGACCTCTTGGACTTCTTTGTCGAGAGACTAGCGCCGGGCACGAGCGCGCTATGTGCTCCCGGTCACAAAAAGGCCGATTTGTGAAATGTGCATCCCGGCCGGAGGTACGCGCCTCCGCGCCATCAACTTTTCCCGCAAAACCCGGACCTTCGAATTGCTCCGGTTTTTAATCAAACCAACTTTGAATCCCTAAGAGCTTCAACACCTGCCAACCGTAAAGATGAGCTCCGACCCGGATACCATTCTGGCGCAGGGGCTCACGATGGATAAGTCGAAATATCACTCTTTGCGCGCTGATATTCTGGCCTTTCCGCAGATGTCGCGGAAGGACGAACAGCTGCTGCAGACCGTCCTGAACAACATGTCTCAGGGCGTGCTGATGTTCGATTCGGAAACGCGGCTAATTTTTTGCAACCAACGTTATATCGAATTGTACGGACTTTCTTCGGAAATCGTGAGGCCGGGATGCCTGTTGCGCGACCTCCTGAAGCATCGCGCCGAGCTTGGGACGTTTTCCGGTGATGCCGACGAATATATCGCGCGGCTCAAGGACGGCATCGCCGAAGGGAAGACGTTCAGCCAGGTCGTGAATCTCCCGGACGGCCGTGCGTTTTCGGTGGTCAACAAACCCCTCGCCGCCGGCGGCTGGCTCGCGACCCACGAGGATGTCACCGAGCGTCAGCGCTCCGAGGAACGGATCGCGCATATGGCGCGGCATGACGCCCTCACCGATCTTCCAAACCGGACGCTTCTGCTCGAACAGCTCAACCACGAGATCAAGCGCGTCAAGCGCGGCGAGTGCCTCGCCGTGCTCTGCCTCGACCTCGATCACTTCAAGAGCGTCAACGACGCGCTCGGCCATCATATCGGCGACGAGCTGCTCAAGCTCGTCGGCGAGCGCCTGCGCGGTTGCACGCGCGAACTCGACGTCGTCGCACGCATGGGCGGTGACGAGTTTGCCATCATCATGACGCAGATGGAGCAGGCCACCGACGCCGCCGCGCTTTCCAAGCGCATCCGCGATTCGGTGATCAAGCCCTACCAGATCGAAGGCCACCAGATCGTCACCGACATCAGCATCGGCATCTCGGTCGCGCCGATGGACGCGGTCGATTCGAACGAGCTCCTGCGCAACGCCGACATGGCCCTTTACGACGCCAAGGCCGACGGCCGCGGCACCTTCCGTTTCTTCGAGCCCGAGATGAACACCCGCATGAAGGTGCGCCGCGAGCTCGAAATGGATCTGCGCAAGGCGCTGGCGAGCGAGCAGTTCGAACTCTACTACCAGCCGCTCGTCGTGTTGCAGACCAACGACGTCAACGCCTTCGAGGCCCTGCTGCGCTGGAACCACCCGACACGCGGCCTCGTCTCCCCCGCCGACTTCATCCCGATCGCCGAGGAGACCGGTCTGATCGTGCCGCTCGGCGAATGGGTGCTCAAGGCCGCATGTGCCGAGGCCGTCAACTGGCCCGATCACATCAAGGTCGCCGTCAACCTCTCGCCGGCGCAGCTGAACAATCGCAACCTCGTCAACATGGTCAAGGCGGCGCTCGATCATGCGGGCATGTCGCCGCACAAGCTGCAGCTCGAGATCACCGAGACCGTGCTGCTGCAGAATACCTTCACCACCCTCGCGACCCTGCACGAGCTGCGCAAGATGGGCGTGCAGATCGCGCTCGACGACTTCGGAACGGGCTACTCCTCGCTCAGCTACCTGCGCAGCTTCCCCTTCGACAAGATCAAGATCGACCGCTCGTTCATCCAGGACCTCTCGAACGGCGCCGAGCCCCTCGCGATCGTCAACGCGGTCGCCGGCCTCGCGCGCTGCCTGAACATGACCTCGACCGCCGAAGGCGTCGAGACGCGCGAGCAGATGGAGACGCTGCAGGCGATCGGCTGCACCGAGATGCAGGGCTACCTGTTCAGCCACGCACGGCCGGCCAACGAGATCCGCCAGTTCTTCTCGCAGGGCACCTTCAGGAAAGCCGGCGCGGCCTGACGTCCG
>Ga0070741_10019849_pt1 | contig 10693 bp, 6 predicted proteins | sample Coa_R1_4_FD_66440 | JGI IMG/M metagenome (GOLD analysis project Ga0070741, IMG submission 66440) | Surface soil microbial communities from Centralia Pennsylvania, which are recovering from an underground coalmine fire - Coalmine... | ecosystem: Environmental > Terrestrial > Soil > Unclassified ... | reverse complement strand
CCTCCCCTTCGTCCCGGATATGGCTGGAATAGATCCCGCCGTACTGCTTTGCCATTCGCGCCAGCTCGATCAAGTTGCCGGTGGTGGCAAGGCTCGAAGGCGGCATGAGCAGCGATGTAGAAAGGCCCATCGCTCCCTCCTGCATTGCCTGGGCAATCAGCCGCTTCATTTGCTCCAGCTCGGCCGGAGCAGCCGGGCTTTGGGTCTCTCCCTTCACACACGCCCAGACCTGCCCTTCCCCGACATAGGAAGCAATATTGGTCGCCATATGCTGGCGCTCAAGCCGCGCAAAGTAGCCGCCAAGGGTCGTCCAATCCACATTCACTCCCTCGATTCTGGTTTGCGCCGATCCCGGCCTGACGGGCCCGGCCGATTCCCCTTCGCCGAGCACCATTGTCGTCACGCCCTGGCGGATCATGCTTTCGGCCTTCGGCTCTTGCAGAATCGTATAGTCGGAGTGGTTGTGAATATCGATGAATCCCGGCGCCACAACCAGGCCCTCGGCGCGAATCCGCCGGTGGGCGAAAGCCTGGGACAAGTCCCCGAGCTTTGCGATCTTGCCGTCCCTTACCCCGATATCGGCGCGGATCGCCTCGCCGCCATCTCCGTCCAAAACCGAGCCGCCGCTGATGATCAGATCGTATGGCGTGTCCTGCTGATGGGAGCAACCTGACAGCAAAAGAAGGGCAAGCAGGCAGAGATGGCGCGCGCTCATCGTTTCACTTTCCCCAGGGAATTCCCAACGCCCGGCGGCAGCAGAAATCAAACAGCAATTGCCATTCGGCAAGCTGCACCCGCTCCAGCGCCTTCGCCCGCTTGCCCGATCCAGATCCTCCTTCTTGCTCGCAAAGATCGATGAAGGCAAAAGGGTCCCATTGGGCGGCGTTGCGGAACTCGGGTATATCTTCGCCGGCAAGGGCCGCGGCGGCGGCGCGCAAGGCAGGGAAAATTTCGTGCCGGCCGACGCGGCGGAACCAATAGCGGGCGTTCGAAAAATCCGGCTCCATGCGGTGCAAAATACCGTGCCAGTAGCTGCCGGTTGCGGTGTGAATCTCCTGGGCGATGGCGTGCGCGTCGTCCATGCAGGAGAGATATACAAACAGGCCGCTTCGCGCCGCAGCAGCATAATCGTCGGCCGCGACCTGGCTGGGGGCGAATAAGTCGGCTGTGCCGAGGCTGCGCAGAAGGTCGCGCGACGCGGGAGAGACGCACGGTCCGAAAGCCAGTGGCATCAGCCGCTCGCCCGGCCGCTCTTCCGGACCCGCCTTTGCCAGCACTTCGGCGATTCGCTTCGGGTAGTTGGCGAGATCAAAGGTAACCACGAAAGTTGGATTCTATCGCAACCGGAAGCGCCTGAAGCGAGACGCAATTCAGCGTTCGGCGAGAGGTTCTCGAGGCCGCGCTTCCTCCCCCGCCGGTTCCTCACTGATTTCTTCGATACGCACGCGGGCAATGCGCCGGCCTTCCATTTCCACCACTGTGTATCGCCGGCCCTCATGCTCGACTTGCTCGCCTCCCCGAGGGATCGACCCGAGCTTTTCGAGAAGAAAACCGGCCAAAGTCTGGAATCCGGCGTCATAAGGCACGTGAATGGAATATAGATTTTCCAGATCCCGGACGTTGGTGGCGCCGTCAAGCTCGATGGGGCCGCTCGCCGGCGCCCGCGCCGGCTCGGGCAAGTCGTGCTCATCGCGAATTTCACCCACAATCTGCTCCAGCAGGTCTTCCACAGTCACCAGCCCCACGATAGTTCCAAACTCATCGACCACCATGGCCATGTGGAACCGCTCCTGCTGGAATTCGGCGAGCAGTTGGTGCAGCGGCTTGGTCTCCGGCACCACCTTGTGGGGATGGATGATGGCGCGCAGCCGAAAGCCGCGCCCGCGCGGCTGGAACATCCACAAATCTTTAGCGTAAAGAATTCCTATGATGTTTTCCGGAGTCCTCTCATACACAGGCAGCCGCGAGTGCTGATGTTCCACGATCGTCCGGACAACCTGGTCGAATGTGGCGTCGGCGGAGACGGAGACAATTTCATTTCGCGGAACCATCACCTGGCGGACGGTGAGATCGTAAAAATCGATCACGTTGTGCAGCATCTCCTCCTGCGACCGCGGCAGTTCACCGTGCCGCCGGCTCGCGGTCACGATCAGCCGCAGTTCTTCCGCGGTGTGCGCGGCCGGACGCGGCTTTCCTCTTACGCCGAGCAGCCGCGACAGGGACTCGCTCGAACGCTCGACGATCCGGATGAAAAAATTCGTAACGCCGGCGAAAAACTCCAAAGTCGGGCCGACGGCCAGCGCGAGGCGCTCGGCCCTCTCGAAAGCCAGGTTTTTGGGAACGACCTCGCCGACGACCATGTGAAGAAAAGTGATCGCCAAAAAGGCGATCACGAACGCCGCCACATGCAGCAAGCGGTGCCATTGCGGATGGCTGAGGGCGGTTGAAACGGCCGGCCAGCTTGATGGTATTACTGCTAGGATCAAGCGGTACACGGTGTCCTCGCCGGCCCATCCCAGCCCCAGGCTGGCCAGCGTGACCCCTAGCTGCGTCGCGGAAAGGAGGCGGTCGGGATTCGCCAGAAGATCCACAACAGCGCGGGCTCTCGGATTTCCTTTTTCCGCAAGCTGAGCGATGCGCGTCAGCCGGACGGAAATCAGAGCGACTTCAGCGGCGGCGAAAAAACCATTGATCCCCAGCAGCAACGGCAGCAAGATCAACCGGAAAACGACCGGAAAATCTTCCATTGCGATCATCCTATCACGCCTCCAGCCGTGTTTCCGGAAGCCGGCCTCTCAGGCGATTTGGCCGTTTCGCTACATCGCGGCCCGCCGAGGATCACTAGGCTTCTTACGCAAAGACTGGAACCAAACCGTCGCTGCTACCGTATTTATAAAATGATCGTCAATAAAGAGGCGTCAGGAAAGGCGTCCGCGTGAACAAGAAGAAAAAGAGCGGCTGGTGGGGCATTGCGGCGGCCCTTGTGCTGATCGGGGGCGGAGTGGTTCTTTTTACCGCTCTTTCCAAGACCTCCGTCAAGCTCGATCCCACAAAGCTGGCGCGAGTCCAAAGAGGAGATTTGGCGCGCAGCGTGGTGGCCACCGGCAAAATTGAGCCGATCGCCAGAGTAGAAATCAAATCGAAAGCAAGCGGAATCATCGAACGCCTGCTGGTGAATGTGGGAGACACGGTGAAGGAGGGCCAGGTTCTGGCGGAGCTCGACCGCGACCAGTTGAACGCCCGCGTGCGGCAGCTGGAAGCGACGCTCGCCGCCTCCGAGGCGAATGTGGTCGCCACACGAGCGTCGTACGAAAAAATGCTGAGTGACGCGAAAGGCATCGATGTGCCGTTCCTGAAACGGCAGTTCGAGCGCAGCCAGGGTCTTTATAAGGAGGGGTTGATTCCGGCTCAGGCCCTCGATGACGCGGAGAAGGCGTACCAAGTGGCTGTAAACCGGCAGGAACAAGCTATCGCCAGCGCGAACTCGGCCAGAGCCGAGATCGGCCAGGCCGAAGCGCGCGTAAAAGAATCGAGGGCGGCGCTCGAGCAGGCCCGCGAGGACCTCCAGTACGCTACGATCCGCTCGCCGCTAAATGGAATCGTCCTTTCGCGAAACGTTGAGATCGGGGATGCCGTGTCGTCAATCTTGGTGATGGGGTCGGCGGCCACGCTGGTGATGACCTTGGGCGACATGCGGGAACTCTACCTGAAAGGAAAGGTCGATGAAAGCGATATCGGCAAGGTCTACCTCGGACAGCCCGCGCGCATCACTGTCGAGTCTTTCAAAGAGCGCAAATATGAGGGAAGAGTAACGCGAATATCACCCATGGGCGAGGAAAAGGACAACGTCACCACATTCGAGGTGCGTATTTCGATCTTGAACCCGCGGGACCTGAAGGCCCTAATGACGGCGAACGGCGAGATCATCCTCGAGGAACACAAAAACGTGCTCATGCTTCCCGAAGCGGCCGTGCTCTATGACCGGGACAAGAGCACCTGGGTGGAAGTACCCGACGCGTCGCAAAAAACCGGAAAGCGCAAAATACCTATCCAGACCGGCATCAGCAACGGCGCAAACACAGAGGTTCTGGCCGGCTTGCGAGAAGGGCAGGAGGTGGTGCTGCAATGATGCGTGCGCTCCAAACTGGCCGGCCGGCGCCGAAACCGGGGCTGTGGGTCCACGTGGGCGGTGCGCGTGTAATCGATCTGCGCCCGAATCGCGGCGACAAAGGCGCACAAGAAGCGCTGCGCCACAGCCTGGAGATGGGAACCGCCGCGGAACAGGATCCCAAGCGGGTCAGCTTTTACGAGACATCCCTGGATGGATATCGCTACTACTTCCACGTGGCGCCGAGCCGCCCTCCCCGTGTCTATCTTCTGGCTCGCTGGCCGGAGCCGTAGGCATACGCCGCCGGGCGGCCGGCTCTGGGACGGCGGGAAGAGGCTCTACGTCGCGCTCTTCTGGAACAGAAGCGGAGCGAAATTGGCGAGATTGCGCCGCCACACCATCCACGTGTGCATCCCGGGCGTCTCGATGCTCGTGTGCTGGATTTCCTTGGATTTGAGCCACTCGCGAAACTTGCGGTTGGGCTCGATCAGGCGGTCCTCAGTACCGCAGGCAACCCAGAGCAGGCGAAGCCGCGAATTGGCCTTCGGACTGAGCAATGGGAACACCGCATCAAAGTTCTCCCCCAGACCGCCTGCGCTAAATGAGCCCACCCACGCGAAGCGGTCCAGGGCATTCAGGCCGACATAAAGAGATTCCGCCCCTCCCATCGAAAGACCGGCGATCGCCCGGGCGTTTCTGTCCCGCGTGACCTGATACTGTTTCTCGACCTGAGGAATCACTTCGGTCAGCAGGGCATCTCGAAATTTTTCCAGGTTTCTCTGGCGGGCATCGGGATCGCGGAAGCCGGGTCCCCCGGGCTCTACAATCTCCGGCGCGCCGTATCCCAGAGGCATAACGACGATCATGGGCTTGGCCTTCCCTTGGGCAATCAGGTTGTCGAGAATGACGTTCGCCCGGCCAACCGAAACCCAGGCGCTCGCATCGTCGCTGAAACCATGCAGAAGATAGAGCACAGGGTATTGTTTCTTCGCCTGCGGATCGTATCCCGGCGGAGTGTAGACGAAGAAATCCCGTGTATCCCCGACAACGGCGGATTTGTACCAGCGCTCCTGGACGGCCCCGTGAGGGACGTCGTTGACCTCCCAGGGAAGCGAGCCAGGCCCGGGTACGTGCACCATATTGGTGAGCGTTAGTAGGTTCGGTTTGATCAGGTGATTGGAGGGGTCTACCAGACGCACTCCATCGGCCAGGAAAGAGTATCCGTAGAAATCCGGTTCCAGAGGGTCCGTTGTGACGCTCCAAACGCCCCGCTCGTCCTTCTGCATCGGAACCGGCTGTGGGAGTCCCTCGCGGGCAACCGCCACTTCTTTTGCGTTGGGAGCGCGAAAACGGAAAGTGACGCGATGGTCCGGTAGCACCTCGGGCGAACGAACCGGCTCGGGCGCCTGGGCGAACACCAAGAAGGCCATCAGCTCCAAGCACAGCGAAGCGAAAAACAGCCGTGGCAACATACTCCTCCTTTCTCCGCCAATCCGCCATGCAGCCACGGGCAGCGGTGCACGGGCGGCAACGAATGGCGAATCCGTACAGCGAGTATAACCGTTCCCTGCCTTTCCGTCTTTTGCCCGCGCGGCCGGCCCAGAGGCGCTGCTGAGCACCCAGCATTGTGCGGCGAAGACCGGAACACGGAACTTAACATCGGCCGCGCAGCCGTCGCTCCAAGAGACCGGGCACGAGCGGAACGGCGACCGCGGCCGCCGGCTTTCCCTCCGGGCAGACAAAAATTTTACACTTGTTCAGCTATTGTCAAGACCGTAAGCGCATGGCGCGCTTCTCCAGCTTGACCATGCCCTGAGTTTGTGTGGCCAATCAATGGAACCCAACCAAGGATCTACTTTTCGGATCGAGGTTGTGCGTTCGCCGGTCCTAATAAAATCGCGCATTCCGAAAGCCGGCGCAGAGATTTCTGCGGGCGCTCTCCGGCCAACACTTGCTCTTAGGTGGCGCCCCAGGCACAGCCCGAATCGAAAGTTCTAGGGGGACTTGCCTACCGGTTAGTACTACCGCTTGATTCTGGGATTCTGCCCTTGCAATTTCGATTTTTCGTCTTATACTGAGTCCAGCACGCGTTTGATAAGGATGCTTTGGGGAGTGGGCCTGAACGGACTCAGCTTTCGAACTGGCGCCGCCGGGGTGGCGATGCCGGATATTCGTGTCCTTCGCTTTTCTTAGAGGCTTGATAGATAAGCGCCAGTGAAGTTGTTTCGCCGGCGCCCCTAAAGCAGCACAGCCTGAAAAGCCGTGCGGTATCGGGAGTGTGTCGCCTTAGCCGGCGATGGGAGGAAACGATGGTCCATCCAGGACGACTGAAGTATGGGGCTTTACTGCTGGCGTTGGCCGTCTTCGCATGTGTATCGCCTTCGTCACTTTCAGCGCAGACCTTGAAGGGAACGATTCTCGGAACTATTACTGACGCCTCGCATGCGGTGATCCCAGGAGTGCAGGTTAACATCACGGAAACCAACACAAACTTTCATCGAGTGGAAACAACTAATGAGAGCGGATTCTACGCCTTCGCGAATCTGGATCCAGGGAATTACCGGGTCGAGGTCGAGCAACCCGGTTTTCGCAAGGTGGTCCGGTCCGATATCGAGTTGGCCGCCAACACAACGGTGCGTGTGGACTTGGAGCTCCAGCCGGGGCAGGTGACCGAAGTGGTCGATGTGACTGCCGAAGCTCCGGTCCTACAGACCGATCGGGCGGATACGGGCGGCAAAATCGAGAGCCAGCAACTGGCTAACCTGCCGTTGCTCAACAACCGCAATTATCAGAACACGCTCATGCTGGTACCCGGGGTCCAGAGGAGCTACCGCTCGAATTCCCCGTTTTTCAACTCCCAGGAGCACCTCCAGTCAGTCGTAAACGGGCTTGATGAGAAGAACAACTACATGATCGAGGGCATCGACAACAATATCGAGGGATACATGACGGCCGTTGTCTTGCCCGCCGATGCGATAGCCACGGTAGACGTCAGCACGACGAACTACGATCCTGAGTTGGGCCGGGCCGGCGGCGCGGTGGTTAATGTGATCATGAAATCCGGTACCAACGATTTTCATGGCAGCTTGTTCGAATATCATCGGGACAGCGACTTGCAGGCCAGGAATGTTTTCGCCACCACCGTGCCGCACGGCGTTTACAACCAGTTCGGCGGCAGCGGCGGCGGGCATATCATCCGCGACAAGTTGTTCTTCTTCGGCGATTATCAGGGCAGCCGGGAGATCGTCGGTCAAAACGCGATTCCCACGATTCCGACGATGCCCATGCGCGGGGGCGACTTCAGCGCATCGCCGACCACCATCTACGATCCGAATACCGGCGATTCGAGCGGCAGAGGGCGCACACCTTTCCCGAATAATCAGATTCCGGCCAACCGGATCAGTCCGATTGCCGCGCAATACCTGAGCTTCCTGCCGCCGCCCACCACTCCCGGGCTGTCGAACAATTACCAGGGACCCAATTCGCAAAATAAGGCAATCGATCAGTTCGATACGAAAATCGACTATGTGATCGGAGCCAACGACCGGATGTTCTTCCGGTATAGTTTCCAGCGGGCATTCGTAACCAATCCCGGGTTATATGGCCCCGGTCTGGGCATCTATGGCGGCCCCTCGAACAACGGCTTTGACGCTACCGGGCCCTCGCGCAACCAAAGTCCCGGACTCAACTATTCGCACATCTTCAGCCCGACATTGGTCATGGAGGCGCGCTTCGGCATCGTGCGGAATCGCAACGATGCGACCAACGTTGACACGGGCCTGCCGCTGTCGCAGAAGCTCGGAATTCCCAATGGCAACCTGGGCGATTTCTGGACGAGCGGCCTCGCAGAGGTTTTCGTTAACGGCTACGACACGCCGATGATCGGCATCAACGGCTGTCTTCCGTGGCGGCGCGCTGTCACCAACTTCGACTTTGTGAACAACTGGACGAAGACCAAGGGCACGCACGTGGTCAAGTGGGGGTTTGATTTGCGCCGCGAGCGCCGCGACCTGCTGCAAACTGCTACATTCAGCCCCCGCGGCCGGTTCACGTTCACGCCTGGCCCGACGGCATTGAACGGCGGTCCCGCCAGCGGCCAGTTCAACGCTTTCGCCGCCTTCCTGCTGGACCAGCCGAACAGCGTTGGTCGCGACCTGGCGGTTGTCTTCCCCACCCAGCGGGACTGGGTCTACAACCTTTATTTCCAAGACAAGTGGCAGGTGACGCGCAAACTGACTTTGGACCTTGGCCTGCGCTGGGAATACTGGCCGGCGGGCACATCGGCATTCCCTGGCGGGGCTTCCAATTACATTCCGGCCAACAACACGCTCCAGCTCAATGGGCTGGGGAACATCCCCATGGATTCGGGCATCGACAACCACCCCTTAGGCTTCGGCCCTCGGTTTGGCGTGGCCTATCGGCTGGATGAGAAGACGGTCCTCCGCGGCGGGTTTGGCATCAGCCAGTTCTATCGCTACACTACCAGTTCGTTGTGGCAATATCCGGTAAAGCAGAATCAGCAGCTCGTGGCGCCGAACTCTTTCGTCGCCGCCGGCTCAATGGCCACCGGATTTCCTGCGCCGATTCCAGCCGTGATTCCCTCCAACGGGATCATCACCAATCCGCCTAACCAGACCTTCACGGCTTTGCCGAAAAACGTTCCCGTGCCGTACGTTGAGTCCTGGAATATTGCAGTGCAACGCTCGCTTCCGGCCAATCTCGCTTTGGACGTGGCCTTCGTGGGCAATCACGGCGTGCACATAGGGCCCCCCACGGGCAACTCGATCAACATTAACGCCAGCCGGATCCCGGGCAGCGGAACGGCGGGCGAGCCGCTGAATATTTTGTTCGGACGGACCGCCGCCACCAACGTGCCAGATTTCGAATCGACCTTTTACGATGCGTTGCAGATTAAGCTCAATCGCCGTTTCTCCAACGGCTTCACGATGACTACGTCGTACGCCTTTGGGAAATCGATCGACTACCTCGCGGGCAGCAGCGGCCTGAATAACCTGGATATCAAACGAAACAAAGGGCTTGCTGACTGGGACCGCAGGCACATCTTTACCTACAGCGGCACCTACGACCTGCCTTTCGGCCAGGGTAAGAAGTGGGCGACGAGCGGTCCGGCCAAGTGGGCGCTGGGAGGCTGGCAAGTTACCGGCCTGTGGACCTGGGAAAGCGGGCTGCCTCTCGACATCATTACCAGCTCTACCAGCCTGAATGCTCCAGGCCTGACGAATCGTCCGAACCAAGTCGCACCGGTAAAAATTCTCGGCAACGTCGGACCCGGGCAGTACTGGTTTACGGCTTCCTCGTTCGCCAATCCCCCGGCCCTGACCTTCGGCAACGTGGGGCGGAATATTCTCAACGGTCCGCGTCTGTTCAACATCGACTTCTCGTTGCTCCGGCGATTCCGGATCACGGAGCGCGTGCACATGGAGTTCACCGCTTCCGCGTTCAACCTGAGCAACACGCCGTGGTTCGACCGGCCGGATACCAACCTTCAGGATGCTGCGTTCGGTCAGGTAACGACGGCACAGGGAAATCAGGCGGTCAAAGTAAACATGAATCGTTCGATGCAAGGCAGCTTGCGGCTGACTTTCTGACCTCGGAAGCTTCGCAGCAGCGGCGCACAATGGCCGCTGCTGCCGGAGCTCTTCATTCTCAGGGATCGATCTGCCCGAAGCGACTTTTCAGCCGCTTCGGGCGTCTCGTTTCCCGCGTTTCTGAAATTCCGAGAGGCGGCTTCAAAGCTACAGATCCGGGGCGCTGGAGTAGTCTGCGCAGCTTGCCCGGCGCCGGCGCTTACCGACCTATTTCGATTGGGTAGCTTGCGACGCAGCCAGCGCTTCCGGATGCTGCGCGGGGCAAGCGCCGCGGTAATGGGGACACTGAAAGCAGTGTTTGCCCACATGTAGTGGGAAGATCTGGCTCGACTGCGCCTGATAAAGTTCCTCAACTTTGGCTCGAGCGGCTTCGAGCGATGCGTCATCTACGGGGATTTCGGCCGCCGTATTCGGGCGAAGAAAGTAAAGAACGGCCCGGTCTGGCCGCTTGCGCGCAATTTGCTCCAGGGCAAGAGCGTACAAACGTAGTTGCAGCGCGTACTCGGCCGCTTTTCCGGCGACTTCCGCCGCGCTCGCCTGGTCCGTCTTATAGTCGAGCAGCACGATCTCTCCGGCATCCTCAAACCACAAGTCCATTTGGCCGCGCAGCAGACGCTGCTCGGCCGGAGGTCCCACCAGAATCAAAAACTCCTGTTCCCGCTCGATGCGTGTTGCTCGAAGCAGACGCCGGCCCCACTCGCTGCCTTCGAAATTTTTGACCAGCCTTAGGGCTTCGGGCCCCGCCCCGGGCGCCGCCTCTCCGGCCAGCAGAGCATGTACCTGCCGGCCAAACTCGCTCGGGTCGGTCTCGTCTCTTTCGCTATCGGAAGTATCATCCTTCGGAAGCGGCTGGGAGCTCATCCTGCTTTCTTCAAAGCCCAGATACCGCGACAGATAATACTTCCGGGGACAGACTGCGAACAGCGTCACTGCGCTGGCCGAAACGGCAGTGTCACTCTGGTCTCCCGTATCCGGC
>Ga0070741_10019848_pt1 | contig 10693 bp, 6 predicted proteins | sample Coa_R1_4_FD_66440 | JGI IMG/M metagenome (GOLD analysis project Ga0070741, IMG submission 66440) | Surface soil microbial communities from Centralia Pennsylvania, which are recovering from an underground coalmine fire - Coalmine... | ecosystem: Environmental > Terrestrial > Soil > Unclassified ... | reverse complement strand
GCGGCTCCGCGTACACGATCTCCGCGGCCGCGACGTCGGGCCTGCCCGTCACGTTCAGCTCCGAGCCGAGCAGCGGCGGCATCTGCGTCGTCTTCGGGAACTCCGTGCTGCTCCTCGGCCCGGGCACCTGCACGATCGACGCCGACCAGGCAGGGGACGCGAAGTACGACGCCGCGCCTCGAGCTCAGCAGTCGTTCTTCATCCGCAGCGGCGTGCGGACGCTGAGCGACCAGTCGATCGCCTTCCTCTCGGCCCCGCCGACGACAACCGCCGTCGGCAGCGGCCCGTTCGCGCTCGCCGCGCTTGCGAGCTCGGGCCTGCCCGTCGCGTACTCGACTTCTCCCGGCAGCTCCGGCGTCTGCCGGATCAGCGGCGGTGTCATCACCTTCGTCGGCGCGGGAACGTGCCGGATCTTCGCCGACCAGGACGGCGACGCCGTCTACTCGCCGGCGGCAGAGGTGCAGCAGGTGATCACCGTCGTGCTCGTCCCGCAGACGATCGCGTTCACCTCGACGCCGCCCACGAGCGCCACGGTCGGCGATCCGCCGTACACCGTCTCGGCGACGACGAGCTCCGGCCTGCCCGTCGTCTTCTCGGCCGATCCGTCCAGCGCCGCCGTCTGCACCGTCGTCGGTGCGACCGTCGTGCCGGTCGGCGCCGGTACCTGCACGATCCTCGCGAACCAGTTCGGCAACCGGACGTACGCGGCCGCGAGCGTCCAGCAGTCCTTCACCGTCGGCGCAGCCGCGCCCTCGCAAAGCGTCCAGACGATCCAGTTCGGCTCCCTGCCTCCGGCCTCGGGCCTCGTCGGCGGCACGTACACGGTCTCTGCGACCGCGAGCTCGGGGCTCGCCGTGAGCTTCGCGAGCACGACACCCGCCGTGTGCACCGTCAGCGGCGCGAGCGTCGCCTTCAACGCCGCCGGGACCTGCACCGTCACGGCCGACCAGGCTGGCAACGCCGTCTACCTGGCCGCGCCGCAGGTGCAGCAGTCGTTCCCCGTCATGCTCGTCCCGCAGGCGTTGAGCTTCACCTCGACGCCTCCCGCGGCCGCCCTCGTCGGCGATCCGGCATACACGGTGGCGGCAATTGCGAGCTCCGGCCTGCCGGCGACCTTCTCGAGCGCGACGCCGGCCGTCTGCAGCGTGTCGGGCGCAACGGTCTCGCTCCTCGCGGCCGGAACCTGCACCATCGACGCCGACCAGGCGGGGGACAGCACATATGGCCAGGCCGCTCAGGTGCAGCAGTCGTTCGCGATCGCCGCTCCGTCGCTGAGCGTGCAGTCGATCAGCTACCTCTCCGCCGCGCCCACGAGCGCGACGATCGGCGGCGCGCCGTACACCGTGTCGGCGAGCGCGAGCTCCGGCCTGCCGGTCGCGTTCACGGTCGATGCGGCGAGCGCGGGGGTCTGCACGATTTCCGGGACGACCGTTTCGTTCACGGGTACGGGAACGTGCACGATCGATGCCGATCAGTCCGGCGACACGAGCTACCAGCCCGCCCCTCGTGCGCAGCAGTCGTTCACGGTCGGCCTCCACGCGCAGACGATCTCGTTCACGTCCGCTCCCCCCGCTGCCGCTGTGGTCGGCGGCACGGCGAGCGTGAGCGCAGTTGCCACGTCGGGTCTTCCCGTCGCGTTCAGCACGACGACGCCGGCCGTCTGCACGATCACCGGCGCGACGGTGTCGTTCGTGGCTGCCGGGACGTGCACGCTCGCCGCCGACCAGAGCGGCGACGCGACGTACGCGGCGGCCTCGCAGGTGCAGCAGTCGTTCGGCGTCGCGACACCGGCCGCGAGCAGCCAGACGATCGCCTTCACGTCGGCGCCCCCGAGTGCGGCCACGATCGGCGGCGCCTACTCGGTTGCGGCGAACGCGAGCTCCGGTCTCCCGGTCGGCCTGACGATCGACGCGTCGAGCGCGGGCGTCTGCAGCATCTCGGGCAGCACCGTGACCTTCGCAGCGACGGGCACCTGCACGATCGACGCGAATCAGGCGGGCAACGGCAGCTACTCGGCCGCGCCGCAGGTCCAGCAGTCCTTCTCGATCGGCCGCCGGCCGCAGGCGATCAGCTTCACGTCGACGCCGCCCTCGGGCGCCGTCGTCGGCGACCCGGCGTATACGGTCTCGGCGAGTGCGACGTCGGGCCTTGCGGTGGCGTTCTCGGCTGACGCAGCGAGCGCCGGCGTCTGCACCGTCTCGGGCAACACCGTGTCGCTCGTCGGCACCGGTACGTGCACGATCGACGCGAACCAGCCGGGCGACTCGACGTATGGGATCGCACCGCAGGCGCAGCAGACGTTCGGCATCGGCACGGTGCCGGCGCCGAGCACCCAGTCGATCACGTTCACGTCGACGCCGCCCGCCAGCGCGACGGTCGGCGGCACCTACACCGCCGCGGCAAGCGCCAGCTCCGGCCTCGCGGTGACCTTCAGCAGCGCGACCGGAGCGGTCTGCACCGTCACCGGCGCGACCGTGTCGTTCGTCGGGGCCGGCACTTGCACGATCGACGCCGACCAGCCGGGGAACGCGAGCTACCAGGCGGCCCCGCAGGCGCAGCAGTCCTTCGCCGTCAGCCTCCACAGCCAGGCGATCAGCTTCACCTCCTCGCCGCCCGGCGGCGCGACAGTCGGCGGGGCGACGTACTCCGTCGCCGCGTCCGCGAGCTCGGGTCTCGGCGTCGCATTCAGCGCAGTGACGCCGGGCGTCTGCACGCTCAGCGGCTCCACCGTGTCCTTCGTCGCAGCGGGAACGTGCACGGTCGCAGCCGACCAGGCGGGGAACGCGAGCTACCAGGCAGCGCCGCAGGTACAGCAGTCGTTCGCCGTCACGACGCCGTCCGCGAGCACGCAGTCGATCAGCTTCACCTCGACACCGCCCGCCTCGGCGAGCGTCGGCGGCGCGGCCTACAGCGTCTCCGCCGTTGCCAGCTCCGGCCTCGCGGTTGCGATCACGATCGACGCGACGAGCAGCGGCGTCTGCGCGATCAGCGGAAGCACGGTGTCGTTCGCCGGTACGGGCACGTGCCGCATCGACGCGAACCAGCCCGGCAACGCGAGCTACCAGGCGGCGCCGCAGGTTCAGCAGTCTGTCGCCGTCGGCCTGACGAGCCAGACGATCAGCTTCACGAGCACGCCGCCGGCGGCGGCGACGATCGGCGGCGCGACCTACACGGTGAGCGCCACGGCGAGCTCCGGGCTCGCGGTCGCATTCACGCTCTCGGCGGGGAGCACCGGGGTCTGCTCGCTCTCCGGCAGCACGGTGTCGTTCACGGGTGCCGGCACGTGCACGGTGCTCGCGAATCAGGCGGGCAACGGCACGCACGCGCCGGCGCCGCAGGTCCAGCAGTCCTTCAGCGTGTCGGCGCCCTCGAAGACGCCGCAGACGATCGCGTTCACCTCGACCGCGCCGTCGGGCGCCGTCGTCGGCACCGGCTCGTACACGCCGGCCGCCACCGCGAGCTCCGGGCTCGCCGTGACGCTGACGATCGACGCGACGAGCAGCGGCGTGTGCTCGCTGAGCGGCGGCACGGTGTCGTACACGGGCGCCGGCACCTGCAAGATCGATGCGAACCAGGCAGGTAACGGCACGTACAGCGCCGCACCGCAGGCGCAGCAGTCGTTCACGGTGAGCCTGCGGCCGCAGACGATCCACTATCTCTCGTCCGCGCCGAGCGGTGCCGTCGTCGGCGGCTCGAGCTACACGGTCTCGGCGGCGTCGACCTCGTTCCTGGCGGTGTCGTTCTCGATCGACGCGAGCAGCGCGTCGGTCTGCGCGATCTCCGGCCAGACCGTCTCGATGATCGGCGCGGGCACGTGCACGATCGACGCCGACCAGGCGGGGAACACGACCTATGCGCCGGCCGCACGGGTGCAGCAGGCGTTCACCGTGGCGAAGGGCTCGCAGACGATCACGTTCACGTCGACCCCGCCGAACGCCGACCGGAACGACCCGCCGTACACCGTCACGGCGACCTCGAGCTCCGGCCTCCCGGTCACGTTCTCCCTCGATCCGTCGAGCGCCGGCGTCTGCACGATCAGCGGCTCGGTCGTGTCGTTCGTCGCGCGCGGGCCGTGCATCATCTACGCGAATCAGCCGGGCAACGCGAGCTGGCTGCCGGCACCGCAGGTGCAGCAGGTCATCAACGTCAAGAACCACACGCCGGGTTAGTCACTCTCCCGGGGGACAGCATGCGACGCGCCGGCGCCGATCCCTCGTCTGAGCTACGCGAATGAACGCTCTGCGGCGACATCAGCAGCCGGTCGAGCGCCTGCCCGTCAGGCGCTACGCCGTCATGCTCTTCCTGCTGACGGCCGTGATGACCTGTGTCGTCGCGTTCACGCTCGTCAGGAACGCGAAGCGCGGTACGTGGCAGCAGCACGAAACGGCGCTCGCGGGCGGCGCGCACGTTGCGGCGTCGACGTTCGGCAATCTCCGCTCGAACCTGCGGGTGCAGGCGAGTGAGCTCGCGACGTCGCTCGAGCTCCAGCGCGCAGTCGTCACCCGCAACGACGTCCAGCTCCAGGAGCTCGCGCGCAGCCACCATGCGCTCGTCAGGTTGCGCGACCGTGCCATCGGCGTGCTGCCGGCGCAGCCGCGCATCTCGTCGACGGCGACGATCAGCGACAACGGCCGCGTGCTCGCGACAGTGACGGTGGCCGTGCCGCTCGGCAAGGACGTTCTCGCGCTGATGCGCCGCCAGGTTCCGCTGCCCGCTCACGCAGCGCTCGTCCTCCTCTATCGCGACCGCGTCGTCGCCGGCGGCCCGGCCGGAGCGGCTCCGCAGCTCGCGAACGGACGTGCGCAGCTTCGCACCGTGCGGTTTGCAGCTCAGGCATCGCCGCTCGCGCTGCCCGATGCCGAGGTCGTGGCGCTCGAGCCCGTCGCTGCGATCGACGCGCTGTCGAATCGCTACCGCAGCTTCGTCTTCCTCGTGGCTGTGGCGACGCTCGCTCTCGCTGCCGGCCTCGCGTCGAAGCTCGCGCGGCCGCTCGCATCGATCGTCGGCGAGGTCGCGCACCTGCGCGGCCAGGCGCAGACCGACGCGCTCACAGGGCTCGCCAACCGGCGCGGGCTCGTCGAGAGCCTCGAAGCGGCGCTCGCGCACGCGGAGGCGAACGACTCGTTTGTTTCGTTCGTGATCGCCGACATCGACGACTTCAAGGCGATCAACGACACCCACGGCCACCAGACCGGCGACCGCGTCCTGCGCTCGGTCGGCGCCGCGCTCGCCGGATCCGTGCGCGAGCTCGACCGGGTCGCGCGCTACGGCGGCGAGGAGTTCGCAGTCGTCCTCGCCGGCACGCGCCTCGCCGACGCGCGCCGCCTCGCCGAGCGCATGCGCCGCGCCGTGCACGAGATCGAGGTGCCGAGCCCGCACGGTGAGGCTGCACACGTGACGATGAGCTTCGGCGTCGCCGAGTTCCCGACGTATGCGAACGCCGATTCGCTCGTGGCGGCAGCCGACGCCGCGCTCTACCAGGCGAAGCGGTCCGGCAAGGACCAGGTCGCGACCTCGACGGTCGAGGCGCGACCCGAGGTCGGTGCAGCCGAGGTCGGGCTCGCCACTAGCTCGTAGCGAGCTCGACGGGCACGCCGCCGACGAGCGTCTGGTAGACGACGCAGTAGCGCTCGGTCAGCTCCAGCAGGCGCGCGACGTCCTCCTCGGCCTCGTCGTGCTCGAGGTCGAAGCGGAGCCGGATCGCGCGAAAGCCGACGGGCACGCCTTCATCCTTCGCGACGCCGAGCGTGCCGCGGAAGTCGAGATCTCCCTCCGCGTGGACGGTGCCGGCGACGGTCAGCCCGAGCGACGTCGCGACGGCGCGAAGCGTCACGCCGGCGCAGGCGACGAGCGCCTCGAGCAGCATGTCGCCCGAGCAGGCGAGGGCGCCCGTGCCGCCCGTCGCCGGGTGGAGCCCGGCCTCGACGAGCGCCCTCCCGGTCGCAACGGAGCACGAAACGCCGTCCGCGCCGAGCTCGCCTGACGCGCGGAGCGTCACGAGCGCCGCGCCGGGATCGTCGCGGTAGCGCTCCTTGAGCGGAGCCTGCAGAGCACGGAGTTCTTCCCTTTGCACGATCCAGACTCTACGTGCGGCCGTATTCCTTCCAATGCCGTACGCCGCGTCGTACCCTGTTTCAATGCCGATTTGCCCTGCCTGTGGCCAGGAAAATCCGGAGGCCGCACGGTTCTGCTTCGCGTGCGCGACACCGCTTGCGGACGCGGCAGAGCCCGCGGGCGAGGAGCGCCGCGTCGTCAGCGTCGTCTTCGTCGACCTCGTCGGCTCGACCGCGACGGGCGAGCAGCTCGATCCCGAGGACGTCCGCGCGAGGCTCGCTCCCTACCACGAGGCCGTGCGAACCGAGCTCGAATCCTTCGGCGGCGTCGTCGAGAAGTTCATCGGCGACGCGGTGATGGCGGTCTTCGGCGCGCCGACGGCGTTCGGCGACGACGCGGAGCGGGCCGTTCGCGCTGCGCTCGCCGTTCGCGACTCGGTCGCACGGGACGATCTGCCGCTGCGGATCGCGGTGAACACCGGCGAGGCGCTCGTCACGCTCGGCGCGCGACCCGCGCTCGGCGAGGCGATGGTGGCCGGCGACGTCGTCAACACCGCCGCGCGCCTGCAGTCGTCTGCGCCCGTGAACGGCGTGCTCGTGGGCGAGGAGACCTGGCGCGGGACGAACGAGGCGATCGAGTACGAGCCGATCGAAGCTCAGGAAGCGAAAGGGAAGGCCGCACCCGTGCCGGCCTGGATCGCGGTCAAGGCACGCTCGACGCAGGGCGACCGGGCGCTCGGCAGCACGTTCGTCGGCCGGCGGCGCGAGCTCGAGCTCCTGCACGACATCTGGACGAACACGTGCCAGCATCGGCTGCCGCACCTCGTCAACGTGATCGGGACCGCAGGCACCGGCAAGACGCGCCTCGGCGTCGAGTTCGCGAACGAGATCCGGCGGAACGGCGGCCTCGTCGTGCGCGGTCGCTCGCTGCCCTACCGCGAGGCGAGCGCGTACGGCGCCTTCGTCAGCCAGGTCAAGCAGCTCTGCCACGTCTTCGAGAGCGACACACCCGAGCGCGCGACCGAGAAGCTGCGGGCCGAGGTCGCGACGCTGCTCGACGGCGCGGCAGCCGACGAGGTCGCCTCGCACCTCGCGATGCTCGTCGGGCTCGATCCCGCCGGCTCCGTCGCCGATCGCGAGACGCTCTTCTTCTCCGTGCGCGTCTTCATCGAGGCGGTGGCGCGCGAGCGTCCGACGGTGCTCGTCTTCGAGGATCTGCACTGGGGCGACGAGAGCCTCCTCGACCTCGTCGAGCTGCTCGCCGAGCGGCTGCGCGACCTGCCGCTGCTCCTGCTCGTGCTCGCGCGGCCGGAGCTGAACGACCTGCGCCCCGCCTGGGGCGGCGGGTTGCCGGCGTGCACGACCCTGCCCCTCGGGCCGCTGCCGGCCGAGGAGGCGCGGCAGCTGGCGCTCGAGCGGCTCGCCGTCAGCGCGGCGGCCGCACACGACGTGCGCGCGGCCGAGCTCGCGGTCACCGCGGCTGGGAACCCGCTCTTCATCGAGCAGCTCGCCGCGACGCTCGGCGAGTCGTCGCAGCGCGGGCAGCAGCTGCCGAACACGATCCGCGCGCTCCTCGCAGCGCGCCTCGATGCGCTGCCGGCACCCGAGCGGACCGTGTTGCTCGACGCGGCCGTCGGCGGGAAGACGTTCTGGCGGGGGACGCTCGAGCAGATGGGGACGGGCGGCGAGCGCCTCGGCGAGCTGCTCTGGTCGCTCGAGCGGCGCGACCTCATCCGCCGCGAGACCGTCTCCGCGATCGAGGGCGAGCATCAGTACACGTTCACGCACGTGCTCATCCGCGACGTCGCCTACGACCTCCTGCCGCGGGCCCGCCGGCGCGACCGCCACGAGCAATGCGCGCGCTTTCTCGAGAGCGCGACGGCGGAGTTCGGCGAGGCCGGCGCCGCGCTCGGCCGCCACTGGCGCGAAGCGGGTGATCCCGAGCGTGCGCTCGCGTACTTTCTCGGCGCCGCCGAGCAGGCCGAGCAGGGCTGGGCGAAGGGCCTAGCGGTCGACCTGTACAAGCAGGCGCTCGAGCTCGTCGACGACGACGACGTCGAGACGCGGAAGCAGATCCGCAGACGGCTCGCGGTCGCCCAGCAGGTCTATTACCACCTCGAAGACGCACGCGCGCTCGGGCGCGCGCCCCAGCCCTAGCCGGCTACGGGCGGAAAGTCCGCGGGCGTGACGTCGCCGGCGATCTCGCGCAGCAGCTCGATCCGGTGCTCGCCGAGCAGGCGCGAGTGCTCGCGGATGGCGTCCTCGTCGGGCGCGGCGTAGACGCAGTAGGTCTGCACGGTGCCGTCCTCGTCGACGAGCACGTGGCTGTGCTCCCACGTGATCTCCGGCAGCTCCTGCTCGATCACCTCGCGCGAACGCCGCCCGACCCTGGGCATCTGCGTCTCGTCGACGTCGAACGTTCGAAGCACGAGAAAGCGCGGCATCGACGGATCCTACCGGTGCCTACGCGGCTTCGGTAGCGATGCGGCGCGGCTTCAGGTCGAGACCGGTGACGGGCTCGCCGCACGCCTCGCACGTGTGGACGAGATCGACGTCGTGGCCGCACGTGTGCACCCAGCGCGCGACATTCGTCTGGGACGTCCACCGCTCGCCCCACTGCGAGAGGCTGAGCAGGATCGGCCGGAGCTCGTCGCCGGCGGGAGTGAGCCAGTACTCGTAGCGCGGCGGATGCTCGTGGTAGCGGCGCTTCTCGATCACGCCTTCGGCCTCGAGGCGCCGCAGGCGGCTCGTGAGGATGTCGCGCGGCGCCCCCGTGTTCCGGGCGATGTGGTCGAAGCGGTGGACGTTGAGCGCGAGCTCGCGGACGACGAGCAGCGACCACTTCTCGCCCAGAACGGACAACGCCGCGGCGATCGAGCACGGCCTGGGGAAGATCTGGGGCTCCACCTCCGTCCAGTGTGCCAGAGCGGGTTGACTTTTCCAACCCATATCTAGTAGGTTTTTCCAACTGACCCATGCACACCCGCGTCCTCAAGCCCAAGCACGGCCCGTCGCTCCTCGTGCGGCCCCTCCGCCACGGCGACGTGGCGACCGTGCTCGCGGTCTTCGACCAGCTGAGCCCGGAGTCGCGCCGGGCGCGGTTCAACGGGCCGAAGCCGTGCCTCTCGATCCAGGAGCTGACGCAGCTCGCCGCGGTCGACGACAGGCACCACGCGCTCGTCGCCTACCTCGAGGGCGACCCACGGCCGATCGCGATCGCGCGCCTCGCGCGCGAGAGCCGGACGAGCGCGGAGATCGCATTCGCCGTCGCCGACGCCTATCAGCAACGCGGGATCGGCGTCGCCCTCGCGGCCGAGCTGATCGCCGACGCGCGTGCGGCCGGGATCACGGAGATCACGGCGCTCACCTCGAGCGACAATCCTGCCGCGCTCGCCCTGCTGCGCCGGACGACCTCGGTGATCGACGTGCGGCCCGAGGGGCCCGACCTCTCGATCCGCGCAGCCATCGCATAACCTGAGAGGCATGAGCACCGTCGATCTGCGCGGCCTGATCGCGGGCGCCGGCGACGAGCACGAGCGCTGGGCCAGGACGATCAATCCGCAGTTCGTCCGCGTGCTGCGGACGATCGGCTTCGACCGCCCCTGGGCGACCGCGGAGGGCCCGTATCTCTACGACGCCGACGGCAACCGCTACCTCGACATGCTCGGCGGCTTCGGGATGTACAACGTCGGCCGCAACAATCCTCGCATCCGCGCGGCGCTCGTCGAGGCACTCGAGCTCGACACACCGGGGATGCTCGCGATGGGAGTGACCGCGCTGCCGGGTTTGCTCGCGGAGGCGCTCCTCGACCGCACGCCGGACCGTCTCGGCCGCGTGCTCTTCACGAGCAGCGGCACCGAGGCGGTCGAGGCGGCGATCAAGCTCGGCCGCGCGGCGACGAAGCGCGCGCGCGTCCTGTCGGCAGAGCACGGCTTCCACGGCCTGACGCTCGGCTCCCTGTCTGCGAACGGCAACCCCGAGTTCACCGCGCGCTTCGAGCCGCTCCTGCCCGGCTTCGACCGCGTGCCGTTCGGCGAGCTCGACGCCCTCGAGCGCGCGTTGCGGAGCGAGGACGTGGCGCTCTTCCTCGTCGAGCCGATCCAGGGCAAGGGCGTGCATCTGCCGCCCGCGGGCTACCTCGAGGGCGCGCAGGCGCTGTGCCGCCGGTACGGCACGCTCTTCTGCGTCGACGAGGTGCAGACGGGCTTCGGACGCACCGGCACGCTCTTCGCGTTCGAGCACTGGGGCCTCGAGCCGGACCTCGTGCCGGTGGCGAAGTCACTCTCGGGTGGGTACGTGCCGGTCGGCGCGCTGCTGATGTCGCGTGCCGTGCACGAAGCCGTCTTCGACTCGATGGAGCATGCGCTCTCACACGGCTCGACGTTCGCTCCGAACGAGCTTGCGATGGCCGCCGGCCTCGCGACGCTGCACGAGATCGACGAGCAGCGCCTTGTCGAGCGGAGCGCCGAGCTCGGCGCGCGACTGCTCGAGCTCACGCAGCCGCTCGTCGACGAGTTCGACGTCGTACGCGAGGTCCGCGGCCGCGGCCTGATGTGGGCGATCGAGTTCGGCGAGCCCGAGCACTCCGGACGGAGGGCGTGGCGCCTGATCGAGCGCATGCAGCCCGGTCTCTTCGCGCA
>Ga0070741_10019847_pt1 | contig 10694 bp, 10 predicted proteins | sample Coa_R1_4_FD_66440 | JGI IMG/M metagenome (GOLD analysis project Ga0070741, IMG submission 66440) | Surface soil microbial communities from Centralia Pennsylvania, which are recovering from an underground coalmine fire - Coalmine... | ecosystem: Environmental > Terrestrial > Soil > Unclassified ... | reverse complement strand
GCTGGCGTCGCGGATGCTGGTCTAGAAGCGGAGCAGGGCGCCGATGCGGATGAGGCCGCCGGAGAGCGAGAGCGTGCCGAGGTCGGTCGGCACCGACGGCATCTGCACGGCGTCGCCGGAGCTTTGCGGGGAGAGCGTGTAGCGCAGGCTGGTCGAGTAGCAGTAGCCGCCTTCGAGGACGAGGCCGGCGGTGATGCCGCGCGACGCGTGCAGCGCCATCCACGGACGCGGCAGCAGGAGCTGGAGGCCGGCGAGCACGTAGCCGGTGAAGCCGGCGCCGGTCTCGCTTACCGCGCCGCTCTGCAGGCCGTTCATGCGCAGCGTGCCGAGCAGCGCGCCCACGCCGCCGCGCACTTGCGGCACCAGCCACGGGCGGATCGGAAACGTCGCGCGCGCGCCGACGGTGAACTGCTGCACGAGCAGGCTGGTGTCGAACGTCGAGAACAGGCGATCGTGGCGCTCACCGATGGTCCACGAGCCTTCGACCCACAGCTGGCCGCGGCGAAACGAGTAGACCGTGTGCGCGTAGCCGAGCTCGGCTTGCAGCAGCGTCTTCGAGCCGCCGGTGGCGTAGAGGCCGCTGTCGCCGCCGAGCTCGGCGCTCAGGCGCACCGCCACCTCTTGCGCGGCGCGCGCGGGCGAGCGCGCGGCCACCACGACGACGAACGCGACGAGGACGAACCGCGCGACGCAGGAGAGTTTGCGCATGTCAGTTCCCCAGCTCGGCATCGAGCGCCCGCTGCAAGAAGATCCCCGAGAGCACGCGCGTGTCCTCGCGCGGCGACGTGGCGTCGGGCACCACGGTGACCAGGCCCTCGGGCGCGCCGTGGTCGACGATGAGGCGCGTGCCGACGGAGAGCACGCGCGCGGGCGCGTAGTCGAGCCGCAGATCGCGCGTGGCCAGCGTGGTCAGATCGAGGATGCCGAGCCGCGACAGGCTCGACGACACGCCGGCGAGAAAGCGGCTGCCGGCGAACGCGTAGCTCTGCAAGACGACCTGACCGTCGATCGGCGTGTCGGTGCGGCGCGGACCGAGATCGAGGATCGAGATCACCGTGCGAGCGTCGTCGTGCACCACGATCAGTTGGTTGCCGTCGGGCGTGGCGACGAGATCGTGCACCGGCTGCGCGAGCGTGCGGCGCGTGACGTTGCGCGCCAGGTTCGCCGACAAGTCTTTGAGCGCCACGAACTGCACGAAGCTCTGCGGCGACGAGCGGCTGAACAGCACCGCGGTCGTCGGCTGGCCGGGCGGCACGGCGAGGATCGAGTCGACCGGCGCGCCCATCGGCAGCGTCGAGAACTCGGCGGTCGTCGCGTCGATGAGCGCGACGTCGTTGCTGGCGTTGGCGGTGAGCAGGATGGTGCTCGCGCCGTCGTTGTAGAGGATCATGTCGAGCGCGGTCTTGCCGGTGCTCGGCTGATTGATGCGCGGCACGAAGTCGTTCTCCGCCGGATCGGTCGGCGTCTGCGCGGCGAGCGCCAGCGCGAACACATCGGCGGCGCCCTGGGCGCGCACGAACACGGTCGCGGTCTCGGGCGAGAACACCACCTGCTCGGGCGTGACCGTGGCGCTCGAGCCGATCGGCACCAGCGGCACCGTGATCTCGGAGCGATCGCCGTGCGCGAGATCGAGGAACGTGACGTAGTTGGTCGACAGCACCACCGCGAGCGCGCGCTCGTCGCCCATGCCCGGCGGAATCTGCAGCGGCGGGGCGTACACCACGCCGAGCGGCGACGAGCCGAGCGAGCGGATGGTGCGGTGCGCGGGGTTGGTGTTGGCGTCGGGGGCGCTGGTGAGATCGACGATCGCCAGCTCGTTCGGGTTGCGGAAGAAGGCGGGGTCCGACGGCGGCGACGCGCTGTAGAAGGCGATGGCGCGCGTGCCGTCGGGCGCGACCGCGAGGCGATCGAACGGCGACGTGAGCGGGTACGTGGCGGTGACCGCCGGCGCCGCGCCCATGCGCTCGACCACGAGGAGCGCGGGCGCGATCGTCGTCTGGCCGCGTTTGGTCGCCTCGCGGCCGGAGGTGAGCACGAGCAGGCGCTTTCGATCCGGCGTCGGCAGCGCGAAGCTGGCGGTGCGCCCGGCGGCGAGCGTCAGCACCGACGGCGGCGAGGTCGCCGGATCGAGCCAGAAGATCTCGCCGCGCGCGCCGTCGACCCACGCCACCGAGTCGACCAGCGGATACGGCCCGCTCACGTCGAGCGCGGCCGTCCACGCGTCGGGGCGATCGCCGCAGCCGGCGACGAGCAGCATCAGCAAGGGAAGTCGCATGCGTCCTCGCTTTCTCGCGCGCGCGCTCATTGAATGATCTGTCCGTTGAGCCCGAAGCCGGTGAGCGTGCGCGTGAGGAACGTCGTCTCGTCGACGAACGTCATGCGCCCGAGCGGATGATCCTGCGCGACGAACACCTGCGCCGTCTGCGGCACCACGCCCACCGCCACCGGCGGCGAGCCGAGCGCGATGCTGGTGATGACGAAGCTCGTCAGGTCGAGCGCCTCGACGGAGCGCACGCTCGCCGCCGGATTCGACAGCAGCAGGTAGCCGGTGCCGCCGCCCGGCGCGAACGCGAACGGCCCCGGCTCGGCGTCGGTCGGCTGCAGCTTGGCGTAGCCGCTCGACACCTGGAACAAGCTGTAGCCCTGGAGCTTGTCGAGGTAGACGTCGATCGGATCCATCGGCGACGGCGTGCCCGGCACCTTGTTGTGGATGATCAGCGCCGCCTTGCCGTTCGGCGACGCGGCGACGGTGCGCACGCCTTTTTTCAGCGCGTAGCTGGTGAGCGCGTGCGTGGCGAGATCGGCGACGATCATGACCTTCTGCGTGGTGGCGTTGGTGTAGAGCAGGCCGGCGGCGCCGTCGGCGGTGATGACGATCTGACCGGCGACGTAGGTGCCGGTGGAGACGTGATCGATCGCGGTGGCGTCGGTGAGCGCGCTCGGCAGCGGCAGAAAGTCGACCTCGTTCTGCGCGCGCAAGACGGCGACCGCGAGCGTGCCGTTCGGCGAGACCTCGAGATCGGTCGGCGAGCCGGGCAGCACCACGTCGGTGATCGCGCGCGTCCCGAGATCCACCGCGCGCACGCCGGCGAGCGCGGCGAAGCGCGCGAGCGCGGTCTTGCCGTCGGGCGTGATCACCACGTCGTCGGGCGGCAGCTCGGTGAGCGGATTGCGGCGCAGCGGCACCGTCGGCACGATCTGCGGCTGCGGCGTGGTCACCAGCGAGATCACCGACACGCCCTCGTCGTTGATGACGTAGCAGGCGGAGCCGTCGGGCGCGTACTTGACCTGCGTCGGGTTGAAGCCGACCGAGAGATCCACCGACTGCTCCCGGCCCGCCGCGAGCGCGAACAGGGTCACGTCCTGAAACGTCTGGCGCGGCGAGAGCTGGCCGCCCGAGAGCGCGAGATCGAACCAGCCGAGCGCGTAGCGCCCGTCGGGCGACATGGTGAGCTGGTTGAGGCCGGCGGCGGCGGGCAGCGTGATCGCGACGTCGGAGCCGTCGTCTTGCGAGCGCAGGAGCGTGGCGGTGTTCGACGCTTGATTGAGCACCAGCGCCACGTCCTCGCCCGGCACGGTGCGCAGCGGCGTCGGGTTGTCGCCGACGTCGATGGTGCGCACGTTCAAGCCGACCGAGTCGATCTTGATGACCGTGTTCTGATCGGGGACCGCGACGTAGACGTAGCGCTTTCCCGTCGCCGGCGGATCGACGTGGACGATCACCTCGGGCGGGCCGCCGCCGCCGTCGTCGCCGGCGCCGAGATCGGCGCTCGCGCCCTCGGTGACGCAGAAGCCGAACTGGTTGCAGAACTGCCCGGGCGCGCAGTCGTTGGCGCCGAAGCACTGCCGCTGCCCCGCGTCGGCGGCGCCGCGCCCGCCGTCGGCGGCGAACGAGGCCTCGCCGTTGCTGCTGCAGCCGCATAACAGCCAACCAAAGGCTCCCGCCCATCCGATGATCGCGCGCCAGCTCATCGGCAACCTCCGCCGTGCGCGTCAAGCAACGCGCGAGCCACTCGCGTCGCCGCGCCCGGTTTCTCGACGGAGACGCGCGGTGAGCGCGGGTACACGCGTGTCCGATCGAGATCACCGTTTTCGCGACATTGCTGTCAGCTTCGCGCCGCCGCGCGAGCGCGGTGAGCGTTCGACGGCTTCGTCGCGGACGCGTGCGATCTCCAACGGGCGCGCGTGTGGGTGCGGCGAGCTGCCCGGCGATCGGGCCGATGAGCTGCGCGGCACTGCGATTGCTTCGTGCCCGCGCATGGAGCTGCGCGCGCGCCTGCTGCTCGGGTCGCTGCTGATCTTCAGCGGGTGCGACGCCACCTACGCGCCGCTGATCCGCGCCGGCGCCTACGGCGCGCCCGGCCGCCTCGACGCCGGCCGAGTCGAGATCAGCGCCACCACGGGCGGCGTCTTCATCCCGCAGGTGTTCGTGCCGCACGTCGGCTACGGCGTCACCGACTGGTTCGCCGTCGAGGCCGGCGGCAACATCGCGCCCGGCGCGTGGTACACCGCGTTCGCCGGCACGCGCTTCTCGCTGGTGCCGAACCGCCACGAGCCGGTGCACTTCGTCGGCGATCTCGAGCTCGGCTTCGGCGGCGGCGTCGGCGGCGCGCGCTACAGCAACGCTCCGCAGTCGTCCGACTCCTGTCCCGACTGCGACGGCCGCACGTACACCGATCGCAACGCCTTCGGCGGCTATCAGGGCCTCGGCGTCGGGATCAAGATCTACTGGTTCACGCTGTTCTTGCGCGCGCGCGTCGAAGAGTCGGTGACCACCAACGTGCCGGTCACCATCTGGCCGTCGGCGATGATCGGCTTCGAGTTCGATGTTCGCCGCGTCGTCTCGTTCACGCTCGGCGGCGGCTTCATCGGTTATCACGACGACACCGACGCGGAGCCCGGTTGGTTCTATCAACTCGGCCTGACGTTCTTCATCGACACCAAACGCGACCACGCGCCGTGAGCGCGCGACATGACGCTTGAAGAATTGTCAGACAAGCCTCAATGTGGAGTGATGCGCAGATCGCTCCGCGGTGGTTTCACCCTCATCGAATTGATGATCGTCGTCGCCATCATCGGCATCCTCGCCGCCGTCGCCATTCCGGCGTTCATGAAATACATCCGCCGCTCGAAGACCGTCGAGGCGACGATGAACGTGCGCAAGCTGTTCGATTCGGCGGTGTCCTATTACGAAGGCGAGCACGCCGATATCGGCGGCAACATCCTGCCGCGTCAGTTTCCCGATCCGGTCGGCCCGTCGCCGGCGGCCAACAGCTGCTGCGGCCAGGCCGGCGACAAGTGCAAGCCGGTGACCACCAACTTCGATTCGCCGTCGTGGGCCGCGCTCAACTTCTCCGTCGACGATCCGTTCTACTACTGGTACCAGTTCGTCTCCGCGGGTATCGAGACCGCGGCCAACTTCCAGGCGTACGCGTACGGCAACCTCGACTGCGACGCGATCTACTCCACGTTCCAGCGCTCGGGCACCGTGCTCGCCGATCGCAGCGTCTCGGGCGGCTCGGGCCTGTTCTCCAAGAACGATATCGAATAGCGGCGGCGCTCAGCGATCGCTGGTCTTGCGCGCGGCCTCGCGGCGGTGCGTGCCGCCGAGATAGATGTCTTTCGGATCGAGCCCCAGCCGCCTGAGCGTGTCGTAGTCCGGCAGCCCGGTCGCCGGCTGATGCTGCTTGCGCTGAAACTTCCGCAGCGCCGCCTGCGTCGCGTCGTCGAGCTGCCCGCTTTGCTCGACCGATTCGCCGTGCCGCGCCAGCGCCGCCTGCAGCTTGCGCATCGACTGCGGATCGAGCATCCCGCCCGGCGTCGTGCGCACCGGCCGCGCCGACGACACCTCCTCCTGCTTGGGCGGCGACTTCATGGTCTGGCGATCGTTCGCCACGTGGTGCGCGTGACAGCCCGCGAGCAACACCGCGGTGAGCGCAATCGTGCGCCGCATGCTCCTCCTCATTCCTTTTTCGGCTGCGCCTTGACCGGCTGTTTATTGCGCCGGCTGAGCGCCTGCCGCGCCTGGCGAAACACGCCTTGATGTTGATTGGCGACCGGCGGCGGCACGTTCGATAAGCTCGCCGACAGCCCCTCGACGAACGCGTTGCGCAGCACCGCCATGATCGCCGGCATCTTTTGAATCTCGAGGTGCTTCAGATCGCCGTGAATCGGAATCACCGTCGCCAGCGCGTTTCGCCCCGGGACGCGATCCGAGAGGATCTTCACCGCCACGTCGGCGAGGAACGCCTTGATCTTGTCGCCGAGCTTGTTGTCCGCGGCTTTGACCTTGACGTTCTCGAGGATCGGTTTGATGCCGCCGGTGAGCTCGCCGCGCTTGCAGGTCACGGACGCGAACACGTCAATCTTCCCCTCTGGAATCGTCAGTCCCTTGATACTGGTAAACTGGTGAAGGTCACTGAGCTGTAGATGCTGGAGCTCCGCTGAGCCGGCGAACGTCAAACCCTTGTCGAATGGATCCATGGTCAGAAACACCGACAGCTCACCGGTGCGCTGCAGCTTGCCGCGCACGGTCACCAGCACCGGCAAGCCGTGCATCAGCTCTTTGCGCGACGCCGCGTTCTCGACCGTGGCGTCGAAGTCGTGCAGCCACAGCCGCTCTCCACTGTGGTGTTCGTCGACCAGGATCAGTTGACTGTGAACCACCGATAGACGTTCCAATCCCGCCGACGGCACCGACTCGAGCGTCTTGGCGATCTCGAGCGGCGGCTGCGCGGGCTTGCCGTTTTCACCCGGACGCATCGGCACCATCGCGCGCGCGTTCCAGAGCTTGATTCGCCGCACCAGGTGGCCGCGAAGCAGCTCGTGCCACGACCAGCGCATCTCCACGCGGTCGGCGTAGAACAGCGGCTCTTTGTGCGGGCCGGCCGGCATCTCGCTGACCTTCAGTCCATAGACGTCATAGCCGGGATTGATGATCGTCACCGAGACGCGCTTGAAGCTGCCGCTCGCGCCCTGTAGACGATCGAGACCTTTTTGGGTGGCAAACGCCACAATGAGGTTGAGACAGAAATAGACCAATAGCCCAAAACACGTCAGTGAAACCGGCAGCAGCGTCCAGAGCCAACGGCGCCGCTTGCGCGGCTTCACTGTAGTGTTCTTTGAGCTGTTCTTTGTCGGGTTCTTTGTACTCATCAGTGATCACGCAAGAGCTTCTGGTCCTTTTCGATGAGCTTCTTGGCGTGCCGCTCGTCCCATTCGGCGGCCCACGCGCCGGCGCGGTTGCCGGCCTTGCGATCCTCGGCGGCGTTGCGCTCCAGCCGCTCGACGTTGGCCTTCTGGCGCGCCAGATCGGCGGCCGGATCCGCCTTCTCCTCGAGCGCGCCCTTCTTCGCCGCTTTGTCGGTACGTTCCTTCTTGGACTGTTGCGAAGGTGACTTTCCGTCGTCGGCGAACGCGGGCGAGAGCAGCGCCGCGCCCAGGACGAGGGTTCGAATCAAGCGCATACCGGAGGTCATTACACGGCGCGTGCCCGAGCCCGCCCGCTCGCTCGGCAAACGAGCGCTCGCGGGTGTATCGTTCGGGCGTGAAGACGATCGCGTTCACCCTGCTCGCGGCGATCTCGCTGTGCGATGCGCGCGCGGGCGCGGACACATCGGCGAGCCTGCCCGCCGGCGCGAGCGCCGCCGCCGTCGAGCGCGCGCGGCAGCTCTGGCTGGCGCTGCCCAAGACCAAAGAGCGCTGCGGCGAGTTCGACTATTTCCCCGAAGGCGGCATGCGCAACTTCTATTGCCACTTGCTATCGCGCATCAGTTGGAGCGAATTGCAGCAGCTCGCGCCGATGCCGGTGTTCCTCAAAGGCCCGCATACCAAAGAGCGGCTCAATCTCAAGTCGCGCACCGCGTTCGGCTACTACAACCCCGAGTTCGTGCGCTGGCTCGGCGCCGCGTTCCTGCCCGCCGCCTCGGACGAGAGCTTCCGCGCGGCGACGCAGCCGATCTACGATCGCTACGTGCGCCCGCTCGCGCGCGTCTTCTTCGCCGCGCACCGCAAGCTGCACGCCGATCCGGAATTCCTCGAGCGGGAGAAGCGCGCGCTGCTGGCCGCGATCGCCAAGCACCGCGTCGAGGAGATGCCGTACGAAAAGTATTACGACTACACCGGCGGCGAATATGACGGCAACGTTTCGAAGACCGCGGTCGCGTTCTGGATCCGCCGCTCGATCGACGGCACCGACGGCGAGATGTTCGCCGACCTCACGCGCCTCTTGTCCGTGTACGATCCCTCGTTCGTCCGCTGAGGAGCGCGCATGACCACCACCGCTCTACGCATCTGTCCGCTGTGCGAAGCGTGCTGCGGTTTGGAGATCACGCTCGACGGCGCGCGCGTCGCCGGCATCCGCGGCCACGACGCCGACGGATTCAGCGGCGGCTATATCTGTCCCAAAGGGCCGGCGCTGAAAGATCTGCACGAGGATCCCGATCGCCTGCGCGCGCCGCTGGTGAAGCGCGGCGGCCGATTGGTCGAGACGAGCTGGGAAGAGGCGTTCGCCGAGATCGAGCGGCGGCTGCCGCCCATCCGCGCGCAGCACGGACCGCACTCGGTGGCGCAGGTGATCGGCAATCCGGCGGCGCACAAGATCGGGCTCCTGCTCTATGGCGCGCGGCTCGCGCGCGCGCTCGGCACGCGCAACATCTTCTCCGCGTCGACGCTCGACCAGATGCCGAAGCAGCTCTCGGCGGGGCTGATGTTCGGGCACTGGCTGTCGATCCCGGTGCCGGACATCGAGCGCACCGACCTGCTGATGATCCTCGGCGCCAATCCGATGGCGTCGAACGGCAGCTTGTGGACGGTGCCCGATTTTCGCGGCAAGGCGCAGGCGCTGCGGGCGCGCGGCGGGAAGATGGTGGTGATCGATCCGCGGCGCAGCGAGACCGCGGAGCTGGCCGATCGGCACGTGTTCATACGGCCGGGCGGCGACGCGTTCTTTCTGCTCGGGCTGGTGCACGCGCTGTTCGACGAGAAGCTCGCGCGGCTCGGAAGATTGGCGGCGCACGTCGACGGCGCCGAGGCGCTCGAGCGCGCGGTCGGCGGGTTCGCGCCCGAGCGCGTGGCGGCGCGCTGTGGGATCGACGCGGCGACCATCCGCGAGCTGGCGCGCGCGCTCGCGTCGGCGGAGCGCGCGGCGGTCTACGGGCGCATCGGCACCTGCACGCAGGAGTACGGCACGCTGGCGAGCTGGCTGGTCGACGCGGTCAACGTGCTCACCGGCCACCTCGACGAGCCGGGCGGCGCGATGTTTCCCAAGGCGGCCGCGTTCGCCGCCAACACCGCCGGCGCGCCGGGCAAGGGGCGCGGCATCACCACCGGTCGGCGCAAGAGCCGCGTGTCGGGCGCGCCCGAAGTCTTCGGCGAGCTGCCGATGACGTGCCTCGCCGAGGAGATCGAGACGCCGGGCGACGAGCGCATTCGCGCGCTGATCGCGATCGCCGGCAACCCGGTGCTGTCGTCGCCGAACGGCGCGCGTCTCGCCGCCGCGCTGGAGAAGCTCGAGCTGATGATCAGCCTCGACATCTACGTCAACGAGACCTCGCGGCACGCCGACGTGATCCTGCCGGGCGTCTCGCCGCTCGAGGAGCCGCACTACGACGTCGCGTTTCCGCAGCTCGCGTATCGCAACTTCGCGCGCTACAGCGAGGCGGCGCTGCCGCGGCCGGCGGGCCATCCGGCCGAGTGGGAGAATCTGCTGCGGCTGATCGCGATCGTCGACGGGCGCGGCGCGAACGCCGACGTGGCGCAGCTCGACGACGAGCTGACCGCGCACGAGGTGGCGCGCGTGGCCGGGCCGTTCGCCGAGGCGGCGCTGGCGGCGTCGGCGCGTCATCGTGGTCCCGATCGGCTGCTCGATCTCGCGCTGCGCGCCGGGCCGTATCGCCTCACGCTCGACGAGGTCAAGGCCGCGCCTCAGGGGATCGATCTCGGCCCGCTCGCGCCGCGCGTGCCCGAGGTGCTGCGCACGCCGTCGGGAAAGATCGAGCTGGCGCCGCCGTCGCTGCTCGCCGATCTCGCGCGTCCCGCGGCCGATCTCGCGCGGCCCGCGCCTGCGCTGGTGGTCGTCGGCCGCCGCCAGCTGCGCTCGAACAATAGCTGGATGCACAACCTGCCGAGCCTCGCCAAGGGGCCGTTTCGCTGCACCGCGCTGGTGCACCCCGACGACGCCGCGCGGCTCGGGCTCACGGACGGCGGCGAGGCGCGCATCGCCAGCGCGCACGGCGAGGTGCGCGCGCGCGTCGAGGTGAGCGACGAGATGATGCCGGGCGTGGTCAGCCTGCCGCACGGCTGGGGCCACGAGCTCGCGGGCGCGCGGCTCACCGTCGCCGCCGAGCGGCCGGGCGCCAACTTGAACGCGCTCCTCGGCGTCGACGCGCGCGATCCGCTGTCGGGCAACGCGGTGCTGAGCGGCGTGGCGATCGAGATGACGGCCGAAAGGGGGCGCGAATGACCTGGGCGATGGCGAGCATGGCGACGGATGGAAGCTTGTGGGCGATCGACTCTTCGTCGACGGCGCAGCTGCACCTCGGCGACGGGCAGTACCTCGCCGACAACAGCGTGGCGATGGCGCAGCTCTCGGTGGCGTCGGGCACGCAGGCGTGGGGCCTCGACACGAGCGGCCGGGCGCTCGCGCTCGCGCCGGCGCCGCTGCAGCTCGTCGGCGCCAACATCGGCAGCGTCGC
>Ga0070741_10019846_pt1 | contig 10694 bp, 10 predicted proteins | sample Coa_R1_4_FD_66440 | JGI IMG/M metagenome (GOLD analysis project Ga0070741, IMG submission 66440) | Surface soil microbial communities from Centralia Pennsylvania, which are recovering from an underground coalmine fire - Coalmine... | ecosystem: Environmental > Terrestrial > Soil > Unclassified ... | reverse complement strand
TGTCGGGCGGAACGCCGTACTCCCGGTCGTACGCGTCGCGCACCTCGTCGATCGCGGCGAGCAGCCGGCCGAGCTCGTCCGGCTCGAAGAAGTCGGGCAGGACGACGTAGCCCTTCTCTTCGAAGTCGCGACGCTGCTCGTCGGTCAAGCGGACGTCCATGCGGGGCTCGCGCGTCGAAATAGCCACGGGCACCACCTCCTTCCGGGGTGCATTATCCCACGCGGCCGCACGGGTTTCGGACAGGGGGAAGGGGCAGGGGTGCGCTGTGCCGAGATCGACGGGTGGGGCGAAGACCTGCCCGCGCGGACGACGCCCAGCGGAGGGCCGCCCGCTGTCGTACGCGATTGGTTGGCCGTCCGGTGCCAGACGCTCGACGTGCGCGTCGCCGTTCGTCGGTCCTTATAGACTCACGCTCACCAGATTGGGAGAGGGCGATGGAGACGCAGCGGGCGCGGAGCGGCGGGGTCGGGACGGCGGTCAAGACCGGGCGCGCGGTCGTGATGGTCGGCAAAGAGTTCCAGATTCGGGAGTACGAGGTGCCGGAGCCAGCGCCGGGGACGGTGCTGCTTCGTCAGGAGCTGAGCGGGATCTGCGGCACCGACCTGCACAACTGGGAGTACCAGCGGCTGACCGGCGAGATCCAGCTCGGCCACGAGAACGTCGGGATCGTCGAGAAGCTCGGCGAGGGGGTCACGGCCGACTACCTCGGCCAGCCGATCAAGCCCGGCGACCGCATCGCCTTCGCGCCGGGCACGTCGGGCGGCACCGCCTACGGCTTCTTCGACGTGGCGCAGCCAGGGCCGAAGTTCCGCGGCGGCTTCGGCGACTACATCTACCTCTCCGAGCCCGGCACCTGCTTCATCAAGACGCCGCTGCCGGCCCAGGCGGCGGTGCTCTGCGAGCCGTTCCAGGTCGGCGTGCACGGCGTGCTGCGCTCGCAGATGAAGTTCGGCGACACGGTCGTCGTCCAGGGCTCGGGCCCGATCGGGATGATGACGATGATCGCGGCGCGTGCGGCCGGCGCCGGACGGCTGATCGTCGTCGGCGGACCGAAGGGGCGCCTCGAGCGGGCCAGGGCGTTCGGCGCAGACGTGACCGTCGACATCACCGAGGTGAAAGATCCGGCCGAGCGCACCAGGATCGTCCGTGAGCACACGCCGAACAACGCCGGCGCCGACGTCGTCTTCGAGTGCGCCGGCTTCCTGCCGGCGATCACCGAGGGGCTCGGCTACCTGCGGCGCAGCGGTACGTACGTCGAGATGGGCCACTTCGTCGACGTCGGCTCGCTGCAGCTCAACCCGAACCAGGAGCTGATGCGCCGCAACCTGCGGCTCGAGGCGGTCTGGGGCGGCGGCGGCCCGGACGTCTTCGTCCGCGCCCACGCGGTGATGGCGCGCGGCGCCATCCCGTTCCAGGACCTCGTCTATCCCATCCTGCCGCTCGAGCGGGTGGCCGAGGGCTTCGAGGCGCTCCACTCGGGCGCCTACCAGCTCGCCGGCCAGGACGTGATGAAGATCGCGCTGAAGGGCGCCCTCGCGTAGAGGGTGTCGGCTAGCGGCGCGGCCTCGATCGGCGGACGAGCGCGCCGGCGTAGACGTTGCCGCGGCCGCGCACCGGGACCGGGACGAGCACCGGCTGCGCCTCGCGGCCGAGGCGCGCAGCGAGCTCCTCGGCGAGGTCCTCCAGGGCGTCCTTCAGCCGCTCGGCGGCGCGCCGGGCCTTCTCCCTGATCTCGGCCATGCTTCCTTCTCCCACGTGGTGGCCTGACTATACCGCCGCTCTGTTAAGCCCGCGCTAATTCGATCCTGAATACCGGATGGTCCGCGGGGTTGGTCGGCTCGGTCATGTACGGCTTCACCTGGCCGGCCCAGCGGTCGAGGTAGGCGCGCAGGATCGGCGGCTTCTCGGCGTCCGTCAGCTCGACGGCCGTGAACGGCTCGCTCCGGCCGCCGCGGCGCAGCTCGCCGCCGCCGGCCGCCCGCAGGTTGCGCACCCACTCAGTCTCGCCCCGCGGCGCGACGAGGTAGGTCGCGCCGTCGAGCTCGAGCACGTTCACCGGCACCGTCCGCCACACCCCGCTCCGTCGGCCGCGCACCGCCAGCGTCGGTACGAGTCCGAGCCGCATCAGGAGCGGGTTGACGACACGGGCGACGAGCCACGGCGGTCGGACGTAGTGGGCCACTAGGGGACGCTCCCACGGGGCACCACCCACCGCATGGCCTGCCCCGTCACGAGCGCCACGTGGTCGTAGTCGGCGTCGTAGTGCAGCACCGTCAACCGCTCGCGCTCGGCGATCGCCGAGATGAGAAGGTCGGGCAAGGCCACCGCACGGTGCAGGCCACGCCGCGCCAGCTCCACCATTACCTCGATAGCCCGGTCGAAGTCCTGCTGCGCGACCGGCACCAGGGGAAAAGCACGCGCCCGGGTCTCGCGCGTGCGCAGGACGTCGGCGTGGCTGCGCGCGCTGAACAGGATCTCGAGCTCGATCACGCCGCACGTCGCCACCTCTCCCGCCAGGACGAGCGGCGTCAACACAGCGGCTACCGACGGATGTCGGAGACGCGCAAGCGCGCTCTTGTCCACCAGGTAGCGTGGAGCTACCGCCACGCCCTCGCCATCACCTCGGGTCGATCGAGATCGAGCCCATCCATCGTCGCGAGCTGTTCGATCGCGCGTCGGCGCGCGTCGAGTGCCAGCACCTCCTCGAAGGCCCGGTGCATAGTTGCCTTTAGTCCACGCGTGCCGAGGGCGGCGCTGGCCCTGGCGAGCAGCTCATCGTCGACCTCAACGGTAGTTTTGCGTGACATTCGTATACCCTGCGAGCCTGGCTAAGTATACCCGAATAGCCCTCAGTCTATATCTTGGTTGTGCTTCTCGGCTATCTGGTGAGCTGGGGGTAGGCCGGCTCAGGCGTTGGGGAGGATGAGGCCGCGCGCGTTATCGCCGCGCCCGAGTGCGTCGAACGCCTCGTTGATCTCGTTCAGCTTGTAGGTCCTGGTGACCATCTGGTCGAGCTTGAGGCGGCCGTTCAGGTAGAAGTCGACCAGGCGTGGGAAGTCGACCGCCGGGCGGGTCGAGCCGTAGAAGCAGCCCTTGACGGTCTTCTCGGCGCCGGCGATCGTGCCGGGGATCAGCATCTCCGACCCGGTCGGCGCCATCCCGACGATCACGGCGGTGCCGCCGCGGCGCACGGCCTCGTAGCACATGCGGCTCACCTTCGCGTCGCCGATCGCGTCGAACGCGTAGTCCACGCCCTGGCCGTCGGTGATCTCCTTGATCGCCGCCAGCGGGTCGACCTTCGCCGAGTTGATCGTGTGGGTCGCGCCGACCGACCTGGCGTACTCGAGCTTGTTGTCGCGCAAGTCGATCGCGATGATCTTGCTGGCGTTGGCGAGCACGCCACCCTGAACGATGCTCAGTCCGACGCCGCCGGTGGCGAAGACCGCCATCGTCGCGCCGGGCTCGACCCTGGCCGTGTTGAGCACCGCGCCGACGCCGGTCATCACGGCGCAGCCGATCAGCGCCGCGCCGGTCATCGGCATCTCCTGGTCGATCTTGATCGCGGCCGACTGGTGCACGCACGAGAGCTCGGCGAACGACGACATGCCGCGGCCGAACGCGTTGAGTGTGGTGTCGCCTTTGCGGTGGCGCTTCGAGCCATCCCAGAACTGGCCGGGCCCGCCCGGGAGCCCGTTGCACAGGTGCGGCTGGCCGATCGTGCACGGGCGGCAGCGGCCGCAGTTGGGCGCGAACGAGATGATGACGCGGTCGCCCGGCTTCACGTGCCGCACGTCGGCGCCGACCTTCTCGACGGTCCCGGCCGCCTCGTGGCCGAGGATCACCGGCAAGGGGTAGTTGGGCCCGTTCCACGACCCGTCGATCACGTGGTAGTCGGAGTGGCAGGCGCCGGTCGCGTCGACGCGGACGAGCACCTCGTCGTCGTTCGGCCCGTCGAGCGTGACGTCCTCGATCTGCATAGGCGTTCGGGCTTCGTACAGGACGGCGGCGCGCATCTTGGTGGCTCCTTTCGTCGGTGGTCGACTGCTGTTTATGGCTGGTCCGTCGTTCCGAGCACGGCTGGCACCCCTCCGAGCGGGCGGCGGCTGCGTCGGAACGCCTTCGGCGACGGCACGGTTGAGATCCTTCCCCGCTTCGCTCCTCGGGACGGCAGCGGCTGATTGGGCGATCGCATGCTACGCCCAGAACGGGTACGATGCGCCGCCATGGCACATGTGAAGACGGCGACGCTCCGCGACGAGTTCCTGCTCGACCCCGACGTGGTCTACCTCAACCATGGCTCGTACGGCGCCTGCCCGGAGGTGGTGTTCGAACGCTACCAGGCGTGGCAGCGCGAGGTCGAACGGCAGCCGGTCGCGTTCCTCGGACGGCGCGGGCCGGGGCTGATCGCCGAGGCGCGCGCCGCCCTCGCCGAGTACCTGGGCGCCGACGCCGACGAGGTCGCGTACTTCCCGAACGTCACGCACGCGCTGAACGTCGCGATCCGGTCGCTCCCGCTCGGCGAGGGCGACGAGGTGCTGACCACCGACCATGAGTACGGCGCGCTCGAGCGCGCCTGGCGCTTCGTCGGCAAGAAGACCGGTGCGCGGCTCGTGGTCCAGGAGCTTCCGCGCCCGCTCGACGCGGTCGAGGAGGCCGTGGATGCGCTCTTCGCCGGCCTGACGCCGCGGACGAAGGTCGTCTTCCTCAGCCACATCACCTCGCCGACCGCGGTGATCCTGCCCGTCGCCCAGGTCGTCGCGCGCGCGAAGGCGGCTGGCCTGGTGACCGTCGTCGACGGCGCGCACGCGCCCGGCCAGGTCGACGTCGATCTGCACGGGCTCGGCGTCGACTTCTACGGCGGCAACTGCCACAAGTGGCTCTGCTCGCCGAAGGGCGCCGGCTTCCTCTACGCGCGGCGCGACGCGCAGGACGTGCTCGAGCCGCTGGTGGTGAGCTGGGGTTACGAGCCGCGCGACCCGGGTCCGTCGCGCTTCCTCGACGAGCAGGGCCGCGTCGGCACGCTCGACATCTCCGGCTACCTCTCCGTGCCGGCCGCCATCGCGTTCCAGCGGGCGCACGATTGGCCGCTCGTCCGCGCCCGCTGCCACGAGCTCGCGCGCTACGCCCGCCAGACGATCGGCGAGCTGTTCCCGGGCCTGGAGCCGGTCTGCGTGGACTCGCCGACCTGGTACGCGCAGATGGCGACGATCCCGCTGCCGCCGTGCGACCCCGCCGCGCTCAAGGCGCGCCTCTACGACGAGCACCGGATCGAGGTGCCGATCGTCACCTGGCGCGGCCGGCAGTTCGTGCGCGTCTCGGTCCAGGCGTACAACACGCGGGAGGACGTCGACGCGCTCGTGCGGGCGCTCGACCACTGCCTTCGCTGACTGCCCGAGCCGTGGCAGCGGCGCGGGCGCCGCGCCCGCAACGAAGGCGAGCATCCCGGTGGGCCCGTAGGGCGGCACGTCGTCGGCCGCGCCGAGCGCCCCTGCACGGCCGAGCGCGAGCACGGCGGACGACTGCCAGACCCGCTCGCGGAGCAGCTCGACGGCGGCTGCCCGCGCGTCCGCGCCGCGGCGGCGGCGCGTAGCCGCCCGCGGTTCGGGTATCTTGGCCGCGGATGGCGGCGCAGTACGACGCGATCGTGGTCGGCGTCGGCGGGATGGGCTCGGCCGCGCTCTACCACCTGGCGCGCCGCGGCCAGCGCGTGCTCGGGCTCGAGCGGTTCGACGTGCCGCACGAGCAGGGCTCGTCGCACGGCGTCACGCGCATCATCCGGCTCGCCTACTACGAGCACCCGAGCTACGTGCCGCTGCTCAAGCGTGCCTACGAGCTCTGGCGCGAGCTGGAGAAGGAAGCCGGCGAGGCGCTGCTGCACGTGACCGGCTCCCTCGACGCGGGCCCGGCCGGCAGCGAGATCCCGGAGGGCTCGCGCCGCTCGTGCGACCTGCACGGGCTGCCGTACGAGCTGCTCGACGCGGCGGAGATCGGCCGCCGCTTCCCCGGCTACCACCTGCCGCGGGGCCACGTCGCCGTGCTCCAGCCGGACGGCGGGTTCCTGCTCCCGGAGCGCTGCGTGGTCGCGCACGTCGTCGGCGCGCAGGCGCTCGGCGCCGAGGTGCGCGCCCGCGAGGGGGTGCTCGGCTGGGAGCCGCGCGGCGACGGCGTGCGCGTCCGTACCGAGCGGGATGAGTACGAGGCGGGCCGATTGGTGATCAGCGCGGGCGCCTGGATCGGCAAGCTGCTGCCGCGGCTGGCCCCACTGGCGGTGCCGGAGCGGCAGGTGCTCGCCTGGCTGCAGCCGCGTAGGCTCGACCTCTTCCGCCCGGAGCGCTTCCCGGTCTTCAACTTGCTGGTGGACGAGGGGCGGTTCTACGGCTTCCCGGTCTTCGCCGTGCCCGGGTTCAAGTTCGGCCTCTACCACCACCTGCACCAGACCGTCGATCCGGACGCGATGGACCGCGAGCCGAACGCGCAGGACGAGGCGGTGCTGCGCGCCTTCGCCGAGCGCTACTTTCCCGACGGCGCCGGGCCGACGATGGCACTCAAGACCTGCATCTTCACCAACACGCCCGACGAGCACTTCGTGATCGACCGACTACCCGACCTGCCGCAGGTCGTCGTCGCCTCGCCGTGCTCCGGGCACGGATTCAAGTTCGCCAGCGTGGTGGGCGAGATACTCGCTGACCTGGCCGTCGACGGCAGCACGCGCCACGACCTCTCACTGTTCCGGCTCGACCGCTTCGGCGGCGTCTCCTCTCCCGCCGGGAAGGCGACAGGTTGAGAGCGTCCCCGATCGAGCTCGCACCCGGCGACGCCGTCAGCTACCGCACATGCGGCGGCGGGTACGGTCCACCCCGCGCGCGCGATCCCTCGCTGGTGCGCCAGGACGTCCGGGATGGAAAGGTCAGCAGCCGGCGGGCGCGGGAAGTCCGCGGGGTGGATGTGTAACCGAGCGTCATACGCTTTACACTTTGCGTATGACAATGCTCAGTTTCCGTGTCGACGATGATGAGGCGCTGGAGGTGCGGCGCTGGGCAGCTCGGTTGGGCGTGGGCCGTTCAGCCCTGCTGCGCGAGGCGCTCCGGCGCCACCTCCTTCGGCTGAACAGCGAGCTCGACGTGGAGCGGTGGCAGCGGACGCCGCCAGATGAGGACGGGCGCGCCCTCAGCCAGATCGCGGACTGGGGGCCGGCCGAGGACTGGTCCGACTGGGTCGATGCGGCGCGGTGAAATCTGGTTCGCGGCGACGCCGGGCGGCGATCGCCCGGTGCTGGTCCTGACCCGCGATCCGGTCGCCGACCGTATCGGCTCGGTCGTCGTCGCGGCGCTGACCCGCACCAAACGCTACCTGACCTCCGAGCTCGATCTGTCGGCCACCGAGGACGGCGTTCCGACTGACTGTGTGGTGAACTTCGACAACATCCACACACTCGCCCGGCCGGCGTTCCGACGGCTCGTGACGAGGCTGTCGCCGCGTCGGATGGATGAGGCTTGCCGCGTGCTGAACCACGCGCTCGGCTGCTAGCGCTCGGCCGCGGCGACGCCCAGTTTCGCCCAGTACTTGAACGCGTACTGCCGCCGGCACTCGGCCTCCAGCCGTTCGCTCGAGACCAGCTCCACGTCGAAGCGGTCGGGCTTGAATGGGCTCAGGTCGAGCGCCGACCGGCCGGTGCAGATCAACTCGGCGAGCGCTTCGCCGAGGGCCGGCGCCGTCGACAACCCGCCGACGTTGCAGCCGGTCGAGACGTACAGGCCCGGCACGGCGTCGACCGGTCCGACGAGGAACGCGCCGTCGGGCGACATCGTCGGCAAGCCGCCACGGTGCTCCTGGATGGCGCCGCGGGCCAGGACGTCCTGGAAGATGGGGAGTTGCTCGCGCACGGCGTCGGCGAGGCGGCGGAGCACGGCGAGGTCGAGCTCCAGGTCGCGGATCTGGAAGTCGTCGCCCAGGCGCTCGCTCACGTACGTCCGCGGGTCGGGCTCGTACCCGCCGAGCATCAGTCCACCCCTGTCGGGACGAACGTAGACGTTCGGGTCGATCACCCGAACGATCGGGTGCTCTGGCCGCACCTCTGCCAGCGGCTCGGTGATCAGGAGCTGGTGGCGGGTCGGCACAACGCCAAGCGGCGCGGCCGAGCCGGCCGCGACGGCGCGCGACCAGGCGCCGGCCGCGTCGACGACGACCGGCGCGCGCACCTCGCCGCGCGCCGTCGCCACGCCGGCCGCGCACCCGCGCTCGACCAGCAGCCCGTTCACGGCGGTGCGCTCGAAGAGCGCCGCGCCCCGCTTGACCGCCGCGCGCGCGTAGCCGCGCGGGATCTGCACCGGCTCGAGGTAGAGGTCGTCGGGGTTGTAGGTCGCGGCGAGCACACCGCGCGGCGAGACCCACGGGCACAACCTCGGCAGCTCGGCCGGCTCGACCGACGCCAGGCGCACGCCCCACTCCCTGGCATGGGCCAGCTCGGCGCCGAGCTGGGCGGCGTGCTCGTCGGTCCGCGCCAGCTTCAGGCTGCCAGAAACGGTGAAGGCCATCGGCTCGCCGGTCTCCTCGGCGAAACGCGCGATCTTCTCGCAGGCGCGCACGCCGATCCGCGCCCGCGCCTCGGTCAGCGAGATCTGCTGCGTCAACCCGGCCGCGCGCGGCGAGGTCTGCGACGCGGCCTCGAACTTCTCGACGATCGCGACGCGTCGATCGCCCCGCGCCGCAAGGTGGAACGCGACGCTCGACCCGAGCGCGCCCGCCCCGATCACGACGACGTCGGCCTCGTACAGCATTCGCGGCCCTCCCACCTCAACGCGATCTGGCCGTCCGGGCGCGGTGCGCGGCGAGCGCCTCCAGCACGACCGGCAGCCGTCTCCCAGCGTACATCCACCGCGCCGTCGACGACGCCATCCCGTCGCGCTCGTGGCCGGGACGTCCGTCGGCTCGCCCGCGGCTCGGGGCGTTCCGCCGAACACGTGGGCCGTCCGGGCGTAGACTGAGCATCCACGATGCCCACCTCGGCAACCTACCGCGTTGGCGTCGACATCGGCGGCACCTTCACCGACCTCGTGCTCGTGGGCGACGGCGTCACGCTGGCGACGCGCAAGGCGCTCTCGACGCCGCCCGACTACGCCGACGGCATCGTCGACGGGCTGCGCTCCATCCTCGCCGATACCGGCGTCGCGCCGAGCGCCATCGCCGAGGTGGTGCATGGCACGACCGTCGCGACGAACGCGGTGCTGGAGGGGCGCGGCGCGCGGACGGCGCTCATCACAACAGCCGGCTTCCGGGACGTTCTGGAGCTGCGGCGCATCCGCGTGCCGGCACTCTACGACTTGTTCTGGGAGAAGCCGGCGCCGCTCGTGCCGCGGCGCTGGCGTTTCGAGGTCGAGGAGCGCGTCGGGCCGCGCGGCGAGGTGTGGCGCCCGCTCGACGAGGCGTCGCTGCGGTGCGCCCTGGAGGCGGTGAAACGGGCGGAGGTCGAGTCGCTGGCGATCTGCCTCCTGCACTCCTACGCGAACCCGACACACGAGCGTCGTGTGGCCGAGCTAGCGGCCGAGGTGCTGCCCGACCTGTACGTGAGCTGTTCCTGCGACGTGCTGCCGGAGATCCGCGAATACGAGCGGACGAGCACGACCGTCGTGAACGCCTACGTCGGGCCGCTCATCGCGCGCTACCTACGACGGATCGGGGCACGGCTGGCGGAGATTGGCGTGCGCGCCCCGCTGCTCGTGATGCAGTCGAACGGCGGCGCGATGACGGCGGCCGAGGCTTGCGAGCGGCCGGCCTACATCGTCGAGTCGGGGCCGGCGGCGGGCGTCACGGCCGCGGCGCGGCTCGGGGCCCAGGCTGGCGAGCGCAGCCTGATCACGCTCGACATGGGGGGCACGACCGCCAAGGCGGCGCTCGTCGAGGACGGCCAGCCGGCTCGCACGTCGGAGTACGAGGTCGGCGCCGGGATCAACCTGTCGAGCCAGCTGGTCAAGGGTGGTGGCTACGCGCTCAAGCTGCCGCTCGTCGACGTCTCCGAGATCGGGGCGGGCGGCGGTTCGATCGCCTGGATCGGCGAGGGTGGGCGGCTGCTGATCGGCCCACGGAGTGCCGGCGCCGATCCGGGGCCGGTCTGCTACGGACGCGGTGGCGCGGATCCGACGGTCACCGACGCGCACGTCGTGCTCGGCTACCTCAACCAGGCGGCGCTGGCCGGGGGGAGCGTACCGATCGACGCCGCGGCGGCGCGCCGAGCGCTCGACGAACGGATCGCACGGCCGCTCGGGCTCGACGTGCTCGAGGCAGCGCTCGGCGTCCACCGCGTCGCCGCCGCTACGATGGTGCGGGCGGTCAAGGCAGTCTCGACGTTCCGAGGTCGCGACCCCCGCGCGTTCAGCCTGCTGGCGTTCGGCGGGAACGGTCCGCTCTGCGCCGTCGAGCTGGCGCGCGCGCTCGGCATCGGCCGCGTGGTCGTGCCGGTAGCGGCCGGCGTGTTCAGCGCATTGGGCCTGCTGGCCGCGAGTGTCGAGCAGCACTGGACGAGGACGCTGTTTCGCCGGACGGATGGCCTGGCGGTGGAGGAGGTCGAGCGCGAGCTCGCGGCGCTGGCGGCGAGGGCGCCGGCCGGCGCGACCCTGCGCCGCTCGGCGGACCTGCGCTACGCGGGCCAGGCGTACGAGCTGACCGTGCCGGTGCCGGACGGCCCGATCGACGTGGG
>Ga0070741_10019845_pt1 | contig 10695 bp, 10 predicted proteins | sample Coa_R1_4_FD_66440 | JGI IMG/M metagenome (GOLD analysis project Ga0070741, IMG submission 66440) | Surface soil microbial communities from Centralia Pennsylvania, which are recovering from an underground coalmine fire - Coalmine... | ecosystem: Environmental > Terrestrial > Soil > Unclassified ... | reverse complement strand
ACCCCGAACGTCTACGCCGACTCGATCGAGTGGATGAACCGGCACCTGAAGTACCGCGACTCGGTGGTCCTGTCGCTGCACCCGCACAACGACCGCGGTACCGCAGTCGCGGCTGCGGAGCTGGGCTACCAGGCCGGGGCCGACCGCATCGAGGGCTGCCTGTTCGGCAACGGCGAGCGCACGGGCAACGTATGCCTGGTGACCCTGGGCATGAATCTGTTCTCGCAGGGCATCGACCCGCAAATCGACTTCAGCGGCATCGACGAGATCCGTCGCACCGTCGAGTACTGCAACCAGCTGCCGGTGCACCCGCGGCACCCGTACGGCGGCGACCTGGTCTACACGGCCTTCTCCGGCTCGCACCAGGACGCGATCAAGAAGGGCTTCGAGCACCTGGAGCGGGACGCGGCCGCGGCCGGCAAGACCGTGGACGAGATTCTGTGGGCGGTGCCCTACCTGCCCATCGACCCGAAGGACGTCGGCCGCACCTACGAGGCCGTGATCCGGGTCAACTCGCAGTCCGGCAAGGGCGGCGTCGCCTACATCATGAAGACCGACCACCAGCTCGACCTGCCGCGCCGCCTGCAGATCGAGTTCTCGCAGGTGGTCCAGGCCAAGACGGACGCGGACGGCGGCGAGGTCAGCCCGGCGCAGATGTGGGCGGTCTTCGCCGACGAGTACCTGCCCGTGGACGACGCGCCGTGGGGCCGGTTCCGGCTGGCCGGGCACCGCAACGAGGCGTCGAGCGACGGCAAGGACGTGCTCTCGGTGGACTTGGTCGTCGACGGCGCGAAGCAGACCGTCGAGGCCACCGGTAACGGCCCGATCGACGCGTTCGTCAGCGCACTGACCGGGTTCGGCGTCGAGATGCGTTTCCTCGACTACGCCGAGCACGCGCTGTCCGCGGGCGGCGACGCGAAGGCGGCCGCGTATGTGGAGTGCGCGATCGGCGACCGCGTGCTGTGGGGCGTAGGCATCGACGCGAACATCGTCACCGCCTCGCTGAAGGCAGTCGTATCCGCGGTAAACCGCGCGGTGCGGTAACACTTCGCATCCCCTGCTTGGCTGGGGCGTGTCATCGATCCCTTATGGACGCCCCGCGGCGCTTAAGGTAGGCGATCCCTTCCCACACCGCCGTCGGAACCAATACGCTGACGGGTCGCGTCATCGGGGCGCGACTGATCTCAGTTCGTCGGGCGCGGCCGCTGCGACCGCGCCCGACGTGCTTGCCGGCCCACATTCTTCGCGCACAGGGGGTAAGTCCGTGTTCTTCCTCATCTGGGGGTTCAAGGTCCGTTTCAAGGTGCTCGACCACGGCACCTTCTTCTGCCCGCGCTGCGGCGGCGACCGCCCCTACGAGCGCCGGCAGGCCAGGCGCTGGTTCCACCTGTACTACATCCCGATGATCCCGGCCGCGGTCCTCGGCGAGCAGATCCGCTGTGACGTGTGCCAGACCTCGTTCACCGAGTCGGTGCTCAGCCGGCCGACCTCCAGCCAGCTGTCCGCGCTGCTGATCGACGCGGCGCGGGGCACCATCGTGCACGTGCTGCGGACCGGCTCCATCCACTCGCCGGCCGCGCGCGAAGCCGCGGTCACCGAGGTCGGCCGCGCCGGGCTGCCCTCCTACACCGACGAGAACCTGACCGCCGACCTCGACGTCGTCCCCGGCGACCTCTCGCAGCTGTACGCCTCGCTCAGCCCGCAGCTGGCCGACACCGGCAAGGAGTCGCTGCTCGGTGCGGCCGCCCGGGTCGCCCTCGCCGACGGCCCGCTCACCGACCTGGAGCGCCAGGTGCTGGTCTCGACCGGCGCGTCACTCGGCATGACCGCGACACACACCGCAGGCGTCATCGCTCTCGCTGAGCAGGCCGCCCGCGCGTAACGCAACGAGAGCCGTACAACCGGCCGCCGATGTCACCGAGTGTGTGGCGTCGGCGGCTTGTCTTGTGCGGTAACGCAGCTCGGCTAGACCGATCGATGGTGCGTCTGGTCGGCTCGGTGTGGAGGTTGCGTGCAGAAGGGCCACAGGGACCCGCAGACCGCGCGCGACATGCGAGAATCAGCGGGTGAGCCTGCATCGCGCCGACGGGATCGTCCTGCGCACCCAGAAGCTGGGTGAGGCGGATCGGATCATCACGATCCTGACCCGCGAGCAGGGCCGCGTCCGGCTGGTGGCCAAGGGCGTGCGGCGCACCACCTCGAAGTTCGGCGCCCGTCTCGAACCCTTCGCGCACGTGGACTTCCAGGTCTTCTCCAAGCACAACCGCTCGCTCGACATGATCACCCAGGCCGAGACGATCGCGCCGTACGGCGAGCGGATCGTGAGCGACTACAGCCGCTACACCGCCGGCACCGCGATGCTCGAGACGGCCGAACGCCTCACCGACGCCGAGGGCGAGCCGGCCGTCCAGCAGTACCTGCTGCTGCTCGGCGGGCTGCGCGCGCTCACAGCAGGAGAGCACGCGCCGGGCCTGGTGCTCGACGCGTTCATACTGCGGTCGATGGCTGTGGCTGGTTACGCACCCTCGTTCTACGACTGCGCGCAGTGTGGAGCCGAGCCGGCGGATAACGCACCGTGGCGCTTCTTCGCCGTGCCCGCCGGGGGAGTGGTGTGCCCTTCGTGTAAGCCGCCCGCCTCTGCGGTACCACAGCGAGCCACGCTCGACCTGCTCGGTGCGTTGCTCGCGGGGGAGTGGGAGGTCGCGGACGCGAGCGAGGAACGGCATCGGCGCGAGGGCAGCGGACTGGTAGCGGCCTACCTGCAGTGGCACGTCGAGCGTGGGCTAAGGTCGCTGCGACTGGTGGAACGGTAAGGGAATCGAAGTGCGACGCAAGATCCAATCGGCCTTTTCGACCGGCCCGCGCGGCCCGCGGACGTACCGCGACCCGAAGCCGCACAAGGACGGCGCGGAGCCGCCGAAGATCCCGGCCGAGTTGGTGCCCAAGCATGTGGCGATCGTCATGGACGGCAACGGACGCTGGGCCAAGGCGCGCAACCTGCCGCGCATCAATGGCCACGAGGAAGGCGAGAAGTCGCTCTTTGACGTGGTCGAGGGCGCGGTACAGATCGGCGTGACGCACATCAGCGCGTACGCGTTCTCCACCGAGAACTGGAAGCGCTCGCCGGACGAGGTGCGCTGGCTGATGGGCTTCAACCGGCTCACGATCCGCCGCCGGATCGACGAGATGGACGAGCTCGGCGTGCGCATCCGGTGGGCCGGGCGGCGTCCGCGGCTGTGGAAGTCCGTCATCGACGAGCTGGAGATGGCCGAGGAGCGCACCAAGTACAACGACCGCTTCACGCTGACGATGTGCGTGAACTACGGCGGCCGCGCGGAACTCGCGGACGCCGCGGCGGCCATGGCGCGTGACGCGGTAGCCGGCAAGCTGAACCCGAACCGCATCGACGAGCGCACGCTGGCCCGCTACCTCGACGAACCGGACCTGCCGGACGTGGACCTGTTCCTGCGCTCCTCCGGCGAGCAGCGCACGTCGAACTTCATGCTGTGGCAGGCCGCCTACGCGGAGATGGTGTTCCTCGACACGCTCTGGCCGGACTTCGACCGGCGCGACCTGTGGCGGGCCATCGAGATCTACGCGGAGCGGGACCGCCGTTTCGGCGGCGCTATTCCCAACGCGGTCGTCTGACGGCCCATTAATTCAAATTCTCCGAAATACCCGCCGTATTAGGCTCGCATAATTTTCGGCGAGAAACAGCCCTTTGCGCATTGACGCGCCTACCGCGTCCTGCGAAAGTTGAGTCATGAATTCCGGCGTGCGCCTTGTGGCCCGCCTGCACGTCGATCTGCGACGGCAGGCCAGCGCCGTCTGTTGCGCCTCGCGGTAAGCCCGCGCGACAGATCCGCACGACGGTCCGGCGGTGAACGCACCCGCCGTGCCGTGCCCTCTTCTCTTTCATCTTCTCTTCCATCCCGCGCCGACAAAACCCTGATGATCGGGTGTCCGTTTGCCGTCGGCGCGCCACACCTTCCCGGAAGGCAGATCACGCATGAGCACAGTCCTGGCCCTGAGCGGAAGTCCGTCCGGCACATCCCGAACCGTCGCTGCGGTTCGCGGCGCACTCGACCTACTCGCCGACCGCGGCTATCAGGTACGGCACGTCGCGGTACGCGACCTGCCCGCTGCCGAACTGCTCGCCGCAGACACCAGGCATCCCCAGATAAACGGGGTACTGACGGAAGTCGCCCAGGCGGATGGTGTGATCATCGCGACGCCGATCTACAAGGCCTCGTACACCGGCGTGATCAAGGCGCTTCTGGACGTGCTGCCGCAGCACGGTCTGCGCGGTAAGGCAGTCCTTCCGCTGGCCACCGGCGGCACGCTCGCGCACCTGCTCGCGGTCGACTACGCGCTGCGGCCGGTGCTGGCGGCGCTCGGTGCGCGACACGTCGTGTCGGGCACGTTCCTGCTCGACTCGGCTTTCGTCAGCGGCCCCGCCGAGCCCGGCCACCCGCCGCTGCGTTACGGTCTGGCCCCCGACGCCGAACTGCGCTTGACCGATGCGATCGCCGAGTTCGCCGCCGCGCTGCCGGCGCCTTCGCTGGACGACGAGGTCGCCGCGCTGACGAACAGGTAGCCCGAGGGCCGCTGCGTAACCCGGTCGCCCTTAATCCGTTGCAGGGCTGAGCACAGCCCGGACATGCTCGGGCAATGGGAACAGAAGAAGAGACTCTGCCGGAAGAGACCCTGCCGGAGGAAACACTGCCGGAAGAAACACTGCCGCCGGCCCTCGCCCCCGACGTCGGACCACCCGAGCGCATCGAGGTCGAGGGCCTGGTCCTGCGCCGCTGGACCTCGGACGACCTCCAGGCCCGCTTCGAGGCGATCAGCGCATCGTATGAACACCTGCACGCGTGGATGGACTGGATTCCCGAGCCGCCCACGCTGGAGGGGCAGCGCGCCTGGGACGAGCTGCGCGGCGTCGGGTGGCTCGGCGAGGACAGCTTCAACTACGGCATCTTCGACGCGGCGGACGGGACGGTTCTCGGCGCGATAGGCGCGCATGACCGCCTCGGCCCGGGCGCCTTGGAGATCGGCTACTGGTGCCATGTCGCGCACACCGGCAAGGGCGTGATCACCCGCGCCGCCCGCGCGCTGACCCGGATCCTGCTCGAACTCGACGGGATCGAACGGGTCGAGATCCACTGCGACGAGGCCAACACGCGCAGCGCCGCCGTGCCCAGAAGGCTCGGCTACCGGCTCGACCGGATCGAGGACGACGGAATCCACGCGCCCAACGAATCAGGCCGTGGCATGGTCTGGATCAAGGAGCGGGAGCGCTCTGCGTAGAGCGTCGGCCGGACGGCGCTGCTCATGCGCTGCTAATGCTCCGCGCACTGCGCGCACGTACCGAAGATCTCCAGCGTGTGAGCGACGTCCGTGAACCCGTGCTCGGCGGCGATCCGGTCAGCCCAGGACTCCACGGCCGGGCCCTCGACCTCTACCGTCTTACCGCAACTGCGGCACACCAGGTGATGGTGATGGCTGCCCGAGGTGCATCTGCGGTAGACCGCTTCTCCGTCGTCGGTGCGTACTACGTCCACCGCACCGGCGTCGGCGAGCGACTGGAGGGTGCGGTACACCGTGGTCAGGCCCACCGAATCACCGCGGTGCTTGAGCCGGTCATGCAGTTGCTGCGCCGACTGGAAGTCGTCGGTTTCCTCCAGGAGCGCGGTCACAGCAGCCCGCTGCCGGGTCGAACGGCCGGGTGCGGGCACGGACGGGCGCAGCCCGCTGCTCTCGGTCTCGCTCATCGCCGGTACTCCTTGCTACGGGTGAATCTCCCCCAAAACTACCCCTGGCGCGGCTGCGCGCGCCCGAGCCATTGTGCCATCGCGCGCCTTTCCACGCGCTCGGCCGAACGGGCGGAGCCGGTGCGTTATTCCGGAACCATTGTGTTATTCCGGGCCTGCCGCGTTACCCGACGGCGTAACCACTCGCTCGGTGAGCACAGCCGGATGCGTATGGCCGCTCACCACACTCGTATCGCGCGCTCCCGCCCGCCGCGTGGAACGCGTTGGCAACCCGGCGCTCACCCTCGGTACGCTTTCCCCCTTGGTTGACCGCACACCAGCCGGGTGTGATGGCGAACAGAGCAGACAAGAGAGCACACCGTGCCCGCCGACAAGATCGACACCATCGTCCGCCTGGCAAAGGCGCGCGGCATCGTCTTCCCCTCCAGCGAGATCTACGGCGGCTCCCGCGCCGCCTACGACTACGGTCCGCTCGGCGTGGAGCTGAAGGAGAACGTCAAGCGCCAGTGGTGGCAGTCGATGGTGCGCGGCCGTGAGGACGTGGTCGGGCTCGACTCCTCGGTCATCCTGGCCCGCGAGGTCTGGGAGGCCTCCGGGCACGTCAAGGAGTTCGCCGACCCGCTGACCGAGTGCCTCTCCTGCCACAAGCGCTGGCGCGCCGACCACCTGGAGGAGGCGTACGAGGCCAAGCACAAGCACGCCCCCGAGCACGGCCTCGCCGACGTCAACTGCCCCAACTGCGGCAACAAGGGCCAGTTCACCGAGCCGAAGATGTTCAACGGGATGCTCAGCACCCACCTCGGCCCGGTCCAGGACGGCTCCGGCCTGCACTACCTGCGCCCGGAGACCGCGCAGGGCATCTTCGTGTCCTACAAGAACGTCTTCGAGACCGCGCGCAAGAAGATCCCGTTCGGCATCGGCCAGATGGGCAAGTCCTTCCGCAACGAGATCACCCCGGGCAACTTCATCTTCCGCACCCGCGAGTTCGAGCAGATGGAGATGGAGTTCTTCGTCAAGCCCGGCGAGGACGAGAAGTGGCACGAGTACTGGCTGGAAGAGCGCTGGAACTGGTACACCGGCCTCGGCATCGATCCGGCCAACCTGCGCTTCTTCGAGCACCCGAAGGAGAAGCTGTCGCACTACTCGAAGCGGACCGTGGACATCGAGTACCGGTTCAACTTCGGCGGCAGCGAGTTCTCCGAGCTCGAGGGCATCGCCAACCGCACCGACTTCGACCTGACCACGCACTCGAAGCACTCGGGCCAGGACCTGTCCTACTTCGACCAGGCGAACAACGAGCGGTTCACCCCGTTCGTCATCGAGCCGGCGGCAGGCGTTAACCGGTGCATGCTCGCGTTCCTCATCGATGCGTATACGGAGGACGAGGCGCCTAACGCCAAGGGCGTGATGGAGAAGCGCACGGTGCTCAAGCTCGACCGCAGGCTCGCGCCGGTGAAGGTCGCCGTGCTGCCGCTCTCGCGCAACGCCGACCTCTCGCCGAAGGCCCGGGGGCTGGCCGACTCGCTGCGCTGCAACTGGAACGTCGACTTCGACGACGCGCAGGCGATCGGCCGCCGCTACCGCCGCCAGGACGAGATTGGCACGCCGTTCTGCGTGACGGTCGACTTCGACACCCTCGAGGACAACGCGGTGACGGTTCGGGAGCGCGACACGATGGAGCAGGAGCGGGTCTCGCTCGACCAGGTCGAGTCGTACCTCGGCGCCCGGCTGATCGGCTGCTGACAGGCCGCTGATCGCTGTTCGCTGATTCGGCGGGAAGCCGATCCGTCGGATCGTCAGATCAGAATGGCGGACCGCAACGGATCACGCTGAGACTGCTCACGCTGAGACTGGGTTGTTTCAAGGCGTCATTTCGAAGCCGGGCACTTCGGCGAGTGTCCGGCCTCGGTCATGTCCGAGACCTTCCACCGGCCGTCGGATGAGCGGGTCAGCGTGAGCGTGGTGAAGGTGCCCGGTGTGTTCGCCCGCTGCACCGCCGGGCCCACGACGTGTGTCTTCGCGTCGCCGCGCATGACGTGGCGCCAGTTCGTGCAGAAGGAAACGGTCGCCTTCCCGGCGGCGTTCGGCGGGGAGTAGGTCGTGTTCGACACGACTAGCACGCCGACCGGCTGCTGATGCTTCCCGGACCAGGCTGACACGTCATGCCTTATGGCCGTCAACGCGGCACCGGACCAGTACGCGGACAGCAGCGGGTCGTTCGCGCCTGTGCCGTATTCGGCGTGCAGCTGAGCACGCACCGACTGCTGCACCGTGTAGAGCACCTGATGCTCGATCTTGTTCGTCGGGTGCGGATGCTTAAAGGCCAGGCCCATGGTGGTAGGCAGCGTGATCCGCTCGTCGAGCGGCGCTGCTACTGCGGTCGGGCTCATATCCGGTGTCGGCCGGGGTGCGGACGCACAACCCGCGACAGCACCCAGCGGGGCGAGCATCAGCAATGCCGCCGCCGTTCTTCGCACAGACCTCTGGCCCGCCACGTCATTCACCAGTCCCCAGTCCCCGTGTGCCCGAATCGCTCAGCGTAGTGAACTGCCCGCCAAGGGTAGTCATATGCGGCTGAACACGAACCAATAGTGCCTCAGGGCGTGTTACTAGGGCGTGGGGATTTCCGTTGCGGCGGCAGTGTCCTCGGCGGCGATCAGGTTGCTCTCGACGACGCCCTGACCGCCCTGGGCAGCGGTGGGCGCTGTTACCGCAGCCATCGCCGCACCAACGATGCCCGCAGTGTTAGCAAGCTGCGCCGCGACGATCTCGGCTCGCAGTTTCAGCCTCGGCAGGAAGCTGTCCGCGTGCTTCGACACGCCGCCGCCGATGATGATCAGATCCGGACTGAACAGCGCCTCGACGTGGGAGAGGTACTCCTGCACCCGCTTGGCCCACTTCTCCCAGCTCAGCTTCTTCTCGTCACGCACCCGGGCGGACGCGCGCCGCTCGGCGTCCTTGCCGCGGATCTCCAGGTGCCCGAACTCGGTGTTCGGCACCAGCAGCCCGTCGACGAAAAGCGCCGAACCGATCCCGGTGCCGAACGTGAGCATCAACACCACGCCGTCGCGGCCGCGACCAGCACCATGCGCCATCTCCGCCACACCGGCGGCGTCCGCATCGTTGAGCACCCGTGGCGCCAAGCCGCCCGCCCCCTGCGATACGCCGTCGCCCTGCGATGGGTCACCATAACCGCGCAGCACGCGCGCGAACAGGGCAGCTGCGTCAACGCCGATCCACTCAGGTTCCATGTTGGCTGCGGTACGCACCGTGCCGCGCGTTACGACGCCGGGGAACGTGACACCGACCGGCCCACTCCACGCGAAGTGCGCGGCGACCTCCCCGGCTTTCTCCGCCACGGCCTCCGGTAGCGCCGGCCGGGGCGTCTCCAACCGGAACCGCTCGGCGGTCGGCTCTCCGGTCTCGGTGTCCACCGGGGCGGCCTTGATCCCCGAGCCACCGATGTCGATGCCCAATGCCAGCACGGCTACCACCCTTCCACGGTCAAGCAGGGACCGGAGTCTGGGACAATGGATCGGTTCAACGCCCGTCGAAAGCCCAGCATCCGAGGTCTATTAGATGCCCGTAGCGCACCAGCCGCTCGCGATCGGCCCCTATCAGGTCTGGCCGCCGGTGGTTCTCGCCCCGATGGCGGGCATCACCAACCCGCCGTTTCGCGCGTTGTGCCGCGAGCAGTCGGAGAGCCGCGTGCCGGAGCCGGCCGCCGAACGCCCGGCCGGGCTGTTCGTGTGCGAGATGGTGACCACCGTCGGACTGGTCGAGCGCAACCCCAAGACCCGCAAGATGATCCACTTCGAGCCGAACGAGCAGCCGCGCTCGGTGCAGCTCTACGGAGTGGACCCCGACTACGTCGGCCGCGCGGTGCGCATCGTCGCGGAGGAAGACCTCGCCGACCACATCGACCTGAACTTCGGCTGCCCTGTCCCTAAGGTCACTCGGCGCGGAGGAGGGTGCGCCCTTCCGTACCACCGCGTTCTGTTCCGCAACATCGTGCACGCCGCGGTGCGTAACGCGGGCGCGTTGCCCGTAACCGTCAAGATGCGCGTCGGCATTGACCCGCAGCACGAGACATACCTTGAAGCGGGCCGCATCGCTGAGGACGAGGGCGTCGCAGCCGTGGCACTGCACGCGCGCACCGGAGCCCAGGGCTACTCGGGTGAGGCCGACTGGGACCGGATTGCCAAGCTCAAGGCCGAGATCAGCAGCATCCCGGTGCTCGGCAACGGCGACATCTGGGAAGGCGCCGACGCGCTGCGCATGATGGCCGAGACCGGCGCGGACGGCGTCGTGGTCGGCCGCGGCTGCCTCGGCCGCCCGTGGCTGTTCGCGGACCTCGCCGCGGCCTTCGTCGGCGGCGAGCGGGTGCGCCCCGACCTCGGCCAGGTCGCCGCGATGATGCGCCGGCACGCGCAGGGCCTGGTCGCCATGCACCGGTCCGACCACGGAGTGCGCGAGTTCCGCAAGCACGTCGCCTGGTACCTCAAGGGTTTTCCGGTCGGCTCCGAGCTGCGCGGCAAGCTGGCCCAGGCCTCGAACCTCGCCGAACTCGACGAGCTGCTGGCCCGCCTCGACCCGACCCAGCCGTGGCCCGAGGCCAACGAGGGCTCGCCGCGCGGACGCAGCCACGCCTCCGAACGCCGCGTCACGCTGCCCTACGGATGGTTGGAGAACCCTGACGATCCGACCCCGCCCACCGGCGCCGAGACCGAGGATTCCGGCGGCTGAGCCCTCGCTGACCTGGCCCTCAGTCGGACCGTCGTTTCGCCGCCGCGGTTCAGGGCATCGGGAGTGCGCCGTCCGGTCGGGTCCGCGGGAGTTATCCACAGGGTGGTCCGTTTCACGCTGACAGTGACGTGACCGGCCGGTACTGTCGATAACAACCAAGAGGGGCGTCGGTCGT